>Ga0207904_1000047_pt1 | contig 119144 bp, 105 predicted proteins | sample MalvirmetaMSP118_FD_184232 | JGI IMG/M metagenome (GOLD analysis project Ga0207904, IMG submission 184232) | Marine viral communities from the Deep Pacific Ocean - MSP-118 (SPAdes) | ecosystem: Environmental > Aquatic > Marine > Oceanic | place: Pacific Ocean | collected 2011-05-30 | reverse complement strand
CGATTCATACGCCCGGTTTGTTCCGGTGACACATAAGGCAGGCTGGCCTCAACAATATGAGGGTTGACGATCGCGGCTTGTTCCCGGGTGAGGGAACTCGAAATGCCAAAGTCGATAATTTTCAGTACACCGGTATCGGGGTTGTACACGACGTTGGAGGGGTTGATGTCTTTATGAATGATATTTGCGGCGTGGATTTCGCCCAGGCCCTGGGCCAGCTGAGCCCCGATGGAAAGTAATTCAGCTAGCTCAAATGAATGGGTGGCCATCAGGTTCAACAGCGAATCGCCACCGAAGTCTTCCAATACCACGACCGGCAGGTTGCGGTAGTGCTCTAATGCGTGCATGCGAATGACGGTTGCCGCCAGCAGGTTCCTGCCGATTTCATATTCGTGTTTCAGGCTTGCGATGGCTTCCCGGGCTTCGTGTTCGCTACCCAGGCATTTCAGCATTACAGATTCACCATCGGCGAGTCTGCGCGCCCGGTAAACACGAGTCGCATTGCGGGAACAGATCAGCTTCTCAATGCTGTAACCGGGGATATGTAACGGCTGGATTGGCTCTAGGTCAGTGCCGCTGTGGATCATGTCTGAGCTCGAAATAAATCAGTCCTCGTTAAGTTGTTTTACCGCCTTCTCAAGAGAGCTCCTTTTACTATAGATCAGATCTTTTAATACAGAAGGCTGCCGAGCGCTCAACAGCGGATATGAGATAAACGGTCATCAATGCCGGTTAGATTGGCCGTTTAGACAGGCTTTTACACCCCTCAGTCAGTGACTTTAACCGCCGTGAAACCGTACCATCGCACCTTACGCAGTAGTTAGAGATGACAAATGATGCCGCTGAAGCCAGCACAGTTAAAAGCCACCCTGAAAAACGTCAGTGAGCGTCTGTTACGCCCGGGAAACCTGATCACCGGTGGTAAAACGCCGTCCGACATAGTGTATGAGAATGAGTTAATAAAAGTACTTCACTACCGTCCTGACAGGGCTGCTATTGCTCGGAACAGTCGATATGCGGTGCCCTTGGTTATCGTGCCACCGCTGGCGATCAATAATTTAATTTATGACTGGTTTCCTGATCGCAGTTTCGTGCGTTTTATGCTGGCTCAGGGCTTCGATGTCTATCTGGTGGATTGGGGCAGCCCCACCCGCAAGCACGCGCATTACACGCTCAATACCTACGTCAGCCATTTGCTCCCACTGTGCCTGCAGCACGTGCGTCAGCACTCTGGCCGTCGCGAGCTGACTCTCCATGGCTGGAGTATGGGAGGTGGATTGGCGCTGTGTTACCAGGCGCTGAGTCAGGATAAGTTAATCAGAAATATTATTACGATTGGAACGGCCGTAGACGGACACGCTAATGGGCAGATCGGTCGGCAGTATGCGGTGATTAACCGTGGCCTGAAGAAAATCGGGTTCAATCTGAGCAAGGTGCCCGCACGGTGGGTTTATGCGCCGGCGTGGGCAAACGTGATTGGTTTTAAGTTGTCGGATCCGGTGAGCAGTGTTCAGGGCTATGTGGATTTGATTCGTAACCTGGATGACCGGGAGTTTATGGCCCGGCACGCCAATCAAAGCGCGTTTATGGATAACCTGGAAGCTTATCCCGGTGGTGTAATTCGGGATTGGATGTACAGCATCTGGCTGGAAAACGAAGCCGCCCGAGGGTATATCACTCTGGATAATACCCGGGCTTATTTTAAAGACGTTGATGCCAATCTGCTCTGCATAGCCGGGAGTAACGATAAGCTGGCGAACCAACATTGCTGTAAGCCTTTAATGAACATGGTGGGCAGTGAGGATAAGCAGTACCTGCTTTGTGAAGGCGGGCATACCGGCATCGTCAGTGGCAAGCGGGCCCCGGAGCAGATCTGGCCGCAGATATCAGCGTGGCTGGCAAGTCGATCGAAACCCTATGCCGGTTAGGCGCGCCTGGACAAAAAGCGCGAGATAAACGAGTGGTTTGTTACCGAACTCCGGTTTAACATTAGGTTGTAAATTGAACATCAATAACACTGCATAATGTTACATAGAACTCGTTAAAAAAAACTGTACCCGTTCATTATTTTATATTACATTGGTTGATGTAACATAAAATAATGAACCAGAGGGCAACTTATGACAGCTGCGATTCTCCCAGTACGCCGGAATCTTCAGTTTTATCTACCCCAAAATAAAATAGATAACTGGAACGGAGGCGGTGAACATTGGACCCAGTTCATGAACACACTCTCCATCTTTTTTCCCGCCGGAGAGCGGTTCTTCATGAAGAGCGTGCGCAATTATCGTAACCAGATAATCGATGCTGAGTTAAAGAAGGCGGTATCTGCCTTTATCGGTCAGGAAGCATTCCACACCCGTGAGCATGAAGAATACAACGAGGCCATGGCGAATGCGGGTATTCCGGTGAACGAACTGGAAGGCCAGGTGCAGACATTGCTCGATTTTGTCGACGAAAAGCTTCCCAATTCAGTCAAATTAGCGGTCACCGTGTCGCTGGAACATCTTACTGCGATGTTGGCGGATGTGGTGATGGGCGATGAGCGTTTTATGAAGGATGCCGATCCACACTACAAAGCGTTGTGGCAATGGCATGCGATGGAAGAAACCGAGCATAAGGGCGTTGCTTATGACGTGTATGAAACCGCGATGGGCAAAGGGCTGAAAGCGTATGCGATACGCACCAGTGTGTTTCTGGCTGCCAACGTGATTTTCTGGAGTTTATTCTACCGATACTATTATCTGGTTGTGAAAAGCCGTGGTGAGCATAAAAACATCAAGGGCTGGGCGAAATCTTTCCGCTTGCAGTTCGGTCGGGGGGGCGTTTTCCCAACGTTGTTCGGCGATTGGTTGAGCTTTTTCAAATTCAGCTTTCACCCTTGGGACATTAATAATGTTGAGGTGCTGGACGGTGCTGAAGACCTGATGAAACTGGTCGATCAGTTTGCGGAAACAGCGAAACTGAATATCAAACCGAAAGCCGCGTAGTGTTAAGCTTTACAGCTAGTGAGTCTAACGCTGGCCTGTAATCCGGTTTGGTTGCTGCAGCCTTCGCTATTGTGAATAGCGGGGGCTGATCAGTTTGATATCATTTACCATCCCGCTCCCGAGCCAAGCGTTCTATGATCTTTTCCAGCCGGTCCGATAATAATCGGGAGGCCGCATTCTCCATCGCTCGCGCCAATTCGGCATGCACAGCCATTTCTGCCAATGGTCGCATACGCCATACCAGGTCCGCCAATTTGGGAAATTCTTCCTGCGGAGGCAATTCTTCGGTTTCGTAGTTCGACAGTACGTGATCACCGACTAAACGTACTAACTCGTTGGCAACCCGTTCCACGTTGCCTCGCAACATGCGAACAATATCCAGTAACTCCTCCAGTGGAATCCCGGTTGCAACCAACTCCGCGCCGGCACGTAAGGTGCGCATACTGCGCACGGTGACCATGGTTCCATCCGGCTTCATCAGATCCAGTTCAATGGCCCGTTTCAATGCTTCCGGGGTAAGGTGGGTACCGAACATGGCCAGCAACTCCGCCATGGGCACCAGCATGGGCTCTTCATCCGTCCAGGGGCTGGTCATGGCGGATTCCAGTCCCATCAGGTGGCGCAAATCGATGCCGTTTTCCAGCGCGCTGATCAGATCCTTGATACTGGAAAGGGAGTATCCTCGATCCAGTAATCCGGAGATGACCCGTAGTCGCGCCAGATGGCTGTTGAAATAAAAGCCCTTGCGTCCCCGCAGTTCCGGTGGTGGCAGTAACCCGCGATCCTGGTAGGCGCGAATGTTTCTTGCGGTGGTGTCGGCGGCCCTGGCCAGTTCATCGATGGTGTACTCTTTGGCTTGGGGCAGTTCGACCGGTTTTTTAGCCGGTGTGCTGAATCCCGGAAGATGTTGAGCAATAAAGTGCAGCGTTTTATGTGGCAGTTTCATTGTATTCCCAGTGCCAGCTGAATCCGTGTTGGTGTCTTATAAGAGGCGTATCGGTATTGTGTCGGTGTCGCATTATGCCATATCCGGCGCGAGGCGTTATGGCGGGATTCCCCCTTTCACCTGATTGTGCTCAGGGAATCGAAGTGGCGGCGATGCGTTTGTCGTTTATTCGGACCACATTTTTTTCAATGCGGGTCGTGCTTAAGGTGACCAGTTGCCCGCTGAAAGCAGCGACGCCGGTAACCGCATCGATACTACGGTCGTCGGTTATATCATTGATGCTGACACCGGCATTTTGTTGCGCGATTGACAGCTGGCTGCCACTGCGGTGGTGGCCCCAGCCATGGGGAATTGAAATTACCGAAGGCATAATATCGTCCGTCAGTTGAGCGGGCAGTTCAATTTCGCCCACGCTGCTACTGACGATCACGGGGTCGCCGTCACGAATGCCCAATCGCTCGCCGTCGGAAAAGTGGAGCAATGCAGTACAGCGGTTTTTTCCTTTTACCAACCGCTGGCTGTTGTGCATCCAGGAATTATTGCTGCGCAAATGCCGTCGCCCGATCAGGATAAAGGCGTCCGGGGATAATTTGGTTTTCTGGTCGAGCTGTTGTTGCAGGCGGTTTATCTCCTGCATAAATAATTTCGGGACCAGATTGATGCTCTTGCCCTGGGTGGCCAAGCGCTCGGGTAAGGCGGGTTGCAATGGACCCAGATCAATACCGTGGGGGTGTTGTTGCAATTTTTTCAGGCTCAGATTGTGCTGTTGCCTATGGGTGTGACGACTGTATGGGCTGACGTCCAGAAGCTGGCTCAATCCCGATTCCGGAAAACGCTTGTAGATCAGCTTTACCAGAGCTTTCTGTAGCTCGGAAAGTTGGTCAGGCGAGGTTCCGTAGGGCCCCAGGCGCAATAACAAATCCAGCATGCCTTCACTGCCCAGTGATTTGATCAGCCGGTATTGCAATTCGCCGCCGGCCCATTTGAGCGGGGAAAGCGGTTGCAGGCGCCGGGTTAACTCGTTGAATATTTGCCAATCATGGCGGCTGTCCGGCATGGGCTTGTAGAGCGCGGGGGAGTATTTCGCCGTATTGCGCACGGTGACCATATTTAAGGCCAGGTCGTAATGTCCGTGTTCAAGCGGCCCGGTCGGAGGCAGAATAATGTCCGCATGCTGTGTGGTTTCATTGAGGTAAAAATCAATCGAGACCATGAAGTCCAGGTTCCCCAAGGCTTTTTCCACTTTCTTGCCATTGGGTAAGGACAGCACCGGATTGCCGGCGCAAGTAACCATTGCTCTTATTTGTCCTTTGCCCGGCGTCAACATTTCATCCGCCAGGGTTGCGGCGGGGAATTCGCCACCGAATTCGGGGTATTTGTGGACGCGGCTGCGTCGCGAGTTAAAACTGCCTCCCTGGCCCAGCAAATTGGCCAATCCGGGCAGATCGACCGCAGGACGGGTAAACATAACCCCGCCGGGATTATCCAGATTGCCGGTCAGGGCGTTGAATACAGTGATCAGCCAATTGGTGGTGGTACCGAAGGCTTGGGTGGATATCCCCATGCGGCCATACAGGCAGGCACTGTCCGCGTTGGCAAAATCAACCGTCAGCTGACGGATCTCCTTGGTCTTGATACCGGTTGCTTTGGCGACCCGCTGGGGTGTGAATCCAGCTACCATATTCTTAACAATATTAACGCCTTGCATGTGGCTGCTCAGGTTTGCGGTGTTCACCAGATCCTGCCGGAATAGAGTGTGCAGCATGGCCATCAGTAATAACGCATCGGTTCCTGGGCGGATAAAATGATGTTGATCAGCAATTTCAGCGGTTTCCGTGCGGCGAGGGTCAATTACCACCAGCTTGCCACCACGCTCCTGCAAGGCTTTGACGCGGTTTTTAAAGCCGGGCGCAGTCATCAGGCTGCCATTACTGGCCATGGGGTTGGCGCCCAGGCACACCATCATTTGGGTCCGGTCTATATCCGGAACAGTGAACAGGGTTTGATTGCCGAACATTTTCAGTGCTACCAGCATCGGCGCCAGTTGGTCCACCGAGGTGGCACTGAACCGGTTTTGAGTGCCCAGTGCAGACAGAAACGGTTTCAGCGTAAGCATGGAGCCCAGATTGTGAATCGTGGGGTTGCCGATATAAATGCCGACCGCATTTTTGCCATGCTTGGCTTGCACGTTACGGATTCGCGATGCCACTTCATTTAACGCATTTTCCCAGCTGATCTGTTCCCAGCCCTGTGGGGTTTTCAGCATCGGATAGTGCAGGCGGTCAGGGTCGTCATGAATATCCTGCAGTGCCACCGCTTTTGGACACATAAACCCTTTGCTGAGTGGATCGCGTTTGTCGCCTTTTATGGAAACAATATGACCCTGATCGTGAGTGATCTCGATACCACACATGGCTTCACAGAGGTTGCAGGTGCGTGTGTGTGTTTGGAGATCTGGCATAAGGGTTCCTTGTGGCGTGAAGGAAATGGGACAAAGACCATAGTACTCTGCGGGTTTTATTCAGAAAAGCCAAGCAGTGGGAAATTGTTATATTTTATTGACGGCCTTCATGCAAATCCCAAGCTGATTTGCAACAACTAAATTCATTAGTTTTTAAATATCCAACGGCATCAGCCGGTTAAAAGTTAGTGAACACTCACAAGAATCGTCGGTGAAAAAAAGGCGTTCAAATATCCAATTCAACCCTTGCCTCCGGCTGATTGGGCAGTCTATTATCAGTGACTCGACTGCCCGATCGCACAAATTGACTTGCATTCCGTTCTAACTCCTCAGCTATGGTGAAGCGGGCCTCTTTTCGCGATCGGGTAGCTCGATACCCTAGCTGTTCTGGCTGAAGTGATTTCTATCCTGTTGAAAAATAAGCTGTTATTCATCGTTTTCTGATTAGGCTGATGCCGTCGGCCACGGTCAGCAGACTGACGTCCACCCGCTGGTCCTCCAGTAATTTCTGGTTCAGTCGGCGGATCGCGAGTGTATCTTCATCATCGAATTCGGGATCGGCAACCCGTCCGCTCCAAAGCATGTTGTCCAGCAGGATCACCCCGTTACTGCGCAGCAATTGCAGGCACTGTTCATAGTAAGTGTCATAACTTTCTTTGTCGGCATCGATGAACGCCAGATCAAATTGATTCTGCTGCTGGTCGTCAATTAGCGTTTGCAGAGTCTGTTGCGCGGGCGCTAAAACCAACTTAATTTTTTGCGCCACCTGGGCTTGTTGCCAATAGCGTTTGGCGATGTTGGTCCACTGTTCACTCAGGTCGCAGCAAATTAATTCACCATCTTCCGGCAATGCGCGCGCCATACACAAACTGCTGTATCCGGTGAAAGTACCGACTTCAATTATGCGCTTGGCACCGGTTAGTTTAACCAGCAATGCCATAAGCTGGCCCTGTTCAGCGGAAATTTGCATCCTTGCCATATCGTCTTGCGCGGTTTCCTCACGCAATGCACGGAGCAGGGGGTCGTCACGCACGGAATTATCAAAAACATAATCGCTGATTGACGCCAAATCCAGGCTCGGTTTGCTGGTCATAACGTGGCTCCTGTTTAGTCTTCAGTGATCCATTGGATGATGTTTTCACCTTCTGAGGTAATTTCTAACCACTGGTCAGGGTCGTCGCCTTTGCTCCACGCACTCTCTACACAGCGCACGGTGGAGTGAAGTGCGTTACAGGCGGACCGGCCCATCTCCACATCGTTTTTCCAGGGTGTGTTCTTCCCGTCGATCCAGATAGAGGTGTATCCTGTTCGACCTGCATTTAATACAATCATTCCATTATTAAAATGACCGTCGCTGCCGCAGCGGAATTTGCAGCCCTTTTTGCTCTGTCGTACCACGTCAAACTGATCGAAGGACGTTTGCAACCAGCCCGTTATGTCATCCAGATTATTATTCGCAATGTATATTTCCAGATCGTCCAGATGTGCCAATGAGTCATTCGACATTATTTTATTCCGTGGCCAGCAAGTTAATAAGTAACTGCTCATAGATTTTGGACAGCGTATTCAGGTCGTCAGCTTTGATGCGTTCATCGAGTTTGTGAATAGTGGCATTGCAGGGACCTAGCTCAATTACTTGGGTGCCGGTAGGAGCTATAAAACGCCCGTCGGAGGTGCCGCCCGACGTGGATAACTCCGGCTCGATACCGGCTTCGGTGCGAATCGCGCTGACACAGGCCTGGACCAGATCGCCGTGCCCGGTGATGAAGGGTTCCCCGTATAAGGTCCAGTCGATGTCGTATTCCAGTTCAAAACCATCAAGTATCTCGTGCGCCTTTTCACGCAAGGTATCAGCGGAGTTTTCGGTGGAAAAACGGAAATTAAAAACCACTTCCGCTTGGCCTGGGATTACGTTGGTGGCGCCGGTTCCGGCATTGAAATTGGATATCTGAAAGGAGGTCGGCGGAAAAAATTCGTTGCCGTTGTCCCAATGTGCTGTGGTAAGGGCATCCAATGCCGGTGCAATCTGGTGAATTGGATTGCGGGCCAGGTGCGGATAAGCAACGTGTCCCTGAATGCCTTTAACTGTAAGTTTTGCGCCCAACGAGCCGCGGCGCCCATTCTTAATTACATCACCCACCTTGTGGGTGCTGGAGGGTTCGCCCACCAGACACCAATCCATTTTTTCATTGCGAGCCTCGAGGTGTTCAACGACTTTTACCGTGCCGTTTACGGCGGGGCCTTCCTCGTCGCTGGTGATCAAAAAACCGATGGAGCCGCGGTGATCCGGGTTGTGTTCAACAAACCGTTCACACGCGGTCACCATCGCGGCCAGGCTGCCTTTCATGTCTGCTGCGCCGCGACCGCAAAGCATGCCGTTTTCAATGCGCGGTTCGAAAGGGTGAAATTCCCAGTTGTTAACCGGGCCGGTGGGCACGACGTCGGTATGACCGGCAAAAGCAAACAACGGTCCGCTTGCGCCACGACGGGCCCAGAAGTTGTCCACTTCACCAAAACGCAGGTGTTCAATCTGAAAACCGATAGCCCGTAACCGGTCGCACATGATGGTCTGGCAGTCACAGTCATCCGGCGTCACCGATGGCTTAGCCATCAGTTCAATCGCCAGTCCTAAGGTGGGGGAGTGGCTGGAATCAGAGGTGCTATCTGTCGGGCTGGGTGTGTCGGGCATGATTCGTCAATTTCCTATGGGTTCAAACAGCCCGCTATAATAGCAAACCACGCCTTGATTACCGAGTTCTCCGCGGGATTACTTGAATTGTTCTACGGTTTCTATGTCGGCAACATCCAGAATCTTTCGACTATCATAGTATTTGTTCCAATCGACCTTGATGGCCCGTAAATTCCCTTGCGTGTCTTTCGGAAATGGCTTAATTGCCTTCAATTCAACGCCCGCCCGCATCAGCGTTAACGCCGCCAATTTCACTTCCAGCGGTGTCATGTCGCGACCGTAGTAAATAATATTAACTTGTGTATAGGGCTCTTCGTCGGCCTGATAGGGTACCAGGGTGAATCCCACCTGGCGTAACGCCAGCTTCACAATATGCTCATCCACGTTAGTGGGAACCCCTTTGATCAACATGGGCTTGACCGGGTTATAATTGGCCCGGAGTCGTTCTCTGGCTTCATGAGCCTGTTGTGCGCTGAGGAGTTTCGAATTATTACCCAGCCAGCCATAGCTGATTAATTTTTTTAGTAACGCCTGATCGGCCTCGGAGGGCGGTTTGAATTGCGCCAGTATCAGCGTTAGCTCATCCAGATGCCGGTATTTCCAGTCTTCGGCTTGCTGAGCTTGCTCCTTGTATCGTTCAAGGTGATCTCTATCTTTTGCTGTGAAAAGGTTGCTGAGGACGGCAAACAGCAGCATGAATGCACCCAGTGCTGATAGAGTTATAATGCCGGCTTTGCTGCGCAAAGGTAATAGGCGGGCTGCAAATCCCACGGCGACTGCCAACGCCAAAAGCAGCCAGGGAAGAAGAAAAGAGGTTAGATGCATGGTGTCCTGCTGTGTACGGCCATTAATTACTAACCAGTATAGACAATCCGCCAGCGCAACCATGGGATTAGCAGCAACCCGACGGCAGGTCGGGTTGCTTGGCGCCTTATTTGTTGAACAACGACTGAAACGATGCCTCCTTAAAACCCACTAAAATGGATTGGTCGTGAATCACAACGGGTCGTTTAATCAGGGTCAGATTTTCCAACATCAATTTCTTGGCGTTGCTTGCGTCGGTATTGTGTTTAACGTCTTCAGGCAGCTGGCGCCAGGTGGTGCCGCGTTTGTTCAACAGTACCTCCCAGCTTTGCTGTTGCAGCCATTGCTCCATCGTCGCCTCACTTAAACCGTCTTTGCGAAAATCATGGAATTCAAACTCCACACCATTCGCATCCAGCCATTTGCGGGCTTTCTTAACCGAGTCGCAATTGGGTATGCCGTAAAGTGTTGTACTCATGATGTGTCTACCCGTTAATCCGTGATGCGCAGCAGTTCATTGATGCCTACCTTGCCGCGGGTTTTCTCATCCACTTTCTTCACAATGATGGCTGCGTAAAGGCTGTATTTGCCGCAGGCGGAGGGCAGATTGCCAGATACCACTACGGATCCGGGTGGCACGCGACCGTAATGGGTCTCGCCGGTTTCGCGATCGTAAATACGAGTGCTTTGGCCGATATATACACCCATGGAAATGACAGAGCCGGCACCCACGATGACGCCTTCAACCACTTCGGAGCGGGCACCAATAAAGCAATCATCCTCGATAATAGTGGGCCCGGCTTGCAAAGGTTCCAGTACACCACCAATACCAACCCCACCGGAAAGATGTACGTTTTTACCGATCTGTGCACAGGAACCGACGGTGGCCCAGGTGTCGACCATTGTACCGCTGTCGACGTAGGCTCCGATGTTGACGTAGGAGGGCATCAGGACAACGCCGGGTGCAATATAACTGCCGGCACGAGCAACCGCAGGTGGAACCACCCGCACACCGGCTTCTTTAAATTGTTCAGCGGTCATATCGGCAAATTTGGAGGGCACTTTATCGTAATATTGAGTGAACTGGCCTTAGATCGGCACATTGTCGTTAATACGGAAGCTCAGCAGCACGGCTTTCTTTAGCCATTGATTCACGACCCATTCGCCATCTTGCTTTTCCGCAACACGGGCTTCTCCGCTGTCCAGTAACGCCAAGGCATCGTTGATGGCGGACTTTACGCCGGCGTCGACGCTGGAGGGTGAGATGCTGTCGCGATTATCAAACGCGGTTTCAATAATGGCTTTCAGATCTGACATGGTTTTTCTCCTGAAGGTAATCTCGCCTGTGCCGGCTTTATGCTGACAGAGGAATCCTGATTAATGGTGATGGATAAAATGTTTAATGCGTTCGGCCGCTTCCAGGCATTGGGCGACCGGGGCTACCAGCGCCATGCGCACCCGGTTTGCGCCCGGATTAACACCGTTGACGGTGCGTGACAAATAGCTTCCGGGTAACACGGTGACGTGTTGTTGCTGAAACAGGTTGCGGGCGAAGTCGGTATCCGGCGTCGGCGTTTGCGGCCACAAATAAAATCCGGCATCCGGCAAAGATAGGTTCAAATGGCCATCCAGAATCGTTAGAACACCGGAAAATTTCTGCTGATAAAGGCGGCGATTTTCACGTACATGATCTTCGTCACTCCAGGCAGCCATACTGGCTAATTGATGCTGTACCGGCATGGCACAGCCGTGATAGGTGCGGTATTTCAGAAAACCGGACAGCAGGGCTGCGTCTCCAGCGACGAAGCCTGAGCGCAGGCCTGGCAGATTGGAACGTTTGGACAAACTGTGAAAAACCACACAGCGACTGAAATCATCACGCCCCAGGTTTTTGCAAACTTGCAGTAACCCGGTGGGTGGATTCGACTCGTCAAAATACAATTCCGAATAACATTCATCAGAGGCAATAATAAAATCGTGCTCATCGGCCAGTTCGATCAGCTGCTTTAGAGTGGCTTCATCTGTGACTGCGCCGGTCGGGTTGCCTGGGCTGCATACAAATAATAACTGGCAACGCCGCCAGACATCGGCAGGCACCGCGTCGTAATCTGGAATCATGGCGTTACTTTCCAGGCAGGGGAGAAAGTACGGTTGCGCGCCGGCGAGCAACGCCGCACCCTCGTATATCTGATAAAACGGATTTGGTGAGATCACCAGCGGATCACGGCTGCGGTCAATCATCGCCTGAGCAAATGCAAACAACGCTTCCCGAGTGCCATTGACTGGCAGCACCTGCGTTTCCGGGCATAATCCCTGATCGCCAAGTTGAAAACGTGTGCAGGCCCAGCGACTGATGACCGCACGGAACTCGGGTATACCTTTGGTTGTGGGATAGACTGCCAGCTTGTCTACGGCGTCAATTAATGACTGTTTTACAAATTCCGGGCTCGGGTGTTTGGGTTCGCCGATCGACAATGCGATGTGCGATAAACCAGCGCTATGTGCGGCACCTTTAAATAATGTTGCCAGTTTTTCGAACGGGTAGGAGTGTAATTTCTGTAAATCTGGATTCATTTTATTTTGCCGGATGATCGAGTTTTTCTTTAATGGATTGTTTTAGTCGTTCGCACAAATCCAGATCCTGAATCATGTTGCCGTCAGCGTCGCTGATGGAGAAAACGTCTTCCACCCGTTCCCCGAGCGTGGCAATGCGGGCGCTGTGAATCAGCACGTTGTGTTCAAGAAAGATGCGGCCCACTTCAGCCAGCAGGCCGGGGCGATCCAAAGCCACCAACTCCATTACCGTATGCTCATGTTCCAAATCATTGCTGATCACGACTTCAGGGGGGATGTTGAAGGCTTTCAACGCTCTTGGCATTCGTTTTTGAACAATATCAGGGAACTTGCTCGGGTCTTTTAATGCTTTACACAATTTGGCTTCGATCTGTTTGACGCGAGCCAGGTCGTCACCGATGGGGCTGCCGTTTTCTTCCAGAATGATGAAGGTGTCCAAACTGAAGTTATTGGTGGAGGTAATAATTTTAGCATCGGCAATGGTTAAATTTAATTGATCCAGTGCCGCCACAGTCGCCGCAAAGAGGTTGGCGGTATCCTTGGTGTAGATGAACAGTTCAGCAGCACCCTGAAAGTTGCGTTCATCCGATTTGCCAATGAACACCAGAGGTTCTTCCGGCTTCTTACGGGTCAGGATAGCTTCACTATGGCGGGCTACGTCCGCGAATGTTTCCCGCAGAAAATAGTCATCACCCAGCTGATCCCACAATTCCAGAACGGTGTCTTCATCAAAATTCCGATTCGACAATAATGCCAGCGCCCGTTCTTTGGTTTCTTCAATCCAGTCCTCACGGTTTCCCGGTCTTTTCAGGCCCCTACGCAATGCTCGGCGCGCCTCTGAATAAAGCTGCCGCAGCAGAGCAGAACGCCACCCATTCCATAGCTTTGGATTGGTCGCGCATATGTCCGCTACCGTAAGCGCATGTAGATAATCGAGGCGGGTGGAGTCTTCTACAATACTGGCGAATTCATGTATCACTTCGGGGTCGGATACGTCTTTTTTCTGAGAAGTGATCGACATCAAAAGATGGTTTTCCACCAGCCAGGACACCAGGTTGGCATCCCATTTACTAAGTCGGTGGTGAATACAGAATTCATAGGCATCGATCGACCCCAGCTCAGAATGATCGCCGCCGCGGCCCTTTGCCAGGTCATGGAACAAGCCAGCGATATAGAGCAGCTCGATCTTGGGGATCCGGTTTACCACGTAGTGGGCGATAGGGAAGTCTTTTTTCACTTCCTGATGGCGGAACATGCGCAGGTTTCGCAGCACGTGCAGGGAGTGGGCATCCACTGTATAAATGTGGAAGAGGTCGAACTGCATCTGGCCAATGACCTGGCCGAATTCCGGGATGTAATTACCAAGGATGCCATACCGCTTCATCCGGTATAGCTGCGTATAGATTTTATTGGGCGAGCGCAGCAATTCCATAAAAAAAGATATATTACGGATGTCGTTGCGGAAGTGCTCATCGACCAGGTGGCGATTATCCCGAATCAGGCGAATGGTGGAAGCGCGAATACCTTTGATTTCTTCTTTCTGTGCCAGAATCACAAACACCTCCAATAGAGCAGAGGGGGTATGTTCAAACAGCTTGTCGTATTTGGCCTCTATATAGCCGTTACGCACCTGAAAACGCCTGTTAACCGGTTCAATAGAATCAGGCTCGTCGGCGCGCACAATCGCTTCGTCAAAATGCTGTAACAGCATGTCATTGAGCTGTGAAATGGAAAGCGCCACACGGTAGTAGCGCTTCATGAATTTTTCCACTGCGAGATTGGCGTTGCTGTCCCGGTAGCCAAGCATCTCGGCAACGGTACGCTGATACTCAAACAACAGCCGGTTTTCGCCACGACCAGTGATCAGGTGGAGCGCATACCGCACTTCCCACAAGAATAAATGCCCGGAATTAAGGATGTCGTATTCTTCGTTGGTAAGAAAGCCGTTACTGACCAAGTCACTCATGCGCCGGGCATCGAAATACCGCTTCGCCACCCAGCCGATATTCTGGATATCCCGCAGGCCTCCGGGCGCCCCTTTTATGTCCGGTTCCAGATTGAACTCTGTATTGCTGAATTTGTTATGCCGGGAAATTTGCTCTGACCACTTTGCCAGAAAAAAGGCTTTCGGGTCCCAGATATTGTCTGGTCCCGTGGCTTCGCGCATTTTTCTGCCAAGGTCGGGGTCACCCCAGATCGTGCGAGATTCCATTAAGTTGGTGGCGATAGTGATGTCGGCTGCGGCTAATTCTTTGCTTTGTTTAATGGAGCGAACGCTATGACCTACTTCCAGCCCGATATCCCACATCTGCGTCAGGAATGTTTCCAGATCAGTTTTATAGGACGCTCCGCTGTCGTCCTGGCGCAGCAGTATCATCAGGTCAATATCGGAGTGGGGATGGAGCTCGGCCCGTCCGTAGCCGCCCACGGCCAGTAAGGCAATGTCCGGGCTGCGGGAACAATCGAATTGCTGCCACAGTTTTTGCAACAGCTTGTCCATCACCCAGGCGCGCCGACGAATTATCAGCTTTATGTTTTCCATGCGCAGGAAACGTTCGTTCAGCAACGCATCCGCTTGCTCCATGGTTCGCTTGAACGCCATGGTTAAGGAGCCTTCGGTTTGCGCCAGCGCATCAAAGCGCTCAGCGTCGAACAGTTCGCTATCGTGTTTTAACTCGGTAACTAGTGGCGTTCGCATGTCGGCAGTTTACAGCCCGGTCTCTTCTGATCGCAAAGTCAGCACTTCGTATCCGTTCTCCGTAACCAAAATGGTGTGTTCCCACTGTGCTGAAAGTTTATGGTCTTTGGTGACAACGGTCCATTTGTCCGGCAGTAGTTTGGTATAGCGTTTACCGGCGTTGATCATGGGTTCGATGGTGAAAGTCATGCCCGCTTTTAATGTGGCACCGGTGTCTGCTTTGCCGTAGTGCAGCACTTGAGGTTCTTCGTGAAATATTTCACCGATTCCGTGGCCGCAGTATTCACGTACTACAGAAAAATGGTTGCTTTCGGCGTGCTGCTGAATGGCTGCGCCGATACTGCCGAGCTTCTCGCCGGGCTTGACCATTTTAATGCCCAGGTATAAACACTCCTGGGTCACTTTGGTTAGCCGTTGTGCCTGAATAGACGCTTCACCCACAAAGAACATTTTACTGGTATCGCCATGAAAGCCATCTTTGATGACGGTAACATCGATGTTAATGATGTCACCTTTCTTTAATACTTTTTTCTCGCTGGGAATACCATGGCAAATGACGTGATTAACCGAGGTGCAAACGGACTTGGGAAAGCCTTTATAATTGAGCGGCGCCGGAATTGCGTTTTGTTCATTCACGATATAGTCGTGACAAATCTTATCCAGCTCAGCGGTGGTGATACCTGCTTTGACATAGTCCCCGATCATTTCAAGGACTTCAGCAGCCAGGCGGCCGGCAACGCGCATCTTTTCAATCTGTTCCGGGGTCTTAATACTAATGCTCATGTGTGATTGATCGCTTTGAGACGGAAGTTGATTAGGCCAGGGTCAAAGGGCCCGAAATTGGCAAAGCTGCGTATTGTACATGGGGAATCCGGTTCAATATACCCCTTGTTGGCCTCCGCGGGTAGCCAGGAGGCTCGGCAGTGGCGGTCTTGGGTTGGGCAAAATGAGGGCTTTTGGTTGTCCCGTGTGGCTGGTTATGGTATAAAGCGCCGCTCAATTGAAACCATAAACCACACATATACCGACACATGGATCAGGGTGCTTGAACAAGGCAAATAGCCATTCAGGTTGATTCATGGGGTATATGGAGGCTTAACCCGTTAAAAATCAGGAGTCTATATGACAACTCAAGTCAGCATGCGCGATATGTTGAAAGCTGGTGTTCACTTTGGTCACCAAACCCGTTTCTGGAATCCCAAAATGGGCGAATTCATTTTCGGCGCCCGTAACAAGATTCACATCATTAACCTGGAACAAACGGTTCCTGCCTTTAATGATGCCCTGACGTTCATCAATAAGCAGACGTCCCACAAAAACAAAATCCTGTTCGTCGGCACCAAGCGTGCTGCCAGCAAAATCATCCAGGAGCAAGCGCGCCGTGCCGGCATGCCCTACGTTAACCATCGCTGGTTAGGTGGCATGTTGACCAACTGGAAGACCATTCGCCAGTCCATTCGCCGACTGAAAGACCTGGAAGCGCAAAGCCAGGACGGCACCTTCGATAAGTTGACCAAGAAAGAAGCCTTGATGCGCACCCGTGAAATGGAAAAACTGGAGCGCAGCCTGGGCGGTATCAAGGATATGGGCGGCCTGCCCGACGCCTTGTTTGTAATCGACGTTGATCATGAGCGCATTGCGGTGACCGAAGCCAATAAGCTGGGTATTCCGGTTATCGGCATCGTTGATACCAACAGCAATCCGGATGGCATAGACTATGTTATTCCCGGGAATGACGACGCTATCAAAGCGATTCAGCTCTATGTTGAATCCATAGCTGACGCTTGTCTGGACGGAGCTGAATACGCGAAAACGACCGGTTCTGCTCCGGTTGAAGCCGACGGCTTTGTAGAAGTGGCTGAAGGTGGTGAAGCCGCCGCCGCTGCCACTAAGTAAGCCGTCACATAACAGCGTTATAACGTTCTTAAGCAGAACGTTCAGTGCAGGTTAGGTACAAAAGGGGGCCAGGCCCCCTTTTTCAAAAGCAAATCAGTATTAGCGCAATTTCAAATACCACCCATTCATAAAATTGGTAAGAGGATATTCTCATGGCTGTGACTGCTGCACAGGTAAAAGAACTACGTGAGCGCACCGGCTTGGGCATGATGGAATGTAAAAAAGCCCTGGTTGAAACCGAAGGTGACATTGATCTGGCAATTGATAATTTACGTAAATCCGGACAAGCCAAAGCGGCCAAGAAAGCGGGCCGTACCGCTGCAGAAGGCATTGTGATCGCCAAAGTGTCTGACGACGCAAAAACCGGCATACTGCTGGAAGTAAACAGTGAAACCGATTTCGTGGCTCGCGATGATAACTTTCTTAACTTCGCCAATCAGGTTGCGGCCCAGGTTCTGGCAACCAAAGAAACGGATATTGAAAAGTTATTGCAAGCACCTTACACCGAGGGCGGGGAATCCATAGAAACGGCGCGTTCCGCTTTGGTTCAGAAAATTGGCGAGAACATTCAGGTGCGTCGTGCTTACACGCTGGACGCCAGCGATGGTTTGGTCTCCGCATACGTTCACAGCGGTAAGATCGGTGTTCTGGTCTCGCTGAAAGGCGGCAACGACGAATTGGGTAAAGATGTCGCCATGCACGTGGCTGCTGCTAACCCGTTGGTAGTGGACCCGAGTCAGGTAGATCAGGCGACTTTGGACAAAGAACGTGAGATTTATAGCGCGCAAGCAGCGGATAGCGGTAAGCCCGCTGAGATCGTTGCGAAAATGGTGGAAGGCCGCGTTAATAAATTCCTCAAGGAAGTGAGCTTGGTGGATCAGCCTTTTGTTAAGGACCCCGATACCACAGTGGGCAAGCTGGTTAAGGGCGCAGGCGCTGAAGTGGCGGGTTTCATCCGCATTGAAGCCGGTGAAGGCATCGAGAAAGAAGAAGTGGATTTTGCCAGTGAAGTAATGGCACAAGCTCGCGGACAGTAAATCTCTTTTTAAGGCACCCATGGACTGCACGATACCTGCTCGGTATTATGCAGCACCATGGGTGCCTTTTGTTAGGGGCAGCTTTTGTAAAGGGGCAAGGGCAAGTGGTTTTGACGAGCCCTTAATCACTGTTTCAATTGGAGTTTTTAATGCCAGCGTCTGATCGTACTCCCAAGTATAAGCGTATATTGTTAAAGCTAAGCGGCGAAGCCCTGATGGGTGAGATGGAATTCGGTATTGACCCCAATGTCCTCGACCGGATGTCGCTAGAGATAGGTCAGTTAAGGGGGATTGGTGTTGAAGTTGGTCTGGTTGTCGGCGGAGGTAATTTATTTCGCGGCGCGGCACTGCAAAAAACCGGGCTTGACCGGGTTACCGGTGATCACATGGGTATGCTGGCCACGGTAATGAATGGCCTTGCCTTGCGGGATTCACTGGAGCGCGCCAATATTTCCACCACGCTGATGTCAGCGATTCAGATGAGCGGCGTGGTCGAGCATTATGACCGCCGCCGCAGTATGCGATTGTTGGGTAACGGTGATGTAGTCATATTTGCTGCAGGCACCGGCAACCCGTTCTTTACCACCGATTCCGCAGCCTGTCTGCGCGGCATTGAAGTAGAAGCCGATGCGGTCTTTAAGGCAACCAAAGTGGACGGCGTCTACGACTCCGACCCGGTGCTGAACCCGGAAGCGGTAAAATACAACCATTTAACCTATGACGATGTTCTGGAAAAGAAACTGGGCGTAATGGACCTGACTGCGATCTGCTTATGCAGGGATCACAACATGCCGGTCCGGGTATTCAATATGAACCAGCCTGGTTCGCTGCTGGCGGTAACGCTCGGCGGTAAAGACGGAACCATAATAGATAAGGGATAGAGTCCGTGATTAACGACATCAAGAAAGATGCAGAAACCCGCATGAAGAAGTCTTTGGAAGCACTCGAGACTGCTTTCAAGAAAGTTCGTACCGGCCGCGCTCATCCGAGCATTCTCGATAGTGTCATGGTGCCTTATTACGGTACACCCACGCCGTTGAAGCAGGTCGCCAACGTCACTATCGAAGATGGCAGAACCCTGGCTATCAGCGCCTGGGAACGGCACCTGATACCCGATATTGAAAAAGCCATCATGAAAGCGGATCTGGGTTTGAATCCGAGCAGCAATGGCGATTTCATCCGCGTACCGATGCCACCGCTGACCGAGCAAACCCGTAAAGAGATGACTAAAATCTGTAAGGCTGAAGCCGAACAGGGACGGGTTTCGGTACGTAATATCCGCCGTGATGCGAACAGCACATTGAAAGATCTGCTCAAAGAAAAAGAAATCAGTGAAGACGAAGAGCGTAAGGGTCAGGATGAAATCCAGAAGCTGACCGACAAGTACGTCGCCCTGATTGAAGAAATGCTGAAGCAAAAAGAAGCGGATCTAATGGAAGTTTAAGGCGTCTGCCGGAAATACACCTACGGGGCTACGGCCCCGTTTTTACGCCAGAGAGACATTGTGAAATCACACTCTTCAGCGCCAGATATTGATAACGGGGCAGGGTCTGTGCCTCGCCACATCGCCATCATTATGGATGGCAATAATCGTTGGGCCAAAAGTCGGGGTTTGCAGGGAGCCGAAGGGCACCGAGAAGGTGCGCGGGCGGTCAGGGCGACTGTAGAAAATTGTGCCCGTCTGGGTGTCGACGTGCTGACGGTTTATGCTTTCAGTAGTGAAAACTGGCGTCGCCCGGAAGCCGAAGTTTCTGCATTGATGAATTTGTTTCTGGAGGCATTAGCAGATGAAGTGCCGGATCTGCATCAGAATGGCATTCGCCTGCGCTTCATCGGTGATTTATCGGCCTTCAGCTCTGAGTTACAGGCTAAAATGCTGGAGGCGGTGCGTCTGACCGAAAAGAATACCGGTATGGTATTCGCCGTGGCGGTGAATTACGGTGGTCACTGGGATATTACAAATGCTTGCAAACAGCTGGCTGTGCTGGTGCAGGACGGTCGCCTCTCTGCAAAGAACATTGGCCCTGAGTTGTTGCAGTCGCATATGTCGTTGGGCGATTTGCCGTTGCCGGATCTGTGTATCCGTACCGGCGGTGAGCAACGCATCAGCAATTTCCTGTTGTGGCAGATAGCCTATGCCGAATTCTACTTTACCGAGTTGCTTTGGCCAGACTTCGATCAATCTGCGCTTGAAAAAGCCATTGCGGACTATAATGGCCGCCAGCGACGATTCGGTCGCACCAGCGAGCAAGTAGAGGCTAGTCAGCAATAATATGTTAAAGCAACGGATCGCAACCGCACTGGTATTATTGCCCCTGGTTCTAGGGGCAATTTTTTATTTAAGCACCCCTTGGTTCGCGCTGGCTATGGTCGCTCCGGTCGTGGTGGGTGGCTGGGAGTGGGCTAACATTATGGGCCTTAAAGAATCCGCCCAGCGCCTGGGGTACGCGCTTTTTATCGGTTTGTCCCTGGGCCTGGTTTATTGGTTGCATGCCGATTTTATTCTGTTGGCGAGCCTGTTCTGGTGGGTCACCGCCATTGTTCTGGTGAGTGCCTACCCCCGCAAAACCGAACTCTGGTCACCCATTGCGGTGACAGGGCTGATCGGTGTGTTGCTGTTCCTGCCGGCGTGGTGGGGGCTGGTGGTGCTACACCGCCAGGAAGGGGGGGCTTGGTGGTTACTGTATGCCCTGCTGCTGGTATGGGGCGCGGATACCGGAGCCTATTTCGCTGGCCGCGCGTTCGGAAAACGGAAACTGGCGCCCGATGTCAGCCCGGGAAAGACAATAGAAGGTTTGATCGGAGGGTTAGCCCTGACCTTGATCATCTCGATATGGGTCGCCCTGAAATCCCCGGTATTACAGAATGTCGGGTTGATGGGTTTCCTCATGGTCAGTATGGTGTCCGTTATCGGATCGGTATATGGTGATTTGGCAGAAAGCATGTTTAAGCGCCATCGTGGCATAAAAGACAGTAGTCAGATCCTGCCGGGGCATGGTGGGGTGCTGGATCGAATTGATAGCATCACAGCTGCAATCCCGTTGTTCGCGGGTGGAATGTTGCTGTTGGGAGCGTTCCATTAACAGGTTGAGTCTTTAAATGTCCGAGATAAAGTTGATTACCGTGCTGGGCAGCACAGGCTCCATCGGGGTAAATACACTCGATGTTATACAACGGCACCCCGACCGCTATAGCGTGTTTGCGCTTACGGCCAACACCAGTGTGGATGATTTGTTTGCGCAGGTGATGGCAACCGCTCCACGTTACGCGGTGATGCGGGATGAAGAGCGGGCGGCAGATCTGCGGAACCGATTACGTATGACCGGGTCTGAGACCGAGGTGTTATACGGCGAGGCCGGCTTGATCGAAGTGTCTGAACATCCGCAGTGCCACATGGTGATGGCCGCGATTGTGGGTGCTGCGGGGCTTTTGCCTACATTGGCCGCGGTAAAGTCCGGTAAGCGCGTGTTGTTGGCTAATAAAGAAGCGCTGGTGATGAGTGGCCAGATTTTTATGGCCGAGGTGGCCGGTAGCGGCGCTGAGTTACTGCCAATTGATAGCGAGCACAATGCCATTTATCAATGTATGCCGCTGGACTTTAGTCGCGGTTTGGCTGGTTCCGGGGTTTCTCGGATTTTGCTGACCGGTTCCGGCGGTCCATTTCGTGAGTTACCGCTGCAGGATTTTGAGCGTGTAACACCGGACCAGGCTTGCGCCCACCCGAATTGGTCAATGGGACGTAAAATTTCAGTCGATTCCGCTACCATGATGAACAAGGGGTTGGAATTTATAGAAGCCTGCTGGTTATTCAATGCCAACCCAGACCAAATCGATGTGGTGGTGCATCCGCAAAGCGTGATTCATAGCATGGTCGAGTATGTGGATGGCTCTGTACTGGCCCAAATGGGTAACCCCGATATGCGGACGCCTATCGCTTATGGCCTGGGATGGCCTGAACGGATTGAATCAGGCGTATCGCTGCTGGATTTGGTTAAAGTAGCCCGCCTGGATTTTCAGGCACCTGACCCGGTGCGGTTTCCCTGTTTAAAATTAGCCAAAGCAGTAATGCAGGAAGGCAAAACGGCTTCGGTCGTACTTAATGCAGCGAACGAAATCGTTGTGCAAGCATTTCTTGAGGGTAAAACCCGCTTTTCCTCAATTCCTGAGGTGATTGAGCAGGTATTGGAAACAGTTAGATTGGTGGATGCAGTGGATATTGATACTATTCTGGGTGCGGATGCCGAAGCTCGTGCGCTGGCCCGGGAATTTCTTCAGAGGCTCTCTGTCTAAAGAAACAGCGTCAAATCTATCAATGATACCCACTGTATATGCGTGTGAAACCGACAATAAGAAGAGGCTAATTTGTTCGATATTCTCCAAACCATACTCGCTTTTGTAATCACCCTGGGGCTGCTGATTTTTGTGCATGAATACGGCCATTTTTGGGTGGCGCGACGGTGTGGCGTCCGGGTATTGAAATTTTCTATCGGTTTCGGAAACCCGCTGCTCAAATGGAAAGATAAGCACGGGACCGAGTTCGTCATTGCCTCCCTTCCTTTGGGAGGCTTCGTCAAAATGCTGGGAGAGCCGGGAAGTGACGTACCGGAACACCAGAAAAGCATGGCTTTCATTCATAAAAGCGTATTCCAGCGATTTGCTATCGTTTCCGCCGGCCCCCTGGTCAATCTCGTCTTTGCCGTTCTTCTGTACTGGATTCTGTTTGTTTCCGGAGTGACCTCGCTTGCGCCCTATGTGGGCAAAGTTGAGCCTCAAAGCCAGGCTGCCAGTGCTGGTTTTCATTCGATGGATGAAATTCTGCAGGTGGACGGGAAGGATACGGAAAGTTGGGAAGACGTAACCATGGCGATGGTGTCGCTGATCGGCGAAAACGCCGAGGTCCGATTTACCGTGCGCCCGGAAAACAGTACCGCAACCGTTGAGCGGGTGGTTGAAATTCAGAACTGGATGCAGGGTCAGGAAAAAATACATCCAATGAAACTGTTGGGTATGGACCCCTATTTTCCGGAAGTACCGCCAGTGCTGGGTGAGCTGGTCCCCGACAAGGCGGCTCAGCGGCAGGGTTTGCAGAGTGGTGACCGGGTATTGGAAATCAATGGGGTTCCGATCAACACCTGGGAAGAGTGGGTCACTCTGATTCGTGCCAACCCCGGCACCGAAATGAACTTATTGATCGATCGTAACGGCAGTCAGATTACAATGCCCATCGTGCCGGATGAAATTGTCGGGCCAAATGACGAACACATCGGACAAATCGGGGCTCATCTGCCTGAAGAGTTAAGCAAATATCCGGACTTTATGCTGCGTGATCGTCAATATGGCCCGCTAGAGGCGCTACCCAAGTCGGTAGCGTATGCCTGGTCCAGAATAACCCTGACGTTGATGTCCATTGAGAAAATGATCACCGGAATGATCTCTTTGGAGAATTTAAGTGGTCCCATTACCATCGCCAAAGTCGCGGGCGATAGTGCCAGTTATGGCTTCGAAGCCTTTTTCAGCTTCATGGCCTATTTAAGTATCAGTCTGGGGGTGTTAAATTTGCTGCCCATTCCGGTGTTGGATGGTGGCCATTTGATGTTCTATCTGGTCGAAATGGTGAAAGGAAGCCCGGTTTCCGAAAAAGTTCAAGCGATCGGAAATGGCCTGGGGTTAAGCCTGTTGGTGATGTTTATGGGCCTCGCTTTTTATAACGATATTATGGGGCTGTAAGAAGCAGGACGCTTTTTAAGACCTCAATACTCTAATGACAGATTTGGACTGACTTTGACCTCTTTTGTACCTGATTTACATTCCTGCGGATTTGAACGTTAAATGAATCGATTTGCTGCCTTAGTGCTGTTGTGTTTGAGCTGTCTTACCACGAACATGGCGGTGGCTGACTCATTCAAAATAAAAGATATACGAATTGAGGGCTTACAGCGCATTTCCGCTGGGGCCGTTTTCAATGTGCTGCCGCTGCAGGTGGGTGATGAAGTGGATGCCGCTGCGTTGGCCCGCTCCACGCGGATTCTGTTCAAAACCGGAAACTTTCAGGATCTTACTCTGTTTGAAGATGACGATGTGCTGATCGTGCAGGTGAGTGAACGTCCTTCGATCAGCAGTATCGAACTGGATGGCAATAAATCGATCGAAACCGAAAACCTGATGGAAGGCTTGTCTCAGGCGGGTCTGAGTGAGGGCAGCGTATTTCAGCGGGCGACCCTGGATAAGCTTAAAGTGGAACTGGAGCGCCAGTACATTGCACAGGGCCGTTATGGTGCGAGAGTCGAGCCTGAAGTAAAGCCTTTGCCGCGCAATCGGGTGGCAATCAATATCAAGATAAAGGAAGGTGACGTCGCGACCATCTCCGGCGTCGATATTGTTGGCAACACCGTCTTCACAGATGAAGAGTTGGTGGAAGAATTCGAATTGAAAAAATCCCATATGTTTTCTTTCTTTAAAGGCGACGATAAATACTCCAGGGAGAAACTGTCTGGCGACCTTGAGAAGTTAACTTCGTATTACCAGGATCGCGGCTACGTCAATTTCCGCGTGGAATCGACGCAGGTATCGGTAACTCCGCAAAAATCAGAGGTGTATATTACGGTTAATATCTCTGAGGGTGAGCGTCACACCGTGAATGAGGTCAGAATCACCGGTGACCTGAAAGTGCCGGAAGCCGATTTGCGACGTTTGATATTATTGAAACCGGGACAAACTTTTTCACGACGCTTGGTCACGACTTCAAATGAATTGATATCCAAGCGGTTGGGTAACGAAGGCTACACGTTTGCCAATGTGAATGGTGTGCCGTCTTTATCCGAAAAGGGCGATAACACGGTGGACATTACCTTTTATGTGGACGCCGGAACCCGGGTGTATGTGCGCAGGATTAATTTTTTCGGCAACATGAAGACCCGGGATGAAGTATTGCGCCGGGAAATGCGACAAATGGAAGGAGCGTGGGCCTCCGGACAGTTGATCGAAAACTCCAAAGTACGACTTGAGCGCCTGGGCTTCTTTAAAGGGGTGACCATAGAAACACCCCGGGTTCCCGGTGAAGATGACCAGGTCGACGTCAATTACACGGTCGAAGAACAGCCCTCCGGTTCGATCGGTGCCAGTGTCGGCTATCAGCAGGGTACCGGCTTTGTGTTCGGCGCGAACCTGTCCCAAAGTAATTTCCTGGGCACCGGCAATCGGGTATCCATCGCGGCTAACCGAAGTGATATCCGTAACACGGTAAGCTTCTCGTTTATGGATCCGTATTACACCATTGATGGCGTATCCCGTGGTTATTCCCTGTTTTATCAGGAAACGGAAATTGACAGTAACGATATTATTTCCAACTGGGCGTCGGATCGCTTGGGAGGAAATATCAACTTTAGTTACCCCACTAGCGACATTTCACGAATCAATTTTGGTGTTGGCTTTGAAAATGTTACTGTTTATGCGAGTCAGCAGTCGCCGATACAGGTGTGGGAGTTGGTTGGATACGATCTGAGGGACTACCGTTTTAACGGCGAGACCACGCAATCCAAGGAATTCCTGAATTTCCCATTAACGGCCGGCTGGTCGATTAGTACACTGAACAGAGGGGTTTTTGCGACCCGCGGATCATCCCACTCACTTTCTGCCACCGTGACATCGCCTGGCAGTGATCTGGAGTATTACCGGCTTACCTATCAGGCGCAGAAGTACTTCCCGATCAGCAACGATTGGACTTTCCGGCTGCGCACCGAAATTGGATTCGGTAACGGTTTCGGTAATGCAGATCAGATACCGTTTTATGATAATTATTATGCTGGTGGCTTCGGCTCGATCCGGGGTTATGAGGACCGCTCATTGGGACCACGCGAGACGCAGTCCCCCTATGATTTCGGTACAGCCAGAGCGATCGGTGGTAATTTGCTGACGGAAGGTAGCGCGGAATTCATTTTTCCAATGCCGTTCGTGAAAGACTCACGTTCATTCCGCACTATGTTCTTTATTGACGCAGGTAACGTTTTTGATACGCATCGTGAAGAATATGAGTTTGAGTTCGATCAATTGCGCATGTCTGCCGGTATCGCTTTGTCCTGGATAACAGGAATCGGTCCGCTGTCTTTCAGTTTGTCCAAAGCGTTTAACGATCAGGAGGGCGACGACGTGCAAACGTTCCAGTTCTCACTTGGGCAGCCATTTTAACGTTTAGAAAAGTGACGAGGTTAGAAAGTGAATAAAATTAAAATTACATTGGTGGTGTTGATTGCGCTTTTGTCGCAGGTCGCGGTTGCTGCAGATTCTCCTAAAATCGCGGTGCTCGATACCCGGCGTGCTATTATTGAATCCGATGAAGGTCGCAAAAGAGCCGCCGCCCTGGAAGATAATTTTTCCTCGGATAAGGCAGCAATCGAAGCGCTGCAGAAAAAAGGCGCGGCCATTGAAGAGCGTTACAAGAAAGACAGCGCAGTGATGGCGAAAGACGAAAAAAGCAAAATTCAGAAAGAGTTGTCTGATATTGGCAGCGAATTTGAATTTAAGGTGACCAAACTGCAGAAAGACGTGCAAGCGGCTCAGCAACAAATTTTTAAAGATCTGTCAAAGGACTTTGAAGCAGCTGCAAAAGCGGTGTTGGATGAGCAAAAGTTTGATATCGTGCTGCGTAGAGAAGCTTTGATGATCGTGACGCCGGAATACGATATAACCGATCAGGTTATTAAAAAGATGAATTCAAAATAGCGAGAGGTTATTGCCCGTGGTGAAAACGGCTTGGAATCTGACTGAGCTGGCTCAGTATCTGGGAGTAGAGCTGCTGGGGAATGCCTGCCATGAAGTGTCACGGGTTGCTACGCTTGGGCAAGCCGGACCCGGTGACCTCACATTTCTATCCAATCCCCTTTATAAAACCCAATTACAGTCGACCGGGGCAACCGCGGTGATACTGCACCCCGCCATGGCAGACGAATGCCCGGTGTCAGCATTGGTCACGGAGAGCCCGTATCTGGTCTACGCCACTGCGTCACACCTGTTTGACCGGCGTCCACAACCTTCCGCCGGTGTGCATCCGACAGCATGGGTTGCCGATGATGTCGAGTTAGGTGAAGGATGCCGTATTGGCGCACATTCCGTTTTGGAATCCGGGTGTAGATTGGGCGCAAACGTTGAGGTCGGCTCCGGCTGCGTCATCGGGGCCCAGTCAAAAATCGGAAACGATTGTGTGCTCCACGCGAACGTGACCTTTTATCATAACGTCCGTGTCGGTGACCGCTGCCGATTTCACAGTGGCGTGGTGGTTGGCGCCGATGGGTTCGGGTTTGCCAATGAACAGGGTCGCTGGGTGAAAATTGCTCAGCTTGGCGGTGTCGCCATCGGTAACGATGTGGAAGTGGGCGCGAATACCACGATAGACCGTGGAGCGATCCAGGACACCCTGATTGGTAACGGCGTCATACTCGATAACCAAATCCAGATCGCGCACAATGTCGAAATCGGGGAGGGTACCGCAATCGCTGGTTGTACCGGCATTGCAGGCAGCACCCGCATCGGAAAATACTGTACTATTGCCGGTGCGGTTGGCATTGCCGGGCACCTTGAGATTGCAGATCGTGTACATCTCACCATGCGGAGCGCTATTACTAAAAGCATTACAGAACCGGGGTCATATTCATCGGGAACAGCAATGTCCAAGACCGGTGTGTGGCGTAAAAATGCCGCCCGGTTCCGGCAGCTGGATGAAATGGCACGCAGGATTCAAAAACTCGAAAAGCAGATTCAGGGCCGTGATCAATCGCCTGATTGATTTATATCATGTTACGTTTAATGCGGTGATTTGTTTCTGGATTGTCCCTAAGCTAGTGATTTAAAATGAGATAAATTCCAACTATTGAACTATGATGAATTTAAACGAAATCCAATCAATCCTTCCCCACCGGGCCCCTTTTCTGCAAGTAGACAAAGTCTTAGAACTGGTGGAAGGGGAATATATTCTGGCCGTTAGAGGCATATCCAATAACGAGCCGATGTTTCAAGGGCACTTTCCGGGCAACCCTATATTTCCGGGCGTCCTGATTATCGAAGCCATGGCGCAGACGGCAGGTTTATTAGCTTTTAAAACCATGGGTAGCAAAGCTACGGAAAATAAAGCCTACGTGGTAGCCGGTGTGGATAATGCAAAATTTCGCCGGGTTGTCTTACCGGGTGACCAGTTAAAAATCAGGGCTACCATTAAAGGCCACAAGCGCACTATTTGGAAATTCCTGGCAGTGGCGATGGTGGATGATGTCGAAGTAGCCAGTGCTGAAATTACGTGTGCTGAAAAGGATTTATAGATTGATCCATCCTCAAGCAGTTGTCGACCCTAAAGCGAATCTGGCTTCAGATGTAGAAGTGGGTCCGTTTACCTATATAGGCCCCGGCGTGGAAATCGGCGCGGGTACCGTCGTGCATTCCCATGTGTGTATAAAGGGGCCGACAAAGATAGGTAAGCGAAACCGAATCTTTCAGTTCGCTTCGGTTGGGGAAGACTGCCAGGATAAAAAGTACAAGGGTGAACCCACTACCCTGGAAATCGGGGATGATAACCAGATCCGGGAAAGCTGCACCATTCACCGGGGTACCATTCAGGACGAAGGTATCACTCAGATCGGCAGCGGTAATCTTTTCATGGCGTATACCCATGTGGCCCACGATTGCCGAATCGGAGACAATAATATTTTTGCCAATAACGCCTCTGTTGCCGGGCACGTCCATGTTGCACACGATGTGATTTTGGCTGGTTTTGCCGGCGTGCATCAATTCTGTCGTATCGGGGCCTACAGTATGCTGGGTTTAGGCACGCTAACGGGCAAAGATGTGCCCGCTTTCGTCATGGCCATCGGTAATCCTGCCAAACCGTCCGGTATGAATTTTGAGGGTATGCGGCGACGCGGGTTTCCGAAAGAATCGATACGGGTTCTGCGTGAAGCCTATAAAACCGTGTACATGCGCGGGCAACGGCTGGAACAGGCGATATTGCAGCTCGAAGCCTTGCCCCATGACGACCTCCTGCAGTTATTTATCGAATCCATCAAGTCATCCGAACGTGGCATAGTCCGCTAAAACTGGGGGCTGATGTGTCCGACCTTAATTCCGAAGCGAGACAACCATCGGCTCCGAAGTCGTTGACCATCGGTATTGTTGCTGGGGAAATGTCGGGTGATTTGCTGGGAGCAGGGCTTATAGCGGTACTGAAACAAAAATTCCCCGGCGTGCGTTTTGTGGGTATCGGCGGTCCCGCGATGATTGCAGCTGGCTGCGAAAGCTGGTTTTCCATGGAACGGTTGAGTGTCATGGGTATCTTTGCAGTATTGGGGCGATTGCGAGAGCTGCTTGATATCCGCAAGACCTTGAAGCGGCGTTTTCTGGAGCAGCCTATCGATCTGTTTATCGGTATTGATTCCCCGGATTTTAATTTGCCATTGGCGGGCTATCTGAAGCGACAGGGCGTTCATACGGTACACTACGTGAGTCCGACGGTGTGGGCATGGCGTCAGAAAAGAGTGATTAAAATCCGTCGTGATATTGACCTTATGTTGACTTTGCTGCCCTTCGAAGAAGATTTCTATAAGCAATATTCAGTCCCCTGTAAATTCGTCGGTCATCCCTTTGCGACCGCGATTGATCCGCAAATTGATCACCAAAAAGCAAAACGCTTTTGGGGTTACAACCAGAGCGAAAAAGTCATAGCCGTATTGCCAGGTAGCCGTGGCGGGGAGCTTAAATTTATGGCGCCCCTGTTTCTGGAAACCATGAGCATCATTAAGAAGATGGAACCGGATATAAAATTTATCGTGCCGCTGTCCTCAGCACAGCGCCGCGAACAATTCGAAACGGTGCTCAATCATTACGGTGAAGATATGCCCGTTCAACTGGTGGATGGTCATGCCCGCGAAGTGTTGGCAGGCAGTGATTTTGTATTGGCAACATCCGGCACGATTACCCTGGAGGCGATGTTGTTGAAGTGCCCGATGATAGTGGCTTATCGTTGGGGCGTGATCACTCACGCGCTCTTTTCGCCACTGGTTAAAACGAAGTTCATTGCGTTGCCGAATTTGTTAGCCCAGGAAGAAATCGTTCCTGAGTTTCTGCAAGACGAAGCGACACCGGAAGCCTTGGCAAAAGCACTGTTTCAGTTAATGTACGATCATTCCCGTTGCGATCAGATGCGCCGCCGTTTTACCCAGATTCATGAACAGCTTAATACTAACGCCAACGAGAAAGCCGCTGAGGCCATCGCCGAGCTAATTCAAGAGCAGGCCGGTTAGCAAGTAATTAACCAATTAAACAGCTGCGTTTTCGGCGTACAGTAACAGGGGACAACGATGCAATCTGAATTGAGTTTTTACGATGGACAACTGATTGCCGGAGTGGACGAGGTCGGCAGGGGGCCTTTAGCGGGCGCGGTAGTCGCAGCGGCGGTGATATTGGATCCGGCCAGACCGATTGCCGGTTTAACCGATTCCAAAAAGCTCACTGAAAAAAAACGCAATACCTTATTTGATATTATCATGGAGCAGTCGTTGGCCTGGGCGATCGGTCGTGCCGAAGTCGATGAAATCGACCAGCTTAATATTCTCCATGCCAGTATGTTAGCGATGAGCAGGGCGGTAGAGCAGCTGACGCCCCAGGCCGAATTCGCCTTGGTCGATGGTAATCGATGTCCGGCGTTGGCGTGTCCCTCCCGAGCCATCATAAAAGGGGATCTGACGGAGCCTTGTATCAGTGCGGCCTCCATCATTGCAAAAGTAACCCGCGATCGTGAAATGGGCGAGCTTGATAAACGATATCCCGGCTATGGCCTGGCTCAGCATAAAGGGTATCCCACCAAGGTTCATCTGACTGCACTACAGGAATTGGGACCGTCCGAGATACATCGCCGGAGCTTCGGACCGGTAGCAGCACTATTAGGTTAAGAATATGAGTTCTTCATTTGTACATCTTCGTGTTCATACAGAATTTTCTTTGGTTGATGGCCTGGTTCGCATAAAGCCCATGGCGAAAGCCGCTTCGGCCATGAATATGCCTGCTATTGCCATGACTGATTTCTGTAATCTGTTTGCGTTGGTGAAGTTTCAGCGCGCAACCACCGGGGCGGGGATCAAACCTATTTTTGGTGCAGATATACTCATTGAATCCGCCCATAGTGAAGACCCGCCCAGCCAAATTGTAGTGCTGGCGAGAAACATGCAGGGTTACCGTAATCTGACCGAATTGGTGTCGGAAGCTTATCTGCACGGTCAGAAGCTGGATAAAGCGATCATTTCAAGGGAGTACCTGAAGCAGAAAACCGAGGGTTTGATTTGCCTGTCCGGTGGCAAGCAGGCTGAGATAGGTCGCGCTTTATTATCAGGCAAAGCAGACAAAGCAAATGACTTGGTTCAGGAATACATGGGCCTGTTCCCTGACAGTTTTTATCTTGAGTTACAGCGTACCCAGCGTCAGGACGACGAAACTTATCTACACCTTGCAGTAGATCTGGCTGCACAAAATGATTGCCCTGTAGTGGCTACCAACGATGTGCGCTTCATTAATAAAGAAGACTATGAGGCCCATGAAGTCCGGGTGTGTATCTATGAAGGCTGGACATTAGAGGATACCAGTCGCGAGCAACGTTACAGCGAAGAGCAATATCTTAAAGCGCCGGAAGCCATGTGCGAACTGTTTGCCGATATTCCCGAAGCCATCGAAAATACGCTGGAAATCGCCAAGCGCTGTAGTTTCGAGATTCCCCTTGGTACCTACTATCTACCGGATTATCCAGTGCCGCAAGGCATGACTCTGGATGAATTCATGATAGACGAATCCAGAAAAGGCCTGGAAGAGCGGTTGGCATTTTTGTTTGATCCGGCTGCGCCGGATTTTGCCGAAATTCGCAAGCCTTACGATGAACGTTTGCAGATCGAGTTGGATGTCATACTGCAAATGGGGTTTCCCGGTTACTTTCTTATTGTTGCTGATTTTATTCAGTGGGCCAAAAATAATGGTGTACCGGTGGGCCCCGGACGTGGTTCCGGAGCCGGCTCCCTGGTCGCCTACGTTTTGAAAATCACCGATCTTGATCCCTTGGAATACGATTTGCTGTTTGAGCGATTCCTCAATCCGGAACGGGTATCCATGCCTGACTTTGATGTGGATTTTTGCATGGATGGACGCGACCGCGTTATTGAGTATGTGGCGGAGAAATACGGTCGCAATGCAGTAAGTCAGATTATTACTTTCGGAACCATGGCGGCGAAGGCGGTGGTGCGTGATGTGGGTAGGGTGCAAAGCCGTTCCTATGGCTTTGTGGACCGTATTGCCAAGTTAATCCCGTTTGAGGTGGGTATGACCCTGACCAAAGCGTTGGAGCAGGAGCCACAGCTGCAGGAATTATTCGACCGCGATGAAGATGTGCGTGAATTGCTGGAAATGGCGCTCAAGCTGGAAGGGGTAACCCGTAACGTGGGCAAACACGCGGGGGGAGTTGTCATTGCGCCTTCTGCCCTGACGGATTACGTTCCGCTGTATTGCGACGAGCAGGGTAATAATCTGGTAACGCAATTCGATAAGGACGATGTAGAGTCTGCGGGCTTGGTCAAGTTCGACTTTTTGGGGCTGCGTACCTTGACTATCGTCGATTGGGCTTTGAAAACCATTAATCCGATTCTGCAAAAACAAGGTAAACCGGAAGTGGATATTGCCCGTATTCCTCTTGATGATTCTACCTCGTTCGATCTGCTGCAAAAGGCTGAAACCACCGCCGTATTCCAGTTGGAATCACGGGGTATGAAAGATTTGATCAAGCGGCTTAAGCCTAACACATTCGAAGATATTGTTGCGTTGGTCGCGCTGTTCCGGCCGGGCCCGCTGGGCTCCGGTATGGTGGACGACTTTATTGCCCGTAAACACGGCAGGCAAAAAGTGGATTACCCGCATCCGGATTTGCAGCCGATTCTTGATACCACCTATGGAACCATTTTGTATCAGGAACAGGTTATGTTGATTCCGCAGGTGCTAGCGGATTTCACTCTTGGTGGTGCCGACCTGTTGCGCCGCGCAATGGGTAAGAAAAAAGCCGATGTAATGGCTCAACAGCGGGCCGTGTTTGTAGACGGTTGTGCTAGAAACGGCATTGATGAAAAGTTATCAACCGATATCTTCGACACCATGGAGGAATTTGCGAAGTACGGTTTTAACAAATCCCACTCGGCTGCCTATGCATTGGTATCCTATCAGACAGCCTGGTTGAAAGCGCATTATCCCAGCGGCTTTATGGCTGCGGTCTTGTCTGCGGATATGCACAACACCGATAAAGTGGTGACGTTGATTGATGAGTGCCGGCGCATGCAAATTACCATTGTCACACCGGACGTCAACGTCAGCCAATATAAATTTACGGTAAACGAACGCAGTGAAATTGTGTATGGCTTGGGTGCGATAAAAGGTTTGGGCGAAGGCCCTATCGACGCTATCCTGGAAGGCCGCGAAGCTGACAAACCGTATAAGAATCTATTCGAGTTCTGCCGTCGCGTGGATTTGAAAAAACTCAACCGGCGCGCCATGGAAGCGTTAATACGTGCGGGGGCACTGGACAAGCTTGGCCCTGACCGTGCCACGTTGATGGCCAATTTGCAGGAAGCCACCCGTTACGCCGAACAGGAAAACAACAACCAGGCCATCGGTATTATGGATATGTTCGGTTCCATCGACGATGAGTCGGCCCCGGAACCTGAATGGATAAAGGCCAAGCCCTGGAGCGATGACGAACGCCTGAACGGTGAAAAAGACACTTTGGGTCTCTATCTCACCGGTCATCCTATTGACCAATATCTGGATGAAATTTCGCATTTCGTAACCTGCCGTATTGCCGACGTCAAACCCGGTAATACCCGCGAGTCCCGTTCTATCGTCTCGGGTTTGATTATTGCGATGCGGGTCATGAAAAGTAAACGCGGTGACAAGATGGCGTTTCTGACGCTGGACGACAAAAGTGGCCGGCTGGAGGTTTCCATTTTTTCAGACACCTATGAAGAGTATAAGGATCAGCTGATTAAGGACGCTATTTTGGTGGTGGAAGGGGACGTCAGCATCGACGAATACTCCGGAGGCTTGAAAATGGTAACGCGGAAGGTGTTCAGCATCGCCCAAGCCCGTGAAAACTATGCACGCCTGATCAGTCTGGATATTGATCACTCGGTGCTGTCTAATGATTTTAGCCGTCAACTGCAACAGGCGCTGGAGCCCTACCGGGAAGGTGGCTGCCGGGTGCGGGTGCAGTATTCCAGACAAGGTGCCAATGGTCGCTTGTATTTAGGGGACGACTGGCGGATTTCGCCGAAGGCGGAATTGATTAAACAATTAGAGCAGCTTTGTGGAGAGCGCTCCCTTAAAGTGCTGTATCGATAATGACAGAATCCGGCTTCGCGGCAAAATATGAGCATAAATAACATTTTGCCACAAATTCGGGGTATGGCGGATCGATCATCTAGTCGACAGCTTTAGCTGCTTACTTTAAGGTAGAGGCAGCTCCATTCTCCTCAAAATAACAACGTAACAGGATCAGTAAACTATGAATCCTAACTATTTGGATTTCGAGCAACCCATTGCTGAATTGGAATCCAAGATTGATGAATTGCGTAATCTTGGCAAAGGCTCAGACCTCAATATCAACGATGAGGTAAAACTGTTAAAAGAAAAGAGCCTGTCGCTGACGGAAAGTATCTTTTCGGAATTAACTTCATGGCAAATTGCCCAATTGGCGCGGCATCCCCAGCGTCCTTACACGTTCGATCACATAAAGCGGATTTTCAGTGACTTTGATGAGCTGCACGGGGATCGTACCTTTGCAGACGACAAAGCAATTGTTGGTGGTGTGGCCCGCCTGGACGGAAAGCCGGTGATGATTATCGGCCATCAAAAGGGCCGCGATATCAAAGAAAAAGTGCTGCGCAATTTCGGTATGCCGCAACCGGACGGCTACCGCAAAGCCATGCGATTGATGCAAATGGCAGAACGATTCAAAATGCCGGTACTCACCTTTATTGATACCCCGGGAGCATACCCGGGTATCGAAGCAGAAGAGCGTGGCCAAAGCGAGGCCATTGCACGCAATTTGGCAGTGATGGCCAGCTTGCGTACTCCTATTATCGCTACCGTAATTGGAGAGGGCGGCTCCGGCGGTGCGTTGGCTATTGGTGTGTGTGACCATTTACAAATGTTGCAATACAGCACCTATGCCGTTATTTCACCGGAAGGCTGTGCCTCCATTCTCTGGAAGAGTGCTGAATATGCCTCTGATGCTGCCGAAGCCATGGGATTGACTGCTGAGCGTCTGCATGAACTCGGGTTGGTGGATCAGGTGATACCGGAGCCGTTGGGCGGTGGACACCGAAATTACGACGTGGTTGCTGATGCAATGAAGGCCGCACTCATCGAAAATCTGGAGCGGTTGTCTTCCAAAGACGAAGAAACCCTGATGTCAGAGCGCTATCAACGTTTAATGAGCTACGGTTTCAGCGGGTAACCCTATCTAGTGGAATTACTGATCTATCCGGTGCTGGGAATGGTTGCCGGATTGGCCGCCGGTTTGCTTGGCGTGGGTGGCGGCCTGATCATTGTGCCGGTGCTGATTTACGCATTTACTTCGCAAGGGTTCTCACCGGAAGTGTTGACACACATGGCGGTGGGGACGGCGCTGGCCACGATGATCGTGACTTCCTCCGGATCCGCTTATCAACACCATAGAAATGGCGCCGTTGTCTGGTCGGTATTTCTGTGGTTTGCGGTAGGCTTATCGGCAGGCGCGCTGCTTGGTGCTAAATTGGCGGATTTGCTGCATGGTCGCATCCTTCAAATATTACTTGGATGCTTCGCAATTCTACTGGCCTTGCAAATGGCGGCGGGTAAGAAAGCAAAACCCTCTCGTGCTCTGCCGGGGAAGCCGGGTCTGGTTTTGGCAGGGGGCATAATCGGTTCTATTTCTGCAATCTTCGGTATCGGCGGCGGCTCACTCAGTGTGCCTTTTTTCTCCTGGTGTAATATGAAGATGCAACAGGCAGTGGCAACCTCCGCTGCCGGTGGGCTGCCTATAGCGGTGGCCGGCTCTGCCGGGTTTATCTATACCGGCTGGAACGAAGCTGGTTTACCACCACACAGTGTGGGCTATATCTACATTCCTGCGTTGATCGGTATCGCCATTACCAGTGTGGTATTCTCCCAAATTGGAGCCCATTGGGCACACAGACTTCCTGCGGCGACCCTCAAGAAAATATTTGCTGCCCTTTTGGTTGTAGTAGGTATCAAGTTGGTCATTGGATAGCGAATCCGGCTTTCATCCCCCCCGCGGTTAGGGTAATGTCACGCTTTTGCAATAAACACGTAATAGCCTGCGCCGAGCTTCTAAAGGACCCTAATTATGACTCGCTTCCTTCTTCCCGTATTGTTAGCTTTTTTTCTGGTGGCTTGTGCGAACCACAAGGTTCAGGATCTGTATGACGGAGCGGATGAGCACGCAGCGTTGATTCAATCCGATGACACGGTGTTGATAAAATATATTGATAATACTCCGGTGGCGGATGGTTTTATCGGTCAAAAGATTCGCTATCAGGTGGGCGCTGGACAGCATACGCTCATTGCGGAATATTCCGATATATTTGATATTTCAGACGACGACTTTGACAAAGTGGTGTCACGTCCGGCAAAAATCACGTTCAACGCAGAGCCGGGTAAAGAGTACTTTATCGGTAATCAACCCCAGAAAACCTTGCAAGAAGCCAAAGACTTTGCTGAAAATCCAGAATTTTTGGTGACGGAAATAGGCAGTAACAAGGCCATTGAAGCGAAGGTGGAGCTGAGTCGTCCACGTACCTTTATGACAACACTCAGATCGGCCGCTGCACCTGTCTACGAATTCGAATCTGATCAGGTAAACACCTCTGCAACCCGTAACGTTGCGACGGGTGCAGCGGATAGTGCCGTTGCCATTGCACCGGAGCAAGAGATTCCGCAGAGTAGGGATATCCCCGCAGCACAAGTCTTACCTGAAAATATACCTTCACCGCTTTTGATTTTGCAGCAAGTGTGGGATAGGGCGTCTGAGGCCGAGCGAGAAGAATTTTTACGCTGGGTGAATCTGAGAAAGCAATAACCGGACACCCAATTAGCCGGCATCGACGCGGATGTAATGTGTAAGCAGCTATTAGATTGCCCGCAAACGGGCGATTTTAATGCAGACATTACTTTGCATTTCATTCAAGTGTCATATAATTGCAATGTCGCCGTAGCCTAATTAGAAAGGTGACTTATTAATGTTGCTGTTTAAGATCGTTGCGAAGAGTGGCAGAAATGGTGGGAAACCACGAATTTTACGCCGGTAATTAAGGGTTTTACCTACCGGAACCTGACTCGTAAATTTCGTGCACATTTTGCTCAGGGAATTGAGTTCAAACAACGTGAATGTCACGAAAGTGTAATCTGCCACATTCATACTTCGCAGCGTTTGTAAGCCGACATATTGCGAAAAAAAACCTCGGACCTTCTTAGGAGAGAAAAATGAAAGTTAGATTGCTTCCTTTAGCTATTGGTGCTGCTATTGCTATGCCTGGTATTGCGTTGGCAGACGGACCCACTGTCTACGGTAAAATGAATGTTACCTATGAAGCTGTTGATTACGATGAGTACGACGAAGTGCAGCTGAATAGCAACGCATCTCGTTTGGGTATCAAAGGCTCTGAAGAAATTAACGATAACCTGTCTGTAATTTATCAAGCTGAGTATGATATTAATGTTGACGATGGTGGGTCTGCTCCATTTTCTCAGCGGGATATTTTTGCTGGACTGGAAGGGAGTTGGGGTCTATTTAAAGCCGGTAAATTTGATAGTCCGTTGAAATTGTCTCAAGGCAAAATTGATCAGTTCAACGATATGCAGTTTGGTGATATCGGTTATGTGGTTTTAGGTGAAGAGCGGGTTTCAAATACACTGCAATATTCAACACCAGCGCTCGCCGATGCGTTTACTATAAATGTAGCATGGATGCCCGGTGAAGACGGTGAGCCTGCAGGAACACCTCCGGTGAGTGGTGATGACGGTGCTGCAGATTCATTTTCAGCAGCTGTTGTTTACTCTACAGATATGTTGTATCTGGCGGTGGCTATGGACGACAGCATAGTGACTGAAATCAAATCGTTTATTGATAGTGTTGCTTGGGATAGCGTTCGTTTTACTGCTGGTCTAAAACTGGACATGTTTGAACTCGGCTTTTTGTTCTCAACTTCCGAAACATCTGATGATGCAGCTCTTGGGGAACCTGAAGAGCAGGAAGGCTACGTGCTGAGTGCTGGCCTGAAATTAGGTGAAAGCAATAAATTGAGAGCCCAATACGGTTATTCTGAAACGGACGTGAAAACAGTAGTTGGCGGGTCAGCCGCAACATATGAGCTCACACAGTATGGTATTGGTTTCGATCATAGTCTAAGCAAGCAGTCCAAGCTGTTTGCGAATTACATAGCTCTGGAAGAAGACGATGGAGCAGAATTAAACACGTTCCAGGTGGGTATGGAGCACAAGTTCTAAGTTGATTTTCACGATAGATCAATTTAGATAACATAAAAACGCCAGCGATATTATGCTGGCGTTTTTATATTCAGAGGGTGCTTGAGACCCCCACAAAAAAGGCAGCTTTTAAGCTGCCTTTCATCGTACAGTGTGAGTGCCAGTTAATCAATCTTCTGAAAAACCAGCGTAGCATTGGTGCCACCAAAACCAAAGCTGTTTGACATTGCTGTGCGGACGCCTGCGTTGTCAATCCGGCTGCGGGCAACATTGGCGCCTTCCAGTTTTGGATCCAGGTTGTCGATATTAATGGATTCGGCGATAAAATCATGCTGCATCATGAGCAAACTGTAAATCGCTTCCTGCACACCGGCGGCACCCAATGAGTGACCGGTAAAGGACTTGGTCGAACCCACCACCGGCATCTTGCCGCCGTTAAAGATCTCTCGTACCGCCCCCATTTCCGCCACATCGCCCACTGGCGTGCTGGTTCCGTGGGCATTGATATAGTCTACGCCACCGTTCACCGTGGACATCGCCAGTTGCATACAACGCATTGCGCCTTCCCCGGAAGGGGCCACCATATCCACACCGTCGGATGTGGCACCGTAGCCCACCAACTCAGCATAGATTTTCGCACCACGGGCTTTAGCGTGTTCGTATTCTTCCAGCACCAGCATGCCCCCGCCACCGGCAATAACGAATCCGTCACGGGCAGCATCAAAGGCGCGGGATGCCTTTTCTGGTGTGTCGTTGTATTTCGTCGACAGCGCACCCATGGCATCGAACAAGCAAGTTAGCGTCCAGTGCTCTTCTTCTCCGCCGCCGGCAAACACCACATCTTGTTTGCCCAGTTGAATCAGCTCCATAGCATGGCCGATGCAGTGTGCACTCGTGGAGCAGGCCGAGGTGATTGAATAGTTAACCCCTTTAATTTTAAACGGGGTTGCCAGGCAGGCGGAAACGGTGCTGGTCATCACCCGGGGCACCATGTAGGGCCCAACACGTTTAACACCTTTCTCGCGCAGCAGGTCTGCAGCCAGTACCTGGTTGCTGGAGCTGCCACCACCGGAGCCGGCAACGATACCGGTGCGAATATTGGACACCTGGTCATCGGTCAGGCCCGAGTCTTCAATGGCTTTTTGCATGGAAATATAGGCGTATGCGGCAGCCCCGCCCATAAAGCGAAGTGGCTTGCGATCAATATAGTCTTCTATATTGATGTCTACCTGGCCTGCAACATTGCTGCGCAAACCCATCTCTTTGTATTCCTCTTTAAATCGAATACCGGATTGTCCGCTCCGTAAAGATTCGGTGACAGTTGTCTGATCGTTCCCGAGGCAGGACACGATGCCCATACCAGTAACCACTACGCGTTTCATGGTAAAACCCTTTGTTAAATGGCTGACATTGATTTTTTGTTATGTTGTTTTCAGCACGTCCTGTTAAAAATTGTCTGTTGAGGTGAACAGACCCACACGCAAATCCTTCGCGGTGTATATTTCCCGTCCGTCGACATGCAGTGAAGCATCAGCGATGCCCATTACAAGTTTGCGTTCAATCACTCGTTTCATTTGAATCTCGTAACGTAATAATTTAGCAGTCGGTAATACCTGCCCGAAGAATTTCACTTCGCCGGATCCTAACGCCCGGCCTCTGCCCGGATTGCCTTTCCAGCCCAGGAAAAAGCCCACCAGTTGCCACATGGCATCCAGCCCCAGGCAGCCCGGCATAACCGGATCTTCTTCAAAATGACAATCGAAAAACCACAGGCTGGGGTCGATATCCAGTTCAGCACGAATCTCCCCTTTACCGTGTGTGCCGCCCTCGGCACTGATATGGGTGATGCGGTCCATCATAAGCATATTCGGAAGTGGCAGGCGTGCGTTTCCTGGCCCGAACAATTTGCCGTGGCCGCAGTCTAAAAGTTCTTCACGAGTGTAGGAGTTTTTTTGATTCATGGTTAATTGTGGCTTTTATAGATGAATAGTTTGCGTACATTTACTCGCAATCCGTTGAAAAGCGGAGATATCGCAAATGCGCTCCAACAGAATGCCAGATGGAAAAATCAAGTTGCCGGGCTAAGCGTTTGAGTTTTATTGTTTTTATATCTTTGTTTGTCTGCGCCTGGCCAGCAAGAGTCATTGAGTATTCAGTGAGATATGGTATCTGTTCTGTAAGTAAGAATCGACAGGTCAATAGTTTAAATTGTATTTGAATATGTTAATCCGATACGCCGGTTTATGGCCCAAGGGCGGTGAATTTCAGGCAGTCAAGCGGCTTAAGAATGCAAAGGGAGCTAATAAGGCGACTTTTGTGTGTCAGGTGGTTGCCAGGCCGGTGTTCGGGTGTCTCTGTGTAGAGGTTGTGGTATGGTAAGCGGCGATTTTTTCGAGCCATATTAAAGCCCTGCAAGGCTAACAAGAGGTCAGCTTGTGATTCCTGAGATTGGAAATTTTGCCATAGTTATGGCGTTGGTACTGGCAGCGGTTCAGGCCGTTGTACCATTAGCCGGCGCTGCCCAGGGAAACCGGCGCTGGATGGTGGTCGCCAGGCCTGCATCCTATGCGCAGCTTCTGTTTTTGGTTGTCGCATTTGTGCTATTGGCTTACAGCTTTGTCAAAAATGATTTTACTGTGTCCTATGTCGCCAATCACTCCAATACCCTGTTACCCGTAGGGTATAAAATATCGGCGGTTTGGGGCGGTCATGAAGGTTCGCTTTTGTTGTGGGCATTGGTGTTAGCCGGGTGGACCGGAGCTGTAGCCATGTGGAGCAGCCATCTTCCCCTGGTGGTGGTAGCCCGGGTGTTAGGTGTAATGGGCCTGATTGCGGTAGGTTTCAATTCTTTTCTTCTATTTACCTCTAATCCATTTGCCCGCCTGCTTCCGGATTTTCCGCCTGATGGTGGCGATCTCAATCCGCTGTTGCAGGATCCCGGACTCATTGTGCATCCGCCCATGCTGTACATGGGGTACGTTGGATTTTCTGTTGCGTTCGCATTTGCCATTGCAGGCTTATTGGGCGGTCGTCTCGATAGTGCTTGGGCTCGATGGTCCCGTCCCTGGACCACCATCGCCTGGTGTTTTCTAACCATAGGCATTGCTCTGGGCAGTTGGTGGGCTTATTACGAATTGGGTTGGGGCGGCTGGTGGTTTTGGGACCCGGTCGAAAACGCATCCTTTATGCCCTGGCTGGCGGGTACTGCGCTGATTCATTCTCTGGCGGTCACAGAAAAAAGAGGGGTTTTCAAAGCCTGGACGGTTTTATTGGCAATCACGGCTTTTTCCCTCAGTTTGCTGGGCACGTTTCTGGTGCGTTCCGGGGTGCTGACATCGGTGCACGCATTCGCCGCGGATCCCGAGCGAGGCTTCTTTATATTGGTGTTTTTATTAATGGTGGTCGGGGGCTCCCTGGCATTGTTTGCGATTCGTGCCCACGCCTTGAAAAGTGAGAGCCAATACGACCTTTTTTCGCGTGAAGTCTTTTTACTGATCAACAATATTATTCTGATCTGTGCCACGGGTGTGGTGCTGGTCGGTACTCTGTATCCGATCCTTTTTGATGTCCTGGGATTAGGAAAAATTTCGGTGGGGGCACCTTTTTTCAATATCGCTTTTACCCCGATTGCGCTCATTATTATGGTGTTTTCCGGCATCGGGCCGTTGGTGAACTGGAAGCGCCATAACATAACGATGCTGAAGCGAACCCTAATACAAGCGGCGTTTATCTCGGTGTCGATCGCAGCCCTGTGTTTGTGGTTATTTGATGCAGGTTGGAAATGGATGGTGTTTGTTGCTTTGAGCCTTTGTGTTTGGGTGGTGTGGCATTCATTGTTTGAAGCGTTCAAAAAAATGCAGACCGCCAAAGGCGGCCTGGTGGCCGGATTCCGGCGTTTATCATTAAGCTACCGGGGCATGGTGATTGCGCACATCGGCTTTGCCATTACCGTTGCCGGAATTACCATGACATCCAGTTATGATGTGGAGCGTGATGTGAGGATGTCAGCCGGTGACGAAGTGGAAATCGGCCCGTACCTGTTCGTATTTGATGGTATCGAAGAAGTGGAAGGACCCAACTATGCAGCGACCCGGGGTTTGGTTGCGGTGAGCAAAGGCGGTAAAGCCGTTGCATTTCTGACTCCGGAAAAACGCCATTACCATGTGCGCCGGGATGTGATGACCGAAGCGGCCATTGACGCTGGGTTCAGTCGTGACCTGTATGTTGCTTTAGGCGAATCCCTGGGGGATGGGAGTTGGGCCATCCGTATTTATTTCAAGCCCTTTATGCGCTGGGTATGGGGGGGAGCCATGATTATGGCTTTGGGCGGATTTATCGCGCTGAGTGATCGCCGTTACCGCATTAAACTGACCAGCAAGGCGAGAGGTGCTGCATCGGGCTTACTGGGGGGCCATAGTTGATGAGTCGCGGTAAACTGCTTTTATATTCGGTGCCTTTGGTACTGTTTCTGCTGTTGGGCTATTTCTTTGCGCGGGCGTTGCATTCCGACCCTTCATTGCTGCCATCCACGCGTGTGGATCATCAGGTGCCGGCTTTCAATCTCAATACACTGGCTGAGCCGGAACAGCAGATAACGGAACAGATGATTAAGGGGCCTTTGCTGCTGAATGTGTGGGCTACCTGGTGCCCGTCCTGTCAGTTGGAGCATCCGATGTTGATTCAATTGGCTGAAAACGGCATCCGCATCATCGGGCTCAATTATAAAGATGAACGAATGGCAGCGCAGAAATACCTGGACATTCACGGCAATCCGTTTGAATTCAATATCTACGATACGAAAGGCGACCTGGGGTTAGACCTGGGTGTTTACGGTGCCCCGGAAACATTTTTGATCGACTCTGACGGGGTGATTCGTTATCGCCACGTCGGGGTTATATCACCGGAGGTTTGGCGTGAAACCCTATGGCCAAAATGGCAGGCAATGGGTGGGACACACAGCCCGGTGCCGGACGTGGAGAAATCCTGATGTGTAAACCGATTTTGTTATCGCTGGCACTCATGGCGTTTTGTTTGCCCGCAGTCGCGACCATCGATGCTTATGAATTTGAAAATTATCAGGATGAGCAACGGTTTCGGGTATTGGTGGAGGAGCTACGTTGCCCCAAATGCCAGAACCAGAATATTTCAGATTCCAATGCCGGGTTGGCTAAAGACATTAAAGATCGTGCGCACAAGCTCATTGTTGAAGGCAAAAGTAATCAAGAAATCACAGATTATATGGTTGAACGCTACGGAAACTTCGTAACCTACCGTCCGCCGGTTAAACCCATCACCTGGTTTCTTTGGTTCGGTCCTTTTGTTTTGGCACTGTTCGCCACTGTGGTTTTGTTGGTTTATAAACTCAAATCAGGCGCATCAGGAAAAGCCGAGCTGGATCCGGAACAGCGGGATAAGGTCGATGCTTTAATGAAAAAACTCGATCAGGTTGATCGGTGAAAACCGCTGAAAATCATTGTTAATAGGATATCTGTTTTATGACCCTGCTTTGGGTATTAATGGGCGCTATGGCCTTAGTCGGTATGCTCATGATTATTATTCCCGTGATCAAGTATCAGGATCAGCACGAGCTGTCTGGGGACGTGATCAATTCCATGGTTTACCGGGACCGCTTGAAAGAACTGGATCAAGACCTGCAGGAAGGACGAATTCTTGCCTCGGATTATGAGCCGTTAAAAAAAGAGCTTGAATTGACCCTGCTTGACGACGTCGAGGCCAGTCAGCCTGATCAGAAATTAAAGCGTTCCGGTCATTTGAGTCTGGTATTGCCACTGATCGTAATTGTTCCTGTCGCCGCCTTTATTGTGTACTGGTCCGAAGGTTATCGGCCCGAAGTCGGGCAATGGTTCGACCAGCAAAAAAAGATGGAGCGGATACTTCCGATATTGATGGCGGGAGACTACGAAGCCGTTGAAAAGGAAGGGGTGGGGCTTGATGATTTGATTAGGGCGTTACAGAAAAAGATCCAAACTCACCCGGAAGACCATCGTGCCTGGTACATGCTGGGGCTCAGCTATTTACAGCTCCGCATGCCACAGCAGAGTGAACTGGCGTTTCGGCGTGCGTTGAGTCTGGATCCTGACAACGTCGATTACGTGATGGGTTATACCCAGTCGGCACTGTCAGCAAACGGGGGGGAGCTGACCACGGAAATTCGCCAGAATCTGGAGCTTCTGATTCAACAGCAACCGGATAACCCAAAGCCGTATATGTCACTGGGCATGGCTCTATTTCAAAGTGGCGATCCGAAATCCGCAGTCGGGGTATGGCAGGCGTATCTTGACCGTCCGCAGACGGATCCCCGGGCTGCTGAACTACTCCAAAAAAGCGTTGCTATGGCGCGCCAACAATCGGCTTCGATGCCAGAGGCTAGGTCTGAACACGCCGACCCCGCTGCGCAAACAGCGGTTAAGCCGGTAATTAATGTGCGTGTCGATATTGCCCCTGAGGTTAAAAGCCAGCTAAAAAGCAGTGACATACTCTTTATCTATGCAAAGGCGGCACAAGGTCCGCCGCTACCGTTGGCGGTGGTACGACAGCCGGTAGCCGATTGGCCGGTGGCAGCCGTTCTGAGCGATGAAAATGCGATGACCCCCACAATGACGTTGTCCAAATTTGATAAGGTGGTTGTGCAGGCGCGTATCTCGCCAACGGGTAATGCGATCCCCCAATCCGGGGACTGGGTGGGACCAACGCAGGTTCTGGAGCTCAAATCCGGTGCACAATCCGCGTCGCTGCGCATCGAAAATCGCATGCCTTAGCCAGAATAGGGCCTGTCAATAGAGTGTAAGAAATTCTTTTGAGGCTTTTAAAAACAAAGGTTTAGGTGCAGAGTAGGGGTGGGCTTGTATCGCAGCCTTTTCATGTGTATGTTTGGCGATTCTTTTCTACGCCGGTAATGTCAGTGTACTCCCCTGGCGGTGGACAACATTTAATTAATTTAACGTTTCAGGCAAGGCCAATAAATAAGGTGTACCGCATACTCTGAATGCGTGTTTTCCTGCCACAACAATAATGCGAAAGTAGAGAATACTAATCTGAATTTTGCAGCGATTTCCGTTTGTGATTTAGGCTTAATCGCGCCGTGCCCTGTTTTATACAACCTACTATGGAGTCAATCTCGATGCGTATCATTTTATTAGGTGCCCCAGGCGCTGGAAAAGGAACCCAGGCCCAATACATCACGGAAAAATTCGGCATACCTCAGATATCGACTGGCGATATGTTACGCGCGGCCGTAAAAGCAGGGACCGAGCTTGGACTAGCAGCTAAAAAAGTAATGGATGCAGGGCAGCTGGTTTCCGATGAGATTATTATTGGTTTGGTTAAAGAGCGAATTCGGGAAGCCGATTGTCAGAATGGGTTTTTGTTTGACGGATTCCCCCGCACTATTCCCCAGGCCGAGGCGTTGCAAGCGGCGGGAATCGAAATTGATCATGTTTTGGAAATTGCGGTTAAGGACGAAGAAATCGTTAAGCGTTTAAGTGGTCGCCGCGTTCATCCGGGCTCAGGACGTGTTTATCATGTCACTTATAATCCGCCTAAGGTTGAAGGCAAAGACGATGCTACCGGGGAAGACTTAGTGCAGCGGGACGACGATAAAGAAGACACTGTCCGTAAGCGCCTGGATGTTTATCACAGTCAAACAGCACCGCTTGTGGATTTTTATAAAAATCTGGCGGCTGAGGGCACTGCAAACACAAAATACAGTCGGGTAGAGGGTGTTGGATCGGTGGAAGACATCACGGCAGCAGTCATGGCTTCGATTAAATAGTCCGGATTCAGTTATTCCGATAAATTGTTACCAGATCGGAGCAGAGGAAAAGACACCTTGAGGTGTCTTTTTTTTTGTCCAGATTTGGATTTATAAGGGCTTATTTACGTTGGAACAAGGTGGCGAAGACGCGCCAGAAATTCTAATTTAAAGCGAGCTTCAAGATTGGACTTCGCGGTTTTACAAAAGCTCAGATTGAATTGTCTCGGATTGAATTATTGCTCTGGAAACTCCATCGGCCACCCGCAAAAATTAAAAAACGGAATGCTCAATTGGCTGGCGTTTCCTGAAACAGAATAATTAAACTCAAAAAGTTACCCGGCCGGAAAAGCATAAAAAAGAATATTGTCAGTGCCGAAAGATTAAAAAGCCGATGAAAATTGAATGAAATTGAAAAAAAGTGGGGGATTTTTTAAAAAAAGGGGGGTTAAAGCTGGAAATAAATTAATTATTAAATAATATTGCCATGTGTATGTATCACATGCATTTTTTTTGTGCTACTTTTTCTTAAGCACATTTACAAGTAGTACTAAATGTGTGTGTCCGAAATATGCCATAGCTGAGGAGACAGAATCATGGCAAGAGCAAAAAGAGCGGCTGCTAAAAAGCGTCCTGCACGCAAAGCAGCACCAAAAGCAGCAGCAGTTTCTGCTAACCCGATGCTTGAAAAAGCAGAGGCAGCATTAACTAAAGCCCAAACTGAAGTAAATGACCTAACCAAGAAAGCCGCGGCAGCTAAGAAAGATGCCCAGGCCAAAACCAATGCAGCTAAAAAAGCCGGTACTAAAATGGCACAGCGTTCTGCAGAATCTGCAAAACGAGCCTCGGCTAAAGCGGCAGAGCAGCTGAAAGCGAAGCGCGAAGCACTGCGTAACGCCAAAGTTGCAAGCACCGTTGCTAAAGTTGAAGCCTCAATCGCTGAAGCAGAGCAAAAAGCTGCCTCAACGATCAAAGATTTTGCTGATTCGTTGGCGGCACGTGCTGATGCAGACATGAGTAAGGCAATTGCAGCCTTCGAAGCACGCTGGAAGAAAGCCCGTTCAACGGCTGATGCCAAGAAAGTGAAGGCGAAAGAGAAGAAAGAAACGGCGAAAGCAAAAGCGGCAGCGAAAAAAGCCGCTGCTAAGAAGAAAGCAATCGCGAAAAAAGCAGCTGCCAAGCCAAAAAGACGCGTAGCCAAGAAGCGTGTAGCGAAGAAAACGACTCCGGCCAAGCGTCCAGCAGCGAAAAAAGCACCTGCTAAGAAGCGTGGTCCAGCCAAGAAAACAGCTGCGAAAAAAGCGCCTGCTAAGCGGACTGCAGCCAAGAAATCAACTCGTGGTCGTCCTAAAAAAGCATAATCAGTTTTCAGACTGATTTTTTGCGTTATAAAAAGCCCCTTTCAGGGGCTTTTTTTTGCCAACTCAGCAAGGTTGGTAACAATGGAATGGCTGTTAACCTTCAGTTGTGACAATTTTTCTCAAATTTTGCGATATCTTCAGGGGAATTCAGGTTTGTAAACACCTGATTGTCACCAATAGTGACAATCAGCGGATGATGTTGTTTACACCACAGCCCTAACTTACGCTCACCCCGCAAGAGAAATTGATCTATCGAGTCTGCAAGAGAGCGGTGATACAGCCCGAACAAGGGCTGCAAGCGTTCCGAGTCGCGGCAAAGCACCAGAGGCGCAGGCGCGTGATTATAAAGCTGTGTCACCAAATCCTGTGGAACGAGCGGGGCATCGGTGGGAATAACAAGAGCGTATTCCGTTGTAATGTGTTTCAGGCAGGCAGCAATTCCACCCAACGGCCCCAGGTAGGGCGTGCTGTCCTGAATAATAGGAAACGGCAAGCTGTGGTAGCGTTGCAGGTTGCGGTTGGCGCTGATGACGATGTCGCTCACCTGGGGCCGGACTCGATCAATAACATGCCGGATTAACGGCACACCATTCAGGTCCAGCCAGCCTTTATCCTCGCCACCCATCCTCCGTCCTTCTCCTCCTGCCAGTATAATTGCGCTCACCGCAGGATGAACCGTTTTTGCCATTGTTGACTCCGAGTGTGGTACATTCCCGTTCAATCTGTTTTGATTTCCGATTATAACTGAGTTGCCATGAACCCCCACCGATCCGCTGATTCCTCTCTGGTAACAAAGTTATTGTCCGAGGCAGGTGAGCTTGCGCAGCTCTGGCCGGGATACCAATCACGCGAAGAACAACTTGGGTTATCACAGCAGGTAGAGCGAGCGATTTCAGAACGACGTTCCATGCTGATCGAGGCCCCCACCGGCACCGGTAAAACCCTGGGCTATCTGTTGGCGGCAATGACCTCTCCCGACAAAATAATTCTATCGGTAGGCAACCGGACGTTACAGGACCACTTGTGGTGGGGGGAGTATCAGAAACTGCAACTCATGTTACCACAGTCAAAATCGATGCAGGTTTTGAAAGGCTGTGACAATTATTTGTGTAATCATAAAATCCAGCAATCCCTGGAGACCGGCCATCCCTTGCTATTGGAGGTTTGGGATCACATAAACCAATGGCGGCTGCAGACCCGCAGTGGGGATTTACAAACTCTACCCCCCGCTGCGCAGGAAAAACTAACGCCGCTACGACGGCTCATCAGTGTCAGCGCCGATCACTGTCTGGGTAAAGCCTGCGCCTGGTTCGACCATTGCTTTTTCCAGCGTGCTCGCAGTAAAGCGGCTGAATCAGAGTTACTGCTGATTAATCACAGTTTGCTGCTCAGCGATCAGCAACTATTTGATAAAGGTTTGGGGGCGTTGTTACCAGAAGCAGCTGCGGTGATCGTGGATGAAGCCCATCAGTTACCGGATATGCTGGTGCGCCACAATATGGAAATGATTGACGGTTACCGTTTGCAACGCTGGTTGACCAAGTTGCGCCGTCAGTTGGGCGATGAGCTCCGCCTGTTTAGTGAGTTGACGCAGCGACTGGACCAGTTGGGGCGGGTTTGGCAACAAATTGAAACCCAATTGTCGCCGGCCTTCGAGAGCCAGGATTTGTTGGCGGTGTCCTCACGCAGTGTGCAACCTCTGCTTGATATCATGCGGCCCCTACAACAGTACCTGGAACACATTCAGGGGTCTGTGGCCAATATCAAAGAGTACCTCGCCCAACTCACTTTGTGGGTATCGATGCTAAGCCGTACCATTGAAGAGTCTGGTTTGCTCTATTGCGAGCGCTCAGGAAACTGGATGCGGGTATTGGCGGCACGATTAAATACACCTTTCACAGGGTTGCGAACATCTCATATCAGCTGGGTGTTTCTGTCCGCGACCCTGGCAGTGGGCGATAAATTTGATTTCGTAAAGCGGTCGCTTATGTTGCCGGAGATGGATGAGTACCGGTTTAAGGGCGCCATGGATTATCGCAAACAGGCCCGGCTTTGGGTGCCGGAATCGTTGCCGGATCCTGCAAATGAGCACTTCTATTCTGCCTGGACAGATACCTTGCTGGAGCTGGCCACTCAAGTGCAAGGTGGCATGTTGTTGTTGTTCTCAAGCCATAAGGCGTTGCAGGTTTGCGCTGAGCTGCTGCGGGGTAGAACCGAGCGGACCATCCTGGTGTACGAACCGGAATCCAACCGGCAGCAATTGTTGCAGCAATTCCGACAGGATCAGAATAGCCTGTTGTTGGCGACCGGAAGCTTCTGGGAGGGAATCGATATTCAGGGGCCTGCGTTGCGATGCGTGGCAATTGATAAGCTACCTTTTTCACCACCGGATGATTTGATGAATTTGGCGTGGCGGCATATGGCCCGCCAGCAGCAGCGTCATTGGTTTAATGATTTCGCCGTGCCCCAGGCCATTACGCGTCTGCGCCAGGGAGTAGGGCGTTTGCTGCGGGCACCGGACGATGATGGGCTGGTGGTGGTGGGGGATCGTCGGCTGTTGCGTAAAGCCTACGGAGGCCGCTTCCTTGCTGCGTTACCGGATATGGCCAGAGTGGAATCCTTAGCAGAAGCGATAGCGTTTCTCGAAGCGCACCAGATTAATGGCGTAAATACCTAATCAGGGTTTTTCAGCTATGTCGAAACCTGAGATAATGCGCAGCTTCTGAATCAGTCGACGAATTTTTGATTCTTCCATGCCACCAGCCAGGACCCAGATCAATATGCATAACACGACGCAGGCTGCCGAAGGCTCAATATTGGCTATTGATACTTCGTCAGACGCGTGCTCGGTCGCATTGAGTTACGGGTCTGAAACACGCCACCGCTATACTGATGAACCACGCAAGCATGCAGAGTGGGTGTTGCCGATGGTGGACGGGCTGCTTAGCGATGCAGGGATCAGCCTGAAACAACTGGATGCCATAGCGTTTGCGCGGGGCCCCGGCTCGTTCACCGGTCTGCGTATTGCCGCTGGTGTGGTGCAAGGGTTGGCATTGGGCGCTGATCTGCCGGTAGTGCCGATTTCAACTCTCGCCGTATTGGCGCATCAGGGCTATCGGGTGCATGGCTGGAAATCCATCATGGCAGCGCTGGATGCCCGTATGGGGGAGGTGTATTGGGGATGTTTTCACGTATCCGGGTTCGGTGACGTCATTGCAGTGGGCGAGGAACAGGTTTGTGTGCCGCACCAGGTGCAACCGGGTACCTTGGCAGTGCCTGCTTATGGTGTGGGTGGCGGCTGGATCTATCAGCAACAAATAGAGTCAACCGGTAGCCTGCCTGTGAAGACCGATGCCGCGATGTTACCGCACGCAACGGATCTTTTATGTCTGGCTCAAACGCAATGGCGGCAAGGTCATACGGTAGACGCGACGCAGGTGGTGCCGGTTTACCTGCGTAATAATGTGGCCGCAAAGCCGATGCCACCAGGAAAATAACAGGACAATGTATGAAACCATCTGACATCGACGGCCTGAGCTGGGATTATGGAACGCCCACCTATGTGCGCGAAATCGAAGTGAAAGATGAACATATCGATATTATGGGGCATACCAATAACGTGGTGTACGTGAGCTGGCTCGAAGAAGCCGCTTGGGGGCACTCACAAGCGTTAGGCCTGAACTGGGAAAAATACACCGAGCTCAACAGGGCAATGGTGGCACATCGCCATGAGGTGGATTATCTGGCCGCTACCTTTTGCGGTGACCGTCTGGTGATGGGTACCTGGATCATGGAAAACGACAAAAAACTGTCGCTGGTTCGCCGCTATCAGCTGGTTCGGCCTGCGGATGGAGTGACGGTATTGCGCGGTTATACTAAATGGGTGTGTGTTGCTATAGATTCAGGTAAACCCAAGCGAATGCCTGCTGAGTTTGCCAACGGTTATATCATTACTGCAAAGGAATAACGAATGGACAATGTATTTCAAGCACTGGTGCTTGCTGTTATCCAAGGCTTGACGGAGTTTCTTCCCGTTTCCAGTTCTGCTCATCTGATTCTGCCTTCCCAGATTCTGGGGTGGCCTGACCAGGGGCAGGCATTCGACGTAGCTGTGCATCTGGGCACGCTGCTTGCGGTGGTCGTTTATTTTTATGTGGATCTTAAGCGGATGGTGGTGGGCAGTTGGGATTCGGTCACCAGTCGCAAAATGAATCAGGATATGCATCTCGCGTTAGCGGTGGGAATCGCAACTGTGCCGGCGGTGATTTTTGGTGGTCTATTCAGTGATTTTATTGAAGATCACCTGCGCTCCAGTTTCGTTATAGCTTGTACGACGGTGTTTTTTGGATTGTTATTGTGGGCATCGGATAAAGCGGGCAAAGGTGAATTAAGCGTCGAAAAGATCACCTGGAATTTTGCGTTTCTCATTGGTTGTGCGCAAGCTCTGGCTTTGATTCCAGGAACCTCCCGCAGTGGCATAACAATCACAGCGGCACTGTTCCTCGGCTTTAGCCGGGTAGCGTCTGCGCGATTTTCCATGTTGTTGTCGATCCCGATAATTGTGGCCGCCGGCTCCCTGGAAACCGTAAAGCTGGCGGGCGGTCATAGCCCGGTGCCCTGGGATATTATGGCCCTGGGTGTCGTTGCTTCTGCGGTAAGCGCTTTTTTGTGTATCCACGTTTTTATGAGGTTGGTGGAAAGTATTGGCATGCTGCCGTTCGTAATTTACCGGTTGGCGTTGGGTGCATTTTTATTTGCGTTTGTGGGCTTAAATTAGTAAAACCCTAAGCTCGGTAGTCACGGCCCTCACTAAACGAAGCTTACCTAATTAGTGTTGTCGGGTTACGGCTCGGCCCCGTGGCAAACTTCACCTTATTGAATCCCGTGTTTCGACGTTTAACACCCGGTAAACAGAGGCTATACTAATCGGGTTTCAGTAATGTTCGCGAATGATATGCACACATGAAAATCAGCTCAGGCCCAATACAGACCTACGCCAGAACCGGTTTGCGCGAAAGCGATAACCAGCGGACTGCTGCGCAGCAGCTTGAGCGTGTCCGGCGCCCGCCAGGCCCACAGCAGAACAATGCCCCAATAGAGCCGACAACAGAAACCAGCCAGGCCAATCGCCAGGTGATCGAGCAAGCCCCTGTGGTGGCGATCAACCAAAACCAAGCCAGTCAACATTTGCACCGGATATACCCTGCGTCCACCGGTGAACACCTGCCACCCTCCAGGCAAACGGCGATGCACACGTACACTACCACCCAACAGATGAGCCGTGAAGCCCAGGGCAGTGGTGAGTTTCTGGGAACCATCGACCTGTTCGTGTAAGACCCTCTAAGCCAGTCACACCGATAGTTATAATAAGGGGAGCCCTTTGAGCCGTACTTGGATTGCTGTGGATCATCCGGAAATGCGTCAACGAATAAAGCAGTTGGGTTTACCGGTTTCCCATTTTGATGAATATTGGTCGCAGGAGGGTGTACAGGAAGAAGAGCTGAAAGCGGTGCTGGAGTGGCGAGAAGGTCAAATTCAGTTGCGCTCCTTGAACCCCGAATTGGGGTTGCCGATCGCAGTTGATTTTCTGCACGGCAAAACCGGGTTTCGATTTCAGCGGGCTCAGCATGAAATGATCGTGAAAGCGGTGGCAGGGCGGAGCAAAGACCGCTTAACAGTGGTGGATGCCACGGCAGGTTTGGGTCGTGATAGTTTTATTCTGGCCGCTGCGGGTTACAGTGTGATCAGTTGTGAGCGACAACCGGCCATCGCGGCGTTGCTTGCCGATGGCCTGGATCGCGCGTTGGACTCAGAGGCTGGAGCCCCGGTGGCCCGGCGCATTACCGTGAAACCCATATCGGCTTTCAGCCTGTTGTCGGATTTATTGGCAGCGGGCGATGAGCTGGCACGTCCTGATGTGGTCTACCTGGACCCGATGTTTCCGGAGCGATCCAAACCTGCATTAGTAAAAAAAGAAATGCGCATCTTTCGCGACGTGGTGGGAGACGATATAGATGCTGAGTCACTGTTGACACTGGCCATCAATGCAGCCAAAAAGCGGGTAGTAGTGAAGCGTCCGCGCAAATCCGGGGCGCTAATGGCGGCCATGAAACCAGGTTACCAAATTCTGGGTAAGAGTAGCCGCATGGACGTTTATCCGGTCTGAGCACCGAGTGGTCGCCTAAGTTCCGCGGCTATGCTTTTTCTTTGGTTTTATTTGTCGACGCTTCGTCGATTTCTTTCTCCAGATCCATTTCGGCTATTTGCTGAATGCTCTGTCGGGTATCCTCACCTAACAGTGAATGAGCATCCTCGTAGGAACGTAGCAGAGGATCACCAAATACCAGATTTCCGTTGTCTCCAACGTTGATAATATCGTTTTTTATCAGGGCCTGGATAAAATTACGGAATAGTGATTTATCGGAAAACTCAGGCCCGCTTAAGGTATGCAATAGTGACATACGCTGAGCCAGCATCGTGCAAGCATTCTCGAGCTGAGATCGATGCAGCTTTCCTGAGCCCGCCTTAATCAATATCTCAACTGTGATGAAAAAGCGTTCCAATGTCTGATGTGTCGTATTGGCCAGAATGGTCAGATGCATGAATTCGGTGGTGCGGGAATCCGGTGCCCAGACTTCTTCGGCATCGGCGATTAAATATCCGTATTCCACCAACACGGCGACGCATTGGTCTACGACTCCGGGTATATCGTCCGCTTTCCAGTGGATGAACAGTTCGGATTGCAGAAAAAGGTACAATTGCTGAATCTGTTTATACAGGACTGCGCGTTGCAGGCGCCGGTTATTCAGCACCAGACAAGCAACCAGGGAAATGACCGCGAACACATGAATGATGTTGTTACGATAGTAGGTCATTAAGAGGGATTTTTCGTCGGTGAAACGTATGACGTCTCCCAGGGGGTGTTTCTGACGGATATACACTTCTAACGTGTCGCAGTAAGCGATAATTCCGTTGCCGTCAATCTCCGGGACCACAACCTCATTGCTGTAGGGGGATTTTCGGAGATAGGCGAGACAAAAATCCAGTTGTGTGGCCAGGGCTTTTTCATCCATAGCTTGCTTTGGGGTGGAGAGCAAAACCAGGCTCAGCAGGTTGATGGGATTGATCACCGCAGCATTATTAATTTCGGTGATGATTTGGGTGCCGAGCTGATCGACGGCTGTGCTGACCCAGGCCGGTGGTTTGTTGTCGTTGTAGTCTGCTTTTTTCCAGTCCGGCTCAATTTCGGTAAGATGATCATTAAGGTGAATCGGATCGCCGAAATTGACGTAGACTTGCCCAAAAGTGCCGCGGATTTTACGCAAAGTACGCAAAATTCCGAAAATGGATTCCTGTTGTTTTTCTTTGCCGTAAAGCTCACCCAGGTAGGTGCCGGCTTCCAACACTTTTTCATAACTCACGTGCACGGGCACGAACACAAAATTCCGGCGCTGTGTGCGGAGGAAGCTGCGCACGGTCATGGAAAGCATGCCCGGTCTTGGCGCCAGTAGCCGTCCAGTGCGGCTGCGTCCGCCTTCTATAAAGTATTCTACAGAAAACCCACGATCAAATGTCATATTCAGGTATTCATTGAATACGGCCGTGTAAAGCCGGTTGCCTTTGAAACTACGGCGTAGAAAAAAGGCTCCACCCCGACGCAGAATGGGACCCACTACCGGCATGTTCAGATTCACACCGGCCGCTATGTGCGGTGGCACCATGCGGTTGCGAAACAGAAGGTAGGACATCAGCAAATAGTCAATATGGCTCCTGTGGCAGGGCACGTAGATAACTTCATTATTGGTGGCGACCTTTTTGAGACGATCAATACCGGTAACAGAAACACCGTTGTATAATTTATTCCACAACCAGGTTAACACCAGGTAATAAATACGAATCACCGCGTGCGAATAGTCTGCGGCAATTTCTTCGGCGTAACTGCGCGCTGTAGCCTGGGCTTTTTTAATGTTCTTTTTCCCGGAACGCGACGCTTCGGCTTCAATTGCAGCCACCACGTTAGGCATACCCAATAGTGCGTTTACCAGAATGCGCCGGTGAGAAAGATCCGGGCCGATAACGGCCTCGCGCAAGCGGCGGAAATGAGTGCGGAAAACGCGGCTCAGTTTGCGCACGGTGCGTTCCTGGCTCAGGCCTTCCTGCATGGCGGTACGTAGCGACACCGGCTCGTCAAAATGCACGACCGTGTTGCGTCCCTGAATCATAATCATCAGCAATTTGCGGAATAAACCGGGCACACGCCAGTTGTCCGAAAACAGGATTTTAAATACAGAATTTTCACGCGCCGGTGCTTGCCCCCAAAATAACGACACCGGCACTAATTGCACATCCAGGGTGGGGTCGAGTTCCATGGCCTTGATCATGTTGACCAGCTTTTTGGGTTGCGACTGAATCATCTCCTTGCGCTGCCAGACCCAGCCCTGACCACTAAGATAAAGCGCCGCTCGCTTATGTTGAAAGCCGCCCACCTGCAGTCCGCTGGAGGGGGCAGGCAAACCCTGTGCTATACATTCCCGGTCCATGACCAAATAATCAGACAAGGATTCGCTCTTCAGTACATAGCAAACCGGCTTTTCGGCATCAATATTCAGCGATTCAATATTGTCTGGCTGAACCCGTGTACGCACTATCAAATATAAAAACTGCTTTACAATCCATGCGAACAGCAGATCCAATCCTAACCATCGTGTCATGTGAAACCTTTATGTTGAGTCGCCGGGCCTGCTCGGAAGCAGCCATTCAGAACTCGCAGAGTCTAATCCCTATGCTGCGTGTAGGCAAAAATCTATCATATAAATCCGTAACAGGGGATGAATTCAGTGGTAGCATCCGTACCCATCAGGGGCTAAGAACTTTTTTAAGTAGCTGTAGTCCAACCACCCGATTTTTACGATGAAACCCCTGAGCCTGCCAGGGTTCGCGGCGGTCGCACGCCAGGGCTCTGTGTCGAGGGTTCGTGTGAACTAAAAATAAACAGGGAAAATCATGATAAAGATAGACAACCTGACTAAATCTTTTGGCCAGTTCACGGCAGTGGATGGCCTGTCCTTCCGGGTTGCTCCCGGAGAAGTGCTGGGCTTTCTCGGCCCTAACGGCGCCGGCAAGTCCACCACCATGAAGATGATCACCGGATTCATGGCGCCGAGCTCCGGCAAAGTGACGGTTTTCGAAAATGACGCCAGCGTTAACCCGCTCAAAACCAAGGCGATCATCGGTTACTTGCCGGAAGGGGCCCCCAGTTACGGCGATATGACCACCGCTCAATTTCTGAAGTTCATCGGCAAGATCCGGGGTTTTCGGGGAGCAGAGTTGGCAAGCCGAATAGAGCGGGTGAAACAGCAATTGCATCTGGATCGGGTGATGGATCAAACCATCGACACCTTATCCAAAGGGTTCAAACGCAGGGTGGGGATGGCACAGGCCATTATTCACGATCCAAAAGTTCTTATTCTGGATGAACCTACGGACGGACTGGATCCAAACCAGAAAAAAGAAGTGCGCGAACTGATTGCAAATCTGTCGAAAGACAAGATTGTCATTATCTCGACGCATATTCTGGAAGAGGTGTCTGCTGTCTGCAGTCGGGCCATTATTATTTCGGGCGGGCGCATACTGGCGGACGGCACACCGGCCGAGCTTGAGGCCCGTTCCCGCTATCATGGCGCTATCTCCTTGAGTCTGTCTGACGCTGAGGGTGCCGAATCGTTGCTGGCCCGGTTACCGCAAGCGGGTAGCGTAGAAGTCGATGGCGGTAACCTGGTGGTGTTTCCTAATGACAAACCGGGTTTGTTTAACGCCGTTAACGATCTAATACAACAAAAGCAATGGCAAGTACGCGAGCTGCATGTGGAGCGTGGTCGTCTGGATGAAGTGTTCCGTACCATTACTCAGGGGGCCGCATGATGAACCAATTAGGTGTCATATTCCGACGGGAATTGTCCAGTTACTTCGCTACACCGCTAGCCTATGTGTTTATTATGATTTTTCTGGTTTCAGCGGGTTCGTTTGCTTTTTTCTTTGGCAATTTTTTTCAAAGTGGGCAGGCAGATCTGAGAATCTTTTTTAATTACCACCCCTGGTTGTATCTGTTTTTAGTACCTGCGTTGTCGATGCGGTTGTGGGCGGAAGAACGGAAGAGCGGAACTTTGGAGCTGTTAATGACGCTACCGGTGAGCCTTGCGGATATGGTGCTGGGTAAGTTCCTGGCTGCCTGGGTGTTCACCGGCATTGCGTTAATACTGACGTTTCCAATCTGGATAACGGTAAATTACCTGGGAGACCCGGACAACGGCGTAATTCTTGGTGGATACATCGGTAGCTGGTTAATGGCCGGAAGCTTGCTTTCCGTCGGTTCCTGCATTTCTGCTTGTACTAAAAATCAGGTTATCGCTTTTATTATTACTGTGGTGGTCTGCTTCTTTATGATGATGAGCGGTATGAGTATCGTGATGGATTGGATGCCAGGCTGGTTTGCCACCTGGGTGCTGGAATCCATCGCAGCACTTAGCTTTCTGTCTCACTTCAACTCCATTTCGAAAGGGGTTCTAGAAATCAGGGATTTGTTGTATTTCCTCATCATGATGGGCGGCTGGTTGATGGCAACCGCAATCGTGATTGACATAAAGAAAGCTAACTAAGGAGCCTCCACGATGCACATTAGCAAATGGTTTTCAGGTGCCGGGTTGGTGATCCTGGCGTTGATTGTTTTATTTTCCACATTATTTACGGATTGGATTTTTAAGGGTGCCCGAGTTGATCTGACCGAAGGGCAAATCTACACCTTGTCAGATGGCAGTAAAAATATAGTCTCCGAGCTGGATAAACCCCTTGAGCTGTATTTTTTCTTTTCACAAAGCACCACGCGGGAAGCACTGGGTTTGCGTAATTACGCGAAACAGGTGCGTGAACTGCTTGAGGAATACGTGTCGGCTTCGAAAGGAAAAATCAAGCTAACGGTGATTGATCCGGAGCCTTTTTCAGAGGATGAGGATCGCGCCGCCGCGTTTGGTTTGGAGGCGGTTCCGATTAATAATTCGGATACAGTCTACTTTGGTTTAGTGGCGCAATACGGCGAATTAACCGAAGGTGCCACTGCCGAAGAAAATGAACGTCCTACTTTGCAGATCCCTTTCTTTCAGGCAGAGCGTCAGCGGTTTTTGGAATACGATATTGCCAAGATGATCCACCAGGTCAGTCAGACGAAGAAACCGGTTATCGGTTTGCTGTCCGGGCTTCAGGTCGATGGCGGCTTCGAAATGATGACGCGCCAGCCTACGGCACCCTGGTTTACTTTCTCTCAACTCAAAGAGTTGTTTGAGGTGATGCCGGTTGCTGAGGACGTGCAGGAAATCCCCGTGCAAGACTATAACTTGTTACTGGTAGTCCATCCCAAAGAGCTCAGTGAAGAGACGCTGTTTGCTATTGACCAGTATGTATTGAGAGGGGGGCATGCGGTATTTTTTGTCGATCCTTTTGCTGAATTGGATCGCATGAGCGAGAACAAGGCGTCTCAAGATCTCAATCGGTTGTTCAATGCCTGGGGCGTAAACGTCGATATGGGTAAATTTATCGGCGATGCTCAGTTGGCGTTGCAGGTCAGTGGCCAGAATCGTCAACCTGTTCGCCATCTGGGCATTTTACAGCTCACTGACCAAAACCTGGCGCGTGATAGTATCTCCACCAGCCAGCTGGAAACATTGCATATGTCCAGCACAGGTTTCATTTCGACCTTGGAGGGGGTGACCACCAAAATCGAACCCCTGATGACCAGCTCGGAACATGCGATGCCTATTGATGCTGCGAAGCTGGTACAAATGGACGATCCGCTCACATTGATGCAGGGCTTTACCCCGGATGGCAAGGTTTACTCGATGGGTGTGAGAATCACCGGTGAGGCCCAATCCGCGTTTCCGGAGGGGGTACCAATCAGCGAAGGCGGTGATGATACCAAACAAGGGAGCGAAGCCGCCGAAGACATTGCCGATGATGTCGCCGAAGAGCCGGTGGAGGCGGAGTCGGTGAAAGCGGTGACGGACAATAAACAGGAATACCTGCAGAAGTCCGGCCAACCGATTAACGTCGTGATCGTTGCCGATACCGATGTTCTTACTGATCGTTTATGGGTTCAGGTGCAGGAAATGTTCGGCCAGCAAATTGCGAGCCCGTTTGCGGATAACGGCAATTTCTTCTTTAATACCGTGGAACTGCTATCCGGAAGTTCAGACCTGATAGATATTCGCGGTCAGGGACGCTATTTCCGCCCCTTTACCGTGGTAAAAGAGATGCGACGGGCGGCCGAAGAGGAATTCCAGAGCGTTGAACAGGGATTGCAGCAGGAACTGCAGAATATTGAGCAGCAACTCACTGCACTGCAAAATCAACAGGGTGAGAACGGTGAAATGATTACCCTGACTCCGGAGGTGGAAAACCAGCTGGAAGAGTTCCGCAAGAAAAAGCTCAGTATTCGGAAGCAGTTGCGTGATGTGCAGCATCAGCTGAACAAAGATATCGAAGCCCTGGACTTCAAACTGAAATTGATCAATATTGCGCTTGTACCTTTTATCCTAACGCTGATCGTGGTGGTTATCGCCCTCTATCGTCGGCGAAAACGAGGTTAACGCGCCTATTGATATTCATCTAATCCGGCAGGCTCTGGAATCGCATCCGCAGCCTGCTACCATTTTCATCGGTTTTAGCGGCGGCATGGATTCTACAGTGCTGCTGCATTTGCTTTGCCGGTGGCGTGATCGTAACGAGCATGGCGACGTTGCCTTGCAAGCCATTCACGTTAACCATCAGCTGCAATCCCACGCCAGCGATTGGCAGCGTCATTGCCAGCGGGTCTGCCAACAATGGGATGTACCTCTGATTGTAGAAGCGGTGGATATCGACCTGCATCAATCCAGCCCGGAACAAGCTGCCCGAGACGCCCGCTACCGGAGTTTCAATAAGCACGTTTCGGAGGCAGGAGCTGGCGCTGTCCTGATGCTGGCTCATCACCGGGACGACCAGGTCGAAACGTTGCTGCAACGTCTGGCCAGAGGCAGTGGTCCATTGGGGCTGGGGGCGATGCTGCCAGTCACTGAGCGACTGAACATGAGCGTGTTCAGACCCTTGCTGGAGCAGGATCGTGAGCAATTGGCAAACTACGCTGCGGAGCAGAAGCTGGTCTGGGTAGAGGATCCCAGCAATCAAAATGACCAGATCGAACGGAACTATCTACGTCGACAGATATTGCCGGCGTGGCGGAAAATCAAACCGCAATTGAACCAAACCATCGCCCGCAGTGCGCGTCTGAATCAGGAAGCCAGTGCGTTGTTGGACCAGTTGGCGGCACTGGATATGGGACCGCCGCGGGCGGATCAGGGTTTGGCTATTGGGCAGCTAACCGGGCTGGCGTTGCCGCGGCAAAAAAACCTATTGCGCTATTGGCTTGTCAGAGTGGGGGCGCTGGCGCCTTCGGAAACCCTTCTTTTGCGGGTGATTCGTGAAGTCCTGCCCGCTGCCGACGACGGCAGCCCCATGGTGGAATGGGGGGCGCTTAGCATAAGGCGCTTTCGCCAGCACTTGTATTTGGCCCCCTCCCATCTGGAATCGGGCTCACTGCCGGAGCTGGGCAGGTTTGGCTCTGTGGCGGCATTGGATGGATTGGCATCCTCATTAGGTGTTCTTCGGGTTGATCCCCCGTTTGACGGGGCCGGAGCCAGCCAGCACGGGGCCCCCGACGGCCAGCTCGAAACCGGGTTTTCGTTACGCCGTTTGCAGGCAGCCCCGTTACAGTTAAGTTTAAGAACCGGTGGGGAGCGGGTAAAACCCGCAGGGCAATTGACCAAGCCGCTCAAACACTGGTTCCAGGCTCTTACAGTAGCGCCCTGGTTACGACCGTATTGGCCGATTTTGTACTGTGGTGATCAGGTTGCCGGGCTGCCTGGACTGCTGGTGTGTGACGGCTTCGAACCGGAATCGGAGCAGGATAGGGTGGTTGTTACCTGGCATTGGCGCATTCCCGTACCGGTGATTGATTGAGTCTGATTGAGTCAGCCCCCTTAATCGGGTAGAATTTCGGTCCATTCTTAGCGAAGTGATTCGTGCTCGTCTGAGCCCGCTCACTGCATACATTTTTTCCATTCTCCGTTCACTGGTAAGTCGATGACAAAATATATTTTTGTGACGGGGGGTGTTGTTTCTTCCCTGGGTAAGGGAATTGCAGCAGCCTCTTTGGCTTCTATTCTTGAAGCGCGTGGTCTGAAGGTTTCCATGATGAAGCTGGACCCCTATATTAACGTGGATCCAGGCACAATGAGTCCCTACCAGCATGGAGAGGTGTTCGTTACCGAAGACGGCGCTGAAACCGATCTGGACTTGGGTCATTACGAACGATTTATCCGTAACACTATGACCCGTAAGAATAATTTTACTTCCGGCCGCATCTATCAGGATGTCATCGAGAAGGAGCGTCGGGGCGATTATCTGGGGGCGACGGTACAGGTCATCCCGCATATCACCGATGAAATAAAAACTCGTATTATTAATAACGACCTGGGCGTCGATGTACTGCTTGTGGAAATCGGCGGCACTGTGGGAGACATTGAATCGCAACCCTTTCTGGAAGCAGTGCGGCAACTGCGGGTTGAATTGGGCTCTAACAATTCGGTCTTTATTCACCTGACCCTGGTGCCCTATATCAGCACTGCCGGAGAGACCAAAACCAAACCCACTCAGCACTCGGTTAAAGAGCTGCGTTCGATCGGCTTGCAACCGGATGTTCTGTTGTGCCGTTCCGACCATAAAATTCCTGAATCCTCTCTGGCTAAAATTGCGCTGTTTACCAACGTTGAGCGGCGGGCCTGTATCGGGCTGCAGGATGTGAATACGATATACAAAATTCCATCGGTGCTGCATGCCCAGGGACTGGATGATTTTGTGGTCGAAAAGCTGGCATTGGAATGCGGTCCGGCGGACTTAAGTGAATGGACAGCAGTAGTGGATGCGCAGTTGAACCCGCAGCACGACATCACCCTGGCCATGGTGGGCAAATATACGGATTTGGCTGATGCCTATAAATCGCTCAATGAATCATTGTTGCACGCCGGTATTCGCACCCGCACTAAAGTTAATATTGAGTATGTAGACTCGGAAGATCTCGAGCGTGACGGTATCGACGCGCTGAAAAATTACGATGCGATTTTGGTTCCTGGCGGATTCGGCAAGCGCGGCACCGAAGGCAAAATCGCTGCAGTGCGCTACGCTCGTGAACACCATGTGCCCTATTTGGGTATCTGTCTTGGTATGCAGGTGGCGGTGATTGAATATGCCCGTGATATGGCCGGATTAGCTGAAGCACACAGTACGGAGTTTGATGAAGGCACGCCGAATCCGGTCGTGGGTCTCATTACAGAGTGGCGTAATGAAGACGGTTCCTTGCAGCAGCGGGATCTGGAATCGGATCTGGGGGGCACCATGCGTCTGGGTGCGCAGGAATGCCGTTTGGTGGATGATAGTCTGAGCCGCAAGCTCTATGGTAAAGACGTCGTGTTTGAACGTCATCGTCACCGCTATGAGGTGAACAATAAGTTTGTGCCTGCACTGGAAGAGGCCGGCCTCAAAGTAGCGGGCCGTTCGATGGACGGTTCATTGGTGGAAATGATCGAAGTTCCCGACCACCCATGGTTTGTTGCCTGTCAATTTCACCCGGAATTCACTTCAACGCCAAGGGATGGCCACCCTTTATTTACAGGCTACATCAAAGCGGCAAAAGCATTTAAAGACAGCAAGCTAAACAGTAAAGAGTAAATGGACGAACCCTATGACAAAAACAGACCAGAAAGTGATAGAGCTTGCCACCCCTGACGGCAAAATCCTGAAAATAGGAAATGACCTGCCGTTTGTTTTGTTTGGCGGAATGAATGTTCTGGAATCCCGGGACATGGCCATGACAGTGGCAGAAAAATACGTCACGGTTACCGAAAAACTCGGTATTCCTTACGTGTTTAAAGCGTCGTTCGACAAAGCCAACCGGTCATCGGTGAGTTCGTTCCGTGGGCCGGGCCTGGACGAGGGCCTGAAAATATTCCAGGAAATAAAAAGTACCTTTAACGTGCCGTTAATTACCGATGTGCACGAACCGGAGCAAGCGCAGCCGGTAGCGGAGGTCTGCGATATCATTCAGTTGCCTGCATTTTTGTCCCGGCAAACGGATCTGGTGGTTGCCATGGCGAAAACCGGTGCCGTCATCAACGTTAAAAAGGCGCAGTTCCTGGCTCCGCGCGAAATGAAACATATCATTCGCAAATGCGAAGAAGCCGGCAATGATCAGGTGATTCTCTGTGAACGGGGTTCCAGTTTTGGTTACAACAACCTGGTTGTCGATATGCTGGGCTTCGGCATCATGAAAGAATTCGGCAGTCCGATACTGTTTGATGTGACTCATTCACTGCAAATGCCCGGAGGCTTGGCGGAAGCAGCCGGGGGCCGTCGCGCTCAGGTCACAGAGCTGGCGTTGGCCGGTATGACTCAACGTATTGCTGGCCTGTTTCTGGAGGCGCATCCTGATCCGGATAAAGCCCGCTGCGATGGTCCTTGCGCCCTCCGGCTCGACATGCTGGAGCCGTTTCTGACACAAGTCAAAGCCATCGATGAATTAGTGAAAGGTTTCGCGGCGCTGGATACAGAATAATCCGCAAGCCGCGTCAATATTCTGAATTAAAGACACATTTGTCATTAACCGTTTTAACTCATAACAGGAGACATCCTTACAATGTCTAAGATCCTTCAAATCCGCGCTCGCGAAGTTCTTGATTCTCGTGGTAATCCCACGGTAGAAGCCGACGTCATTCTTGAATCCGGGGCAGCAGGTACAGCTTGTGCACCGTCCGGTGCCTCTACCGGTTCCCGTGAAGCATTGGAACTACGGGATGGAGATAAATCCCGTTACCTGGGCAAAGGCGTATTAAAAGCGGTACAGGCGATAAACCAAGATATCGCCGAGCTGTTGAAAGGTAAGGACTCCCTGGATCAGAAAAAAATTGATCAGTTGATGATTGATGCGGATGGCACTGAAAACAAATCCAAATTCGGCGCCAACGCCATTCTTGCGGTATCGCTCGCCAATGCCAAGGCGGCAGCGGTCTATAAACAGGTTCCATTATTTCAGCACATCAGTGAAATCGCCGATGGCAAAGCCGGACCCTACAGCATGCCGGTGCCGATGATGAATATCATCAACGGCGGCGAGCATGCCGATAACAACGTAGACATCCAGGAATTTATGATTCAGCCGGTGGGTGCACCGAATTTTGCTGAAGCTCTGCGGTATGGTGCCGAAATCTTTCATTCATTAAAAAGTGTATTGCAGGCTCGTGGCCTGAGTACGGCGGTTGGCGATGAGGGTGGTTTTGCACCGGATCTGGCATCCAATGAAGAAGCATTGACGGTCATTGTGGAAGCGGTAGAAAAAGCCGGCTACGAGTTAGGAAAAGACATAACCCTGGCGTTGGATTGCGCTGCGTCCGAATTTTATAAGGATGGCAAATACGTCCTGGCAGGGGATAACAAAGTACTGGATTCGGAAGGTTTTGCAGACTATCTGGCAGACTTGTGCAGCCGTTATCCGATCGCTTCTATTGAAGACGGCCTGGACGAAAGCGATTGGGATGGATGGAAAGTCCTGACCGAAAAGCTGGGTGACAAAGTCCAGTTGGTCGGCGATGACTTGTTCGTAACCAATACCCAAATCCTGCAGCAGGGTATCGATAAAAAAATTGCTAACAGCATCCTGATCAAGTTCAATCAGATTGGCAGTCTGAGTGAAACTCTGGCCGCCATTAAAATGGCAAAAGATGCAGGTTACACCGCGGTCATTTCTCACCGCTCCGGTGAAACCGAAGACGCTACCATTGCTGACCTGGCGGTAGCCACGGCGGCTGGCCAGATCAAGACCGGTTCACTGTGCCGTTCTGACCGGGTAGCGAAATACAATCAACTACTGCGTATTGAAGAAATTATCGGTGATATCGCGCCCTATAAAGGACGTGCAGAGTTCACAGCTCTGAAGTAGTAGGAGAATCCGCCTCCCCGTAACGGATTTCAGCTAAACCGTTACGGGACTCGCGGGCTTGACGCCTGTCATAATTGCCCCCATTCTTAAATCACCAATACATCCCGTTACAGCAGTGGTTATGACCGATCAACCCCAACAGCAATGGATCACCTTGCCCCGGGTCCTATTCTGGATCCTGATCCTGATGTTTTTTCTGCTACAACTGCGCCTGTGGATTGGTGAAGGCAGTCTGGCAGACGTGTGGCGCCTGAGTGGCGAAACTGAACGGCAGGAACAGGAAAACCACATCGTCTCTGAACGCAATAAGCGTTTGCAGGCGGAAGTAAAAAACCTCAAGGAAGGACTTGATGCAGTGGAAGAGCGAGCGCGAACCCAGCTGGGTATGGTAAAAGAGGACGAAACTTTTTTTCTTATCATTGACGGCCAACAGCAGCAATAATCTATGAGTACATCTCCAGTGATTTGGTGCGTCGTCCCGGCGGCGGGGGTGGGCAAGCGTTTTGGCGCATCGAAACCAAAGCAGTATTTGCCCTTCCATGGCATGACCGTATTCGAATCAACCCTGCAGCGTTTGCTTGAAGTACAGGAAATTCAGCAAGTCGTCGTTGCTATCAGCACCGAAGATGCTTTTTTCAAAAAGCTCCCGGTCGCTCGTAATTGCAAAGTGAAATCCGTGATCGGAGGAGCCGAGCGTTGCCATTCCGTGCTTAATGGTTTGCGTTATTTGTCTAATTTGGGTTCAGATCAGGACTGGGTTTTGGTGCATGATGTGGCCCGTCCCTGTGTGCGCGCAGCGGACATTCAGAAGCTCATCGAACAAGTAATTCAGTTTGATAGCGTTGGCGGGATTCTGGGTAACCCGGTTCGCGATACGATGAAGCGAGCGAACCGGGTTAATGAAATTGTGGACACCGTGGACCGCAACCAGTTGTGGCACGCACTGACACCACAGATGTTTCGTTTGGGCGCTTTAACATCTGCGCTGACGTCAGCCTTGGCGGATGATGTCGTGGTGACCGACGAGGCTCAAGCCATGGAGCGGGTCGGATATCACCCGCTCTTGGTTGAAGGCCACAATGACAATATCAAAATTACCCACCCGCAAGACTTGCCGTTGGCTGAATTGTTTGCGCAACAGCAAACTGCCCCGTAAATTAAACCCCGCTGGTTGCTGGAAATAGACAGGTACAACATGTTTCGAATTGGACACGGATACGACGTACATCGCTTCGGAGACGGCGATCATCTGGTATTGGGCGGCGTGAAAATCCCTTATCAGCAGGGTTTTGTGGCGCATTCAGACGGCGATGTTGCTTTGCACGCATTGGCGGACGCTTTATTGGGCGCAGCGGCTTTGGGTGATATTGGCCGTCACTTTCCTGATACGGATGCTCGGTATAAGGGTGCGGACAGTCGCATACTTCTTCGTCATGTACTGAAACTGGTTCAGAAGGAGGGTTATCGGGTGGGTAATGTGGATGTCACTATCGTCGCTCAAGCTCCTAAGATGGCCCCGCATATAGAGAGCATGAAGCAGAATATTGCGGCTGATCTGGAATTGGCGATTAACGCGGTTAATGTAAAAGCCACCACGACAGAACAGCTGGGTTTCGCCGGCCGCAAAGAAGGCATTGCCGTGCATGCGGTGGCATTGCTAATGGCGGAGCACCGATGACAGTGATGCACCAGGCTTTGCCCGCCTATGGATTTGAGTCCGCACCTTACGCCCACGGTGAACCCCTTGCGCGTGCGGATTTTAAAACCCGGCCGGAGGACTTTGTGGTGGAAGAAGTGCTCGGTTTTGAGCCGGGTGGAGAAGGGGAGCATTTGTTTCTACTGGTGCAAACCGATGCTCATAACACCCGCCATACCCAGCGCTGCCTGGCTCGTCATTTTAATGTGGCCAAGCAAGCGGTCAGTTATTCGGGAATGAAGGACCGGCGCGGGCTAACCAGTCAATGGTTTTCCATTCATCTGCCGGGGAAGGCTATCGAACCCGATGCGGATGAGCTGGCGCAACAGGGCTTTAATGTGTTGCGTTGGCAAAGACACAATAAAAAGCTGCGCATTGGCACCCATAAATACAACCGTTTTCATATTGTTCTGCGTAACCTGAGCCAGATCGAGCGCCTGAATTCACGCTTGCCCGAGTTGAAAAATCTGGGTGTGCCCAACTATTTCGGTGCTCAGCGCTTTGGGCATGGTGGGGCGAATATCGAAGAAGCCTTGCAGTGGGTCGAACAGGGTAAATTACCAGCAGACCGCTTGCTCAGGAGCCGTGTGTTGTCGACGCTCCGTGGCTGGCTGTTTAACGGAGTGTTAGCCGATCGTGTCGCTAACGGCACCTGGAATCAATGGCAGGATCAGGATTTGATCCAATTGAACGGCACCCAGAGCTTTTTTACCGAACCGCAGTGGGATGACCAGTTACAGCAGCGCTTCCTGTCTGACGATATACACCTGTCAGCCTATCTGGCCGGTTGCGACCAGGCCGGTACGATCCCGGATCAGATGTTACTCTTGTTCAACCAAGCGAGAATGGAAGCTGAGCCCCGACCGCTGCGACTGAAAGCACAACAATTGCGGTGGAATGGGGACGCGAACGCACTGCAAATACAGTTCAATCTGCAAAAGGGCGCTTATGCGACCAGCGTGCTCAGGGAGCTGGTGCTATTAAATGATCGCTCAGGTCAGCAGGAACAAATATAGAAACCATTTGCCCTGTAAAGTCTCTGCAAACTTCTCGCTGTTTTGCTAACCTTCTTTTAGAATGAATTTTAAATAACGGTTGCCTCTAAAAAGCGGATTAATACCGATGTGCTGATCACAGGCAACCAATAAAAAGAGCCCATTCCTGGGGGGAGCTTTCCCCTGTGGGGCAGGACGAGGATTCTCGATTGAACGACTCATTTTCTTTAAGTGCGGGGGTGGCTGGAATCGGCATGACCTCTCAGCGAACGCGGGAGCGTTTAATAGCGCGTTTGCAGGATCAAGGTATAACCAATTTTGCTGTTTTAGACGCTATCCGCAGCATTCCCAGACACCTGTTTGTAGACGAAGCGTTAGCACACCGTGCTTATGAAGACACGGCACTACCCATCGGCCACAACCAAACAATTTCGCAGCCGTATATTGTTGCTCGCATGACAGAATTACTGCTGCAGGGCGGGCCACTGAATAAGGTACTCGAAATCGGAACCGGGTCCGGTTATCAAACGGCGGTACTCTCGGCATTTGCGAGTGAAATTTATTCTCTTGAACGTATAAAAGCGTTGCAGGAAAAAGCACGTCAGCGCTTACGAGCGTTACGCATGAACAACGTGGTGTTTCGATACGCGGACGGTAGTGTGGGCCTGCAAGAAAAAGCCCCCTTCGACGGTATTCTGGCTGCTGCGGCACCGGCAGAAGTACCGCAAGAACTACTGGAGCAGCTGGCAGTGGGTGGACGGCTGATCATACCCATTGGTGAAGATCAGCAAAAGCTCTATCGTATCACCCGTTCAGAGCAGGGATATCATCGTGAATTCATAGAAGACGTACGCTTCGTGCCTTTCCGTTCAGGTTTGCGTTAATCTAACGACCTCAAATTCCCATTCGGATCAGGCGTGAGCATCTTGTCGCGCCTTCCTGTTCATCCATCGCAGTGATACAGCGCATATAAGCGCAGTTAAGAGAAGTTGATAACATGGAAAAACCTTCAAAACGCGAGCTGTTTTTATTGTACCTAAAGGGAGTCGCAATGGGTGCTGCGGATATCGTGCCCGGCGTGTCCGGCGGCACAATCGCTTTTATCACTGGCATATACCAAACGCTGGTGGGGAGTATCGGAGCGATTGGTCCGAAAACCGTGCAGACATTGTTCAGGGACGGGCCGGTAGCCGCCTGGCACTCCTTTAACGGAAACTTCTTGTTTGTGCTGATGGCCGGCATTCTGACCAGTGTGTTCACCCTCTCGAAACTGATTTCTTACCTGTTGACCGAGCAGGCCGTGTTGTTGTGGTCTTTTTTCTTCGGTCTGATCCTGATATCAGCCGTTCACGTGGGCCGGCATATTACTGAATGGCGCGTGCCAGAGGTACTCACCCTGGCGGGAGGGGCATTATTGGCGTTCGGCATTACTACTATTGCTCCCACGGAAATAGCGCTTAATCCGATCACGCTGTTTTTATCGGGCTCGATCGCAATTTGCGCGATGATCTTGCCGGGGATTTCAGGGAGTTTCATTCTGCTATTGTTAGGCATGTACGCCCATATTATTGGAGCGGTTAAAGCCCTGGATGTGGTGAGCCTGGGTATTTTCGCCAGCGGTTGTCTGGTCGGGCTGCTTCTGTTTACTCGTTTGCTATCCTGGCTTCTGACCCAATTTCACAACCTAACCCTGGCTTTGCTGACGGGATTTATGATCGGTTCACTGAATAAGGTCTGGCCGTGGAAACAGACCCTGAGCACGCGTATCAACAGTCACGGTGAAGCCGTTCCCATGGATCAGGCTAATGTACTACCGGATCAATTTTTGATGGTTACTGGCCAGGATCCACACCTTGTATACAGTTTGTTTCTAATGGCCGCAGCGATCGCTTTGGTGTTGGTAGTTGAGCGTTTAGGGGGAAGTAAGTCTTAACACCGTGTCAAAGAGATGACGCAAAGCTGGTCATTATTTAGACTATTTTTGAGAATTAACACGAATTTCAGTTAGATTATGTGGTCATAAGCCGAAGGAGGTTATGATTATTAATTCTAAATTAGTTTAGGGTGTTTTGTGATCTGAAAATAAAGAACACGCTGGAGTTCGTTTGTGCTGAGGAAGGTTTTAACCGTTAGAAAACACATTTTACATCTCCTGGTTGTGATCTCTGTCACATCTTGCGGACCAACCCGTTACGAACCCATCAGAAATGTTTATCGCCCTGCAGCCCCCATCACACAAGGCTCTCACAAGGTCAGACCGGGTGAAACCCTCTACGCAATTGCCTGGCGCTACAATTGGGATCATGAACAATTGGCCCGTGCCAATGGCATCTCTTCACCTTACAGGATCTATCCTGGACAGATTCTAAGCTTGGAAAATAAGGTGCCTGGCGGGGTCCGTCAGTCCACCCAATCGTCAGCGGGATCAAAAGGAAAATCGTCATCTCGTTATAAGAAACCCGTTACCCATACCAAACCGGTCCAAGAAAAAGTTGCAAATCAAAGACATAAAAAGGTAGATATGTCCTGGAGTTGGCCGACAAAGGGCCCCGTAATAGAAACCTTCTCGCTTGGGAAGCGTGTCAACAAGGGGATCGATTTGGCGGGCAAACGTGGCGAACCGGTATTTTCGGCAGCGGATGGGAAAGTGGTTTATAGCGGAACAGGGCTGATCGGCTATGGCAACTTAATCATCATCAAGCACAGCGAGGTTTACCTCAGTGCGTACGCTCACAATAGTCGATTGTTGGTTAAAGAAGGACAAACGACTAAAGCTGGGCAGAAAATTGCCGAAATAGGTTCTAGTGGGGCCAATCGCGACAAATTACATTTTGAGATTCGTCGTAATGGAAAACCAGTGAATCCACTTCAGTACTTGCCATCACGTTGAGCGGGACAACAGGTGAGTATGCCATCAAGTCTTAAATAATAACGGGGCCGTTCGCGATGGAACGGTGATAACAATTACGAGCGCGGGAAGAAGAGCAATGATTCAAGCAGAGCAGGACAAAAAACTGAATATGGATCCGGAAATGTACGAAGAAGATTCAGATCTTGAGGATGCCTTTGAAGAGCGTGCAGCGGAGTTAAGGGACAAACGGAGTGGTGCGGACGACTATGATGATGATTCCTTCGTTGCTCAGCCGGGAATGCAGAAGACGCTGGATGCAACACAGCTGTACCTCAACGAGATTGGTTTTTCGCCGCTACTGACCCCAGAGGAAGAAGTTTATTACGCCCGTCGCGCTTTACGTGGCTTTGAAGATGCGCGCAAACGCATGATCGAGAGTAACTTGCGGTTAGTCGTCAAGATCGCCCGGCGCTATGTCAATCGTGGCTTGTCGCTGCTGGACCTGATAGAAGAGGGCAACCTGGGACTGATTCGGGCGGTCGAAAAATTTGACCCTGAGCGGGGCTTCCGTTTTTCAACTTATGCCACCTGGTGGATTAGACAAACTATTGAACGGGCCATAATGAATCAGACCCGCACTATCCGGTTACCGATTCATGTGGTGAAAGAGCTTAACATATACCTCCGTGCAGCCCGTGAACTGACTCAGAAGCTTGATCATGAGCCCAGTCCTGAGGAGATTGCAGAGTTACTGGATCGGCCCCTGGAAGATGTTAAAAGAATGCTTGGCCTCAATGAGCGGGTGTCTTCGGTCGACACGCCGATGGCTCATGATTCGGATAAGTCATTGCTGGATACCATCGCTGATACCACCGTGTCAGATCCCGCCGAGCTGCTGCAGGATGCAGATCTTCGCTTTAGCATTGATTACTGGCTGGATCAGTTGCCAACCAAACAGCGCGAAGTCATCGCCCGCAGGTTCGGTTTGCGCGGATATGAAATGAGTACCCTGGAAGAAGTCGGGCTGGAAATCGGCCTGACTCGTGAGCGGGTCAGGCAGATTCAGGTGGAAGCACTGAAACGGCTTCGGGATTTGCTCGAGAAGCAGGGTTTAACAGGCGAATCCATTTTCGGAGCCTGATAACCCCTCGGGGTGGATAAGTTAAGCCTCTCGTTTTATTAAAAGAACGCACTTTCGGGTGCGTTTTTTTATGGCCGATTTGGGAAGGGTTGAGATAATGTCCCGCCTGCATGTAAGACATGTCTCACATTGGTGTGCGTTGTTGGGCATATGGCGTGTAATGTAAATTTAATGCACGATTTATCTATCTGATAATACTAGAAAAAATTGCTTGGTCCGATTTGTGCGCACAATTACCGTTTTTTAGCTGATTGAGCCGAACATTATTTTCGATAGAATTAGTCGCATGTAAGGATACATACTCTTCACAGGAAGCGAAGAGACAGGATGAAGTTTACCGGATGTAAACTAGGGAACAGGACCCAGGAAGGGTTGTGGCACCGGAAGCCCAGGGACTAATCGACGGATTGTTTATAAGGACATGGGCGAAGGGATTGCCAAGGAGTCATGCTACGGAACGCAGGCGTGCAGGATGCACATCAAGGATGTATTTAAAGGATGTTTTGCATCAGGGATTAGATAGAAAAGCGAGGTGGGCGGTTGAACCGCCCTTCTTTTTTTCTAGACAGATATCTAGAAAACAGAATTCTTAATGGTCATCCGATCAGGTCTTAATGCCCCCTCTCGTTAAATGAATAATAGGCTATTATCTGCATCTTGTGTAGGACATATCTTACATGATTGTAAGAATATTAATTTTCTTGGGTGAGATTTAAGTCCAAAACTTTCTTTTGCTTGTTTAACTCGCTGTTTATCAAAAAGATTATTTTCTGGTAGGACAATCAGTCCAGTTATGTGACTAATTGTACCTGTTTGGTTGCAGATTGTATGGGGTAATATGTTTCTTACAGCAGGACGCTGGGAAAGGGAATTGGCTAAGGACAGTCGATCAGGGATGAACGCAGGATGCGTATGGATAAGGAAATCCAAGCGAGGTGGGGCGGTGTAAAAACCGCCCTTCTTTTATTTTGCAGTCCGTTCTTTTTCGCGTCGCAACGACGTATTTGGCGAAGTTGGCACAAACGGACGGAAAAAAAGCCGCAAAAGCGGCTTTTTTAGTGCTTGAAATACGAATTTAACGCTCTAACTGTTCGATCTTTCCTTCGACACCATCCCAGTCATCTGCATCAGGCAAAGCATCTTTCTTCTCAGTGATGTTAGGCCAGACTTCGGAGAGCTCAGCGTTAAGTTCCAGAAAATTCTGTTGATCTGCGGGCACTTCGTCTTCCGAATAGATGGCATTGGCCGGGCACTCAGGCTCACATAATGCGCAATCGATGCATTCATCCGGATGTATGACCAGGAAATTGGGACCTTCGTAGAAGCAGTCTACGGGACAAACTTCAACACAGTCTGTGTACTTGCACTTGATGCAGTTATCAGTAACAACAAATGTCATTTATACGTGCCCTCTACAATAATAAATGCGGGGGGAGTCTAATCCCTCTGACCAATCCAAGCAACTTTTCCAAACAACTTTACCGGTCGCCCTTGATAGGTGCGCTGCTTCATTTTATGGCTTTTCAGTCATCTCTTTCAATTTGTAAATCAAATCAAGTGCTTGCCGCGCATTGATACAGTCAGGGTCGAGTTTGCAAAGGGTTTCCACCACCGGGTGTGGGGAGGGTGGTTCGGCAAACAAATCCGATTGTAACGGCTGATTGGCGGTGGCCAGCACCTGATTATTTAAATCCTGTTTTTCAAGTTGAGATAGTTTGCGTTTGGCGTTCTCAATCACGGCTGCAGGAACACCGGCCAGCTTGGCAACCTGTAAACCGTAGCTTTGGTTCGCAGGCCCTTCCAGAACTTTGTGCAGAAACAGTATGGTATCGCCTTGCTCCTTGGCTGCCAGGTGGACATTAACCACATTGGGAACCTGGTCGGGAAGTTGGGTCAGCTCAAAGTAGTGGGTGGCGAATAGCGTTAAAGCCTGGATTTTTACCGACAGGTAATTTGCGCAGGCCCAGGCCAGGGATAGTCCGTCAAAAGTGCTGGTGCCGCGCCCAATTTCGTCCATGATAACCAGGCTTTGTCGCGTCGCGTTGTGTAAAATACTCGCTGTTTCGGTCATTTCGACCATGAATGTCGAGCGGCCGCTGGCCAGATCGTCAGAAGAACCGATGCGGGTAAAAATACGGTCGATGGAGCCAATACGAGCCTTTTCTGCCGGCACAAAACTGCCGATGTGTGCCAATATTGCGATCAAGGCGGTCTGGCGCATGAATGTTGATTTACCACCCATGTTGGGGCCAGTGATAACCAGCATCCTGCGGTGGCTGTCCAGCCTTAAATCGTTGGGTATAAAGGCCTCATTCATTACTTGCTCTACTACCAGATGGCGGCCAGCTTCGATATGCAGTCCGGTTTCTTCTGCAAGCACCGGGCGGGACAAGGCTAGCGTATCGGCTCGTTCTGCCAAACAAGCCAGTACATCCAGTTCGGCGATAGCGGTAAAGCTCGTTTGCAAATCAAAAAGAGGTTCAGAGAAGCGTTCAAGCAAGGATTCGAAAAGTGCTTTTTCACGCGACAGAGAACGGCTTTTTGCGCTCAGCGCTTTGTCTTCGAATGCTTTCAATTCCGGGGTGATATAGCGCTCGGCGTTCTTCAGCGTCTGGCGGCGGATGTATTCTTGCGGCGCTTGCTTGGACTGGGATTTACTGATTTCAATAAAGTAACCGTGAACCCGGTTGTAACCGACTTTTAGCGTGCTTAATCCGGTGCGCGCTCGCTCGTGCTCCTCCAGGTCCACCAAAAACTGTCCGGCATTTTCGCTGATAGCACGCAGTTCATCCAGCTCAGCGTCAAACCCTTCAGCAATCACACCTCCATCGCGGATCAACACCGGGGGTGTTTCGATTAGTGCTGAGGTCAATAGCCCGGCTAATTCGGGGTAGCAGGAAATGGTCTTGCTCAGCTGCGCGATGATGGGCGCATCCATTGCTGTGAGCGCTTCGTGTAGCTGCGGCAGTATGTTGAGCGCATCCCGTAACCGCGACATATCCCTCGGGCGGGCTGATTTGAGTGCGATACGGGCCAGAATTCGCTCTATGTCGCCTATCTGTTTCAAAATGGCCTGTATGGGTTCGTATTGGTAGTCATTCAGCAGAGCGCTAATACTATCCTGGCGCCGGGTGATGTGGTTTTTGTCACGAATTGGCCGGCGCAGCCAGCGCCGCAGCATGCGCCCGCCCATTGCTGTTTTGGTGCGGTCCAGGACCCAGGCCAGGGTGTATTTGTCGCCGCCATGGACGTTTTCGGTTAACTCCAGATTGCGCCGGGTTGAGCTGTCAAGCACCACACAATCACTCTGGGACTCCACTGCGAGGCTGCGTATGTGGGGCAGGGCAGCACGCTGTGTTTCTTTTGCGTATTGCAGCAGGCAGCCTGCAGCCGATACCGCCAGCTTCAATTTCTCACAGCCGAATCCGGCCAGATCCTGAGTATTGAATTGTTGTACCAGTGCGCGTTCTGCGGATTCAAAATCGAATTCCCATACCGCACGAAGACGCACGCCTTGGCGATTCGAAAGCAGTTTAGCTACATGGGTATCTTCTGTAATCAACAGCTCTGCGGGATCCAGGCGGGCAATTTCTGCCAGCAGCGCAGCGTCGCCCTGTACCTCGCTGACAAAATAGCGTCCGCTGCTGATATCCAGATGTGCAATGCCGAACTTGTCCATGTGTTGGCTAACAGCACACAGCAGGTTGTCCTGATGTTCATCCAGCAGGGCTTCATCGCTGACCGTACCCGGGGTCACGATGCGCACGACTTTACGCTCCACCGGCCCCTTGCTGGCGGCTGGGTCGCCTATCTGTTCGGCAACGGCAACAGACTCCCCCTGTTTGACCAGTTTAGCCAGGTAGCTCTCAGCCGCGTGGTATGGAATCCCCGCCATGGGAATGGGGCTGCCGGCGGATTGGCCTCGTTGAGTCAGGGTGATTTCCAGTAGCTCGGAGGCCTTTTTGGCGTCATCAAAGAAAAGCTCGTAAAAATCGCCCATGCGGTAGAAAACCAATTCACCGGGATGTTCTGATTTGATGCGTAAATATTGCTGCATCATGGGGGTGTGATTGCTTAAAGATTGCTCGGCTGTGGACATCTTATCTCAGTTTTCTTGTTGGCAGGCTCAGCGATGAATATCTGGGTCGCATTGTAACTTGAATCGGTTTCTTTGGAAGCCTCTCTAAGCCATCGGAAGTAATGCCACAGATTAACCCTAAGTAATTTTGGCGCTGTTGTCGTAGTGCCGGAGCGCCGTTACAGGTAAAATCCTCAACACTTTTTTGGATGCGCAGAAATTATCTATGTTGTTGTACTCGGATCAGGTCTTACTGATAGAAGCATTGGCTTCCCAATTGGGACTCTTGTTAGCGGATAAAAATAAAAAAATTGCGACCGCGGAATCCTGCACCGGAGGTTGGGTGGCCGAGGCTATTACCCAGGTGGCGGGCAGCTCAGAATGGTTCGATCGTGGGTTTGTGACTTACAGCAACGATTCCAAAAAGCAAATGCTGGGCGTGAAGCTACGTACTTTGAATCAGCAGGGGGCCGTGAGTCAAAAAGCCGTAGAGGAAATGGCCGTGGGTGCGCTTAAGAAATCCAAAGCGCAGTTTTCAGTCGCCATCAGCGGTATTGCTGGCCCATCCGGGGGCACCGACGAGAAGCCGGTCGGCACGGTCTGGCTGGCCTGGAACATCGAGGGGGTGGTGGACAGCTCGTTGGCTATGCTGCCCGGTGAGCGGCGTGATGTGCGTGCTGCGGCTGTCACGCTGGCGTTGCAGGGACTGTTGGTTCGCTTGCGGAAATGCCCTGCGCTTGGCAAGGCAGCGCAGGAAAAGACAAAAGAATTGCCGGACTTACTTGATGGATCACAATAATACTGTTTAAATATACAGTAATTGATTGGGTAGTCGATAATACAGCAAATTCAGCGTGAGGAGTGATTAATGGACGACAACAAAAAGAAGGCGTTGAGCGCCGCTTTATCCCAGATTGAACGCCAGTTCGGAAAGGGCGCCGTGATGCGCATGGGTGATCAGGCTCATGTGGCTATACCCGCTATATCAACTGGGTCTTTGGGTCTGGATATTGCGCTGGGTATTGGTGGTATGCCTCAGGGGCGGATCGCTGAGATCTACGGTCCTGAATCGTCCGGTAAAACAACGTTAACGCTGAGCTTGGTGGCTCAGGCTCAAAAGAAAGGCCTGACCTGCGCGTTCGTGGATGCAGAGCATGCATTGGATCCGCTCTATGCCGGTAAGCTTGGGGTCAACGTTGATGATTTGTTGGTGTCGCAACCCGATACAGGGGAACAGGCACTGGAAATAACGGATATGTTGGTGCGCTCCAATGCGGTTGACGTGATAATTGTGGATTCGGTTGCAGCTCTGGTGCCCAGAGCAGAAATCGAAGGTGAGATGGGGGATGCCCACGTCGGCTTGCAGGCGCGTTTGATGTCCCAGGCGTTACGTAAAATTACCGGTAGTGTGAAACAAGCAAATTGCTTGGTTATTTTCATTAATCAGATCCGGATGAAAATTGGTGTGATGTTCGGTAACCCGGAGACCACCACCGGGGGCAACGCGTTGAAGTTCTACGCGTCCGTCCGGTTGGATATTCGCCGTACCGGTGCAGTTAAACAGGGTGACGAAGTGGTCGGTAATGAGACTCGGGTCAAGGTAGTAAAGAACAAAGTGGCGCCTCCGTTCAAACAAACCGAATTCCAGATTCTCTATGGTTCCGGCATTTATCATATGGGTGAAGTGCTTGATCTGGGGGTAGCATGTGGCTTGGTGGTGAAATCAGGTGCCTGGTATTCCTACCAGGGTGACAAGATCGGTCAGGGTAAAGCGAATGCCGCTAAATTTCTGGAGGATAATCCGGAAATTGCAGAGACAATTGAAACGGAAATACGCAATCAGCTGCTTGTAACCGAACCACCAAAAAAAGAAGATCAGGCGCTAGAAGAGGCCTGATTATTGATCGGTCATTTATCCGGGCCAAAGTTTTAATTAATAGCTTCCGGATTTTGGAAAAGGGTCGCAATCACACGATTGCGGCCCTTTTCTTTTGCCTGATATAACGCCTCATCGGCCTTTTTAAGTATATCGGCTGCGGTGAAGCTTCTGTTCGGCGATGTGGTAGCAACGCCCAGGCTAATCGTCACCGTATTTTGCGGGTCATCCCGAATCGGGTTCTGGATTTTGAGCGATTCTATTTTCTGTCGCAGGTTATTGGCTAATTCCGTTGCCTCTTCATGAGACACATCCGGAACGACACAAGCAAACTCTTCTCCGCCGTAGCGGGCGATGGAATCTGACGAGCGCCGCATGGTGTTTTTCAAGGACGAGGCCACTTGCTTCAGACACTGGTCTCCAGCGACATGTCCGAATTGGTCATTGAGGTTTTTAAAATGATCGATATCAATCATGATGATCGTTAACTGGCTGCCAGTACGACCACACCGACGCCACTCCTGGAACAGGATTTCGTCAAAACTCCGACGATTACACACCCCGGTTAAGCTATCAATGGACACCAGTTGTTCCAGCATATCGGTCTTTGTTTTTAACAATAACTGGTTGCGAATCCTGGCCATGACAATCGGCAGGCTGAAAGGTTTTGTGATGTAGTCCACAGCCCCGAGTTCCAAGCCTTTGGCCTCATCTTCTGTGGCATTTTTAGCGGTAATGAATATGACCGGAATAGCTTCAGTGAGCGGGTTGGATTTTAGCTTGGCGCAGACTTCATAGCCGTCCATGCCAGGCATGGAAATATCCAGCAAAATAAGATCCGGACGATCATCGCTAGTGGCAACGGTAAGTGATTCGGCTCCGCTGGTTGCTGCTTTCACCCGATACCAGGGCGTTAAAGCTTGAGATAGCACCCTGATATTTAGGGGCTCGTCATCAACAATGAGCACAGACTGTTTGTACTGATTAGGCATTAAGGTGGTTTGCAAAGCAGCTTGTAATTCTAAATTTAGACAATGCCCCCCCGCAGTCAAGCCAAACCGCGATACAACTGCTAGTCTTAATTGATAAGGAAGTCACAATTCAGGGAATGGCTATCATTGCTCATGGGAATAGAACACCACAAGAGAGATGATTTACTTCGACTTATATTTGAACAATCTGACAAGGCCCGGTTCATTTTTGAACACGGTGTATTAGTGGATTGTAACGAAGCCGCTCTGCGCTTGCTCACTATCGAGACCAAAGCGCAGCTTTTGGGTGTTGGCTATCAGTCGTTATTTCCTGATTGCGAAGCGGCAGTAGCATCGCCATTTTTTTGTTCTCGTTTGAAGACACCGGAAGGGGGTTCCATTTCCGTTAAAGCGTCCCTGACAGAGGTTGCAACTTCGCCGCACTTTCTACGTCTGGTGGTGATTCATTCAATAGAAGACGAATCACCTGAAAAGCGGATTTTGGACGACACCTGGCAAGTGGTGCTCGAACTTGACACCGAAGGGTGTATCCAATTCAGTAACCGCGCCGCACATCAGCTGGTCGCGCAATCCCGAGAAGAGGTAATGGGTGTAGCGCTGTGGCAATCACCCTGGTGGGGCCACACGCCAAGCCAGCGAGACATACTCCATCGGGTCACCAAGCAGGCGCTAAAAGGACATTCTGCGCATTTTTCTGCCGAGCACCAATGTCCCGATGGCTCTTTATTGCAAATGGAATTAATTTTTAACCCGGTTGTAGAGGCGGGTAGAGTGGTCAGGATTATTGTCGAAGCCATGGATGTCACCGTTACCTATCAGGCCCATGCATTTGAGCGATATTCCCGTGAGCAGGCTGAAGCAGCGAATCAGGCAAAAAGTGAATTTCTGGCTAATATGAGTCATGAAATCAGAACGCCGATGAACGCAATCATCGGCATGACACAATTAACGCTAAAGACCAATCTAACCGACCGTCAGCGTTATTTTCTGGAGACGGTAGACACGGCAGCCCAATCATTGATGAGCATCATTAACGACATTCTGGATTTTTCAAAAATAGAGGCCGGTAAGCTGGAATTGGAACTCATTCCGTTTAGCCTGAATGAGTTGCTTGAGCAGCTGGCTGCGGTGGTGGCTTTAAAAGCCCAGTCAAAGAATCTGGATTTTATTATCGAAGATGTGGACGTACCCTTTTCATTAATAGGTGATCCTTTGCGGTTGCAGCAGGTGCTTCTCAACCTGTGTGACAACGCCATCAAATTTACCCTTGAAGGTGGAGTCCAGGTGCGGGTTAAGCTGAAATCCCGTTCCGATACTGCGGTGGCGTTGCAGTTTAAGGTCACCGACACCGGGATCGGCTTTAGCCCTGATGATGGCAAGCGACTATTCGGTCCCTTCATTCAGGCAGACGCTTCAGTCAGCAGGCAGTTTGGTGGAACCGGATTGGGTTTGGCTATTTGCAGACAGCTGGTCAACGCTATGGGCGGTGAATTAAAGGCCGACAGTGAGCCTGGGCGGGGCAGCACATTTCATTTTGAACTTCCGCTGGGTTTGGGGGAAGAAAAGCCTGCAGCAGACGGCGTCGACCCCCAGCTTATGCGTAAACCATCGCTATTGAAAGATACGTGTGTTTTGTTGGTCGATGATAATCCGGTCTGTTGTCTCACTGAAAGTAAGATACTGCGTAAGCATAATTGCAATGTATTAATAGCGCACACCGGAGCCGAAGCGATTGCTTTAGCGCAGCAATACCAGCACCAGATACAGATTGTATTAATGGATTGGGAGTTGCCTGATATGAATGGCATCGAAACTGCTGTCCAGATCCTTCAGCAGCATCCGAAAATATTCGCACTCCCTCCCAAACCTCAGTTATTGGTGCCTTCCATTGTTATGGTCACCGCTTTTGATCAGGATGAAATTTTGACTGAAAACAGTTATAGGCCAGATGGTTTCCTTTCAAAACCGATACGCGCGTCACAGCTGATCGAACTGCTTGAAGGTGTTATGGAAGCACGTCTCCAGCGCACCGAAAACAGCCAGACCCGTATTGGGGAACAGAAGTTTGTTGTTAAGCCGAATCAACAACCGGACGCGGCGTTATCCCGTAAACCTCGAATATTGCTGGTGGAAGATAACGAGATCAATCAAATTCTGGTAAAGGAAAACTTACTGGCAGTCGGGCTGGAAGTGGATATGGCGGGGAACGGGGAGGAAGCGCTCAGTGATCTATACGCTCGGCAATACGACCTGGTGTTGATGGACGTGCAAATGCCGGTTATGGACGGTATAGAATGTTGCAGTAAATTACGTGAACGTTGGCCTAAAGATGCATTGCCGGTACTCGCGTTAACCGCAAATACGACACCGCAACAAAGAGAGCAGGTTTACGCTACCGGAATGAATGGTTTGGTTGCAAAGCCGTTCGATCCGGATCTTTTGATCAGTGAAATTGCTGCTCATTTACCACAGGAATTCAATGATTGGTCCCGGAGGTTACTCACTTTTGGTGGCTCATCTTCACTTCAGGATATCGGGGAGCTACCGGGGTATGATCTGCACAATGCGCTCAGCAGAACCCGGGGCAGTTGGCGGCGATACGCCGTACTTGTAGATGAATTCTGCGTTCGTTTCGGAAAGTCTTCTCTTGAGTTCAGGGCGCTCGCAGAAGAACAGCAATGGAAGGCGCTGAGTCAGGCGTGTCATAAATTGATTGGCGTCGCCGCTAACTTGGGATTAACCCGGGTTGCTGGTATCGCTAAGGTAATCCACGGCCTTTGCAATGGCCAGAGTCAAACCGAAATTGTTGGCCAATTGTTGAAACTGGACGACGCTTTGCTCGAAGTCCTGTCGGGTGAAAAAGCCATACAGCAATATGCTTACACGGTTGAACCGGATATTCAGAACACCGTCCCGCAAGTGCCGGTGAGTCAATTGTTATTGCAGTTGCGGCAGTTACGCGAAAGCCTTCAACGCCACGAGGTCCAGGATGCGGACGCTATCCATTTATTGACGCACAGTCTGCTGGCCTTGGCAGGGGAAGTCGAAGTCGTATCTTTAGTAGACTCAATCGCCAATTTCGACTTTTCCTCGGGAATCACAAAACTCGACACGATACTTGCAAAATTCGATGCAAGCGTCACACAGGAGTGATGCCAAAGGAGTGGGGTATGGTTCTCCAAACACGCCTTTACGTGTTAATATCACGGCAGTCAATTGCAAGTATTGCCCGGTAGCCAACTTCGAATTTGGAAGCACAACGCCATGCCCACCGATAATCAGCCTGTCAATCGCTTATCCATTCGCGCTATTGATATTTCATGTAAAGATTGTAGCTTGAACCCGATATGCTTGCCGGTGGCCGTGAACGCAGTGCAATTAGTGGAACTGGACAGTATCATTAAACGCAGCCGGCCTCTGCGCAAAGAAGAGTACTTGTTTCGCGCAAGTGATCCGTTTCACTCCATTTTTGCAGTGCGTAGCGGGACGCTAAAAACCTATGCAGTGTCGGAAAATGGCGAAGAGCAGGTAACTGGGTTTTATTTGCCGGGAGAATTGCTGGGCATCGACGGCATCAGTATGAATCGGCACACCAACTTTGCCAAAGCACTGGAAACCGCTGCAGTGTGTGAAATACCCTTCGATAAACTGGAAATACTTTTCGCCAAAATGCCTACGTTACAGCGCCATTTTTTTCAGCTATTGAGTCGAGAAATTCAATCCGACCAACTGCTCATCAGGTTGCTAAGCAAAAAAAGTGCAGAAGAACGTATCGCTGCCTTGTTGATGAGCATTTCTCATCGCCATACCCGGCGAGGCCTCTCTCCGTTAGGCTTCCGTTTGGCTATGTCCCGAAACGACATAGGCAACTACCTCGGATTGGCTGTTGAGACAGTGTCCCGGGTTTTTACCCGATTGCAAAAACAGGGCATTATTCTGGTGGATGGAAAAGAGGTAGAAGTACTTGATTTGTCGGCTCTCAGTCTGGCTTCCGACGCTTATGAGCTTCGCGCCCAAACCGCCTGAATTGTCTTAAATCCACCCAATCTCCGCTGGCCTTTTGCCTGTGTTCTTGGCCTAATCTGCATTGTTTTCGGCACAAACAACCAATGACAACCCCGATCGGGATGTGTTCTAGTACATCGTGTTTATTTATTAGCCGACCAGCAACTCAAATTAATCGTGATCGCGCCCCTTTTAAGCGGTTCATGGCGAAGCAGACACAGTGAAAATGAGACCGTAATATGACGTCTGAAATAATCGACGTGTTGATTGTCGGTGCCGGGCTCTCCGGTATTGGCGCAGCCCGTCACTTGCAAAAAATTTGCCCGAAAAAGACCTACGCCATTCTGGAAGCTCGTGATGCCATTGGCGGTACCTGGGACTTGTTTCGTTATCCCGGCATTCGCTCAGACTCGGATATGTTCACGCTGGGATACAGTTTTAAACCCTGGAACAATCCAAAGTCGATTGCGGATGGAGAAGATATCCGCCACTACATTGAAGAAACCGCGCGCGAAAATAATATCGAGCGTAACATTCGGTTTGGTCATAAGGTAATAAGCGCCTCATGGGACTCCGATCAGGCACTGTGGACGGTTCAGGTTCAGCGAGTAGACGAACCGCAACCGCTTCAGATTCAATGTAATTTCTTTATCGGGTGTACCGGGTACTACAATTATGACAAAGGCTATACCCCGGAATTCCCGGGTAGTGATCGTTTTGGCGGGCAGATTATTCATCCCCAGCATTGGCCTGATAAACTGGATTACCGGGACAAGCGGGTTGTGGTGATCGGTAGCGGTGCAACGGCGGTAACATTGGTTCCGGCGATGGCGGAAGCGGCGGCACATGTCACCATGTTGCAACGATCCCCGTCCTACGTGGCGTCGGTTCCCCTGAAAGACAAAGTTGCCATAAAATTGCGCAAGTATTTACCCGCGTGGTTGGTATACCGGATGGCCCGTACCAGACAAATCGGTTTCCAGATGGCGTTTTATCGTCTGGCCCGGGCCAAACCGAAAATGGTGCGCCGTTTATTGCTGGGGCAGGTGCGAAAGCAAGTGGGTCCCGACTTTGATATGACTCATTTTTCTCCGCAATATAATCCTTGGGACGAGCGCTTGTGTGCGGTTCCAAACGGGGATTTATTCCGCGCTATCCGCAAAGGCAACGCCTCTGTCGAGACCGATCATATTGAAACCTTTACCGAAAAAGGGATTTTGCTGAAATCCGGAAAGCAGTTGGAGGCGGACATCATCATTACCGCCACGGGGTTGGATTTACAAATGCTGGGCGGTACTCAGTTGGAAGTGGACGGTAAACCCTTTGTGATTTCCAACTCAATGAATTACAAGGGTGTCATGTTTCAGGACCTACCGAATTTTGCCATGATCTTCGGATACACCAACGCGTCTTGGACGCTGAAATCAGATATTACCAGTGAGTTCCTGTGCCGTTTGATCAAGGAAATGGATAAACGTAAATTACGTCAATGCACGCCGCGCTTGGCGGATAGTAGTGTAGAGGCGTTACCGTTCATTGAAATGCGGTCAGGGTATCTACAGAGAGCGATGTCAAAACTGCCCAAGCAGGGTTCGGTCGCCCCCTGGAAATTGCATCAAAATTACGCAATGGATCTGGCAATGTTACGTTTTGGTCAACTCGATGACGGGACTATGACCTTTTCAAATCCGGCACCTGGGTGACTGACTCGTTAGTCCCAGCGGTATTTCTTGAAAGCCCCTGTTAACAGGGGCTTTTTCATTGTTATAAAATGTGTGTAGCATTAACTGCTAACACGCTATGGATGGTTGGAGTCGGCGACGCTGGTTTGCAAGGCTCCTCAAACGCAACACCCCAACTTGATAGAGAGACTACGTATGACTAAGTTAGCTGAGCTCGTATCGGAAGACACTTCATTCGCTGAAAAAATGAAAATCAACGCAAGGCGATTTGGGCTGGCCGGTGTGGGCCTGCTCAGTCTCGTTGAACATGAACGGGATCGTCTCTATAAGCAAATATTGGAAATGGGTGAAAGTGTAGGTGGGTCAGATACTTTGGTGGGGCGTATCAGCCTGATCAGCACCGGCACCCTGAATCTGATGCGTGAAGAAACCCTGCGGGTGTTTGATGAGCTGGTGGAAGAAGGCGAACAAGCCTGGTCGAAGGATAAAAAAACAACCTTGCTGGGGGTCGAAAAAATCAGTGCAACCCGCACGGTAGGAAGGTCAAAAAACAGCACAGCCGATCTCAAAAGGTCAGTTTCATCCAAAGCTGCTACGGTAGCTGATGCCGCATTGCAATCAGCCGCCGGGTTAAAAGCCGATTCCGAGTCCGTAATGAAACGCACAGCGTCGAAAGCGGCAGTCGTGAAGGCCAAAGCCAAGGCCGCTTATGATGAATTGTCAGATGAAATGAAACAACGGTTTGATGAGGTCAAAGTGTTGGCCACCGATCTGAGTGGATATGGTGAGCAGGCCAAATTGGAAATTAACGCGCTGGTTAAACAAATCAAAGAGGGTGATGTAAAAGGTCGGCGCCCAGCGCAGAGTAAAGTTCAGGAGTGCGCTGAATTTGATGCACGCAAAGCGATCAAAGGGATGAAGCCGTCGGAGGCTTTGCAACGCCTGGAAAAAGTGCTGGCTCAGAACGCAGAAGAAGTTGCTCATTAATAGTAATTCCGGGCAAAGCAACGGGCGCGACGCAGATGGGCAGACAAAAGCGCAGGTAAAGGAGAGCGCTCTACGTTTGTTGTCCCGGCGTGAATACAGCGTACGCGAATTGACAACCCGGTTGACCTCAAAGTTTGATGCAGCGCTGGTCGATGCAGAGCTGAAAGGGTTAATTGAACAAGGTTTGCAAAGCGATGAGCGTTACGCCCGCATGATGCTTAACGCCAGGCTGTCTCGGAGCCACGGTCCGTTGCGTATTGCCCGGGAAATCCAGAGCAAGGGAGTGGCGCCTGAGTTGGTAGGCCAGGTTATGGAAGCCGCTGAGGTCGATTGGTTCGAGCAGGCCCGGGAAGCCTATGAGCGCCGCTTCGGTCCCGGACCTGCAACGGATATGAAGCAGCGGTCAAAGCAGTTTCGCTTCCTGCAATACCGGGGTTTCAGCGTTGATCAGATACAATATGCAATGAATCCTGATAAATAATCAGAGCAGAGACCATTTTTCACTCATCCAGTAGATGAAAGCGCCGCAATAGATGGTAAACTCGCGCCTTTATGGCGAGAAATGCCTATCACCTCGCATAACCAACTGCTAGTTCACAAATCCGAATCTATGAAAACCTCTGAAATCCGACAAGCGTTCCTCCAATACTTTGCTTCCCAGGGACATGAAATCGTGCCCAGCAGCTCTCTGGTGCCTGGAAACGATCCTACTTTGTTGTTCACCAACGCCGGAATGGTGCAGTTCAAGGACGTGTTCCTGGGCCGTGAACAGCGGCAGTCCACCCGAGCCACGTCGTCCCAGCGTTGCGTGCGAGCAGGGGGGAAACATAACGATCTTGAAAACGTGGGTTATACCGCTCGTCACCATACCTTTTTTGAGATGCTGGGTAACTTCAGTTTTGGCGATTACTTCAAGGAAGATGCAATCCGCTTCGCCTGGGAATTTCTCACTGGCGTAATGAAGCTTCCGAAGGAAAAGCTGTGGATCACTGTATATCAGGATGACCAGGAAGCAGAAAAAATCTGGTTGGAAACGATGGGAGTCGACCCCGAGCGTTTTTCGCGCCTGGGTGCAGACAGTAATTTCTGGCAGATGGGGGACACGGGTCCTTGCGGTCCCTGTACTGAAATATTCTATGATCATGGTGCTGATGTGTGGGGCGGGCCACCGGGTAGCCCGGAGGAAGACGGTGACCGCTATATAGAAATATGGAATCTGGTGTTCATGCAATATGACCGGCAGCCGGACGGCGAGTTGCAGCCGCTACCCAAGCCCTCGGTTGATACGGGCATGGGCCTGGAACGAATCGCTGCAGTGATGCAAAGCGTGCACAGTAACTACGAAATCGACTTGTTTGTAAATCTGCTTAATGCCGCGGCCAAAGTGATTGGTACACAGGATCTGGAAGAAAAATCCCTGCGCGTAGTGGCCGATCATATCCGTTCCTGTGCCTTTCTGATCACCGATGGTGTGATGCCTTCTAACGAAGGCCGGGGCTACGTGCTGAGGCGCATATTGCGGCGGGCAATCCGCCACGGAAACAAGCTCGGAATGAAAGATTTGTTTTTCTATAAATTGGTGAAGCCGCTGGTATTGGAAATGGGGGATGCCTATCCGGAGCTGCGGCAAGCTCAGACACAGATTGAAAAGATTCTGAAGCTTGAAGAAGAGCAGTTTGCCAAAACACTGGAGCAAGGATTGCGTATTCTTGACCAGGAGCTGGAATCATTGCAAGCCAAGCAGATACCAGGGGATCTGGTATTCAAGCTTTATGACACTTATGGCTTTCCCGCTGACCTGACGGCTGATATCGCCCGTGAACGTGAGTTAACGATCGATCAAACCGGTTTTGAGCAGGCGATGCACCAACAGAAAAGCCGCTCCAAAGAAGCCGGTAAATTCAAGTCTGGGTATCATGATGGTATTGAGGTGCTAACGGCAACCGGGTTTACGGGATATCAGCAATCGGAGGCACCGGCCACCATCACGGAGCTGTTTGTGGGTGGTGTGTCCGTAGCGCAGGTGATGGCCGGACAGGAAGCCATTATCGTGCTGGACAGCACGCCATTTTATGCGGAATCCGGCGGCCAGATTGGAGATGTAGGTTTTATAAACTCGGCGGATGCGTCATTCGAAGTCATTGATACCGGTAAAGAACGTCAAGCCCATTTGCATCACGGAGTAATGACGTCAGGCTCGCTCCAGGTGGGGGATGCTATAACGGCGGTAATCGACAACTCCCGTCGCCAGGCTATTCGACTTAATCACTCTGCAACACACTTAATGCATGCGGCATTGCGCATGGTGTTGGGTTCCCATGTAACACAGAAAGGGTCACTGGTGGGTGCCGACCGGCTGCGTTTTGACTTCACTCATATGGAGCCAATGAAGCCGGAAGAGATTCGGGCTGTGGAGCGTTTGGTGAATGAACAGATTCGTGGCAATAGTGAAGTGAGCACCGAACTTATGGCCATTGATGACGCCAAAGCCTGCGGCGCTATGGCGCTGTTCGGTGAAAAATACGACGATGAAGTGCGAGTCCTGACTATGGGGCAGGATCGGTTTTCCATCGAATTATGCGGAGGCACCCACGTTGCCCGGACCGGAGATATTGGCGTTTTCCGGATTATTTCAGAAACCGGTGTCGCGGCGGGTATCCGCCGAATTGAAGCGGTGAGTGGTCAGGCCGCGATGGATTGGATTGATGCGACGGAAGACACGGTCGACGCCATTTCCAGCCTGCTGAAAACCAACCGGGAACAGGTGCTTGAGCGAGTTCAGCAGTCGCTTGACCGGGTCAAGATTCTGGAGAAAGAACTGGAGCGGCAGAAAGCCAAGCTGGCCAGCAGTGCCGGCGACGAACTGCTGCAGCAGGTTAAGGACGTAGCCGGAGTGAAGGTGTTGAGTGCCGAAGTGGACGGGGTTGATCCTAAAGCACTGCGGGATATGGTTGATAAACTGAAAGACAAATTAGGCTCCGGCATTATCGTTCTGGGATTAGGCGGAGAAAAAGCCAACCTGGTGGCCGGGGTAACCAAAGACCTGACATCAAAAGTGAAAGCAGGTGATCTTGTCAATCACGTTGCCCAACAATTGGGGGGGCGTGGTGGCGGTAGGCCGGATCTGGCGATGGCGGGAGGCCCGAATGTGGCGAATCTTGCGGTTGCCCTCGGGTCGGTGGAAAACTGGGTGTCGGAAAAATTGAATTAAAACGGATCAAAGGCTGTTGAAAAGGTCGGAAAAGCAAGTTGACCAGGCAACAAAAGGTATACAATACAGGCCTTTAGTTTCATATTGAGAACCGCTATTGTTGCGATCCTGTAACAGTCCCGTGCGATAGCGAATCGTTAAAATCTACTGAAGAAATGTTTCAATGGCGTTAATTGTTCAGAAATACGGTGGAACCTCAGTCGGTACCATTGATCGTATAAAAAGTGTGGCCAAGCGGGTCGAGCGGACACGTGATGAAGGCCACGACGTGGTGGTCGTGCTATCTGCTATGAGTGGGGAAACCAACCGTTTGTTAGCGCTTGCCCATGACATCTGTGCTAAGCCTTCTGCGCGGGAATTGGACGTTCTAGTAACCACCGGAGAGCAGGTAACCATCGCCTTGCTGAGTATGGCATTGCAGAGTGATGGCTATGAGGCCCGCTCCTATACCGGTGCCCAGGTCAGGATTCTCACCGACGACTCATTCGGAAAGGCTCGTATTCAGGGGATTGACGCTGAGCGTATCGGCACCGACCTCTCCAAAGGCCGCATTGTTGTAGTGGCCGGGTTTCAGGGTGTCGATGGCGAAGGCAATATTACGACGCTGGGTCGTGGTGGTTCTGACACGTCTGCGGTGGCGTTGGCAGCGGCGCTCAAGGCCGATGAATGCCAGATTTATACGGACGTAGACGGCGTTTACACAACCGACCCCCGGGTGGTCGGCAGTGCGCGCCGGCTGGATCGTATTACTTTTGAAGAAATGCTGGAAATGGCAAGCCAGGGTTCAAAAGTATTGCAGATCCGTTCAGTGGAATTTGCGGGCAAATACAATGTACCGCTGCGGGTCCTGTCCAGCTTTGAAGACGGCCCCGGAACATTAATTACAGTCGATGAAGAGGAACCCATGGAACAGCCCGTGATCTCAGGAATTGCCTTCAACCGTGACGAGGCCAAGATTACCGTACGCGGTGTGCCGGATATTCCGGGTGCGGCCTATAAAATATTAGGCCCTGTAGGCCATGCGAATATTGAAGTGGACATGATTGTGCAAAACGTGGGAGCGGACAACACCACGGATTTCACCTTTACTGTGCACAAAAACGAAATGGAAAAAGCGACGGAAGTGCTGAAGAACGTCGCTGCTGAGCTTGGTGCCCGAGAAGTACAATCGGATGCGTCAGTTGCAAAAGTCTCCATGGTGGGGGTCGGCATGCGTTCTCACGCGGGGGTAGCCGCCAAGATGTTTGAAATTCTCGCTAACGAAGTCATAAATATCCAGATGATCTCCACTTCGGAAATCAAGATCTCCGTCGTGATCGAGGAAAAGTATCTGGAATTGGCCGTGCGGGCTTTGCATTCCGGGTTTGAGCTGGAAAAGGAACCATTTGAGTCAAAATAACGTGAATACGAAATAAAATAGGCTTTATCCCTACCAAAATCGTGAAGCTGGTCAATAATTACGGTGGTTTTGGAATTTAGGGCAGGGCATTTACCCGGAAATAATATCCAAGAGCTCGTTGGAGCAGTATGCACAGGAGAAGGATATGTTAATTTTGACTCGAAGAGTCGGTGAGACGTTGATGATAGGTGATGAAGTCACCGTAACTGTACTGGGTGTTAAAGGTAATCAAGTGCGAATTGGCGTAAATGCACCTAAAGAAGTAGCAGTTCATCGGGAAGAAATCTACCAGCGCATCCAGCGGGAAAAAAGTTCTGATCAACCAGACTCGTAATCCCCTGTAGCGGTAGTAAAAGGCGGTGTTTAGCATCGCTTTTTTTTATCTCCCGAGCCGGTCGGGTATTATCTTTCAAAATCAGCAATTTGGGCTAGAAATTTTGGCGTAAGGCTAGTAATATCCAGCGCACGTTTTTAGGAGAGGTGGCCGAGAGGCTGAAGGCGCTCCCCTGCTAAGGGAGTATACGGCTTATACCCGTATCGAGGGTTCGAATCCCTCCTTCTCCGCCATAAAACGGCTTAGCACAAGTCACACGGCTTGACTAAGAGTAAAACAAATCAGGTAATGATTGATTAGCAATTGACATAGATACCTGGTTACGTAAAATGCACCACCCACGCGCCCGTAGCTCAGCTGGATAGAGTACCTGGCTACGAACCAGGCGGTCGCACGTTCGAATCGTGCCGGGCGCGCCATATAAAATGAAGGCTTGCAGAAATGCAGGCCTTTTTTTATGTTCGCACTAGGCATTTTCGCCAGATTAATAGACACCAATACCCCCTGAATTTGAATTTTGTGCCCTGCGTCAAGCAAGCGGCCTTGGGCCAAGTGCGGGAGTAGGTACGCATTTTAGAGCACGTTTTGGCTACGGCGCAGTGAATTACCAATTTGGCTGCCGAATTTGATCGGGCGAGCTGCAAATATCCCAACCAATACATTGATAAATAGTGGGTTCGAATCTGGCTATAATCGGGTCTGGCCTATTGGCTTCGTTTTTTACCTTCCCCCGCACTGTGGTTCGCTGTTGTTTGCGGTGCAAATATTGCATTATACGTTGCTAATCAGAACTGCTATTGCGACAAACATACATCCAATTAACTCAATCCATGTGATTTGGAGAGACAATATGAGCAACTTACTATGGGAAGGGGTCAACCTCATGGTGGTTGGAATGGGAGCGGTCTTCGTTTTTCTGATGTTGCTGGTCTTCACCACCAGTGTTATGTCCGCTCTGGTGGCCCGGTTTCTTCCCCAGCCAAATCACCCTGTGGTCACTGAAACGCCAACACCCGCCCGCGCTACCGGCACTGATAACAGCACTTTGATGGCAGTGATAACAGCTGCAATTCATCAACATCGCTCACGTCATAAATAGGGTGGCCTTTCCCAGGCCCGATAAATCCAAGCTGTTTTTTCGTCTATTTTTTCCCGATTTTAAAAACCGAACAGAAGCGAACTACCAAAAGGCCGATTCTTATGACCGAGATTAACAAACCGCTAGGTATTACCGACGTCGTGTTGCGTGATGCGCACCAGTCTTTGTTTGCCACGCGGTTGCGTGTTGAAGATATGCTTCCGATCGCAGATAAGCTGGATCAGGTTGGCTTTTGGTCGATCGAGTCCTGGGGCGGAGCGACTTTCGATGCTTGTATTCGTTACTTGGGGGAGGACCCCTGGGAGCGCATTCGCCTGCTGAAAAAAGCCATGCCGAAAACGCCGCAGCAAATGTTGCTGAGAGGACAAAATTTGCTGGGCTATCGCCACTACGCGGACGATGTGGTGAAAAAGTTTGTTGAGCGGGCTGCGGTGAATGGTGTGGACGTTTTCCGTGTCTTCGACGCAATGAACGACACACGAAACCTGGAGACAGCAATCAAAGCCGTATTAGAGCATGGCAAGCATGCGCAAGGGACAATTTCCTATACGGTGAGTCCGGTCCACACCACTGAAATGTGGCTCGATATGGCGAAGAAGATTGAAGATATGGGTGCCGATTCAATCTGTATTAAAGACATGGCGGGCTTGCTGAAACCTTATGTGGGCTACGAACTGGTCACCCGACTCAAGCAAACGGTTAAAATTCCGATTCATATGCAATGCCATGCGACCACAGGTATGTCCACTGCCACGGCACTTAAGTGTGCAGAGGCCGGTATCGATAATGTGGACACGGCTATATCCTCTATGAGCATGACCTATGGCCATTCGCCCACGGAAGCCGTGGTGGCAATACTGCAGGGCAGCGCACGGGATACCGGATTGGATATTTACCTGCTGGAGGAAATTGCAGCCTATTTCCGTGAGGTAAGAAAAAAGTACGCCAAGTTCGAAGGTGCGCTACGTGGTGTGGACTCGCGTATTCTCGTGGCACAGGTCCCAGGCGGCATGCTCACCAATATGGAAGGTCAGCTTAAAGAGCAGGGAGCCGGTGATAAACTGGATGCGGTGCTGGAAGAAATTCCCCAGGTACGCAAAGACCTGGGGTTTATTCCGTTGGTGACACCGACGTCGCAAATAGTCGGCACTCAGGCGGTGCTGAATGTGCTGACCGGTGAGCGTTATAAAAGTATTTCAAAGGAAACTGCCGGAGTTCTGAAAGGTGAATACGGTTCTGCACCTGCTCCCTTTAATGCAGATTTACAAGCCCGTGTGTTGGAAGGTAAAGCGGCCATTACCTGTCGCCCCGCTGATTTGTTGCAGCCGGAGCTGGATAAGCTAACCAGTGAGTTATATTCGCTGGTCGAACAGCATAAAATCACCCTGGCGGTGGATTCTGTGGATGATGTTCTAACATACGCTTTGTTTCCTCAAATTGGCCTTAAATTTTTACAAAATCGCGGTAACCCTGATGCATTCGAGCCGGTCCCCGATGGGGCGGAACAAACCCCGGTTGCGCCTGCTGCCAGCACCCGTAGCGACAGTGGCGTTTATACCGTAACCGTCAATGGGCAATCTTACGTCGTACAGGTGGCTGATGGGGGGGATATCAGTTCAGTTGAGCCGTCCGTTCCATCCACTCAGGCAGTGGAACCTGTTGCTGCACCCGCCGGCAAAGGTGAGCCGGTGTTGTCCCCCCTGGCCGGAAATATATTCAAAGTCAAAGTGAATGTTGGTCAGTCTGTGCAGGAGGGTGATGTGATCGTGCTTCTTGAGGCTATGAAAATGGAAACAGAAATCAGGGCTGCTCGATCAGGCGCGGTTGCAGCGATATCCGTTAAGGAAGGGGATGCTGTAAAAGTGGGTGATATTTTGTTGACCATTGCTTAATTTTTGGAGCGGTTCCCATGGATAAATTGACCAAGCTTTGGCATAGCACTGGAATATATCACCTTGATCTTGGGCAGGGGGTGATGATTCTGGTGGGCCTGTTGTTATTGTGGCTCGCGATCAAAAAAGGCTTTGAACCACTCTTGCTGGTGCCGATTGGAGTGGGCGGAATTCTGGCGAATATCCCCGTAGCAGGGTTAGCGGAATCGGCGGTGGGTCATGCCTTATATTATGGCGATGCTGATTTAATTTCAGCGATCAAATCCCTGCTCAGTCTGAATGGGGATGCCACAGCCGTTCAGGTTAAATCTGCTTATTACGCTGCATCACCTGCATTGCAGGATGAGGTAACCTTTTTGGCGAAGGGCGGGGGCCATGCCGACGGCATTTTGTATCTGATTTACACCGTGGGTTTGACCACCGGTCTGTTTCCGTTGTTGATTTTTATGGGGGTCGGCGCAATGACGGATTTTGGGCCGCTGTTGGCAAATCCGCGAACCTTGTTGCTCGGCGCCGCGGCCCAGTTCGGTATTTTTGCCGCGTTAATGGGGGCATTGGCGCTCACTACCTTGGATATAGGGGTTAACTTTTCCCTGGCGGATGCCGCTTCTATCGGCATTATCGGCGGCGCAGACGGGCCTACCGCGATTTACGTTACCAGTAAATTGGCACCGGACTTGTTGGGTGCCATTGCAGTAGCGGCGTATTCTTATATGGCGTTGGTACCGTTGATCCAGCCGCCCATAATGAAAGCGTTAACGACGGAAGCCGAGCGCAAAATTAAAATGGAGCAGCTGCGGATTGTTCCCCAGGCAGAAAAAATCATATTTCCCATTTTGATTCTGGTTTTAGTTGCGTTGTTATTGCCGGATGCGGCACCGTTACTGGGAATGTTCTGCTTCGGCAACCTGATGCGCGAATCCGGTGTGGTGGACCGGTTAAGCGATACGGCGCAGAACGCGCTGATTAATATCGTAACCATTGGCTTGGGCTTGGCGGTAGGCTCCAAATTAAGTGCGTCTTCATTTCTGGTCGCTGAAACACTGGGCATACTAATTTTGGGTATGGCCGCATTCTGTATCGGTACCGGGTGTGGTGTGCTGATGGCAAAGCTGATGAATCGCTTTTCCAAACAACCGATCAACCCTCTGATTGGGTCTGCCGGTGTCTCCGCTGTGCCGATGGCGGCCCGGGTATCAAACAAAGTTGGGCTGGAAGCCAACCCGCAAAACTTTCTGCTGATGCATGCAATGGGACCGAATGTGGCGGGTGTCATCGGTTCGGCAGTGGCTGCGGGTATTTTACTGAACTATGTTGGGTAAGTGGGGTAAGTGGGGTAAGTGGGGTAAGTTGGGTAAACCGGCAAGCGTTAAGGGGATCAAAAAAGCCGACCTGGATGTCGGCTTTTTTCGTCTGCTGAGTCCGTTAATCGGTAACGCGTCAGGATTTTACCAAGCGGAAACGTTGCGGATTGTTGCGTAGATCTGCGGCTTTTTTTGCCCGGTTCTCATCTACAACGGAACGCAGCGATTCAGCTACCGCACGGATATCGTCACCCAGGGCTTCCGCAATAAACTCCGGTGAATGACCGATCATAAACAAACACTCGATCAACTGAGGCTTAAAATCCGGTTTTACCAGAGCAAAATTAAAGAGCGCAATCTTACGGCGACATTGATGGGGATCGCGTCCGTTTTGGGGTTCTTGTCTGAGAATATAGAGTGATTGAGGAATATCGTAAAAAGCAAGTAGATCAACGACTTGTTGCCCGCGAGCCTTATTTAAAAATCGATCTTGTTGAATCTCTTCCAGTTCAATCAACAGATCAGTCAGTTCATAATCGATCATGGCACCCTCCAGTGGGACTATTGAGGCCTTCGCATCCTTTAGGCTTCCAATGCTTACCAACGGCCTAAGCTACCACACTTTTAAAAATAGTGAATAGGCGACCAAGTAAACAATGCTAATTTTGTTTGGTCGCGTCGGTTTTACTGTACTAATGGCCCTGAAAGCACAATTTTATGGTCGTGTTAACAGATTGAAGTGGTTACGATTTCCATGCTTGTGCACGCTGTAAAACCAATTGACTTAAAAATGCGATGTGATCGGGACGGTTGTTCAGGCACGGGATGTAGTGATATTCCTTGCCTCCGGCGTGCAAAAATATTTCCTTGTTTTGCTCTGCAATTTCTTCCAGTGTTTCCAGGCAATCAGCCGAGAAAGCCGGGCACACAACGTCAACCCGCTTAATATCATCCTGTTCTCCCCATTCTTGCAGAATGACGTCCGTATAGGGCTTGACCCATTCTTCCCGGCCAAAGCGGGATTGAAAGCTTTCTGTCCACTGATCTTTTAGCAGACCCAGCCGTTCGGCCACCCCTCGAGCGGTGTCTCGGCTGTACTGCGGATAGGGGTCGCCCTGATCTTCATAGCTTTGGGGGATGCCGTGAAAGGAAAGCAACAGGCGGTCCGGCTTGCCGTGGCTCTGCCAGTATTCATCGATACTGTTTGCGAGACATTGTTGGTAATCAGGATGCTGCCAGTAATCACGTATAAAGATCATTTCCGGCAGATTGGGATAGGCGCGGAAATTACGGGCAATAGCATCGAACACTGCGGCTGTGGTGGTGCCGGAATATTGCGGATACATCGGTAAAACAATCAATCGTTGGATGCCGGATTTCATCAGGTTCGCAATGCCCTTATCAATACCCGGATTGCCATAGGTCATCGCCAGCTCCACCGGGATGTTCTGCCCGGTCAATTGCTGTAAGCTGCTTTGCAGGTCTTGTTGTTGTTGCTGGCTGATGGCGAGCAAGGGGGAACCGCGATTGGTCCAGACGGTCTGATATAACTTTGCTACCTTGGGTGGACGGATCAGCAGAATCACCAGATTCAATGCACACCACCAGATCAGGCGGGGTGCGTGGATTACCCTGGGATCCGATAAAAATTCACGTAAATACCGCCGGACACTCGGCGCGTCGGCTTTATCCGGTGTGCCCAGATTCACCAGCAGTACTCCAAAAGGTGCAGTGTTCTCGTTAGACAAGTGTGATCTCCTTTATTAATGCGGTTATTGTAAGTAAATTATGCTGCAAAGCGAGCCTTGCTCGATGATTTATAACTATGAATGAGTTGGAGAAATACTATGGCGTTGCCAAAGGTGGGGAATATGGCCCCGGCCTGGACTTTACCGAACCAAGCGGGTGAAAAAATCAGTCTGAAGGATTTTAAGGGTAAGAAGAATGTGGTTTTCTATTTTTATCCTCGGGCGTTAACGCCCGGTTGTACCACGCAAGCGTGTGGATTACGGGATGTCAAAAAGGAATTGGCAAAGCTGGATGCGGTGGTATTCGGAGTCAGCCCGGATCCGGTTAAGAAGTTGCAGAGCTTTATTGAGAAGAAAGCGTTGAATTTTGATTTGTTGTCCGATGAAGATAAAACCATTGCGGAAAAATACGGCGTGTGGGGACTAAAGAAATTCATGGGTAAAGAATTCATGGGTATTATCCGCACTACCTTTATTATCGGTAAGGACGGCAGGCTCAAACATATTATGGATAAGGTCAAAACCAAAACCCACCATGATGATGTGATTGAGGTATTAAAAACGCTTTAATGTGGTATTTAGCCAATTTTCGCAGACTAAGAGACGCTCAGGCGTTTGTGGATTACATGCAGTCCATTGGCGTGTCCTGTAAATTGCAAATCGATGGCACGGAAATAAAGCTCTTTTTGCAGGATGAGATGCAGTTAGAACAGGCTAGGAAGGAGTTGGAGCGATTCGGCCGTGAGCCGACGCATGCCCGTTATCGGCTTGCATCCTGGCAGCTTTCTGAATCAAACCCCGTCAATCCGCAATTGACCGGATTATATAAAGGCTTCTCCATTATTGCGGCTTTTAAAAATACCGGTCCCTTCACATTAACGATTCTGGCGATCTGTACCCTGGTCTATTTGTATACCGGCCAAGGTATGAATGACGCAGCTCGTGCGCCCTTTATGTTTTTTGCCAGCGCGCCTGAAATGTTCGATCTGCAGCAGATATGGCGCTGGGTAACCCCCGCTTTTCTGCACTTCGGCATTTTTCACTTTCTGTTTAATATGGGTGCCTGGTGGATCTTCGGGGGCATGGTGGAAAAAGGCCAGTCCGGTTCGCGGTTGTTTCTGATTTTTGCAGCCACCGCGTTGTTGTCCAATGGTGTGCAGTTTTTCTGGAGCGGTAACCTGTTTGGTGGCTTATCCGGCGTGGTGTATGCGGTGATCGGCTACCTCTGGGTATACCAGCGACTCCATCCCGCGCCTCCGTTTCGCATACCGAATGGCATGATGGCCTTTATGCTGGTTGCACTGGCGCTGGGTTTTACCAACTTTATACCGACAGCCAACCAGGCTCATCTTGCAGGTCTGCTGGGCGGCTGTGCGTTGGGATGGCTGTTGGCGTGGATGGATCGTCCGGATCATGCGGGTCTTGTGTGAAATGGTCCGCCCTTCAGGATTCGAACCTGAGGCCTTCCCCTTAGGAGGGGGACGCTCTATCCAGCTGAGCTAAGGGCGGGTATCGGCTAAATTCTGCGGATTCTAGCGAGATCATCCCAAAGAATCCAGTCGTTGGCGGCAAATAGCGTTAACGGCTGGCGTTGGGGTTCCCGCTATTCTGGCAATTTAGGCCAGTGACTCTGCCAACTTAGGCGAATACACTTTTAGGCCGCTATAAAAGCGACGATGATACCGGTTCAGGAATGATTTGATGTCATACGTGAAAAGGTGCAACTGAGGAAAGGTAGAAAATAATGGATATTCAATTGACCCCGGAAGATCTTGCGTTTCGAGATGAAGTGCGGAATTTTCTGAAAACTAAAGTTTCCGATCGCATTAAAAAGGCCATAGTAGGCGGCCATATCGATAAAGACTGCATGATCGAATGGCAGAAAACCCTATATGAGCAGGGTTGGATTGCGCCGGGTTGGCCGCAGGAATACGGCGGTACCGGTTGGAATATTACCCAAAAATTCATCTTTGAAAATGAATGTGCAGAAGCCGGGGCTCCAGCCATTGTGCCATTCGGGTTGAAAATGGTGGGTCCGGTTATCTATACCTTTGGCAACGACGAACAGAAGAAACGTTTTTTACCGGATATATTGCAAAGTAATACATGGTGGTGCCAGGGTTACTCTGAACCCGGCGCCGGATCAGATCTGGCCGCGTTGCAAACCAAGGCGGTTCGTGATGGCGATGATTATCTGGTAACGGGTCAAAAAATCTGGACTACCTACGCCCAGTATTCCGATTGGATTTTTTGTCTGGTGCGCACTGATCCGGATGCCAAAAAGCAGGAAGGGATTTCGTTTCTATTAATCGATATGAATACACCCGGAATCGAAGTACGAAAAATCGATACCATTGATAACCAGCATTCCTTAAACGAAGTGTTTTTTGACAACGTTCGGGTTCCGGTCGCCAATCGGATTGGTGAAGAAAACAAAGGCTGGACGTACGCAAAATACCTGTTGACCCACGAACGCACGGCAATCGCTGGTGTTCCTCAGTCAAAGAAAGCCCTAGAGCGCATAAAGACGATTGCCTCGCAGGAAATGTCCGGCGGACGGCCTTTGATCGAAGATAGTTTGTTTGCGTCCAAGTTGGCACAAATCGAAATCGACCTGATGGCTCTGGAATATACGGAATTGCGTACTATCGCCAGCGTGGCTGATGGTGGTGCCCCGGGTCCTGAATCTTCCATCCTCAAAATTCGTGGTACTGAAATACAACAAGCGGTGGCCGAACTCTCTGTCGAGCTTTGTGGTTATTACGCCAACGCAATAAACGACGGGGATCCGATCGGCAATGCCTATGCCGCAGACATTGCAACCAAATATCTGTATGGCCGTGCTGCCACCATTTATGGGGGCTCCAACGAAGTACAGAAAAATATCATTGCGAAAATGGTGCTGGGGCTTTAGCAGCGGGAATTAAGGAGAATGGATCTATGAATTTTAATTACAGCGAAGAGCAGAACCTGCTGAAAGATAGCATCGCGAAATTTATTAGCAACGATTACAGCTATGAAACCCGTCAGAAACACGTGGCGATGGAGAAAGGCTTCAACGAAGCAACCTGGAACACCTTTGCCGAATTAGGCTGGTTGTGTGTGCCATTTAGTGAAGATGATGGCGGCATCGGCGGTGGCCCTGTTGAAATCATGATAGTGATGGAAGAATTTGGCAAAGGGTTAGTAGTAGAACCATTTGTGCCCTCGGTCATTCTGAGTGGTGCGGCAATTGCGGCAGCGGGAAGCGAACAGCAGAAGGCCGATTTATTACCAGCGATAATTGATGGAAGCCAGATTTTTTCTCTAGCCTTCGTTGAGCCTCAGGCTCGCTTTGATCTGTACGATGTCAAAACCACCGCCAGCGAAACCAATGGTAAGTTTACATTGAATGGGGCCAAGTCTATGGTGATTCATGGCGGGTCGGCGGACACTTTTCTGGTTGTGGCAAGAACCTCTGGTGAACAGCGGGATGAGCAGGGTATTTCTGTTTTCCTGGTGCCGGCGGATGCGAAAGGCGTTGTGGTTAAGTCCTATCGCACGTTAGATGGGCAGCGTGCTGCAGAGGTGGTTTTGGATAACGTGGAGGTGCAGGCGTCGGCCCTGTTGGGCGTTAAAGATCAGGCTTATGAGTTGTTGCAAACGATCTCCGATGATGCCTGTCTGGCATTGGGTGCAGAGGCCGTTGGTATGATGGAAAAACTGTACAAAGAGACGGTGGAATACACCAAAGAGCGCAAGCAGTTTGGTGTTCCCATCGCTATTTTTCAAGCCTTGCAGCATCGCATGGTGGATATGTTTACTTTGCAGCAGGAGTGTCGTTCGTTGTTGTTTAGAGCCGTGTTAAGCCATGAATCCGGGGCCCAAGAGTACCAGAAAAATGTGTCTGCATTGAAATATGCGGTGGCGGTAAAAGGCCAGAAGGTAGCGCATGAAGCGGTGCAGATATTCGGTGGCATGGGCATGACCGACGAAATGAACGTCGGTATGTACCTGAAACGCATCAATATGATCAATACCCTGTTTGGTAATGGCGATTACCATTTACGACGCTTTATGGCTTTGTAAGTTTTATTGAGTCCGCCGCCAGTCTAGCCGTGTAAAATTAAAACCCCGTAGAGATCCGATTTCTACGGGGTTTTTTCGCGCTGGACTTTAATACCCAGGCCCGAGGGCATAAGATGTCGATATGCAGTTCCAAAGGATACCCCCATGTTAGATACCAAACCCCTGTTGTTCCGCTCTGGTCATCAGTTTCCGGATATTCAGCGCAAAGAGCTCAGCATTCTCCAGGTTAATCTGGGTTATCGTTGCAATCTGAGTTGTACCCATTGCCACGTCAATGCCGGTCCCAAGCGGACCGAAGAAATGTCCTGGGATGGCATTCAGCAGGTACTGGAGGTATTAAAGAAGCGATCTTTTCAGACTCTGGACCTGACCGGAGGAGCGCCGGAAATGCATCCCCATTTCAGATATCTGGTGGAGCAGGCAGTCGTGCTGGGCACGGAGGTTATCGACCGTTGTAACCTGACCATTTTAATGGAGCCGGGATACGAAGACATGGCCTGTTTTCTGGCGCAGCAACGGGTGCGTGTGGTGGCCTCGTTACCTTGCTACAGTGAAAGCAATGTTGATGCGCAGCGGGGCAAGGGGGTATTTCATGATTCGATTGAAGGCCTACGTGTGTTAAACCAGCTCGGTTATGGCAAGGCGGATACCGGCCTTATTTTGGATTTAGTGTATAACCCGGGTGGTGCCTTTTTGCCTCCTCCGCAACAGCGACTGGAACAGGATTACAAACAGCATTTGCTGAATGAATTCGGCATTGAATTTAATCACTTGCTGACATTGGCGAATATGCCGATCAGTCGTTTCGGTAGCATGTTGTTATCGAAGGGGTGGTACGAAGACTACATGCAGTTACTGCATGATAACTTTAAAGCGGAAAACCTGGACGGATTAATGTGTAAGAGCACGGTCAGCGTGGACTGGCAGGGTAATCTGTACGATTGTGATTTTAATCAGATGTTGGAGCTGCCAATGCGGACGCAAATGCCGCGCATGATGCACGGGGGAATTCGAACTGCCCGGCTCAGCGATCTGTTGGAAACCGATTACAACGGCAACCCGATTGCGGTTGCTGACCATTGTTTTGGTTGTACGGCAGGGCAGGGCAGTAGTTGTGGCGGCGCGTTAGGTTAGTAGCAGGTTACTGAGATGACATCAGATTGTCTGCTTGGGACGGTTGTGATTCCGGTGCTGAACGAAGCCCAACAAATGGACCACCTGTTGCTGGACGTTCTGACCAAAACCGGGGGGCGTTGGCACGTCATAGTGGTGGACGGTGGCAGTCGGGATGCTACCGTCGGCATTACTAAGCGGTATCCGGTGGAATTGCTCTCGGCTCCTGCGGGAAGGGCATTTCAAATGAACATGGGTGCCAGTCGTGCTAAGGGTGAACTGGTTCTGTTTTTGCACGCGGATACCCGTTTACCCATGCAGTTCAATACGCATATGGAGCACTTCATAGCGGGTTCCCTCGTCTGGGGCCGATTTAATGTGCGTCTGGATTCCGCGGGCTATCGACTGCGTGTGGTTGCCAACCTAATGAATCTTCGCTCCCGGATCAGCGCGATAGCCACAGGAGATCAGGCGATTTTTATGAAGCTGGATACGTTCAGGGAAATCAGCGGATTTGATGAGATTCCACTGATGGAAGACATTGATATCAGCAAGCGTCTTAAACAGTTAAGCAGGCCCTTCTGCATCGCTGACCCGGTTGTGACTTCCAGCCGGCGCTGGCAGCAGGACGGCGTGGTCTACACGATTTTACTAATGTGGTTTATGCGGCTGGCCTATTGGCTGGGGGTTTCTCCTCAGCGCCTTTGGCGTTGGTATTACGGGAATTCATTATGAGTTCGCTGATTCAGGTATTCGCAAAGGCGCCATTAGCCGGAAGGGTTAAAACCCGCATTGCGAAAACGCTGGGTGAGACCGCCGCGTTAAATCTGCATAAATTATTGTGTGATCATATTATACAGGTTGCCCAGACATCCCAGGCCGACGAAGTGGAAATCTGGACCACGGAGCCGAATGCCTATTTTGATGTTTTCGCAGCACCGGTCTGGATACAGCAAGGACGTGAGCTGGGTACCCGCATGTCTTTTTCTTTACGTCATGGGTTGTCTCGTTTTGATCGGGTATTGATAATTGGTGGGGATGCCTACTCATTGACACCGGACTATCTTAATCAGGCGTTAAGCGCGTTGCAGGAAACCGACGTGGTGTTGGGGCCGGCAGAAGACGGCGGCTACGTGTTGGTAGGCGCTACGCAGACTTGGCCTGTATTATTCCAGAAGGTGCCCTGGGGTACGGCGGACGTAATGGGGACGACGTTGGATATCATGTTAGCGAACGGCATCGGATTTCACCTTTTGCCGGAGCAATGGGATATTGATACCCTGGACGACTTGCGGAAGCACGCGCCTGATTTACTGCAACAATTAGAGGATACAATTAACTGAGCTGTCGGCTTTTTCTCTGCATATCCGTCAAAAACCGGTTCAGCGTGCGTTGGGTGTTACCGTCCAGTTCAGTGAATTGAACTCCAAGGTAGGTCACTTTGCGTTCTTGTTCCACTTGCCAGTGCATCAGCTTGCCACCACAGACAATAGGCGTACCGTCACTCAGTGCCAGGTGGCAGGCACTGTAGATCTCGCCGCGTTCGGGTTTGGGGTCTAAAAACCCCTGTATTTTTACCCGCATACCGCTGGCGGACAGATCCACCAGTCCACCGCTCAAGGTGGGGTTGCTATCATGAGTGAGTGTGACTTTGATGGATGATATCTGGCTGAGTTTAACCCGGAAAGCGTCCCGCAATTGAACTTGCTCTATCCCTTTCGGAAAACTAAACCAATGCAGGTCTTCGCTGCGGCTAGGGTCTTTGTCGTTATATAAGGCTTCGAACTGATGACGAATGCCCTGATGGGTTAGCGAAAATCGCACTTTAACCCCGGGCGTCATTAGAGCATTGGCTTCTTTTGGTAGAAACGCATCACAGGCAAAGCGGTGGGCATCGGGATCGACATCCACTATGCCGCTATTTAACTTGGCTAAGCGCCGCTTACCTGTGTCCATTACCACAGCGGTAAGAAAATGGTTTTCCCGTAAATACAGTTCCAGCAAATCACTGATACTGTTGCGGCCGTGCTTTATGTTTTTGGACGACCCTTTCTTTTCCTGATGTTCCTGGCCAAATAGCCGATCAATGAGACCGTTAATCATGGTGGCTCAACTACCTTTCGTAAAACTCCTTATTGCAAGTCTAGCAGTTCTTCGACAGCTTTCCTCTGGCTGGAATATCAAGCAGTTACCAGCATGCGGTGTTCGGCATTCAGGGACTTACGCCCGTTCGCCTGGTAAATGGCGACCTGATTCACGGTGCCCTTGATAATGGTCATCAATCTTTCCATGGAATTCTGGGCATGCGCCAGAATTTTGCCATTGACTTTGTTAAGCCGGCCGCAGGTGTTCATGGTGTCAGACAGCGTATCCCAATTCTGGCTGAAACGTTGCTGCCAGCTGGCCGGAACCTGTTTTAAGAACAGATCAAAGCCGGCTTTGTCCGCGCTAAAGCCCATTTCGGACATGATCTGGCGGCGCTGTTGATCCGCTTCTTCCAGCTGAATCAAAGAGCGGGTCTTTTGCTTTACCAGTTCACTGTGGGCATTGTATTGCCGTCTTTCCAGGAGTGTTTTTTCCTCCTGTAGAACGGTTTTGAGTTGCTGGGCCAGCTGGCAGTCATGCTCAATAACTTTAAGAAGTTGTTGTGCCGCCTGGGGTGAGACCTTCGCGGCCGGTGTTGAGGTTGCCTGTCTGGACATAGTGACTCCTGTGACTGTTCTTTGACAATATTAGAGAATAAGCAATGGTTGTGCCAAAGGTAGAAAAGGGGAGTCGGAAGGGGGAATGAATTGGGCGGTTTGGGTCAGCCGGTTTATCGGGATCCACCAAGGGAGAGTTTAGATGGGAGCAGAGTAGAGAGCAGGGCGACTCACTATTAAAATAACGAATCGCTTTCCAGCATCTTTGCAGCCGTTGCTTGAGCATCCACTTTATAGCTGCCATCGGCAATCGCAGCGCGTAATGCTTCAACTCTGGATTGGTTCACCGGGGTTTCCAAGTCGATGTCTTTACTAATTCGGTTAAGCGTCTGGCCTTCGGCACTGATACGGACGGTTTCACCTGAAGGTTTTGCCGGATTATTCGATTCGTCAGGCTGGGAAACAGGGGACGAAACGACTTTTTGTGCGTTGCGGGCCTTAGAGGAATTGGCCTGACTGCTATTTAACCCATTGATATCCATAGCCATGTTACTGTGCCTTCTGTTTTTATTGCTGTCTTACTTTATGTATCGACCGCAACAGCTAGAACTTTAGCCAAATTAATACACGAATTTTTAATCGCTGCCAATAATCTTATCGGCAGCTTAAAGGCTGACTTTAATGCGTCCGGGCCCGCTAATGCGGCCTTCGACCACTTTCTCTGTGTTGGCGTTTTTGACGCGTATGAGCTCGCCGTAGGCGCCGTCTTCCATCGAAACGCCGGTGGTGCGGATATTCAGCCCTGGGCCTTCGGCAATGATCACCACTTTCTCGCCCCGGTTGATCATCTTAACCGGGTCCATTAAAGAAGAATTGAGTACTTGCCCTGCGGAGATGGGACGCTTGGCAACAAAGCCGTTGACCTGTTCTGCTGCGCTAAAATAGCCGCCATACAGCAGACTAACGTCCCGTGTTTCGATACTGATGTCGCCCGCGCTTAAATGGGTGCCCTTGGCGATAGGGCCGCTGGCAATCACCACCTTGGCAAATGCTTGAATAGTAACAGGCACATGGATCGCCCAGGGCTCATCGCCATTACATTCCACGCGCATAGTGAGACGGCCGTAGTTGCGGTTGCGTGGACGGTGTTGGATATCCAGAGGCGCATTACAGCGACTCAGGCGTAGGCGGGGATCAACCGGTTGGATGCTGATATCGTAGCTTTCATAGGTATCCCCCTGTATTTCCTTCGCATAATGCTGAATTGATTGGTCGACCTGGGTGTGCAGTGTCGCCGGAGTGACGGGCTGCTCATCGGTTGGTGACTGTGTAAAACCCGTGGTAGCGCCTAAACTACTCAATAGCCACGTTGCCAGAACAGCCAGGTACCGTCCCGCTTTGTACGCTAAAATTTGTGGGGCCATGCTGTTCATTTAATTTATTTGACCTATTCTGAATGAAGTGGTGAGTGGATCAATTCAGGTCGCCGGTTTCTTGACGAACCACCGCGTTAAGGTAGTAGCAAGCAAACACCGTGCCGGAATATTGATGCGGTTTAAGTAGAAGCGAATTGGAGTTTGAGTATGGCCGGTGTTCTTGATTCTGTTGATCAGCGAACCAAACTGGTAGGACAGAACCGGTTAGAGCTGTTGTTGTTTCGTTTGGCCGATGATCAAATTTATGGCATCAACGTTTTTAAAGTCCGTGAAGTATTGCAGTGTCCGAAGCTGACGGCCATTCCGCAACGTAACCCAGTGGTCAGAGGGATTGCGCATATTCGAGGCGGCACCATTTCTGTGATGGATATGAACCTGGCGATGGGTAATGCGCCGTTGGATGATATTGAAAACTGCTTCGTGATTATCTCGGAATACAATATGGCAGTGCAGGGTTTTTTGGTGAAAGCGGTGGAACGTATCGTAAACCTGAATTGGGGAAATATACACCCGCCACCCAAGGGAGCAGGCAAAGGTAATTATCTTACTGCGGTTACCGAAGTCGATAACCGTATCGTAGAAATTATTGACGTGGAAAAGATTTTGTCTGAGGTTTCCCCGCTCGAGGAAACCATTTCTGATCAGATATTGAAGGAAGAATCGGTGATTCAGGCCGCATCCAAAGAGTTGGCGGTATTAATTGCAGATGACTCCAGTGTGGCGCGGAAACAAATCAAACGATGCGTAGAGAAAGTGGGTGTGCGAACTCACTTGGTCGCAGATGGGCGACAAGCATTAAACCATTTGCGTGATTTGTTGGATCAAGGCGAGTCGATCTCTGATCACTATATTATGTTGATTTCAGATATCGAAATGCCTGAAATGGACGGATATACCCTTACCGCATCGATTAAGGAAGATCCCAGGATGCAAGATCTGCATATTCTTTTGCACACGTCATTAAGCGGAATATTTAACGAGGCAATGGTAAAGCGGGTGGGAGCGGATAATTTTTTAGCGAAGTTCAAACCCGACAGCCTCGCCAACCTGGTACAGCAACAAGTCGATCGAACGTTGGAAGGCCGGTAACATTTTCCGGCCCCGCAACTAAGCCATGATGTATTCCGGAAAAGACCAGTCTGATTTCGGTAGTAGCGACTATGCGTTGTTTCGTGAGTTTCTTGAGCGTGCGTGCGGCATAGTGCTGGGTGACAATAAAAACTACCTGATTGATAGCCGCTTACGTAAACTACTAAAAGAAAACGGAATAAATTCTTTGTCGGAACTGGTGAGGAAGATCGACCGGTTCTCCGCGTCTGGTCTTCGTCAACAGGTAATTGACGCAATGACCACCAACGAAACCCTTTGGTTCCGGGATCGACACCCTTTCATTTATTTACAGGAACACATACTGCCTGAGCTGGCGAAAAAGCCAGGGGAAATAGCCATCTGGTGTGCAGCCTGTTCCACCGGACAGGAACCGTATTCCATCTCGATTTGCGTTGAAGAGTTGCGTAAAAAGAACTTCAGTCTTGTGAACAAGCCTGTGCGTATTCTGGCGACCGACATTTCTGCCAAGGTATTGGATCAGGCGAAAGCCGGAGTATACGAATCGTTGGCGTTAAAGCGTGGTATGTCTCAGGAACGGCTCGATCAGCATTTTGGCAAGGAAATCGAAGGTGCCTGGACCATCAAACCGGATATCAAGCGTCGCATTGATTTCCGGCCCATCAATCTAAAAGATAGTGTTTTAAACGTAGGGCGGTTTGATGTTGTTTTCTGCCGCAACGTATTGATTTATTTCTCCAGCGATCTGCAACGCCAAATCATCGGTAATATTCACCGGGTGTTAAACCCCGGCGGCTATTTGTTCCTGGGCGGGTCTGAAGCACCCAAGGGGCTCAACGATCTGTTCGACATCCATTACTACACGCCCGGTGTGGTCTACATCAAAAAATAGCGGCAATTTCCGATACTGCTGGCGGTTGTTCCATTGCCGCTTTCGGAAACCGATTGCCGCAGGCGTTGGTTTTTTGGCACACCTGAAACCTTAACTCATTGAAAATATTACCTAAGCGTTGGTTGGCACGGCGGTTGCTTTGTACTGTCTGTCGAGTTAACAACGCCGGTTTATTGGCCGGTAGTCAGAAATAGGTGAGAACAGTAGATGGCAATCAGCATAGATAAACATTTTGGCGTCGCACAGCAAGCGTTGGAACTGCGTTCCATGCGGGCCAACGTGTTAGCCAACAATATTGCGAATGCGGATACCCCCGGATACAAAGCCCGTGACATCGACTTTCAGGAGATGCTGAAGTCGCGTCTGGGGGAAACCAGTGACAGCGTTGGTATCAACGGGACTCACTCAGGTCACCAGCTGACTACGCCGCAGGGCAACACCATGACCGGTTTAAAATTCCGCACCCCGACTCAACCTTCAATCGATGGCAATACAGTGGATGCACAAGTGGAAAAAACTCAGTTCGTGCAGAACACCATTGAGTTCCAGACGGCGTTTGAATTTATGAACGGTAAAGTGAAATCCCTGCTAACCGCCATTAGAGGTGACTGATTATGTCCTTAATGAACGTATTTAATATTGCCGGTAGTGGCATGAGTGCACAGAGCGTGCGCTTAAACACCATTAGCTCAAACATCGCCAATTCCGACAGTGTAAGCAGTAATACCGAAGAGACCTATCGTGCCCGAGAGCCTATTTTTCGCGCCCAGATGCAAGCGGCAATGAACGGCCAGTTGGGTGCTGCCGGCGGCTTTGATTTTTCCGGAAGTGGAATGAACAGTGGAGGCGGAGTATCGGTTGACGGCATTGTTGAAAGTGATGCGCCCCTTCAGTTGCGTTATGAACCGAATCATCCGATGGCTGACGATGAAGGCTACGTGGCTTATCCCAATGTGAACGTAGTTGAGGAGATGGCAAATATGATCAGTGCCTCAAGATCGTTTCAAACCAATGTCGATGTGATGAGCTCGGCCAAACAAATGATGCAACAAGTTCTGAGCCTGGGCCGCTAAGGAAATAGGATTACACGACGATGGCAATTAATAGCGTTGAAAGCAGTAGTGTTCTGGACGATCTGTCGATCAGAAATAAAAGCACTGAACAAACAGAATCCGCAGCAGATAAAGACATGTTTATGAGCTTGCTGCTGGCCCAGATTAAGAATCAGGATCCACTCAAGCCAACCGACCAGACTGACTTTGTTGCCCAGCTTGCTCAATTCAGTTCGCTGGAAGGGATTCAGAATTTAGGTAAATCCGTTGAGAGTATTGGCGATATGTACCGCTCCAGTCAGGCGTTGCAAGCCACGGCATTGGTGGGTAGGGATGTTTTGGTTCCAAGCAATATCGGTTATCTGGAAGCCGGTAGTGAAATTAGCGGGACGATTCACGGTGGGCAGGCGGCCGGTGACGTTATGGCGACGGTTAAAGATGCTAACGGTCAGGTGGTGTCAACAATTGATATAGGCAATGTAGGCAGTTACGAAACACCGTTCAGCTGGGACGGTAAGGACAACATCGGCAATCCGTTGCCGGAAGGTATTTATTCAGTGTCCATTGAAGGCACCATTGCCGGAGAAAATGCAGCGTTGTCTACCAGTATGTATTGTCAGGTAGGCAGTGTGAGCATTGTGGACAATCAAGGTGGAATGATGCTCAACCTGACCGGTTTAGGTCAGATTGACTCTAACGAAATAACAGAATTACGTTAAAAAGCAGGAGAAAGTCATGGGTTTTAATATAGCACTGAGCGGATTGAATGCGGCACAGGCACAGCTTGATGTGACCAGTAACAATATCGCTAACGTGGACACGACCGGATTCAAAGGTTCACGCACCGCATTTGGTGACATTTACGCAAACTCCGCGTTCGGCAACAGCGACACGGCAGTAGGCAACGGCGTTCTGTTACAGGAAGTTCAGCAGCTGTTTGAGCAGGGTAACCTGAATTTTACTTCCCAGGCTTTGGACTTGGCGATCAATGGTGATGGTTTCTTTGTTCTGTCTCCGGATCAAGTCAGTCAGGAGCGGGTGTACACTCGGGCGGGTAATTTCGGCGTCGATGAAGATGGTTTTGTTGTGAATGCCTCTAATCAATATTTGCAGGTTTTCCCTGTCAATGAAGACGGCTCAGTTACCGCCACTGCGATGTCCAGTACAACCCCGTTACAACTGCCGGATACAGCCGGAGCACCGCAAGCGACTGCGTCGGTTGATGTGGGCCTCAATTTGCCTGCCAATGCGGAGGATCTCGATGTGGATAATTTTGATCCGGACAATCCGGATACGTACACCTCATCCACTTCTGTAACGGTGTACGATAGCTTGGGCGACTCGCATATTGCCACTACGTATTTCGTTAAGCAGCCCAACCTGGGTACCAGTGGTGAGCAGAATACCTGGGGTGTGTTCATGACAGTGAGCGATGATGCCGGCAATAAAATCCCCATTGATATTTATGACGGTATTGGTGGTGCACCGAGCGCGGAAACCAATGCCGGTGGTACGGCTTATGGGGTAATGGCATTTGATTCGCAAGGGGTGTTTCAGGGCACGGATCCCGCTGGCGGTATGTATACGGATCAGTTCACGTTTTTGACCAACGGATCAGATACTACGCAACAAGTGATGTTTGATTTTGCCAGCAATACCCCGACTCAGTTTGCATCGCCTTTTGCAGTGACAAAATTGTCGCAGGACGGTTTTACCATCGGCCGCTTAACCGGTTTAGCGGTGGATGATCAGGGTATCATTCAAGCGTCTTATTCAAACGGTCAAACCTCGGCTGTGGGTAAGGTAGCGCTGGCGCGATTTTCCAATCCGCAAGGTTTGTTGCAGGATGGAAACACCACCTGGCGTTCCTCAACACATTCGGGTGAACCGATTCCTGGCGAAGCCGGTACCTCCAGTTTTGGATTAATTCAATCGGGTGCCCTGGAAACGTCCAACGTGGATTTGACGGAAGAGCTGGTTACGTTAATAACATCGCAACGTAATTTTCAGGCCAACGCAAAATCCATTGAAACGGCGAACGCAGTGACACAAACCATTATTCAGATCCGATAAGTTCTACAAAAGTAGGTAAGGCAAAAAAACCCGCTCAGGCGGGTTTTTTTATGAACTTGGCAAACCAATTGCAATATTTGTAACTAGAGCATGATAACGCTAAATAATTGACAGTTCTGCAGGTGGTGCAATGGATAAATTTTTATATATCTCGATGACTGGCGCGAAAGAAGCGATGGATGCCCAGCGTGTACGAGCAAACAATTTGGCCAATGTCTCCACCAACGGATTCAAAGCGGATTTTCATCAGTACCGCAGCCTTTCGGTTTACGGTGAGCATTACCCATCGCGAGCTTATGCCGTGGGAGAGCGACCGGGGACCGATACCAGCGCCGGTACATTTATGGAAACCAGTCGGGATCTGGATGTGGCAATCAAAGGTGAAGGCTGGCTTGCGGTGCAATTGCCCGATGGCAGCGAAGCTTACACCCGTGCAGGTGATCTCATGCGCGATGTGAGTGGTTTGGTGACCACCGGCACCGGGCTTCCGGTTTTGGGTGATGCGGGCCCGGTTGTGCTTCCCGAATACGAACAACTTACGGTTGGGGTTGACGGCACTTTGTCTGTTCGCGGGCTGGGAGAAGACCCACAAGCACTGACTGAAATTGCGCGACTGAAACTGGTGAATCCGGGCAATAAACAATTAGTCAAAGGTGAAGATGGTTTATTCCGTTTGCGGGAAGGCGGAATTGCAGAAGCAGATCCGAACGTTCAGGTGGTCAACGGTATGCTGGAAGGCTCTAACGTGAACCCGGTTAATGAAATGACGGCCGTGATTTCCCACGCGCGATTGTATGAAATGAACGTAAAAATGATGTTGGCCGCCAAAGAAAATGATGAAGCATCGGCACGCTTAATGCAGGGTTAAGGTTAACGTCAAATTAGTAACAGACACAGGATTAAACCGGCAATTTTGTTCCCAGAAGGGGAATCGAGTTGCCACTAAAACAGGTGGAGTAAATTATGCACTCAGCATTGTGGGTGAGTAAATCCGGCTTAAGCGCGCAGGATACCAAAATCAAAACCATTTCCAATAATCTGGCCAACGTCAGTACCACTGGCTTTAAGCGGGATCGCGCGGTTTTCCAGGATTTGTTGTATCAGGTTAATCGTCAGCCCGGTGGTCAATCCTCGCAAAACACCGAATTGCCTTCCGGATTACAGATAGGTACCGGTGTGCGCATGGTGGCTACTCAAAAGGAGTTTACTCAAGGCAACCTGGAAGTGACGGACCAAGGTCTGGATATGGCGATCAACGGTCGCGGATTTTTTCAGATTCTAATGCCGGACGGGTCGGTAAATTACACCCGCGACGGTCGTTTCCAAATCGATTCCACCGGACAGGTAGTAACCGCAGGCGGTTTTCCCCTTGAGCCCGCGATCACCGTACCTGAAAGTTTCCAGAACGTGACCATTGGAACCGATGGCGTGGTTACCGCGGTGGACGCACAAACCGGTGATTCCAGTGAGATCGGCAGCATTCAGCTGGCTGATTTTATAAACCCGTCTGGTCTGGAAGCGATGGGCTCGAACCTGTTTCGTGAAACCGTAGCGAGTTCAGCGCCGAACCAGGGGGAGCCTGGTCAAAACGGGTTAGGCCCGATTATTCAGGGTGCGCTGGAAAGTTCGAACGTTAATGTTGTAGAAGAAATGGTGAATATGATCGAGACCCAGCGAGCATACGAAATGAATTCCAAGGTCATTTCAACGGTCGATCAGATGCTGCAATTTATCGGGCAACAGCTCTAAGGACAAGTGCTAAAAAAGTCATCTCAATATTTTCTTAAAAAGGGCAGGATGGGTTACATGAAATTCGAGCAGATTAAAGTTGGAGTGGTTGCCGGGCTATTGGTGTTGGGAGGTTGTTCAACAGCCCCACAGCCCCGACCCGGGGACGCCCGATATTCTCCCGTAATGCCGATCACCCATCCGGTCAGTGAACGCGGCGCGGGTTCCATTTATGCGAGTGGTGCCGGTATTAGTTTGTGGGAAGACCAGCGTGCTCGTCGCATTGGTGACATCATTACGCTGTTTCTGGACGAACGGACTGTCTCTTCCAAGAAAAACAATACGGCCATAGATAAAGATGATCAGGTCGATATGAATATCGGTTCCATACTGGGAACAAACCCAAATTTAAAAGCCGGTAATAGCAATTTGAATATGAATGTTCAGACGGATAACAGTCGCCAGTTCGCAGGCGATGCCGGGTCTGATCAAAGTAACCGTTTGCAGGGCGAGATTTCGGTCACGGTTGCCGATGTACTGCCTAACGGAGTGTTGGTGGTTCGAGGTGAAAAATGGATGACGCTATCGCAGGGCGACGAGTTTATCCGTATAGAAGGCATGTTACGCCCTTCGGATATTTCACCCGAAAATACCGCGCAATCAACCCGTCTGGCAGATGCCAGAATTACTTACAGCGGAACGGGCGCTTTGGCTGATGCACAGGTACAGGGTTGGGCATCGCGATTTTTCAACACCTCCTGGTGGCCTTTCTAAGATGAATACGATGAAGAACGTTCTATTGGTAACTTTATTTCTGTTGTTGACGACGCCTGTCAGAGCCGACCGGCTAAAAGATTTGTCGGACGTGCAGGGTGTGCGTAGCAATCAATTGATTGGTTACGGTCTGGTTGTCGGTCTGGATGGTACCGGTGACAAAACCAACCAAACTCCATTTACCGTTCAGACTTTCCGTAACATGATGCAGCAATTTGGTATTAGTGTGCCGGACAACGTCACACCCCGTTTAAAAAATGTGGCAGCGGTGGCAATCCATTCGGAGTTACCCCCCTTTGCGAAACCGGGTCAACGTATTGATATAACGGTTTCTTCGCTGGGTAATGCGAGCAGCTTGCGTGGCGGCACTCTGTTGATGACGCCTTTACGCGGTGCTGACGGCAAGGTGTATGCGCTGGCCCAGGGTGATCTGGTGGTGGGTGGATTTGGCGCGCAGGGTTCCGATGGTTCTAAAATTACAGTTAACGTGCCCAGCGTCGGTCGTATCCCCAATGGTGCCAGCGTAGAAGTTGAAGCACCCAACCCATTTCAAAATGGCAATACGCTAACGATTAATTTGCGCCAGCCTGACTTTACCACTGCAAAACGGGTGCGTGATGAAATCAACAGTCTGTTAGGTCCCGGTGTGGCGCGTTCAATGGATGCGACCTCTATCGTTGTTACAGCGCCTAGGGACCCTTCACAGCGGGTAACGTACTTATCGGTTCTGGAGAACCTGGAAATAAAGCCGGCAGAGCCGTCAGCCAAAATCATTATCAATTCCCGTACCGGTACTATCGTGATCGGCAGCAACGTGAAAGTCTCACCGGCTGCAGTCACACACGGAAATCTGACGGTCACCATCTCTGAGAGCGTCGATGTTAGTCAGGCCAATGCATTTGCCGGAGGCGGGCAGACGGTCGCTGCCAATCAATCCGATGTTTCTATAGAACAGGAAAAAAGCCATATGTTCAAGGTTGGCGAAGCCGTCACCCTGGACGACATCGTCGCCGCGGTAAACCGCGTCGGCATGGCACCTGGCGATCTGATGGCTATCCTTGAGGCGCTTAAACAAGCTGGCGCACTCCGCGCCGAACTCATCGTTATCTAACCCCAGCGAGCGGATACCGTCATGATGACCAACGGCCCCGGCAATCAATCTGAACTTTATCTCGATTTTTCACAGTTTAACGAACTGAGAAAAATGAGTCGTGATGATAAAACCCAGGCATTGCGGGAAACCGCAAAGCAGATGGAAGGCGTGTTTCTGGACATGATGATGCAGAGTATGCGTAACGCTAATGCGGCGTTCGGTGAAGGCAATATGACTGAATCGAAAGATGCCCAGTATTACCAGAGCATGTACGACAAACAACTGGTCAACGATATCAGTAACCGGGGTGGATTGGGTTTGGCGGATATCATCGTGCGACAGCTATCACGTCAGAATGGCCTGGATGCAGACAATGTGGTCGAAAGAAGTTACGACATTTCCGGGTACCTGAACGCGCGAGTGCCGTCTCGTCAAAAAACCGACCAGAGTGCCTCGCAAATGGACAGCGATTCAATGGTGCACCAGGCGGCCCACACTTCTACCGCCCAGCCTGGATTAAACTCGGGCAATTTATCATCGTCGGCAAAAATTTCCTGGGAAAGTCCAGAGCAATTCATCGAGGCGATACTTCCATTCGCAGAGAAAGCCAGTCGCTCTTTGTCTGTGGAACCGGAAGCCATCGTCGCGCAAGCCATTTTGGAAACTGGCTGGGGTAAGCATGTGATGCAGGACGGCCAGGGTGAATCTTCCTTTAATTTTTTCGGAATCAAGGCGGACTCGCGCTGGGCCGGTGAAGTAACCAGTAAAAATACACTGGAATACCGGAACGGAATTGCCGCTAAAGAGCGTGCCGCTTTCCGCTCCTATAGTACGTTGGATCAAGCATTCGAAGATTATGTCGCCTTTTTGAAAAATAATTCTCGCTACGAAGACGTTGTCAGTAAAAAAACCGATGCAAAACAATGGGGTTTTGAATTGCAGCAGTCTGGATACGCAACAGATCCAAATTATGGCAATAAAATTGCAACCATCATGGATAGTGACGTTTTTCAGTCAACAATCGAGCGTTTGCGTAAGCAAATATAATGAGCAGGAATGAGTAATGGCGGATCTATCTAGCATTGCATTATCGGGTTTAAGAGCGAGTCAGTCTTCGCTTGCAACCACGAGCCATAATATTGTCAATGTTGATACGGAAGGTTATAGCCGACAGACAACCGGTCTGGGAACGCGGCCGGCACAATTTTCCGGTGGCTCATTCTTCGGTCAAGGCGTCGATGTTAATAGTATCGCCCGTGTCAGTAACCAATATGTGGTTGACCAGGTACGTCGGGATACCTCCACATTCAATTCCGCTGATGCGTTCTACGATTACGCGGTCCGTATAGACCAGATGCTGGGGGGGGATGCGACTGCAATTACCCCTTCTTTGCAGAAGTTTTTCGATTCTATGGAAGGATTAACTAACGATCCATCTTCCATTGCCAGCCGACAGGCGTTGCTGAGCAGTGGTCAGGCATTGGTTGCGCGTTTTAATAATGTGTACGACCAGGTGAGTCAGGCCAACGCGACCCTGAACACGGAATTGACGCAGATCACCGCCAAGATAAATCAACTATCGGAAAACATTGCGTCCTACAACAAATCGATTCAATCGCTCTCCACCAACAATATCGGCGAAATGCCGAATGATTTGTTAGACGAACGCGATGAAGCCGTGCGGCAATTAGCCGAGCTGGTCGGAGGCGAAATAATTCAGCAGGATGACACAACGATTAGTGTATTTGTTGCCAATGGACAGCCGCTGGTGGTGGGCGGGGATTATTTCGAAATGCAAACCAGTGAACCTTTGTCGGGAATCAGTCGACAGGAAATCACTTTGGGCAAAGGCAATAATGTCGACAATATAACCGACCTGGTGTCCGGAGGACGCTTGGGTGGATTGCTCTCGGTAAGGGAAGAATTAATCGATCCGGTGTTCAACGAAATGGGCCGGATTGCCATGGTGATGAGCGATACCTTCAATGCGCAGCATGAGCTGGGCATGGACCTTAATAACGAACTCGGTGGTGAGTTTTTCAGTGATATAAACGGTGCTAATGCCGGGTTTTCTCGTATCGCACCTTCAGCAATGAATGCGGGTAACGTCAGTATTTCCGTTACTATTGACGACACCTCCCTGTTGACGGTGGATAACTACAACCTCAGGTATGATGCCGGTACCGGCAATTACACACTCTACAACGCAGACAATAGCGTTAACGCCAGCTTCGCGAACCCGGGCGCCGGTGGTTCATTTACCACTGCGGATGGGTTCACTATTAATTTCGGTGCCGGTGTGCCCGCAGATGGTGACGAGTTTGGCGTGTTACCCACTCGAACGGGTGCTGCCAATATGGGTATGGAGCTCAACGATGTGCGTCAGATTGCCGCCGCGTTGCCGGTGACCACCGATCTGCCGTCTACCAATATCGGCACCGGTTATGTCGAAAATGTGGTGGTCACTGATACCGGTGCTGCCAGCGATTTTGCGGCCACGCCCTATGCCCTGACTCCGCCTTATCGAATCGAGTTCACCAGCGCTACCAGTTATGACGTAATCAATGCCGGAACCAACGTTGCCGTAGTGAGCGGTGTGGCTTTCACTCCCGGCCAGTCAAACGGCTTACTGGAGCAGGCAGGTTTATATCCGGCGTCGGGCTACGACGTCATCTACAGCGGATCCCCTGCGACCAACGATGTGGTGAATATCCGGTATAACAACGGCGGGGTTTCAGATAATCGAAATGCACTGAACCTGAGCGCTTTGAGTGATGTTAAAACCGTTGCCAATGGTAATTCTACCTATCAAAGCGCCTACGCGCACCTGGTCAGCGGTGTGGGTACCCGCACTAATGATGCAGCGGTAACGCAGGAAGCAAGCAGTACTATTTTGTCCCAGGCACAAACTCAGTGGGAATCAATATCCGGCGTTAATCTGGACGAAGAAGCTGCCAATTTGATGCGTTTCCAACAGTCCTATCAGGCCTCTGCACGGGTGATGCAGGTGTCGAGTGAGCTTTTTGACACCATTCTTGGTTCACTGTGAGGAAATGAATAATGGCGATTAGAATATCCACCTCACAAACGTTCCGGCAGGGCACCAACTCGATCCTGGAAAACCAGGCCCGGGTTAATCAGACGCAACAACAGCTTTCTAACGGCACCCGCATATCGCAGCCTTCGGATGATCCGATCGGTTCGGCAGTGATGATGGATTTACAGAAGCAAATCGATAACGCGAAGCAATATGTTGCTAATGGACAGGCAGCTGAAACCCGCCTGAAAACCCAGGAAGGAACGCTGGCGAATACCACCGATATCCTGCAACGGATTCGTGATCTGGCGTTATCGGCGTCTAACTCCACCATGAACCAAACCGACCGGGAAACGATTGCGTTGGAGATGGAACAACGGCTGGACGAGCTGGTGGGGTTGGGTAATACCCAGCTTTCCAGTGGCGATTATCTATATTCCGGTTTTAAAACCAACGTCAAACCGTTCACCAAGGATGGCTCCGGCTCAATCGCCTATAACGGCGATCAGGGGGTGAGAATGGTGAACGTGAACGCGTCTGTGCAGGTAGAAAGCGGCAATAGCGGGGACGAGGTCTTCTTCGATATTAAAACCGGTAACGGAGCGTTTGCGACGTCAGCGAATTCCGCGAATATGGGCAGTGGCGTGATCAGCTCCGCAGTCATGTCCGACCCGACCAGTTACATAGCAGACACCTATACCGTCACTTTCCAGGACGATGGTTCAGGTAATCTGGAATACCAGGTAAGCGGTGCTAACAGTGGCGCTGTAGGTGGTCCGGTAGCGTTTGACGAAGATTCACCGGTCACTGTGAATGGTATCACCTATTCTATTTCGGGCAGCCCCGCAGTGGGAGATAGCTTCACAGTGGAACCAAGCAATAAGCAAGATATTTTTACTACGGTTCAGCAAGTAATTGCCGCAATCAAGATCCCCAATGCAACCAGTGCAGGTCAGGCCAGTTTTCAGAACGCATTTAATCTGGGAATGCAGAACCTGGATCAGTCGCTGACTCACATAGATCGGAAGAGC
>Ga0207904_1000045_pt1 | contig 120729 bp, 88 predicted proteins | sample MalvirmetaMSP118_FD_184232 | JGI IMG/M metagenome (GOLD analysis project Ga0207904, IMG submission 184232) | Marine viral communities from the Deep Pacific Ocean - MSP-118 (SPAdes) | ecosystem: Environmental > Aquatic > Marine > Oceanic | place: Pacific Ocean | collected 2011-05-30 | reverse complement strand
AATATCAACACCAACGCGGATAATATTCATTTGGGATTCTCCTCATATTCACAATGCCTACCTGTTCACTCACTATTTTGGCACGTGGATGCCGGAGTGGTAAGGAGGAGTCCATCCCATTGCTTACCCAACTCAATGTAGCGTTTTGTTATTGGGCATTAAGGGGACATTATTGTCCAAGCCACCTGATTTGATTGGGTTTATGCACTTCAAAGCCAGGAAAAACGGGATACACACAGGCGAACACCCCGAATTGAAGTGGAGATGTGAGAGTTTGTTACGAAGTGTATGTGTATTTTATGCTGTGGTTTTGGTTTATCGGAATTCATAATAAATTCAAAGCATTGGCAGAGGCTGTCGATTCGATAAATTCCTGTGCCCTGCAGGCTATGCCCGCCATAGAAAAAAAGACCCGGTACCCGGACCGAACATACCATTGTAAAAGCCACTCCCCGGAACCACCCCATTCTGATAGCTTGGCTCCAATCGATAGCAGAAAATCCGGCACTATCCAATGACGACTCCTTTTGGTTTACCGTTGCCGTTCTTCAATCGTGATCGAACGACGATCGGTTTGACCCTGTTCATCCACCACCACTATTTCGTAACGGCCCGACTTCTTGAACGGGTGGCGAACAGTCTGGTTTGCCTTGCTGTGATAGTGATAGTGACCGTTGATATACCAGTTGAATTCCCCTGCGCCACCAGAAACACCCAAATCCGCTGCGGGCATCAATTGATGTTTTTCGGACGATCGAGTAAACGATACCTGCCTGCGACTGCCATCTTCCACTCCGGTGATGTTGGGCAGTGCCAGTGACAGGCTATCGTTTTGGGGGCAATGGGGGTCTAAGGCTGGAATTCGATAGTGTCGCCTTTGCTGGTAATCCAGCCAGGGCTCCAATTGCGCAGGCCAGAGGGCGACCCGCATGGGCTTCGTTTCCGCACTGCTGCAACCCCCCGCTATTCGCTTTTTTGAGTGAGCATCCAGCTGAATGGTTAGCGGATTCTGACCCTGCATCACTGTTCGTGGAATGGTTTGATCGAGTATCCAGGCAATGTGCTTTTCATCACAGAAAGGCGCATCTGCTCGCTTGTACTCGGTTCCCAGCGGCCAGCAAATAACGGCCTGAGACACCGAATCAGGTTTCGGCAGTTCCTCATCGGCTGTCATTAGTGAACCAGGCTGCAGCTGTTCAAACACATCAAACATTAACGGTGCTGCTGTTTCCCCGCCATAATGTCCGGGCATGGGCGTAGCATCCGGTCTTCCCACCCAGACACCCACGGTATACCGTTGACTCACGCCAATGGACCAACTGTCCCGGAATCCATAACTGGTTCCGGTCTTCCAGGCAATGGCCGGATGGCTTTGCATCGATTGGAAGGTATGTAAACGATCCGGTCGCGGTGTATCCCGTAAGATTTTCCAGACAATCCAGGCACTCCCGGGATCCAGCAGATAACGGGGTTTCAAAGGATCATTCTGACGAAAACGCAACTGGGCGCTTTGTCCTTTACGGGCCAAGGCACTATAGGCTTCAACAAGCTGTTGTAGACTGGTTCCTGCTCCCCCCAGGATCAACGCTAAGCCCGCTTGTCCATTACCGGGAATAGATAGATTCAATCCACCTTGCTGCAAGCGACCTGCAAAATAATTTGGCCCCAATTGCTCTAATAAATCAACGGCGGGTAAATTCAGTGAACGCCTGAGGGCCTCAGTAGCAGATACAGGCCCATTGAAACCACCACTAAAATTAGAAGGCCGATAGGATAAACCCGCTCGGGGCACATCGCTCAATAGCGATTGCGAATGAATCAGCCCCTGCTCTATTCCCATGGCATATAAAAAAGGTTTCAGTGTCGAACCGGGAGAACGTTGCGCCTGCACCATATCCAGATAACCGAAACGTTCCTGATTACCGAATTCAGCGGTGCCGACATAAGCACGAACCGACGCGTCTTTATTGTCCACTACCAGTAACGCTAACGAGCTGTGCTTGGGCAGCAGGTTACGGTAACGGCTGATATAATCTTCCAGGCTGCGCTGTAAATCACCATCAATAGTGCTGTGCAACAGTGCACTGTTCTTATATTTTTTTACCAATGAGCGAGCCAACAACGGCGCCCGGTTTGGTGCCTGCAATTGATTGGCGTAAACCGTTTCCTGCATCGCATCTCTAACTTCTTTTTGCTGCCATACACCCAATGTCAGCATGCGTTGTAAAACTTTGTTCCGTGCAATCTGCGCTGGTTGCGGATTTCGGTCAGGACGGAATCGGGTGGGTGACTGGGGCAGCACCGCTAACAGCGCTGCTTCAGCATGGGTTAATTCCACAGCAGGCTTATTCAGATACGCGTAGGACGCCGCCTGCACCCCTTCGATGGTACCGCCGAAAGGCGCAATATCCAGATACATTTGCAGGATTTCTTTCTTGGTGAAATGCCACTCCAGCTGAAATGCGCGAGTCATCTGATACAGTTTGCCGCGAATGCTACGGGTGTTGGGATGCAATAGACGAGCTACCTGCATGGTGATCGTGGAGCCGCCTGACACATATTTTTGGTGCCACAATGCCTGCCCCACTGCCCGCAACATGGAAAACGGATTCACGCCAGGATGAATCCAGAAATGGCGATCTTCATAGCTAAGCAGCGCTTGCACATAAAGCGGTGATACCCGATCCAGCGAGATGGGATAACGCCACACTCCCTGTGCATCTGGAAACACCCGTAACGGCATGCCCTGACTATCGGTTACCACTCTGGCGAACAGATTGGCCTGATGGTGGGGTAACTTTAACGGGAACAGTGCGTCCAAAGTGAACAGTGCGGCAACCAATATCGCTATTGAGCTACCGGCTATCCACTGTATATTCTTTTTGTACTTCACCTGGGCAGCACCTTAACACGCTCAGGAGAGTCCCCCAGCCCCCGGCGCTCAGCCCGATACATGTCTTCCACATAGGGAGGCGGAATCCGGTATTCGCCCGGAGTCACCGCCCGCATCATATAGAATAAATGATAGGGTGCGCCCCACAGCTCCACCGCAGCAACATAGCGATCATCGCGGTATTCCTGGTGCTGAATCTTGCTGTTACTTAATAAGGTTTCCAGGGTTTTGCCATCCACTTCAAATTGGCTCAGCTTTGTAGCGTGCTTCAGATTTTGATTTTCCAATTCAAACCCAGCAGGAATCAAATCAATTACCAAAGAATCCTGCGCGCGGACATCTGATTTCACGCTTAGATGAACCAGCACGAGATCACCGGAGCGAACCTGATCAAACTCTATCGGCTGGCCTTCATCGTTAAAGTACTGGCGCTCAATTTGATAGCCATTTTCTAGCGGCTCGGGCTTTTCCGTAGGGTATCCGGACACAACTACCGAACCTCGGATCGGGCCTTTGCCGGTGTTATGTATTTCGATAGGCAAAGGAAAGTTACCGTCCTGCCACTGACGATACACATTAGCGGATTCCTTCATGGTCTCACTATCACCGTTCATCGTCACCTTGGCAGACCAGGCATCAACCAGGCTATCCTCGAGTTGCAGCCCCGCCATGAATAAGGCATTGCGTTCCTGGGTGCTCAACCACCGCTGCGCCTTTATCTCGTCGGCAAGGGAATAACTCAGCTCTAAGGCATAGTCTTTATGGATGCCCTGTTCCATTAACAAATAAATGATCCAGGCCTGATCCCGTATCACACTGCCGTAGTCGCCCAGATATTGATTTGGTAAACGTTGCTTGAGTAAAGCTTCGTTAATTGCAACTTCAGCCCGGGCTTTGTCACCGGTTAATTGCAGTGCAATACCCAACTGTAATAATGGCAAACCGGAAGCACTGTTTTTACGGTAGCGATCGTGCAAAATGCGTATGGATGAAAGTGATGCCTGATTGTCCTTTGCCAGCACGTAGGCCGCATAGGCTTTATAAGCAAAACGATAATGATCGATGTCTTCACTGTAGCGGTTTTCAAACAATCCGTTTCCGCTTTGAATATAACCTTTTAACCGTTTAAAGGTGGCATCACGCAGGCTCTTCGGCACACTATAGCCCTGCTTTTCTGCAACCAGCATAAAGTCCGCAACATAAGCCGTAAGCCAGTGCTGCTCCGGTGAGTCATCGCTCCATAAACCGAATCCACCGTTGCTCAACTGCATCCCGGCGATTCGGGTAAAGGCTTGATCCATCCGTTTCTTACGCGCAAGTTCAGAGACTTTTTTCATATTGTAACGCTGCTGAATCCGCTCACTGGCATAAGCATAGGGGTAGCTGGCGCTGGTGGTTTGTTCCAGACAGCCGTAGGGGTATCGTAATAAACCCTGGATCTGGGAAGGCAAACCCAAATCGGCTTTGTTACCCAGCGACATTATCATCTCGGCACTGGACGGGTGGATGCCCGCCATCAATTCAGCCCCCAGGGATGCCGTTTCAGATTCACTCAGAACCGCTTTTTGTGAACGTGATTCAGCCGCATAGCCTGGCCTGATATTTAACTGCCACTCTCGATCAATTGCGCGGAACCCTGCGCCGGTAACATGGATACGCACTTTACCCGGTTCAACTGCTGCGCTGTGCAAAGCAAAGGTCAGCGTTGTCTTTTGATCCTGCTGCAGTTGAATGGTTCGAGTCTGAGTAGCAGGCGTCAATCCGGCACCGGTTTCGATCTCCACCGTTAACTGCTGATCCTGCCCACTAAGATTGTGTAGATCCAACGCGCCTTGCGCCTGATCATCCAGTGCCAGAAAACGCGGCAAACTAAGTTGTGTCACCAGCGGTGCTGCAATCGTGGTTTCCTGTTCGCTACTGCCGAACTGCGCCGCGCCGAATGCCAAAGCCATCAGACGCAGTTTGCCGTTGAAATAAGGTAACGGAAAGTTGACCTGCGCCCTGCCCTGTTGGTCTAATTTCACAGGCCCATTGAACAACGAAACGATCTGCACATCCGCTTGCGCTTCTTTACCACCACGACTCAGGTCCGCATCGCCACCGAAACGGATTCGAGCTTTATCAAACTCGTTTAACTCTATCACTTTGCCATACAGGTCACGGCTATCAACAGCGTATCGTCGTCGCCCGAAAAACCCATGAAACGGATCCGGGGTTGTGAAATCACTGATATTCAACACTCCGACATCGACCGCAGCCAGCGTCACATAGCCATTGGCGAAGGGCTTTCCGGACGCATCAGTCACAACCACCTGACTTTCCAGCATTGCATCCGGTCTGGTTTTATCCGGTGCGTCTATTCGGACTTGCAATGCCCGCGGGCTCCGATCCAACCGCAGATGCAGCAAGCCGAAAGCTCTGTTTGGCGTGATCTGTTGCTTGCGGCTCGCCCCCCTCAGCACGACTGCTGAAATATAAAGATTATGTTGATTCCAGGCTGCATCGATGGGAATGTCGATACTGGTTTGGGTTTCCTTCAGAGTGACACGCTTAATCCATAAAGGCTGATCGGATTCCACCATAATAATGGCGTCGCCGGCATGGGGACTGTTGATGCTTAATTTTGCCGTCTCCCCTGCTTTATACGCTTCCTTATCCAGGGCCAGGGTTACCGCATCCGGTCGCATAGAGCGATCAGACTGTTGATTTTCCTGCCAGCGGGAGTACCAGTCGGCACCGGCCTGAAAGCGGACACTGGTAACCATCTTGGTTACCGGGTCTGTTACTACTAAACGATAGCGCCCCCAATCCACGTTAAATTGTACCTGGTTGTTTTCGTTTGCTCTCAGGTCAATATTTTTTGCGGCGACAACGTATTCTTTCTCCGTATACTCATAATGCCAGCCGTTATTATCATCGTACGACCAGAAATACTGCCGATCTTCCCGAACCAGATTGGCCTGCACCTGCCCGGATGGTAACTGCTTACCACTTGAATCCACTCTAATTACATCAAAGGTCACCTCGGAATTGGCATCCGGATTTTTTTCACCAAAAGAAGGCCTCACGCCCAGCATGGGCTCCTTGGGCCAGACCTGCGCCCGGTAACTACGAACTACGGGACGCCCGCCGCTTTCATACAAACTGCTGATGAGTTGAACCTGCAAAGGGGATTTGGCTTTTTCCCAACGGCGCCCGATATCCACGATGACATTGCCCTCGTCATCCAGAAATTGATCTGCAAGTTCAAATTTTTTATCGTTGATATTATCCAGCTCATTACCGAACAGAAAGCCCTTGTACTTATCCATTGGTTGCCGCAATAAACCAATCTGTACACGATTGCTGAGCCGATTCCCTGCTGCCGGTGCACCATATAAATACATGCCGTTCAGGGGAATACGGACAGCCTCCTGACTGTTAAATACCAATGGCGTCTGTTTTCCCTGATTAAACTGCAGAACCAATCGCTCCGGAAGAAACTCTTCCACTTTAAAACGATGATGTACCACTCCGGATGCCAGATTACTAATATCAAAAGTCCAATTGCCGGTGGCACTGTTACCGGGCAAAGTAAATTGATATTGGTAAAAACCCAAGTCTTGGGACACCAAAATGGCTTGCTGTACCACCTGTCCATCGGGTGTATGGATGCGCACATTCAGGTTTTGTTTTTGCGTTAACCGGCCGTCGCCATCCCGTAGCAAAATATTGAAATCCACGGTCTCACCTGGGCGATATAAATCTCGGGGTGTATAAACAAACGCTTCCTGCGGCAACTGCGGACGCTTACCCAAATCAAATTCCGACAAGTCCAGAGCCGGTCCTGTAAGCTCCAACACAGCGGTATGTTTGTTGTTGTGCGCCACCAGCAAACGAGCCTCTTTATTTTTAGCCGTAAACTGTACATCTCCCTGGGGCGAGGTTTTTCGTTCCTGAATCACATTGCCTTTATCATCCAACAATTGCACCGTTAAACCTTTTATCGGTTTCGCGGTGGTCAATGAGGACGCCATTATCCACAACTCATTGCCATAGTCCCTAGCCTGTAAACCAATATCCGTCACCACAAAATGCGTACTGCTTTGCTGGTAATCGTAACTGCCGGGAATCTCCATCACCGCCACATACAAACCCGGTTGCGCCAGTTCATCGATCCCCTCTACATCAATGGATTGGGTGGTCAGGGTATTGGCCGGCGGGTCCAGCACAAAGCGACCGCTATAAACCAACTCCCCCCAACTACTCAGTTGAGAAAACCCGCGAAAGCGATGATGGTAACTGTTTTGAATACTGGAAAAATACAGGTTCATTTTTTGCGGATTGATACGGTGGAAATGGATATCCACTTCTTTCACATTGATCACACTTACCGGAATGCCGCTGCTTAATCCAGCCGGCAATACACTGCCTTTGGATGCAAAACTGACGCTGGGATTGATATTGCGGGTTTTAATTTTCTGGCTGGTCGATAGCTCTAGCGTGGCGCCGGTCAATCCCGGCAGACCCCGGTGCACAGATACCTCGTATTGTGTTTTGGGTTGGGTAGCAGTGAAGTACGCCATCTTCTTATCATCCGAGGTGACCCAGGCACCGTCCACCACCCGACCGTTATCCGTGTTAACCGAAAAGAAAGGTTGTAAGTCCTGCTCCGTATCCAGCGGCACCGACAGGGTTACCGCCAGCATATTTCGTCCTTTCCACTCCCGTTCCGACACGTCCAGCACCCGCAACCCAGTATCGGCATAACGAGCGTTCAGGCTCGCGACACTCTGTATTGCTTGACCGTTCGGCTCAGCATCGCCCGACGGCGCAGTTTCAACCCCAGTAGGTGCCGGTGAGCTGGCCCGGCCGGCCTGTTCCGGCTCTGAACAAGCGCTCATTATGACCAGCAGCAGTGTCAGTAACATTCGATTTATCGGCACGGTAAAGCTCCACAGAAATTGAATTCTGGGCTCACTATACCCTAACGATGACAGCGAATTATGATGAATTATAACGGTCGCAGGACAGTTTATGGCGCCCTGAAGAAGGAATTTTTCGCACCAATATAGCGCTCAAATAACCCTAAAGTTCTCTTGTGGTGCGAAAATCAAATGGATACACACCATAATCGGCAGCCAAAATCCTCTTCAGAATTTTTCATCTCATTGATTTTTATACTTTTTAAGGGGATCACCTTCGCTACCGCCCCACAACCACCCGACAAGCTCTAAAATGGTGCAATATTTGCTTGTTTGGCTAACGAATACGAGGCACAGAAACCTCGATAATTGACGTGGCAACCGCCGGGTGTCCGTTGCACATTACGATGTTCTTGATTGTTGCGCTTGAACAAATTGACTGAATCACTAATAGGGGAAGTACTTTGAACACACTTAATCTCGACAGCATTAATTCCGCTGTTGAAACAATGATGAACGGTGCCAACACCATGTTCATCTTGCTGGGAGCAATCATGGTTTTGGCCATGCACGCCGGATTCGCATTCCTGGAGGTGGGCACCGTTCGCCATAAAAACCAGGTTAATGCGCTCGTTAAAATCATGACCGATTTTGGTATATCCACTCTGGCTTATTTCTTTATTGGTTATCAGGTGGCCTATGGCGTCGATTTCTTTGCGGGTGCTGCTGAACTGACCCAAAATAACGGCTATGAACTGGTTAAATTCTTTTTCCTCCTGACCTTTGCTGCTGCAATTCCGGCGATTGTGTCCGGCGGCATTGCTGAACGGGCCCGGTTTTACCCCATGCTGCTATCGTCAGCGCTCATCGTTGCCGTTGTATACCCCTTCTTCGAAGGCTTGATCTGGAACGGCAACTATGGCTTCCAAGCATGGTTGGAAGAACAATTCGGCGCAGGCTTTCATGACTTTGCCGGATCCGTAGTAGTGCATGGGGTCGGCGGCTGGATTGCGTTCGCGGCAGTTGCGTTACTGGGTTCGCGTAAGGGCCGCTATCGGGATGGAAAGGTCATGGCTTTTGCCCCTTCGAATATACCCTTTTTAGCGCTAGGGGCCTGGATTCTGACAGTAGGCTGGTTCGGTTTTAACGTGATGTCGGCCCAAACCCTGGACGGTATTTCCGGGCTAGTGGCTGTTAATAGCCTGATGGCCATGGTCGGCGGTACCGTTGTGGCGTTGGTGGTCGGGCGCAACGATCCGGGCTTTATTCATAACGGCCCGTTGGCCGGCTTGGTGGCCGTGTGTGCGGGATCGGATCTGATGCATCCGATCGGTTCCCTGATTGTGGGTGGCGTAGCTGGCGGTTTGTTTGTATTTGTCTTCACTACCGCCCAAAACAAATTTCCCAAGTTTGATGATGTATTGGGTGTCTGGCCGCTACACGGCCTTTGCGGTGCCTGGGGCGGTATTGCTGCTGGCATCTTCGGGGCTGAAGGGATGGGAGGCTTAGGCGGGGTGAGCTTGGTATCGCAACTCATCGGTACCGCGGCTGGCATCGCGATTGCGCTGATTGGTGGTTTTATCATATACGGCGTTGTAAAAGCCGTAATTGGCTTGCGACTGGATGAAGAAGCTGAGTTCATCGGTGCTGATTTAGCCATTCATAAGATCGGCTCAACCAGCGAAGAGTAAGCCGAAAAATCCTCTTTTCCACCCCCGGTGACCACACTGCCCGGGGGGGTTATTTTCCTGCAAAAGTCTCTTGCTGCAACCTCAATACTGTATATAATTACAGTATTCCATGTTATTGAGTGTACGACATGTCTGCGGCCAAAGCGAACCTGAACCAGTTATTACAGCACCCCGCCATCTGGCGTGCCGCTGATACAGCGCGTTCACGGCAGTGCCGGCAACAACAAACCGACACCCTGCCCAGCGGCTTTAGCGCTCTGGATCAGGCGCTTCCCGCAGGCGGTCTTCCAACCGATAATGTCGCTGAAATCCTCTGCCCTCATTGGGGCTGCGGCGAAACGGAACTGCTCTCCTCAGCACTGGCCCTGCTCAGTCAGCAATCACGCTGGCTGGTGTGGGTCAACCCGCCCTGGCTGCCCTATGCTCCGGCATTGCAGCAGCAGGGCATCCAATTAGAAAACACCCTGGTAGTGCACTGCCGGGATGATCAATCCATTTTATGGGCCATGGAGCAATGCCTCAGCTCAGGTGCCTGCAGCGCGGTGCAAGGCTGGCCCGGCAACCCCTTGCCAAAGCAAATCCGGCGGCTGCAACTGGCGGCACAAAAAGGTCGGAGTCTGGGTCTGTTAATGCGCCCGGACAGCCACCTGCAACAACCCTCACCGGCTCCGCTGCGCTTGCAAATGGGCCCCCTGCAACAACACCTCCAAGTACGCGTAGTGAAATGCAAAGGACATTGGGGCAGCGATTGGTTAGCACTGAACTGACATGTTATGGGCTTGTTTACACTTTCCGGCACTGGCTCTGAACCTGGTGGAACAAGGGCTCCCCCGGCCGCAGCCTTCGGTGGTGGAAATCACCCGCAAAAACCAGCGGCTGGTGCTGCATGCCAACTCGTTGGCATTGCAGGCCGGTGTAATCCCAGGCATGACTATCCCTACCGCTCAAGGCCTGGTGAATGAACTGCATTGTCAGGTCTATGATCAACGCGCGGAAAGCAAAGCCCTGCAACAACTGGCTAACTGGGCCTATGAATTTACCCCTCATATCCAGACCCACGGTAGCCATAGTCTGCTGCTGGAAGTCAGCCATTCACTGAAACTATTTCAAGGGCAACACGCTCTGGCGCAACGTCTATTACAGCGTCTTCCCCCTGGATTTGAACCTTTCGCCTTAACCTTTTGCGAAACCCCCATGGCTGCTCTGCTGTTTGCCCAGGCTCACGAAGGCTGCAACCGGGCGCTTTTTTTTTCGCTGCAGGATTTACCCGACTACGATGTGCAATGGCTGAGTATTCCCGCGGCGCAAAAAGCGCTGCTCTATAGCATGGGGCTGAAAACCCTGAGCCAGTTAACAGAACTACCTCGGGATACTCTATCGAAGCGGTTTGGTATTGAGTTCAGCGGCTACCTGAACCGCTTACTGGGACATCAGGCGGACCCTCTGCCAAATTGGGTTTTACCGGAACAATTCAGTGCGGAACTGGAATTTGTGCAAGAAATCGAAAGCAGCCAGGCTTTACTGTTTCCGATCCGGCACCTGCTCAGCCGGCTGGAACACTACCTGACCGCACGTCAACTCAGCCTCAACCATCTATTGTTTTCTCTGGCATTGCGCAACCGGTCCCGGCAATCCTGGCACATGCACTTTGCCGCGCCGGTACATCGTCTGTCCGATATGTTGCCATTGGTGCAATTAAAGCTGGAAAACCTGAAACTGCAGGCGCCGGTGCTCAACCTGCAACTGAGCGCACAGCAATTTCTGCCCTTGAACACCACTCAAGGCGATTTATTCAGCCAGCACCAGAACAACGGCGTTAGTCGTTATCAGTTAGTGGATCGCCTCAAGGCACGATTAGGCGATAAACAGGTACACGGTCTGGGCATGGTAGCCGACCACCGGCCGGAATACAGTTGGTCCAGCGCCACTCCTGGCCAGGGTGAAGTCTTGCAGCACCCTGCAGAACAGCGCCCGTTCTGGCTATTGACGCACCCGCAAAAACTGCGCAGTAAAAAAGGACTGCCTCTATATGACCATCCCCTGCAGCTGTTAAAAGGGCCGGAGCGGATTGAAACCGGCTGGTGGGACAACAAGCCGATCAACCGGGACTACTTTATTGCCCTCCACGGCAACGGGCAACGCTTTTGGGTGTATCGGGATCGCGATAATCAACACTGGTTTTTACACGGTATCTTTTCTGCTTAATCGCTACAGAAAAATGCAAAATAAGCACAATATCCTTAGCAACACCGGATTCAACAACTTAGCCGTACCAAGCTACATTTCACAACAAGTTATTACTTTGAATGCTGAGCGGGACCGGTTAGCTTGAACTAGACTAAAGACATCTACTAATAAATATAAAAAAAATGTCATTAACCAAACCTTCCTGGTTGCGCTATTGGTCCGTTAAGAAAAACCTTAGCGCACTCAATGAGCACAGCTCCGGTACATTTTATCTTATCAACGGATTGCGCTTTTTCGGCTTTGTCTGGATTCTGGTTGCGCATACGGTGTTTGTGTACGCACTTTACAATGGGAAAAGCGTATTCTTTCAGGCGCTGGACGATGCCCCCTTTTACCTGTACTGGATCTGGAATGCCGATAAAGCAGTAGATCTGTTCTTCGTGGTCAGCGGCTTTTTAATCAGCGTTATTCTACTCAAGGAATTAAACAAAAGCGGCGATATTCGGCTGAAACGTTTCTACTTCCGGCGTTATCTCAGGCTTACTCCGGTGTACGCATTAATCGTCATTATTTTTTGGGCAAGCAAAGCCAATAACTATGAGTGGGCCTGGACTAACCTGCTGTATGTTAATAATTTTCTCTCGCCTGATAAAATGGCCCTGCAATGGACCTGGACGCTGGCCGTAGAAGAGCAATTCTATTTATTACTGCCGCTGATTTTGCTGTTTATTCACAAAACACCACAACGCTCTTTTATAAAAATCATGCTGGGCTTACTGGTCGTTTCCTTGCTCATTCGTGGCGGTGTCTTGTATTACTATGATGAGCTTTGGAACGCCAACTACCGTGCGATGCTGTCGGAAAAGGAAGTTTCACTGGTGTTCTACGGCAAGCTCTACGACAACCTGGCTACCCGCTACGGACCCTTCGTACTGGGCGTTATGGCAGGCTACGGTTACTGTTTCCACCAACAAACCATATGCACTTGGGTCGCCGCCTCCCAACATCGGGCATTGCTTTTGAATATAATCGCCATGTCCATTATCGTGTTTTTCATGTACTTCCCCATACTAGGCGAGCACTACAGTGAATCCGGTGGCGGCTTGCGGCTGTATGTTATCTTTCACCGCACCGTATTCTGCGCCGCCTTTACTTGGTTTATGTTATCCGTATTCCTGAATTTCGATCACTTCCGTTGGATCGCAAAATTCTATTCACTGCGAATCTGGCACCCATTGGGCCAACTCACTTATTCCATGTATTTAATTCACTTTATTGTGATTCTGCTGGTGATGTTTCAGGTCAATAAAATGATTAAACACTATGAACTTCCGGCCGCAGAAGCACTGGTGATCGGGGTGTCATCCGGCGCGTTTATTTCTCTGCTGCTTTCCATCCTACTCGGCGTGGTCTGCTGGCTTCTAATCGAAAAACCATTTCTCAACATGAGAGAGTTATTTGAAGTCAACCGGGGTGCGACGCATGCTAAGCCCATGGATAAATCGATAGGCAAGATTGGAAACCATGACGCAAAAACGGGGTCAAACAACTGAATTTTAACCCGTTTTTAAATCAGGGAGTTGCCCTATGAATGTATCCTCAATCTTGAACCAGTTACTCCAGCAGGCATCCGGCCAGACGTCAGGCAATCGCCAGGGCTCGGGAGTCAATGTGAATCAGATTATCAATAGTGTCACCTCGCAACTCCAGGGGAGTCAGAGTGCCCCCGGAGGCGTTGATATAAAAAGCTTGCTCGGCGGAGGCGCGCTGGGATTACTGGTCGGCTCGAAACGGGGTCGGAAGATGGGAACCAAGGCACTAAAATATGGGGCATTGGCCGGCATCGGTGTGCTGGCCTGGAAAGCCTATCAGAATCACCAGAATGGTGTAGGTCAAGCGCAATCAACCAGCAAGACCCAAGGGCAACCTCTGGAACAACTGCAAGGACAAGCTGAACAGCAACGGGGGCTGGAAATCCTGCAAGCAATGATCATGGCGGCTCGGGCTGATGGCCATATCGATGCAGATGAGCGGGCTTTACTGACCCGGGAAATCGAAAAGCTCGGTCCCGACGACGAACTACAAGCATGGCTTCAGCAACAGTTTGATGCACCACTGGATGCGGCTGCACTGGCCGCCCAGGCCGACTCTCCCCAGGCGGCACGGGAAATATATCTGGTCAGCGCAGTAATGATTGATGACCAGAACCCCATGGAAAGAGCCTGGCTGGATCAACTGGGCAGCGCGCTGCAATTACCATCGGCGATGATGCTGGAGCTGGATCGGCAGGTATTGGCACCCGGTTGAACAAGCCACGTTTACCCGCCAGAAATGCGTAGCGATACTGTCGTGTCGCTACGCTGCACCACGCCCCCCGATTAGCGGCAAACAAACACTGACCGACAATCCGCCGAGCGAGCTTCGAGCGAGTTCTAACTCACCGTGATACGCTGCGATAATATCCTGAGCAATGCCGAGCCCCAGACCGTGACCCTCCATCTGTTCGTCCAGGCGACCGCCCCGTGCAAGAGCTTCGTCGTACTGGGTCTCTGCGATACCCGGCCCGTCATCTTCAATTCTGATCAGGATCTGCGAATGCGGGCATTCAATCCTCAGCCGGACCTGTGTTTGTGCCCACTTACAGGAATTGTCGAGCAAATTGCCCAACAATTCGAGCATATCATCATGCTCCAAAGGCAACGTGCCCGCAGGCACCTGCCAGTCATAAGTCAGCTCACGCCTATGTGCACGCTCCAGACTGTCTAGCAGTAACGGAACGACCTCACGGGGATTAAAATGCTCTCCTCCCCTGACTTCGCCTGCGGTTCGGGCACGCCCCAGTTCACGAGTGATGCGGCGTTGCATCTGAGCAAGTTGGTGTTGCAGGGTTTCGCGTAGTTGCGGATCAGCACGCTCGGCGACGCTAATCAATACCGCCAGTGGCGTTTTGAGGGCGTGCCCGAGGTTACCCAAAGCGTTACGTGACCGGAGCAGTGACACACGCATGTAATCCAGTAAACGGTTGATTTCATCAATCAAAGGCTGCAGCTCAAGCGGCGCCTCGGAATCCAGCAATTCCCGCTCACCGCGCTGCAACTGCTGGAGCTGTAACTGTGCCTGCTGCAGCGGACGGAGTGCTACCCGGCGCATGACCCGATACTGCATATAAATCAGCACCACTACCACAGCCAAACCCAGAGCCAGCAACAACAGCCCGATTTCATTAAACTCCGCGAGTAACGGAGCCATATCCGTGGCCACCAGAATGGAAAACGATTTACCGTAACGCCGAAAATCCGATCGCAGATACAACAAGCGTTGGTGCTCCGGACCGTCGATCAAGCCGGGCGCCGGACCCGGTTCTGTAAGCACGGGTAACTCAGCGTCCCAAAGTGAGCGCGATCGCCACCGCTCCCCCTCGATCTCAACCACATAATAGCGGCCGGAAAACGGAGTCAGGTAAGCCGGAGAAAGTCTAGCGTCATCCAGGTACACCCCTTGCGTGCCATTTGCGATTGCCGTCAGCACCGTGCGGGATTCGTATTCGAGATTTTCCAGGGCGTAATTGCGTACAGCCCGTTCAAACAACACGGTGGCCACTACCCCCAACAAAACCGCCCCCAGCACCAAACTTGCTGCCAACCCGAAACTCAGTTGACGCCCTATCGAGGCAGTTTTCGAGTCGCTACGCATTCATAAACCACGCTGCGTGGCGGTGCCCACAAAACAATAGCCCTGCCCCCGGTGAGTCTGGATGTGTTCACGTCCTAACTTACGTCGCAGGCGATTCACCAGTACCTCGAGCACGTTACTGTCGCGCTCGCGTTCGCCATCGTAAAGATGATCTTCAAGCTGGCTACGCGTGAGTATCCGTCCGGAGTTCAGCATAAAATAACGAAGCAAACGAAACTCTGCACCACTCAGCGCTTCTATCGAACCGTTACATTCCACCACCTGCCGGTCTTCATCGAGTGCAATTGCACCGACCACCAGCTTCGGCGCGTTATTCTGCCCGTGGTAACGACGCAGCAATGACTGCACCCGCAACAAAAGTTCGTCAGGGTGAAACGGTTTGGTAAGGTAGTCATCAGCTCCCGCTCGCAACCCTGTAATGCGGTCAGCAAAACTGTCACGGGCCGTTAAAATCAAAACACAAAGCGGCAGCCCTGCTGCACGCCAGTCCTTGAGCACATCAAGCCCGGAGCGTCCCGGCAAACCCAAGTCCAGCACGGCAATATCGTAGTTTTCATCATGGGCACGAATGCTGGCGTCCCGCCCGTCCGCCAACCAGTCCACAGCATAACCTGCCTGCTGCAGCCGCGACAGCAACTCCTCGGCCAAAACCACATTATCTTCAACCAGTAGCAAACGCATCAATCGTCAACCTCGTCCTCCAGCAAATCGCCATTGCCTGCATTGAATTCCAGCTCACGCACCTGACCAGATGCCGTAAGCACTTCCAACTCATAAATATACAGTCCGTCGTCCCGCTCAAGCTCGGCCTCCAGCAAGGTAGCACCGGGATAATGCTCGCGCACTTTCAACAACAAGGTTTGCAACGGCAACAAAGCGCCGCTACGACGCAAACTCAACGCATCATCATGATCAATATCCTCTGCTCCGGCCGCACTCATCGCACAGGCGAGCACGACCGGCAAGGCTAACCGCAGGAACGTCATCCTACCTCAATCGTCCTGTTTGTCGGCAAGCACTGCGCCACTACTGGCATCGATGTCCACCTCCCATTCCTGGCCTGCAGAATCACGTAACTCCACTTTATATACATATTTACCATACTCGTTTTCAAGTTCAGTATCCCCGATCATCGCATCAGGATGGTTGGAAAGAGCCACCGTATTCAACTGCTCAATGGGTTTGATGGTTCCGGCTTTCAGTAATTCCTCTGTCTCTCCGGGACCAATGTCGTCGTCTGCATGGACAACATTTACAGCACCCAGGAGCAAGCATGAGACCAATATCGCATTGCGCGTGTTCATAGTAAATTCCTCTAGTTAAAAGACGTCGCCCGTAGTGGCAACGATTCCAAACTACAAGTACGACCTTAACTGAATCTGAATGCCTGAGTTTCGCGCTACGCATCCCCTCCCGGCATGGACCGCAAGGGCCAGATCCTGTTTGTCGGACAGATCACAAAACTGAACGTAACCGTTATTTTCATGATGAGTTCTGCATCAATATCTGGCCTTATGCTACAAGGATTTTTTGTTTATGGAACGACAGGGAGAATCACTTGTGAACAGGGCTTTTCAAGCATGCATTACGGCCACATGCATAATATTTTCAGTCAACGCAGCCGCCTTTAACCCATACCCCGGAAATGACAATCCAAATACGGATGATGATGTGCCTGGCGATCCTCCGATCACATCGCCAGGCACCCAATGGGATGACGTACCACCGGATATGGTTAACAGTATTGAGCTTACTTGGAAGGAGATGACAGGAGGTTTTGAAGGTAAAACCGGAGCGCGTCCACGCAACGGAAGTATCAGCGGGTTCTACAACACCATTCTCGACCAGGTAATGCAAAATAACGGGAAATTGAATTACTGTGTCCGCTATGAATCGGACGTGCCTGTCTCCCCTGACCTTCGGGACGACATAGAAGCGGCATTACGCCGCAATGTGAACGCCTGGTTCAGCAAGCTAGCCGGCTACAATCATTTCCCCCACCAACACATTGATGTGAATGTCGTTGGTTGGGCCGTGCGGAACCGTTCTACGCTGCAATGGAATGATGACCCGGTCCCGGTTTACGTGGGTGACTATTATGAAAATGCACCCCAATGTGCACAGGTGTGCGGCCGATTTTTTCATCAGGAAGCGGGTTACAGCTACCCTCAGTGCCCGGGTGGCAAAGCCAACCACTACGATCAATCGCTGTGGTTAACCGAGGGCATGAACGGCGGCGCTGGCGGCGACTGGGGTCAGCGCGTTGGCCGGTCCTATTTCACTGGGCAGGTTAAATCGGAAAACCTGCATATTTTTTTACATGAGATGGGACACGGGTTTGGTTTTCCTGATTACTACAACTGGAGAACATGGACGCAATCGACCCCGGAACCTTATAGCGTAATGGTGGCCGGCAGTGCTTTTGAAGTAACCGACTGGGATCGCTGGATGTTGCGCTATACCTGGGATCGCTTGAAACCCCGCTGGGATTAAGCTGATTTGCTGCCCCGCAATATACTGTATATTATTACAGTATATTGCGGGGCAGCAAATTTATGACATATTCCGAACTTCATTGTTATTCCAACTTCAGTTTCCTGAAAGGCGCATCCCACCCGGAAGAACTGGTAAAACAAGCCTCTGCGCTGGGTTACCCCGGTCTTGCCGTTACCGATGAGTGCTCCGTAGCCGGTGTAGTACGGGCCCATGTCGAAGCCCGACAACACCCGGATATTCGTTTAATCATCGGCAGTGATTTTATCAGTGAAGAGGGCTTTCACTTCGTCATACTGGCCCCTACCCGCCGCGCTTACGGGCAGCTCTGCACCCTGATCACCCTGGCTCGCCGCCGGGCTGAAAAGGGGCACTACCAATTAAAATTAGCTGATCTTTCCCCCCTGACGAGCGAATGCCTGTTTATCTGGTTCCCTTCCCTGGGCCAATGCCAACCTACAGAAAGCAGGTCTGCAAACAGCCACCGGCAAGCATTAGTGGATGCAGCTCCACAGCGACTGTGGATAGGACTGGAGAACAACCTGAACCCACAAGACCAGCAACGCTGCCGACAGCGACAACAACTGGCACTGCAACTGGGTTTACCGCTGGTGGCGTGCGGGCAGGTACACACTCACCACCCCTCACGGCAACCACTGCAGGATATTGTCACCGCCATCCGCCTCAACACCCATATTCACAGCGCCGGTTTTCAATTGCATGCCAACCGCGAAAGCAGCCTGCGCCCTGTTGAAGAAATACAACGTTACTTCCCCCAGGCCGCCATCGAGCAAACGCAGGTGATCACACAATTATGTCAGTTTTCCCTGCAGGAGCTGCGCTATGAATACCCTCATGAAGTGGTTCCACCCGGCCACAGCGCGCAATCCTATTTACGCCGGTTAGTAGAAAGCGGCGCGCAACATCGTTGGCCAGAGGGGGTAACACCCCATGTCCGGAGTTTACTGAAAAAAGAACTGGGACTGATCAATGAGCTGAATTACGAATACTATTTTCTCACCGTATACGACATTGTACAGTTTGCCCGCAGCCAGAACATTCTCTGTCAAGGCAGAGGCTCAGCTGCTAATTCAGCCGTATGCTTTTGTTTGTTTATCACCGAAGTAGACCCCGCCAAAAGCTCGTTATTGTTCGAACGTTTTATTTCCAAAGAACGTAATGAGCCGCCGGATATTGATGTGGATTTTGAGCACGAACGACGTGAAGAAGTCATTCAGTTTATTTATCGTAAATACGGGCGCCAGCGCGCAGCGTTAACCGCGACTTTAATCACTTACCGTATCAAAAGTGCGATTCGTGATGTTGGTAAAGCCATGGGGTTTGATCAAACGTTACTGGATCAACTGTCGAAATCCATCGCCTGGTGGGATAAGCAGGAGCAACTCCCGCAACGGTTAACCGAATTGGGAATCGATATTCGCAACCCCCGTATTCAGCGTTTCAAATCCCTGGTGGATACATTGCTCGGGTTCCCTCGTCATCTGTCGCAGCATGTAGGCGGGTTTATTATTTCCGCCGGGCCACTGGATCAGTTAGTGCCCATTGAAAATGCGTCCATGCCGGAGCGTACCGTAGTGCAATGGGATAAAGACGATATCGAAGCCTTGAGTTTAATGAAAATCGACGTTCTGGGGTTGGGTATGCTCAGCGCCATTCGTAAGAGCTTTGATCTCATCGAACAAATACGCGGGCAACGCTGGACGCTCTCCACTCTGCCGCAGGAAAACCCGGCAACCTATGAACTGCTGCAACGCGGCGACAGCGTCGGCGTGTTTCAGGTGGAATCCCGTGCCCAGATGGCGATGCTACCCCGCCTCAAACCCGCCTGTTTCTACGATCTGGTGATTGAAGTGGCCATTGTACGGCCAGGACCGATTCAGGGGGATATGGTGCACCCCTATCTGCGAAGGCGTCAGGGCCTGGAGCAGGTTCACTATGTCAGCGACGAAGTGCGACACGTCTTGGAACGCACCCTGGGTGTGCCCATTTTTCAGGAACAGGTCATTGAGTTGGCGATGGTGGCTGCGGGCTTCAGTGCCGGAGAAGCAGATCAATTACGCCGCGCCATGGCCGCCTGGAAACGCAAAGGTCAGTTACAACCCTACGAAGCAAAGCTCGCCCACGGTTTATTGTCCCGTGGTTATTCTGAAGACTTTTCACGGCGCATTATTTCCCAGATTCGAGGCTTTGGTGAATACGGTTTTCCGGAATCTCACGCCGCCAGTTTTGCTTTACTGGTCTATGCCTCTGCCTGGCTGAAATGCCATGAGCCAGCGGCCTTTTGCTGCGCCCTGCTGAACAGCCAACCCATGGGGTTCTATTCACCATCGCAACTGGTACAGGACATCAAACGTCATCAGGTAGAAGTACGCGCAGTGGACGCCTTAAAAAGCCAGTGGGACCACAGCCTGGAAAGCGATGCCCAGGCGCAGCAACCCCAGCAACAGCCAGCCATCCGACTGGGCTTCAGGTTAGTGAAGAACCTGTCACGACAAGGTGTCGATACGCTGCTGCTGCAACGGGAGCACCACCCCTTCAGCTCGTTACAAGACTTAATACAACGCTGTAAGCTCAATAAACGGGATCTGGATGCCCTCGCCCATGCCGATGCATTTAGCTGTTTTCAACAACACCGCTTTCAGGCTCGATGGGAAACCCAGGGACTACAGCAGGAATCACCACTGCTACAGCAACAGCAACAACGGGAAACGGCGGTCACGCTGCCCCCCCCTGGCGAAGCCGACAATCTCAGTGAAGATTATCACAGCCTGGGACTCACCTTGGGACGACACCCGATGTCCTTACTGCGCGAGCACCCGGATCTGAAAGGCTGCAAACGACATCAGGACCTATATGCCATGGGACATAAACGTTTTGTCCGCATCGCCGGTATCGTTACCGGACGACAGCGTCCAGGCACTGCCACCGGCGTGGTTTTCATTACTCTGGAAGACGAAACCGGAAACAGCAATATCGTGGTGTGGCGGGATTTAGTAGAACGTAACCGGGCGACTGTGGTGCATTCCCGTTTGATGAAAATTAAAGGTGTGGTGGAGCGGGAAGGCAGCGTGATTCACGTCATTGCCGGAGAAATTACCGATTGCAGTTACCTGCTGGGAGAGCTTGAAACTCATTCCAGGGATTTTCATTGACGCACAGATAAAAATCAGCTGCAAGAATACGGAGAAAACATTTCCGCTACAAAAGCTCCGGGGCACTGACGCCCCGGAGTATGAACCTACCGATAACACCTCACTGAAGTCGCAAACGGACTCTTTTCCGATGCCTACCAACCAGCATGACTGCGTAGAGCAGGATCAGCCCCAATGGCATGGAGCCACCACCGCCACCGGAAGAAGCCGGCTCAGGTTCATCACTATCAGGTCCCGCGTCTCTGGGCGGCGTTATGTCACCCGGCTGCTCAGGATCCTGGGGGGCAGGACTAGGCTCGGGCTCAGGTTCGGGTTCCGGGCCAGGAGTGGGGCCGGGGCCAGGAGTAGGATCCATAAGATCACTATCAGCACTGACCTTAAATATGGGGCCATTACCCGACTCTTTCGAATTGAACGAAACTTTGACATTACTCGCCGGACGTAAGGCAATGCCGTAATTACTGGCCGGAAATTGCTGCCACTGAATGCCGGTGAGAGAAAGATCGACCGAAACCCTTTTGCCCACATCCTGTTTCGATACCCGGAAGGTCGTTACTACAGCATCATCAACTTCCGGTAAGCTCTTACCGTTTAAGGTACCTTCGGACCAAGAGCTGGAAATCAGATGTACGCTGACTGTGCCGTCTTTGTCCACCTGATCCACAGCCAAACTTAATCTGGCAGACTGAATCGACTCCGCCAAGCCGCCCAAATCAAATTGCAAATAGCTTATTTTGGGCTCTAGATAATCGACACGCACAAAGTTACCAGAACCAAAATTGGCCTTCGGAAACTTGGCGTTGATAAATGAATCTTGAATGCTGGCCAATCCATCACTAACCCCATCTGGACCGGCAACCACCGACAGGGTCAAGCTGGATTGCTGGCTCAACCCACCGGAATCCGATACCGACACCGTCAGTGTGTGCGTCCCCACACTTAAATCATTTCTATCAATTGAACTGCCCGTTCCTAAATCGCCATCCAAACTGGAAGACCAACGAATCGCGGAAGAAATATCACCGTCCTCAGCATCCGACGCAGTGGCACTCAGAACCAACCTCTCCCCCTGCAGCAAGGTGCCGGGACCGGAGCTAACAAAATTGACTTGAGGAGCGCTATTCACAGGTGGATCAGAAGGACCGGGCGGAATGGGTGGCTCAGGTGAAACCGGATCAGAGGTGCGCTCACTTGAAAACTCGTCTTCGAATTTATTGACCAGATCTTGAACCAAGCCTGCATAGCGAGAATCCCGGACCAGGTTATTTCTTTCAAAAAGGTCATCACTGATCTTATACAACCCCACCGGCTTATGCTGATCGTTAAAAACCAATTTCCAATCCTGAAAACGATAGGAAAAGTGACGCCCCTTAATTCCGTCTGAAGCGCCATCCTCCGGAGCATCCGCTTCATGGATCATCGAAACACGGGAACTCTGTTTACTTTGCCCCAGCAACAAAGGCAGAAAAGAAATACTGTCCCTGGCATCGTCAGAATCAACTGGTATTGCAAACAGATCAACCAGCGTGGCGAAAACATCTTGCACACCCACCAGACCATCCACATCAGAACCCGGCGCCAGAGTGGAATTTTTAAATCCATTGCCCCATTTTATAATCAGGGGAACCCGATGCCCGCCTTCATAGATGGTGCCTTTGTCACCACGCAGCCCTGCGTTGGCATCATGTCCGAGTCGGCTCTCATCAGGAAGCCGTTGGCCTCCATTATCGCTGGAAAAAATTATAATGGTGTTTTCGAGCAGGCCCAGCGACTGTATCTTGGTTGTCACGGCTTCGACCACAGCATCAATTTCCACCAACATATCTACCCGTGCGGAAATACCACTGGCACCGGCCACATTCCGGCCGCTAATAGAATCCGGGGGAATATTAGGTCCATGCACAGCCTGCGTGTTGTAGTACAGAAAGAAAGGCGACGCTGCCGATGCGCCAGATGCGTGGGAATCGATGAATGAAAGCGCTTTATTCAACAAAGCCGGGCCGGAATCCCGCTGATTCCAATCTGGTAAACCCAAACCTGCTTGTAAGATCTGCGAGTCTGGATAGTGTCTTTTTTCGAATGTAATCAAGTCCGCCGGATTACCGTCCAGAAGATCATTCTCAAAGTAGGCATAAGGGCTCTCCTGAATACCACGCAATAAAGCGTAGGAGTAATCGAACCCAAGCCACCTGAAACCGGACTGCATGGGTCGGGAAAAATCGACGTTTGAATCGCTACCAACAGCTTTCCTATTAGAGCCTTTACCATAAAACCAGCCACCAAGATGGGATTTGCCAATATAGGACGTCGTGTAACCCGCTTTCTTCAGCATGCTGCCTAAGGTCGCCTGTCCATCCAGCACTTGTGACCCGGCTTTAAAATTCCATTGACCCCACGAGCGTAGACCTCGCCATTGATAATTGCCGGTCAGAATACTGTAACGGGACGGAGCACATTTAGCAGCAGATGTGTGCGCATCATTGAACCGTATACCCTGGGAAGCAAGCGATGAGAGCGCAGGCAAAGCCACCTGTGTGGTTGGCTTTTCAGGAAAAACCTCACCCCAACCCACATCATCAACCAATATAAATACGATATTCGGACGATCCGCAGCAACGGCATGACTGCAACAAAGGATGCACAGCAAAAGCAACATGCAGGGGCGTAACCAGGCCCGGTCTGAAATAGGCATTCCATTTCCTCAATGAGTTCTAATATTTCGATAGAATCCGGATCGGGACTCTGGCTGAAACCGAATTCAGCGATGCATTCAGAGATTTAGCAATCAAGCCGGAACGTCAGAAATCGTCCTGACTCGGCGATATATTACTACAACAATAAGTTCAAAAAACCTAGCGCTTCAGGTACTAATTCACAAAAAACCAACGATTATGTCAATTTAGTTCAATATTAACGATCAGAATTTTATAGCACTATTAAAGTTCGGCGTTGCTTCAAACGATAAACCCGCTGTGTTTTCAATCGGAATAAAAATCAAATTTGAATCTCGTCCGATACTGAGCGCCTCCGGCTCTCGTCACACTCTCGAATAACGCCACTGATTGCACGCGGAATTGGCAAGCCGCTTTCGTATTACAAATACCCGTTTCCGTTCTTGAACGAAACCGACCCAGTGTAATGTGTGGCCGGAATGAGGAATGGGAGTCGAAATCACGTATACCTGTTTTCAGCGCCGCTTGCTGAATCTTATCCCTTAACAAAAGTAACTCGGCACAAGGGCTCAGCTCCAGAGCCAGTATTCCGGATTTCGCGTCAGGGAATGTGCTGATGTGCTTGGTGTGTAAATCGAACGACGGCTGTTGAGCGAGCGTCAGGGATAATCGTGATGCCAGCGCGTCAAGCACTACAGGCGATTGATTCCCCAAAAACAACAACGTGATATGGAAGTTATCGCCTGCCACCCAGCGCACTGAAGACGGTACGCGGGATTTCATGGATGCCGCCAGCGTTTCGCATAGTTGCCGGCCGGATTCAGTCAATGGGATGCCGATGAAACTGCGGATTGTCGCAGCGGTACTTAACTCTAATCCCATAGCCTATTCTATCCGTTGAAAAACCGTTACGATGTGGACTTTCTCATCACAGGCAATTAAAGGTAACGCTCTATGACCATTCAACCCACTCACCGGCTAGCCTGGTTAGCACTGTTGTTCACATCCACTCTCGCGCAGATCGGATGCGGATCCCAACCGGTAGCCGGGGGCATCGAGAATAATAAGTTATCGGCCTGTGGTGACAAACCCAACTGTATCAGCTCTACCAACACCGATGAAGATCACCTCTATCCGGTATTGAAATACACCGGCACCGCAGAAGCGGCCAAGAATAAATTGGTGCAGACGATCAATAATTACCCCCGAACCCGCATTGTCAGCCAGGATGACCAATATATTCATGTGGAGTTTACAACAAAACTCATGCGCTTTGTGGATGACGGAGAGTTTCTGGTAGGCGAGGATAACGTACAAGTCCGCTCGGCATCGCGGGTGGGCTACAGTGATATGGGGAAAAACCGCTCGCGAATGGATGAAATAAAAGCGGCTTTCGAACCCTGCTGCGATCAATAAGGTGCTGTGTACCTAGCTTATAGAATACAGATCACAGTATTCCCGTACCCGTTGCTGGGCTGCCATGGCTAATTTGTCCGGCTCGAACTTGGACAGGAAATCATTGCAGCCTACTTTTTCGACCATGGCTTTGTTAAAGCTTCCGCTCAGCGAAGTATGCAAAATCACATAAAGGTCCTTTAAACGGGGATCACTTCGTATTTCCCGTGTCAGGCGATAGCCATCCATCTCCGGCATTTCCGCATCCGTGATCACCATCGTTAATTTACGGTGCACATCAATCCCTTCATCGGCCCACTGTTTCAACATGCGTAGTGCCATCGCACCGTCACTGGCCGAAATCAGGGTGAGACCCAGTTGTTTAATGGTTTCCCGGACCTGTGCCAGACCTACGCTGGAATCATCTACGGCCAACACTTCAAGCCCCGTCGAACGCGAGATCACTCCCGAATCCAGAATTTCCGGGTTAACCTGGGTATTGAACGGCGACACTTCCTGCAGCACTTTCTCAACATCGATGATCTCCACCAGTTGATCATCGTATTTGGTGATTGCCGTAAGATAATGGGCACGTCCCGCCCCTTTCGGCGGAGGCATGATTTCTTCCCAATTCATATTCACGATGCGATCCACCGACTTCACCAGAAACGCCTGCACAGACCGATTGTATTCCGTAATAATAATGTTGCAGTTTTCCCGCTCTGTGAGCTGGCCCATCCCAATAGCCGCACTCAGATCAATCACCGGTATCGTCCGGTCTCTGGCATAAGTAACCCCGACAATATGGGGATGGCTCTGGGGTAAGTTGGTTAACTTTGGCAGGGTTTGTACTTCCTGAATTTTGAACACATTCAGCGCAAATAAACTGCCCCGTTGCAGTCGAAACATCAGCAGCTCCAGGCGGTTTTCCCCTACTAATTGCGTACGTTGGTCTACTGAGTCAAGAATACTGGGCATGGAATACTTCACTTTGAGTGATTAACAGGAAAATACGGTATACGTTATTCAAAGTGTAGACCAAAGCCGCAACGGCCAGCGGACAGCACTTAAATAACCTCAGGTAAAGCGGGCAACCCCTTAAAATAACAGGTAAAATTCTCGCTCTGAACGACAACATGCGCCCCATTAATCTAACACTCAGGAGTTTTCATGATCTCGCCATTAACCGATATCGGCGTCAACCTTACCGACAAGTCCTTTGCCGAGGATCTGGAGCAGGTTATCGAATCGGCCGTGGCTAGTGGCGTAACGACCCTGCTGATTACCGGCACTAATCTGCTGGAATCGCAGCAGGCAGTGCAGCTCTGCCGCCGCTTTCCGGACGTCACCTTCAGCACCGCCGGAGTACACCCTCATCACGCAAAGGAATGGACACCGCAGCACGCAGCGCAGCTAACAAGTCTGGCCGCGGATTGCAAAGTGGTGGCCATCGGTGAAACAGGACTGGATTACAACCGCAATTTTTCCGCTCCGGAACAGCAGCGCAAGGCCTTTGAGAGCCAGCTGGAATTAGCAGCGGAATTGAAAAAGCCACTGTTCTTACACGAGCGAGACGCTCACGATGATCAACTCAGCATGCTAAAAAACGTTATGTCGCAACTGGCAGGTGGCGTGATTCATTGTTTCACCGGAACGCAGGCGGAACTGGAACACTACTTGGATCTGGGCTTATACATTGGCATAACCGGGTGGATTTGCGACGAGCGACGTGGAATGCATTTGCGGGAGCTGGTTAAAATGATTCCCGCCGATCGACTTCTGTTGGAAACAGATTGCCCTTATCTACTGCCCCGAACGCTTAAACCGAAACCGAAATCCCGCCGCAACGAACCAAAATACCTACCCCACATCACCGGGTTTATTGCCGGACTCCTATCCACCGACAGCGAAGCATTAGCCCGGCAAACCACCCTGAATGCTCGACGACTGTTTAATTTCGAGCATCGGTAATAGCTTAATCTGATAAAAACTGCATCAATGAATCCGGGTCGAATGGCCACTCAATTTCCTGATGATTCAGTGGGTTTTTAAGCACCGGAATCCGAGTACCATAACGTTCGATCAACGTATCCTGTTCCGCGATTTCCACTTCCTGCACATGAAAATAGTCGGGATTTAGTGTCGACTGATACACCTCCCGCGCCTGGTCACATAAATGGCACCCCAACGTGGTATAAAAAATCAATTCCTCTTTCATTGTTCTGTCAGCCCTTGTTCCGGAGGTGAATTTTGATCAGCAGAATGCCAATATCCGTCATGTACAAACGCCGCCCACCCCCATTTTAACCATCGTAACAAATACACCACCAACCATAATGACCACAACAACATGAGTCCACGATACACCCAAAGAGGCAAGCTGATTATCCAGGCCGTTTCCAGAGCGCCCTGCCCCCGATCCACAAACCAATTCAGAAAATACTGACTGGACCCGTTTCCGACCACGCCCATATCCGGGCTGCCAACCAGCCCGTTAGGAATCGCAGCAATCAACAGCATGAAAGTGAAAAAACTAAAGATGGCCAGCACCACCTGCATAAAATTAAACTGCACGCGATTAAGACGCGCATACCAATCTGATTGCCGCATATGCATCATCCAGAACCACATAACCACGGGTACGATGGCCTCTATCCAACCGGCGCATAAACCCAAAATTAACAACAACCACTGCCAGGTTTTCACCGGCAACTGACGAAACCGACCCAACACCAGCGCAATGATGACGGAAACGATTAAAATACCCCAGAACAAGACCGCCGGGCCCATCGCAGGGCCACCCACAAATAACACCCAGCGATCGCGCGGAACGCTGACACCGATACTGTGGTTAACATAAGCACCCTCCATAGCCACCAACGGTGTGCTGGCTTTCCAATCCAATGTACGCGGTTCGCTCCACTCCACTTCGAGCCAATGTTCACCCGGGTTGAGTGGCACAATCAGGTTAACGTTGGATTCCGCCACTGAGCGCAACTCATCACCCAATTTTAATTGCTTGATTCTGGCTTGCTCCGGCAACTGTATTCGTTGCTCCGTGCCTTTACTGGTGATCACGTGCATCCGCAGTTTGCCCAGTGATTCGCGCTGACCCGGTTCCCAGGTCTGCCGGATCCAATCAATGGTCTGGGTGGCCCCTTGCACTGCTTCAGGCCGGGTTATAGTCAGGTTAAGCTGCTCACCGGGATAGGGACGCCAACGAGGACGCCATTGTGAAACTGCTCCGCTTTCCTTAACCATCGGTAAACCTTCAAACTGCAGATGCCACAATGCAGAAGGATTCACAATCCAATGTTCCGACCACAACGCGGTATCGGGTGCCTCCAGCTTGATCAGTGAGGATTTATCCAGAGCAGAATACCAAGTCTGGGTATCTTCACCCGGTTGCAGGGCAACAATCGCTTTGCCTGCTTCCACCTGCATTTCACGCGTCGTAACGGATTCCCCTTCCAGTAACGGAATTTCCAGACTGATCCCGCCCTCGGCTGGTGCGACACGCCGTACACGGGTTTCCAGATACCAGTTCAAACCCAGCCGTAACTCTCTTTCGACCCGGACGAAAGGGGCAATGGCTTGCGTTTTGAAGGCTTGTTTTTCCGCTTGCTGTTGTGTGCTGGAAATCGGATAGAAATACAAAACATGACTACGCAAGCGCCCATTATCCAACCCTTTCGAAGTGAACCCGGACAAGTTCAGCTCCACGTTGTGAGGCATAACAGGAAAACTGAGCTGAAAGTCCTGTTGCGATGACACCAGCCCGGTTATGACGATTTCGTGCTCGCCTTGCGGAATAAACGTTCGCAAAGGAGAATTGGCGTCAGGCGAGTCCAACGGGTGATCCTGATCGTCCAATAGAAGCCCGTCTACCTGCCATTGCTGTCCACTTTGCGGCAAAGCCCAGATCACATTACGGACCGCATGTACTTGCATTCTGACTGTCAGCCGGCTTTTTAAAAGGTCAATGCGGGTGCGCATCACGGACAAACAGGCGGGAGTGCAGTCCTCTTCAGTCAATAATCGCTGTTTCAGGCTATTGAGCAATTCGGGATCGGGGATATCCGCTTTGGCCTCTTGCGCAAAAGGTAAAATAGATACCAATACACACACCATAATGGCCGTACTTGCCTTGCCTTTCCATGAAGCAAATTGCCATTGGCCGCGCTGACGCTTAAAACCCAGAATGGCCATCAGCAAAAGTAACCCGGATACCACTCTTAAGCCATTTAAAAACCGGCTTTCCAGCGGCGACATCAACCATACGGTTAATGGTTCCTGCTGCGTCACCGGCCCGCTCCACTGCAGGTAAATTGGCTGCCAATACCAGGATGGTATACCCGGCCCGGTCTGCGCCGACAGGCCCGGATCAACTTGATCCATGTACTGCTGCGCAACAGCTGCCTCTTTTTTTCCGGCCTGCAGCTTGGGTGAATAACGATTCGCGGACACCGCTTCCATCATCGCCGAAGACATCGCCGGTTCCGCAATCCCGTCGGCAGCTATCCTGCTTTCTACGCTGTCAGTTTGCGCACCCGGCATTGCGGCTCCCGAGGGTCCGTCCTGGCCCATAGTCACCCAGCTTTTCTGCAACTGGGGATACATCCCGAATCGGGCCTGCTCCACCATAAAGCCCAACATCCAAAGCACCAGCACGATCATCGCTCCGCTCGCATACCAACGCAGAAACCGGAATAGACGGCCCTCCGGTAACAACGAAAGCATCGCCATCACCGCTATCAAATTTAACAATAGATACAAAAACCCGGCCTCTTCCGGATAAATCAGCAACAGGGACAGGCCACCGATCACTCCCGCCCAAATACCCCGTAATTTAATAATGGCAGCCACTGCAATGAGGACGATAAACACATCCCATACGCTCCAACTGCTGATCCAGGTATTACTGACCGTATCCACGCCTGACACCATCATCGCCCGCCACCCCGGGGGCAGATGCAGTACCCCGCTTAACTGATCAAAATCAAGCTGCCAGCCGGAAGCCGGAAAACGCTGCTTATGGGTGCCCTCTTTAAGCTGAAACCGGCTCAAGGCTTCGGCGTTTAACCTACCCTGGCGCACCTCAACACCAACCTCATTACCGACCTCGGTAATGACCTGAGGTCTATCGTCCAGAGTCAAGCGCCCCAGGGCCATGCCTTGCCCCACGTTCAGCCGCCAATCCCTAGTCATCGTGCCTTGCAGGCGATCCCGTACGGTCATACCGGCACCGTCGAAATCCAGCCACAAGTCCCGTTGATTTTGCAATCGGTTGGGTGCGGGCTGCGGATCACCGCGCCGCAACACCGAAAGTTTCATCGCTTGTCCGCTGCTTAGCCGAAAAGCCGGCCAGCGTTTCCACGCCTCCGGAAGCGAGGTTTGGTTAGGATCAATACCGTCAACCCCTTCCACCTGCACCTGGCGCAGCTCCGGTTTGCCTTGAAATACCCAGACCTCCTCCTCCGGCCAAAACCCGTGTTCGCTGTTTTCCAGAAAAACCTGATCAACCGGTTTCTGATTATGCGCAATCAAATCCAGGGTCCATTGGCCCGGGCGCAACTGCACCCGCAACCGCCCATCGTTTTCGATGCGCGCAGGCAGAGGGCTGTCAAAACGGCGTATCTGAAAACCATCAAACAACACTTTTCCCAGCACCATTTCCCGGGCTTTACCCGAGACTTCCAGTTCTAAATGGGTTTCGATACGGAACGGAATATCATCCACCAGTTGGCGATACACCCGCAGACTGAGCTTGTCCTCTGTCTCTGTGTTGTCAGCGCCTGCCTCTGCCTGCCGTTGCACCAGCCACAAACGGCCGTTGTCATCGCGCTTGGGATGCTCCACCGGAATTTGATTCACCATTAACGAAACAATACCGGTGTTTTGCGGAATGGGTATCGTGTCCGGTATGCGCTGCCAGGGAATGGTGCCTTGTACTGCGTAATTGCCGGGCGGCAGTTCGATGGAGGCTTGCCCTTTGAAATCCACCACCAAGTGCTTTTCCTGATTAACCAGGACGCTTTGTGGCCAGTAACCGTCTGAACCGGGCAAAAAAACCCGCTGCGTCGAAAACAACGTCCACTGCTGCGAGAAATCCAAGCCCGATGCTGTAGCGGATAATTCCAGCTTGCCCGGCCAGGCACATTGGCGGCGCTCAAAAGCGGTCATCTGAAATGGACAGGTTCGTTCAGGCGCTTCTTGCAACACCCAATCGATCCAGGGCTGCAAGGCATCCGGTACTGCAGTGCTTTGAGAAAAGCCAACTGGTGCAAACAGCAACAACAGCACCAAACCTAAAGCCCGCCAACCCATTCGCTATCTCCTTTGTGTTTTTATCCTTGGATGAATTTGAAATAAATCAATTGCCAGATTGAACTATAGTCATATATTCAAAGAGTTAGAAGATGGATCAGCACGCCCCCGAACGCGCTCCCTGGCCCTGGCTACAGTGACAATGCAAACAATTTGCGATAAACACAACCGCACCCCAGCTCAAACCGTCGTTTTTTTGAGCGACTTCAACCGTTTAATAACGGGCAATTCTAAATTTTTGAACCATACTGGAAATAATATGGCTGGTATTATTGCGGAAACAAATACTCGACATGTCCACTGAATTATTAGTCACACTCCAGGTTATATTAGTGCTGGTCATAGCAGTTGTCATACTGCTATTAATGCTTCGCCGTCAGAAAAAAACAATCGCCTACCTTACCTCCATTCTAACCACCGTTAAAGAGGATATCAGCGGCGACAGCCTGGATCATCACCTGCAGCTGGAATTAGACGACACCACCGCCCACTGCAGTACAGAAACCATCGCGTTCCAGGCTGATTACAAGCCTGAAGATATGGCCATATCAATTCGCTACGCCGCGCTACAGGGTGAGCTATCGCTTTTGCAGGAATATGCAGCCAGTACAAACCCTCCGTGGCGGGAAAAAATCAAAAGCTACAACACGTTCGCCATTCAATTAAGTGAAGGTATTGAAGCCCGCCTGGACGCAGCCCGCACACTTCTCAGTGAAGTTCATGCCGAAGAAATCAACACCAAAAACGCTATTATCGAAACCTTATCAAAACAAAAACACGCGCTGGACGAGCAACTGGCCAGTCTAAAACCGTTGTCAGAAATGATCGGGGAAATAACGGACGAAAGTGACTCCCGTCATGATCTCGAACTTAAGCTCTATAAAGCATTACTGGCGCTATGCGAAAACGTGGAACACAGTGAAAAATTACGCGAAGTTGTGTTTTTACTACATGAATCTTTTCATACTAGCCAGCTGCAAAACGAAGCCTCCGAAACGACCACTACAGAGTCGCAAAACAACACCGAGATGCTGAACAACATAATTGACAAACAAAACGAATCGATCAGTGAACTACGCGCGCAAATAAAGTCTCTGCAAAGTAAAATCCCCGGCGACGAATTAACGCAACTGGTCGAAGATTCGCAAAACAGCGACCTCGAAACCGACCAGGATACGAAAGATTAAGCTGCAGCCGGTATCTGATGAGATTCGATTTACTTATAGATACGGTGACTCACATTCGGCTCTCCCGCTTTATGCCGAAACTCCCAACAGAAGTGAACCGGTTTACCACGGGAAAAATCGGGTGGCAGGCTAGCTTTGGTCCTATCTTTCACGTCATAGCGCTGCTCCAGTTCCGGCTCCAGCTTAAACTTGTTAAAGTTGTTCGAGAATATCACTACGCCGCCGGGCTCAAGCCGTTTCATCACCAGATCCAGTAATTCAACCTGGGATTTCTGCACATCAAAATGACCGTCCATACGCTTTGAATTAGAAAAGGTAGGCGGGTCCAGAAAAATGACATCAAACTGATCATTAGTGGTTTTCAACCACTTTAGACAATCCGTCTGGATCAACTCATGAACCGATTCTGAGCATCCGTTAATATACAAATTATTACGCGCCCAGTTCAAATAAGTAGCCGACATGTCCACCGATACCGTTTTCTTCGCTCCGCCCAGCGCCGCATGAACGGTGCCGGCTCCGGTATAGCAAAATAAATTCAGAAAACGTTTACCTTTAGCCAGCTTTTGGATGTCAATACGGGTCGGACGGTGATCCAGAAACACCCCCGTATCCAGGTAATCGTCCAGATTCACCAGCAGTAGCGCCCGCTCCTCTTCAATCAGAAAGGTTCGCTTCTTATCGCTGAGCTTCTGATACTGCTGCCGCCCTTTCTGCTGCTGCCGGCTTTTGACATGGATGTGCGAAAAGGAAATATCAAATAACAGTCGCAGGCCATCGATAGCATCTTGTAAACGTCGAGCTGCTTTATCAGGATCAACGGTTTTCGGCGGCGCATACTCCTGCACCTGCAGGTGCCCGTTATACCAATCGATGGCCAGATTGTATTCGGGGATATCGGCGTTATAGATTCGGTACGCTGCGATTTGCTCGCGTTCAACCCATTTTGAAATGGTTTTTACGTTTTTCCTGATCCGGTTCAACATATCAACCGCAGGGACGACTTCCGCATTTATCTGACGCATTGGTAACGGCAATCGTTGATATTGTGCCGGGCGCTCTACCACTTTTCCGGAACGAATGACACAACGGATCGGACCGTTATAGACTCTGAAAGTCGCTGGATCTTCAAGTTGCAATGCATCGACAAACTCCACCTGATTACTGATCAGACCAACTGACCAGTGCATACAGTTCTTCTGCAGCAAACGAGCCATTGCCCGATAAAGAAAAATCAATTGGGTGTCTTTATCAAGACGTTCACCATAAGGTGGATTGATTACCACTACACCGCCCTGCGCAGCCACCTTTTCGTTCACCGAAAAGTTGATTAATTCCCGGCGCTCAACGTGAATGCAACCATCTAGCCCCGCTGCACGAATATTATTTAAGGACGACTGTATCGAGTTCTGATCTGCATCGTACCCTTTGATGGAAAATTCAATTTTTTCTGACAAATCACGCCCGGCTGCTTCGCTTATGACTTGTTGCCACAGTGTTTCATCATGATAACGCCAACGCTCAAAGCCAAACCCTTTTCGTATTAATCCAGGCGCAATATCGGCCTTCATCATAGCGGCTTCGATCAGCAAGGTACCGGAGCCACACATGGGATCAATTAGATTATCAGCAAACTTTGGCCAACCGGCACTCATTAACAACGCAGCAGCCAGTGTTTCTTTGATCGGCGCTTCGTTTTGCGCCACACGGTAACCGCGCCGGTGCAGTGGCTCACCGGACAATTCCAGCGACACCTGCACGCTACTTTTTCCAAAGTGAACATGAATGCGCAGATCGGGGGCGCGAGTATCTATATTGGGGCGATCACCGACGCAATCACGAAAATGGTCGACAATTGCATCCTTGGTTTTGTACATAATATATTGCGTATTCAGGTTAACCGAAGCATCTTTAGACACCGAAATGGAAAGGCTGTCTTTCACATCCATATGCATCTGCCAGTGCACCTGACGCAAGCTTTCGTAATATTCCTGCTCGTTTTTATATTCAAACTCCGCAATAGGCAGCAAAATTCGCGAGGCGATACGGGACCAAAGACAAAACTGATAGAGATTTTTCAGCCCTGCAGGGCCTTCCACCGCACTCCCCACTAATTGGTAGTCATCACCGCCAATGCCTTGAATTTCTTCCAATAAAAAACGTTCCAGTCCACCAGCACAGGTGATTACCAAGCGCGATGTATTCCAATCCATCTCATTCATTATGAATTAACACCTTTAATTAACTCTCTGAATTATAAAGCAACCCGAGTTGATCAGGGTTTTATCTATTACTTAAATCAATACAAGCGTGTCATTTATATGACAAATTTTATGTCGACATTCACGTCTAACTTCGGTACTAATATAAGTCCGGCCTTTGAAAAAAGGACGCCGGAACTTTTCCCCGCAATCATCCTCCAAGGAGACATGCAAGCACAAACTTCACGCTTCAATTTTCACAAAAACCTATAACTAGGAAAACGAGGTCGATAGTTTATGAAGAGACAAAAACGCGATAAATCCAGCAGAGCCTATACTCGTGGCTATCAAGCAGGTGTGAGCGGTCGCTCAAAAGACTCCTGCCCTTTCACTGAAACCATTGCACGACAAGTTTGGCTCGGCGGTTGGCGCGAAGGACGTACCGATCAATGGGAAGGGTATACTGGCGTTTCCGGTATTCATAAAATAGCGAACCTTTAAGCCTTCTGATTAACTTGCTCGAATTGGTAGGCCAATACATCTCATTTCGGGGATATCAACGTTCAGACCGAATTGAAGCAACGAAGCGAGCACGTAAAACCTTTAAATAGTAGAGTGCCTCCCGCACTCTGGCAGCTAGATAAGGCTGCCCACCTACAGGGCTCCCGCCAGGGGGCCCTGCTCAATTAAAGACTATCAAAAAACTGTTCGATTGCATCAACGCAATCCGCAATCAATTTCGGCCCATTATAAATAAAACCGCTATAAACCTGCACCAAGCCAGCACCTGCCTTGATTTTCTGGACCGCATCGTCACCATTCAAAATGCCACCCACCCCGATCACAGGTATGGAGGGAGACAAGGTATTACACAACGCTTGCAGCGTTTCCGTCGAACGGTCAAACACAGGACCACCACTCAACCCACCTTGCTCGTTGGCGTAACGCAAGCCTGCGACGCCCTGCCGCGACAAGGTGGTGTTGGTAGCGATAACGCCCTCCACCTTGTGCTTATTGAACTGTGCCGCAATGGTATCTATTTCTTCCGGTTCCAGATCCGGTGCAATTTTAACGAGTATCGGCACCGATTTACGATGCGCCTGTTTTAACTCTTGCTGCGCATTTTTCATCCCCGATAACAGCTCGTCCAGGCTATCACCGTATTGGAGAGAGCGTAGTCCTTGAGTATTCGGCGAGGAAATATTAATAACCACGTAATCAGCAACACGATACACTTTTCGCAAACATATCAGGTAATCGTCCAGTGCGCGTTCGACCGGGGTGTCAAAATTTTTGCCTATATTAATGCCGAGCACACCCTGGAATTTGGATTTTTCTACCTGACTAACAAGATGGTCAACCCCTTTATTATTGAAACCCATACGGTTGATAATCGCCTGCTTTTGCGGCAAACGAAATAATCGCGGTGTCGGGTTTCCCGGTTGTGGACGCGGGGTAACCGTGCCTATTTCGATAAATCCAAAACCCAGCGCTCCCAGAGCGTCTATATAATCGCCGTTTTTATCCAAACCAGCAGCCAAACCCACTGGATTTTTAAAACTGAGCCCGAACAGTTCGGTTTCCAGGTCCGGCTTGGTAACAAAACAGGGAAGCACGCCCAGCTTATGGGCGGTCGCGATCCCCTGCAGGGCCAGGTGGTGTGAGGTTTCTTCAGATAAGGCAAAAAGGGCGCGCTTTGCCAAGGCATACAACATGGGACGTTACCTAGTAAAATTTGGCGGGATTATACCAGTACACCGGCCAAATTACCCGCTGGCGTCCCGACTATCCTGCCCCCCCGAGCTTTTCTACCCTGACCAGTTTGTGATTCTCATCAAAATAAATCGCAAAAGTCCCCTCCACGCCGTTATGGGAAACGTAGGGCTGCAAAGCCTGCGCCGGGAACCGTACACTACGGCCGTCTCTGGAGCGGGCATGAATCACCTGAGCTGCCCCCCGGTACCAGCGCAAATAGTCATCCCGGCTTATTCTTATATCCACGATCAGATGCACAGATTCGTTACACCTTGTTCACTCTTTGCCAAACGCCTGGGTTTCAGACAGCAGGCTTATCGGCCTCACGATGCAGGGTCGATTGCGCCAGGTCCATCAGCTCCCGCAGGGCAACCCCATACATAGAAAACTCTTTTGTTTCCATTGAATGGAACTCCCCGATCAGCGACTTCCAGCGACCTATCATCGTTTGATGATGATCGGCCCAGATTTGAACCTTTTGGTCTGCCGAAGTCGCATCGCACTCCGTTTGTAACACACCGACGGTTAATGTGCGCTGCTGCCAATCGAGATCGTCCCGATACGCCTCACGGGCCAATGCCTGCCAATGATTATCAATGGAGAGTGCGTTGATCTCTTCGCTAAACCAATACAGATCCAGGTGGGAACCCAAGGCGAAATACACTTCCGCCACATCCTGAATTGGTTTACCGGTCATCTCTGCCGCCTGAATAATCCCGAGCACCGGCAACATACTGTCGGCACCGGCTATAAACGTTGCCAGCGTCGAAGGCACACCTTTTTCGACGTAGCCGTTATGTCTGCGCTCCCATACCTCACGGCGCGGGCCACTAAGCACGGTAGGCAAGCCGCTGGCGACAGCGGTAACACCATCTCGGAATCGTTCGATAGCCTGATTTACATTCACACCACTGCGATTATTCCGTAAAAACCAGCGCGTCGCTCTGCGCATCAGACGAATCAACATCAACATCATTTTCAGTTGCTCATCGGCGTCAATTTTGTAATCCAGTTGCTCAATCTGCTGCCACCAGGATTCCAGATTAAACACATCCCGTGAGGCTATAAAAGCCCGCGCTATATCCTCTACACTGGAGCCAGCCGCATCCTTCATCCGATAGACAAAGGTAATCCCCATAAAATCCACCATACTGCTGGCCACCTTGGTGGCCACAATTTCCCGGCGCAATTTATGTTGATAAAGGGATTTGCTGAAGCGTTCTACCAGTACCTGCGGGAATGCCTTTTCCATTTCGTGGCAAATATATTCGTCATCAGGCAGCCCTGAATGGGTAAGCTCATCCTTCAGGATGGCTTTGGTATACGACAGTAAAGTCGACAGCTCTGCCCGGACCAATCCCTTGCCGTTAATGATGCGATCATGTAGCTCTTCATCACCAGGAATACATTCCAACTCACGATCCAGCTTACCTTCCGACACCAAGGAATGAATATAACGCTTATATTCTGCCATTCGGTATTGGGTTTCACTGCGGGCAATGCTCAACGCCTGGGTCTGTCGATAATTATTATCCAGCACCAACTGAGCGACTTCGTCCGTCATTTCCACCAATAACTGGTTACGTTGTTTCATGGTCATATCGCCATTGGCAACCACATCGTTGAGCAGGATCTTAATATTAACTTCATGGTCTGAACAATTGACACCCCCGGCATTGTCAATAAAATCCGTATTCGATAAGCCCCCGTTAAGGCCGTATTCGATTCGTCCTAATTGGGTAATGCCCAGATTTCCACCCTCTCCGATCACTTTGGCTTTTACGTCACAACCATTAACACGAAGCGCATCATTGGCTTTGTCACCGACATCGGAATGCTGTTCCTTTGATGACTTAATATAGGTTCCGATCCCACCATTCCAGATCAGATCTACCGGAGATTTCAGCAGCATCGAAATTAATTCATTGGGTGTCAGTGCGTCTGCTTCAATCAGAAAACGGTCTTTCATTTGTTGCGAAATTCGGATCGACTTAGCCGACCGGGGAAAAATGCCGCCGCCGGCTGAAATCAGTTCACTGTTATAATCCGCCCAACTGGAACGGGGAAGATTGAACAGCCGCTCACGTTCGGCATAGCTGGTTTCCGGATCGGGATTAGGATCGATGAAAATATGCAAATGATTAAAACCCGCTACCATCTGTAAACAGCGCGACTGCAACAACCCGTTTCCGAATACATCACCGGACATATCGCCGATGCCGATCAGAGTAACCGGCGAACTCTGTACATCAATGCCCAGTTCGCGGAAATGCCGTTGCACCGACACCCATGCCCCCCGTGCAGTGATACCCATTTTTTTATGGTCATAGCCCACCGAGCCACCGGACGCGAAAGCATCGCCTAACCAAAAACCGTATTGTTCCGAAAGACTATTGGCAATATCAGAAAAAGTTGCGGTCCCCTTATCTGCCGCCACCACCAGATACGGGTCATCTTCATCCTTACGCACTACGTTCGGCGGCGGCACGACCTTGTCGTTGACCAAATTGTCGGTAATATCCAGCAAACCCTGGATAAAGGTTTTGTAGCAGGCAATACCCTCGGCCAACATGTCATCCCGATTAGCGGTCTTGGATAATTTTTTCGGGAAAAAGCCCCCTTTCGCTCCCACCGGAACAATCACCGCGTTTTTCACCTGTTGGGCTTTCACCAGACCCAGCACTTCTGTGCGAAAGTCTTCACGCCGGTCAGACCAGCGCAGACCGCCGCGGGCAACTTTCCCTCCGCGCAAGTGCACACCCTCCACACGCGGTGAATAAACAAATATTTCGTACATGGGCAGCGGCTTGGGTAAATCCGGAATAGTGCGGGGAGAAAATTTCAGTGAGATATAAGGTTTGGCGGCGCCGGACTCATCCTGTTGATAAAAATTGGTGCGTACTGTACCGGACATCATATCCAGATATCGCCGCAGAATTCGGTCTTCATCCAGACTTTGCACCTGATCCAACTGCTCCAAAAGACGGGCTTTCAGTTGCGCCTCATCAGCCTCATCCGACCCTGAATGCAGTGAAAAACGCACTTCGAAAAGGTCTACCAGCAAGCGGGTCACCCCTGGATGGTTGATTAGCGCATCCTTAATGTAAGCCTGACTAAACGCGAATCCGGTTTGCTTAAAGTATTTTGCATAGGCCCGCAACATCGCCACTTCCCGCCAATTCAAGCCCACTGCCAACACCAAACGATTGAAGCTATCGTTCTCTGCAAAGCCTTTCCATGCGTTAAGAAAAGCCTCCTGAAATTTCAGCTTTACTTTGTCCATTTCAACAATTTTGTCGCCGGAATAGCGTACAGCAAAATCGTACACCCAAATCGTGTTTTCAGAACGAGTAACAACCCGGAACGGTCGCCCGCCCAATACCCGCAACCCCAAATGCTCCAGCATCGGTAACACATCGGATAACGGAATGTTCTTATCCAGTCTATAAAGCTTGAATCGCAATGCTTTCGGATCGTCTTCAAGTGAATGAAAAAAAGAAACACTGAGCGGATTGGCTTCAGATAAAGACTCAAAGTGTTCGATATCGGTTACTGCCGTGCGGGTGCCGAATTCCTCTCGATAGCTTAGAGAGAACGCATCGGAATACGCACTGTGTAAGGAACCGGCACGATCTTCGCCAAAACTTTCTATCAGCGTTTCATAAAGCCGGTCACTCCAGCTACGGGCGAGTTCTACCAGGCGATCCTCCACTTCATTGACATCAAAATCGGCGCTGGAGCCTCTTTTTACTTTCAACACAATGTAGAGCCGCGCCAGGGTGGACTCGGTGAAATAGGTATTGAACTCCATGTCTTCAACATCAACATATTCATACAATATTTTCTGAAATGATTTACGCAATGCAGTGGAATAGCTGTCTCGGGGAGTGTAAATCAAACACGATAAAAAACGTCCGAACTCCCCTTTCCGCACAAACAAACGCAGGCGGCGTCGTTCCTGGATATGCAACACACCGACGGCTGTTTTCAACAAATCCTGGGTTGGCGTCTGGAACAGCTCTTCCCTGGGAAAGGTTTCCAGTATTTGCATCAGCCGTTTGCCATCATGGCCATTTTGTTCCAATCCAGAGCCCTGAATAACTTGCCCCAATTTCTGACCAATAATCGGAAATTCCCTGGGTGAATTGTTAAACACCCGCGAGGTATACAGTCCCAGCCAGCGGTATTCACCGATAATCCGGCCTTGGGCGTCGCATTTACGGATTCCGATGAAATCCATATACACGGGACGGTGCCAGCGGGCACGGGTGCCGGACTTCCCGAACACGATCAGTTTCTCCGGATCGATCAGCTCGCCACCATCCCGCTCCATCAAATCCAGGCTATCGCAAACCCGGCACACGCCCAACGCTCTATCGGCAACTTCTTCAAATGCGGAACCCCCCTGGCGCTCTACCAGGGTGTACTCCTTCATGCCAAGCAGGGTGACATGGTTATTCACCAGCCAGCCAAGAAACTTCTGAACCTCCTGTAATGAGGTACCCGTCTGATTATCTGCCAGCTCGTTTAATTCGTGACTGATTTCGATCGAGCGTTGCTGCATCTCGCTAAAATCATCGACCGCTGCGTTCAATTCCCGCAAGGTCTCGCGCAGGGAATCCGGGGTGACTCCCACCAGGTCTTCATCCGGCTGGCGGCCTATCTCCAGATGGATCAGCGCCTCTTTGTTACCGGCAGCTTCATCCTGCATGTCGAAGCTCAAATCAATCAGTTCACCCCGGTCATTACGTTTAACCCGAAACACGCTGTTGATCACCGTATGAATCGCGATACCGCGGCGCACCACTTCCATCATCACGGTATCCACCAGGAAAGCGCAATCCGGTGCCAGCACCTCTACTACCGTATGGGTGCTTTGCCAGCCGTGGTCTTCATGACGCGGATTAAAAACCCGGATGCGGGGTTGATTATCCGGCAGCGAGCGCAGAAAGTTCCACAGCCCGGCCGTCATCCCATAGAGGTCTTCGACCCGCTTGCGTTGAAGTTCTTGCACCGGGGCAGCAGAATAAAAATGCCGGGCAAATTCCGATACCATCTCTGTATGCGGAGAATGGCTACTATCGAACCGTTCCCTCACCATTTCAGACAAACGCTCTACTAAAGACGCGTACCCTTCGCCCAATGACAGGTTGACCATTACATTCCCCTACTTAATTTCCGTTTAATATCAGTAATCTTAGTCTATTAAGCCAAACAAGTTAGTTTGCACATTATGCGAATTACCGGCACTCTTCTGTGCACACTCGCATGGCAGCAACTGCAGGTTGAATCCATAGTATGGCAACGGCAGGTTACGAATCGGCATCAGCGCCGCTAATTCGCCCCTGACGGGAACTTTTCCGGTTGAGACCAATCCCATAGAGTTCTTGACAACGTGTAGCATAACTGTCTGAAAGTAGGCATAATTCGTGACAAAAGAAGTCATATTTTCTGTTAAAAACAATAAAATAGCGGGAGTTAGCAGGGCCGCCTTAGCCCCCAAGCAAGCTCACCTGGAGTACCCATAATCATGTCCAATCGGGAAGCCATCCTGGCACTGAAAGAATCCTTGTGCGAAATTATCATTGGCCAGGCACACCTGGTTGACCGGCTATTGATCGCTGTCCTGGCGGACGGGCACTTGCTGGTTGAAGGGGCGCCGGGGCTGGCAAAAACCAAAGCCATCAAATGCCTCGCCCAGGGGGTTGAAGGCGACTTTCACCGTATCCAGTTCACCCCTGACCTTCTTCCCGCTGATGTGACCGGTACTGAAATCTACCGCCCCCAGGACAGCAGCTTCGAATTTCAGCCTGGCCCCATCTTCCACAACCTGGTGTTGGCTGATGAAATCAACCGGGCACCGGCAAAGGTGCAATCCGCCTTACTGGAAGCCATGGGCGAGCGTCAAATTAGCGTGGGCAAATACACACATAAATTACCACCCCTGTTTCTGGTAATGGCGACTCAAAACCCGATCGAACAGGAAGGCACCTATCCGCTCCCGGAAGCCCAATTAGACCGCTTCCTGATGCACGTCACCATCGGCTATCCGGATGCGGCCTCTGAACAGAAGATCCTGCAGTTAGCCCGCACCGAAGCGAGCAAGCAACAAAGCGAAGCCGCGCCTGCCGATATTATCCATGTTACGCAACAACACATTTTTGCTGCTCGTAAAGAGATTCTGGAACTGCATATGATTCCGGACATTGAGCAATATATAGTTCAATTAACCATGGCGAGCCGGAATCCACTGGCCTATGGTGATGACCTGCCCGCTTGGATTGAATACGGAATCAGCCCTCGAGGCACAATAGCAATGGATGCCTGTGCCCGTGCCCATGCCTGGTTACACAATCGCGACTTCGTGACACCGGAAGATGTGCAGGCGGTCGCCCATGACTGTCTGCGTCACCGCATTGGTCTGACTTTCGAAGCAGAAGCCAAAGGCGTGACCGCAGATCACATAATTGATGTGTTGATTGATCGCGTGTCGGCGCCGTAAAGGAATATCATGGCGACTTCCAATAAGGTGATACGGGAACGCGACAATATCGAACAATACCGGGGCGTCTATGTTTCTATGGACGAACTGGTGGCCTTGCGCTCGACCAACCTGGAACTGGATTTGCGCGGACGCAAGAAAGCCCTGGCTGCCATGGCTGGCACCCATCGCTCTTCCTTCCGCGGACGTGGCATTGATTTTGATGAAGTCCGTATTTATCAACCCGGAGATGACGTGCGCAATATTGATTGGCGCGTTACTGCCCGAACCGGCCGCACCCATACCAAGCTGTTTCGCGAAGAACGGGAACGTCCCGTTTATCTGATGGTTGACCAGCGACAATCCTTGTTTTTCGGTAGCCAAAACGCCTTTAAATCCGTGGTTGCCGCCCGCGTTGCCGCCAGCCTGGCCTGGACCACCCGCAACCAAGGCGACCGGATTGGTGGTTTCCTGTTTAACGACGATGACGTTCAGGAGCTGCGTCCCCGTGACGGTAAGCGGGGGATCCAGAATTTATTCCGTGTTTTACTGCAGTACAATCAATCTCTGGATGCCCGCGAACGGCGGCGTCAAGGCTCCCGTCAATCTTTCATATCCGCTTTGCAGGAATTAAATCAGGTGGTTCGCCCTGGCAGCCTGGTTATCGTAATCAGTGATTTTCTGAATTATGACGATATCGCGCAGCAACACCTGACGCTGGTTGGCCGGCATAACGATGTGCTCGCAATCCAGATTTATGATCCGATGGAAAAACACCTTCCCCCCGCTGGCACCTATGGCTTTACGGATGGAAAACGCAATGTACGCCTGAACACCGCCCCCAAGGGCATCCGTAAGGACTACACTTTAAGCTTTCTCGCACGGCAGGAGCAGTTGCGTAAACAACTCACGTCAATTGCCGTGCCTCTGATCGAAATCGGCACAGAGGAAGATGTCACGGATCGTTTGCGTGAAACGCTGGGAATGCGCGCATCAGGGGGTAACCGTTGATGGAACAACAAGACCCACTGGCGCAATTGAAAGACATTCACTTGCCAGAGAGTATCGGTATCTGGCCACCCGCAATCGGTTGGTGGTTGTTGGCCATCATTCTGTTGGCACTGGTCATAGGTGGCCTGGTATGGCTACTGAAACGCCATCAGGCAACAGCCTATAAACGGGTTGCTCAGGCCCAGCTGCAAGAAATTGAGAGCCGTTTTCAAAAAGATAAGGATTATCGCCAGCTGTTGTCGGATCTTTCTGTGCTGCTGAAACGCACCTGTATTACCCGTTATGGCCGGGCACGTGTCGCCGGGTTAACCGGAAAAGAGTGGCTCAAATTTCTCGATGAGGCCGGATCTACGCAGGATTTTACCCAGGGACCTGGCAAAGTGCTGGTAAGTGAGCGCTTTCAACCAACGCCCAATGCGAACAGTCAAGCGCTGCTGCAACTGGTACAAAGCTGGTTAAAGAAACAATCATGATTATATTGAAGTGGATGCCGTTATTACTTATTTTGCCGTTGCCTTGGATACTCCGCGCCTTGCTGCCCCGGGCAGCGCAAAGCGACAGCGGTTTATTGCGTGTCCCCTTTTTTAACAATGTGAATGAAGTGGCGAACCACAAGGAACGGAACCAAAACAACAACCGTCGCAGTTATCGCTTTCTGCTGGTTTTTATCTGGTTTCTGCTAGTTGTTTCTGCAGCCGGGCCACAATACATTGGCGATCCGATACACATCACTTCTAAAGCGCGGGATTTGATGCTGGCAGTGGATGTCTCGGAAAGCATGCGGGTCACCGACATGCAATTAAAGGGTGACCCGGTGGATCGGCTGGTGGTTGTGAAATCGGTGCTTGCGGACTTTATACGGCAGCGCACCAGCGATCGCCTGGGATTAATTTTATTTGGCTCCCGTGCCTATTTGCAAACCCCGCTGACCTTTGACCGTAAAACATTACTGCAACTGCTGAATGAATCCTCTATCGGCATTGCCGGAAAGAGTACCGCCATCGGCGATGCCATCGGGCTGGCTTTGAAGCGATTACAGGACCGGCCCAACGACAGTAAGGTTTTAATTCTGCTCACCGACGGTCAAAATCGCGCTGGAGAAATTGACCCGATCACGGCGGCAAATCTGGCAGCCCAGAAAGGCCTGAAAATTTACACGGTGGGTGTCGGTGCCGATGAATACATTGCACCGGGTATATTCGGAACCCGATTCGGCGCGCGACGTCTCAACCCGGCTGCCGATCTGGATGAAGACGCTCTCAAGCAAGTCGCGTCCATTACCGGAGGTCGCTACTTCCGTGCCAAATCCGCCGAGTCCCTGAAAAATATCTACGCACTTTTGGATGAATTGGAACCGGTAGACGCTACCCCCGAAACGTTCCGGCCGGTTAAAGCGCTGTTTCATTATCCGCTGGCGCTCGCTTTGCTGCTCACGATTGCCATCAGCCTTTTCACCATCACCCGAAATTACGGAGCACACCTTAAAGTAAGACGCAGCGGCCAGGAAAACCTTGCCCGGTCAACCGGGGCCAAACCATGAGCGAATTTTTACAACAAATCGAACAGTTCCATTTTCTGCGTCCGTTATGGTTACTCGCTATTCTCCCAGCCATCGTACTCACTGTCTTTCTATGGCGTCGCAAAGCCGCTTACGGGGCGTGGCAAAAAATCATCTCCCCCAATTTGTTACCCCATTTATTGGCCGGAAACGTCGCCAGACAAAGCAAAATACCCCTATTGATGCTGGCTGTATGCTGGGTTCTGGCCATCGTTGCGTTGGCAGGGCCGACCTGGAAACAGTTGCCTCAGGCTGTGCAAAAGAAAGTTCAGGCCCAGGTGATAGTAATGGATCTTTCCCTCTCTATGTATGCCAAGGATTTGTCCCCTTCACGCCTGGTACGTGCGCGGATGAAATTGAACGATATTCTACATAACAAAACTGAAGGGCTTACCGCGCTGATTGTGTTTGCGGGCACACCTCACGTCGTGACCCCGCTGACCGACGACAACAACACCATCTTGAGCATGGTGAACAGTTTAAACCCCGACATCATGCCAATCAAAGGCAGTGACCCCGTTGCTGCCGTAAATAAGGCAGTGAATGTTCTGAAACAGGCCGGATTTGATAGCGGTCGTATACTGCTGATGACCGACGAATTGCCAGCTAATTTCGCCGCTAAGCTATCCGATGTTATCGGTTTCAGAACACCGCTTTCCGTGATGGGGATAGGCACGCCCCAAGGAGCACCGATCGCCTTGCCGGACGGTACCTTCATCAAATCATCCAACGGCAATGTAGTGGTACCCAAACTGGATGTTTCCGCGATGAAAAAAGCAGCCTCGACACTCAGCGCCCGCTTCAGCACCATTAGTACCAACAATGATGATCTGGACTATTTACTGGCAGAAGGCGTTCTTCCGAGTGAACAGGAAATGAAGGACACAGGTCGCGAGTTTGATGTTTGGGATGAAGCAGGCCACTGGCTGGTTCTGTTTATTCTCCCCCTGGCTGCGGCGGGCTTTCGTCGCGGCTGGCTCAGTTGTCTGGTTGCCCCTACGTTTGCTTCTCTGGTACTTCTGGGTCACAGCAACGAAAGCCAAGCCATGGGCTGGGACGATCTTTGGCAAACACCCGACCAACAAGCACAGCAAACACTCCAGCAAGGCGACCCAAAAACGGCGGCAGAGCAATTTGAAAATCCGCAATGGAAAGCCAGCAGCTTTTATAAAGCGCAAGATTACGAAGCAGCGGAAAGCTATTTCTCCAAAGGGCAGGATGCTGACAGCCTCTACAATCTGGGTAATGCCCAGGCTCGCCTACAGAAGCTGGATGAGGCGATAGCCTCTTACGAGAAAGCATTAGAACTGAACCCTGATATGTCAGACGCCAAAGCCAATCTGGACCTGGTAAAAAACCTGAAACAGCAACAGAAGCAGCAGGAGCAGCAAAGCGACGGCGAGGATAAAAAACAGGACCAGAAAGATCAGCAGGAACAACAAGATCAGAAAGATCAGAAAGATCAGAAAGATCAGAAAGATCAGAAAGATCAGAAAGATCAGAAAGATCAGAAAAATGATTCTGAGCAGAATCAAAGCGGCAAGCAAGACGAAGATCAAGAAAGCCAACAAGACCAGAACCAACAGCAACAAGACAAAGAGCAAAAGCAGGAAGAACAGCAGCAAGAACAGGAAGAACAACAGGCACAACAAGAGCAACCAGAACAGGAAGCAGACTCTGAGCAAGCAGATCCGATGCCCGCAATGCCCGAACGCACAGAGGATCAGCAAGCCTTGGAACAATGGCTAAGACGCATACCAGATGATCCAGGTGGTCTGCTTCAGCGCAAGTTCCAACACGAGTCACAGTTAAGACAAAATTCGTCCAACGGAGATCCAACATGGTAAAGCTGTATCACATAGGCAGTCTTATCTTATGCTTACTTTTGAGTTTTGCAGTTCAGGCGGTGGAAATTTCAGCCCGGCTGGACACCAACGAAGTGAGTGTCGGCGATTCCGTTAAGCTCACCGTTACCGTAGATGAGCAATCCTCAGGTAAAGAGCCGGATTTCTCACCGCTAAATCAACACTTCGAAATACTCTCGACAGTGCAAAGCTCGACATCCAACATTATCAATGGCCGCTACAGCGCCACCAGCAGCTGGATTCTGACGCTGTTACCGAAGCAGAAAGGTTACGTTGCGATTCCCCCGATTCAATACAACAACGTGTTCAGCAAACCGCTAAAATTGCATGTGGTGAAGCGCGCCAGCTCAACTACACAAGCGGAGGATTTCCTGTTTCTGGACGCGTCGGTAGATAAAAAAGAAGTCTTTGTACAAGAGCAACTCATCTATACCCTGCGTATTTTTCGCGCCGATATCGATATATTTGATCACACCTACAACCCGCCGGATATCAAAAACGGTGTAATGGAACAGCTCGGCGAGCAACGCAACTATCAGGCTACCATCGGTGGCCGGATCTATAATGTTATTGAATTACAGTACGCCGTATTCCCGCAAAAAAGTGGCAAGCTGGATATCCCTTCTGCCGAGTTTATCGGTACGGTCTTCCGCTCCCGCAGCCGTACTTATAATTTCGATCCATTAAATGGTCGCCAGGTACGGCGTGCTGCGCCGGAACTCCAAATCAACGTCAAACCCAAACCCGCCTCCTATCCGGCGGACCAACCCTGGTTGCCGGCCAGGTCGCTGCAGCTGGAAGACACCTGGTCTCCGGATACAGGCACCGCCAATATAGGGGACCCTATCACACGCACCATCAAAATAACCGCTGAGGGCTTGCTTACCACCATATTGCCCTCGCTACCTGAAACCCGCATTAAAGGCGTTAAAATCTATCCGGAGCAGCCGGAGAACTCGAGCACATCCGGTGCCAAAGGAATCATCAGCTCACGCACAGTAAGCCAGGCGATTATCGCTACCCAAGCTGGCGAAGTAGAATTGCCGGCCATCGACATAACCTGGTGGGATGTGGATCAGCAAGAGGTGAAAGTGACCACCCTGCCCGCTCACACGCTGACGGTCTCCGGTTCCGGCATGCAGTCTCAAACCGATTCCAATGCCACACCTAGTCTGAACACGCCTGCCAACCCGAAACCCACGCCTACTGCGGCTGCCACAACACCTGGCATCAGCAGCACCTGGCAATGGCTTGCAATTACGTTCTTCTTGCTCTGGATTGTGACCGGATCGGTATTACTGTGGTTGTTTCTAAAACGGAAAAAGCCCGAAAACACTCAGCTTGAAACCAATAGCAACAACAACGAAACCTCGCTGAAAGCGGCTAAAGAGGAACTTGAGAAAGCCTGCCAGGAAAACCATGCCCACAAGGCGCGCAACGCTGTGATACAGGTTTTCCGGCAACATTGGGAAGATTCATCGGTCAGGAATTTACAACACATTAGCCAACGACTGGCCTATGAACCCCTTACCCTTGCATTGGATGAGCTGGATCAGCATTTATACCGCCGGGATGGGGATAGTGATGCAGCCTGGAACGGAAGCACGCTGCTGAGTATTGTTGAAGACAGTTTAAATCAACCCCAAGCGGCTCCCACCACCAAAGAACCACTTGCGCCGTTATACCCTGTCTAAGTGGATCCGCTGATTATAGCCTTGCGGCTCATACAGCAAGGCTTTGAGAGCAGCTTCCATATCGACGGTCTCGTGCCAGGGTCCAAACAAACGATGCTTTTTCAGGTTCAATTGATCTTACAGCGAATCATCCTGGCTTTGGAGTTCGAACGCCAGGGTATGCAGTTTATCCACGCCGACTAAAAAAGCCGGCATCAAAGCCGGCTTTTTTACTGCTGGTAATTTCAAATCAGGCTTACTGCTGATTAATTGGTTTTATTTTGCCTCGAATAAGGAAGTTAGCCAGGGCCGGTAACAGCCAGATCGCACCCACCATATTCCACAAAAACATAAAGGTCAGCAACACACCCATGTTGGCCTGAAATTTTATATCTGAGAATATCCAGGTCCCCACACCGATAGCGAGCGTCAAACCAGTGAAACAAACGGCTTTACCGGTTACCTTCAAGGTCTGGAAGTAGGCTTCTTCCAAATCCAAGCCCTGCTCCATAAAACCTTTGAGGCGGGTATATATATAAATTCCGTAATCCACCCCGATTCCGACACCCAGGGCAATAACCGGTAATGTTGCCACCTTGACGCCAATACCCAGCACCGTCATCAATGCCTGACACAAGATCGAAGTGAGTGCCAGGGGAACGATAATACAGATAACCGCGCGAATAGAACGGAATGTGATTAAACAAAGGATCGACACCACACCGTATACCAAAACTTTCATCATGTTCTGCGCGTGTGAAATTGTATCGTTGGTCGCCGCTTCCACACCGGCATTACCCGATGCCAGAACAAAGGTTGCAATATCCGGATCGTTTTCAGCCTCTGCAAATTCCTTCACCGCCGCCACGGCACGATCCAGGGTTTCTGCTTTGTGGTCGTCCAGGAAGATAATCACCGGAGCCAGACTACAGTCCGTATTCACCAATCCGCCCGGAACCGTTTGTACCGAGTTGTTGATAATATCCTGCACCCGTGTCAATGAAGCCCACTTCCAGTTGCCTTCGTTAAAACCGGTAATAACACGCTTGGAGACGGTCACTACCGACAACGTGGATTGAACACCGGGCACGTTTTCCATGTGCCACATAAAGCGGTCCATCTTACGCATGGCTTTTGAATCGGTACAGGCATATGCGGGTGTTTCCACCATCACAACCAACACATCCGCGCTGACCGAGTAATTGTCATTGACGTATTTGTCATCCAGGTTATATCTTGAATCGGGCCACAGCTCCGGAGCCCCGGCATCCAGATCACCGATTTTCAGATCCTTACTGATATACATGCCGGCCGCGCCACCAATAATGGCAATAACGACAGATACAGCAGCGACTTTCGGACTCGCGCATTTAGCGATGGTACGCCAGATCACACTGTCGGAGCTTTCCTTTTTGCTCATGGAGCGTATCGCTGCCGGACTCGCGCCAGCATAAGACAGAAATACAGGAATCATCAGCAGGTTTGTCAGGATCAGTGCGCACACGCCCAAACCGGCAGAAATAGCCAGATCCTGAATTACATGAATTTCGATGGTCCAGAGAGTCATAAAACCGATCGCATCACTAACCAAGGCGAGCAATGCCGGAACGTAGAGTGCACGGAACGTCAGCTTCGCGGCTTCCAACTTCATATTGACGCGAAAGGATTCCACAGCGAATTCGTTGATCAACTGGACGCCGTGACTTACCCCGATGGCGAAGATCAGAAACGGTACCAGCATGGAATAAGGGTCTATACCCTTACCCAGCAAAGTAAGAATACCGACCTGCCAAACGACGGCAATAACGGAGCAACCGACCACGATCATCGTACTGCGAATACATTTGGAATCGATCAACAACAGCACAAAGGTGATTCCGATTGCGATCAAAAAGAACAAGGCGACACCCGACGCGCCTTCGATCAAATCCCCGATCTTTTTAGCAAAACCTACGATGTGGATTTCAAATTTGTCGTTTTGGAATTTATCCCGGATATCGCTTTCCAGCTGTTTGGAAAACGCTTTGTAATCGATCTTGTTTTTACCACCCGACTGATCCAATAACGGCACATACACGGTGGCCGATTGGAAATTATCAGCAACCAGACGGCCCACTTGTCCGGATCTCAACACGTTGTGTTGCACCTGATCCAGGGAAGTTGCAGATCCGTCATAGGACGGTGGAATTATCTCCCCGCCGCGAAAACCATCCTCGGTCACTTCCATCCAGCGTACGTTCGCAGTCCAGAGTGATTGAATATTCGCTTTGTCTACACCCTGAAAATAGAAGATTTCATCGGTCACTTGCCGCAATAACTGGAGAAAGTCATCCGTATAGATATCACCCTCTTTGGCTTCAATCACGATGCGGATGTCGTTACCCAGGCTCATTTCATCTATATGGCGCAACAGGTTCTGAATGAACTCATGCTTGAGCGGAACCATTTTTTCAAATTCGGTGCTCAATTTCACATCTTTAGCGTTATAGCCAAAGAACACCGTCAACAGGAGAAACCCGATTAAAATGACGGGCCTGATTTTAAAAATGCTATTTTCAAGCATCGAACTTTTATTCGTCGACATAAGTAACCTTAAAAATTCAGCGAACTGGATCTACTTAGTTTTGGGGGTAGCTAGCTGGACACCACCCTGACCAACCATAATTAATTTTCCGTTAGGGGTTTTCTCAATCGCTAACAGAGCATTTCTAGATGAGGTTACCTGCATCGAGAAAGATTCACCGGAATCCTGGCTAGTCAGAACAACCCCGGAGTTGCCAACCAAAATGACACTGTCCTCTCCCAGCACCACCCCGTCCATCAGGCCGTCACTGGCATCACTTTTCACTTTCTGCCAGGAGTCACCCCGATCACCGGACTTAAAAATATTCCCTTGCAAGCCATAAATGAAAACGTCGTCAGGCCCGTAGCCCGGCAGCACACCAAAAAAGGACCCTTCATACGGGCTGGCCAGCGTCACCCAGGAATCACCGAAATCGTCGGAACGGAACAGCACCCCTTTTTCACCGGCAATATAAACAATGCCCTGCCTGTTACTGGTGATGGAATTCAAATGCCAGCCGTCAAAGTTATCGATACGGTCGGCCACGTCCTTCCAGGTTTTACCGCCGTCTTCTGTATGCAGGAACATGCCGTAGGCACCAACAGCAAAACCTTCCTTATCGTCACGAAACCAAATATCCAATAAAGGAGACCCTTCCTGGGGCAATTTAGTGAAATCCTCGTCAGACAATTGATTCAGCTCTTCGTCAGTGCGCACCACATGAGGCTTAGCGTATTGCAATTGCCAGGTTTTACCGGCATCGCTGGAATGCAGGATCACCCCTTCATGTCCCACAACCCACCCTTGGGTCGGTGTCGGAAAATCCACCGCAGTCAGCAATAGTTGCACCGGCACTTCGGATTGCTCCCAATGTTCGCCGTTATCTTCTGATATCAGGATATGACCGTTGTCGCCAACCGCGACCAGCTTACTATCAAAAACATCCAGAGACGTGAGCAGCGAAGACGTCGCGATTTGCGATTTCATTGAGGGACGGGTGTTCAGCTGACTAAGATAATCAGCCGCAATAGCCTTACTCTGTATACCCGCCCAACACACAACAAAGAGTGCAGCGGTCAGTGACATGGAATGAAGTTTTTTAGTTGATGTCCACATAGGAGAGTTAACTGCCTTTCTCATAGTTAAAATTAGCGTTTAAATCCACAATATCCGCAGAAGAAAGCTCACGCATTAAACCAAAATCCACGAACAAGATTCACCCAACTACGTAATTCTGGCCACAGTGAGCGGGTAAAACGGCCTAAAACACGCGATGAATATTAGACCATTGCGCAGCGATTGCACTTATCGGGTTCCACCACGCCGCAATGCCTGCGGACTGAATTCACCCTTCTTTGGCGGAGCGTTTAAAAATTCGATCGCTAAGCCATTTGAATTATCTAAAAAGGAGGCGTAGTAGCGCTTTGACTCCAGGTCGTGATTCACCGATAGCGCTGACCAAGTCACCGGCACGTGGTAATAGTTAACCAGATAGGAAACGTGTACCCGCCATAAATTTCCCCGTGCGTCGTATTGATCCGCCTGCACAATACTCCATGAGTCTTCGTCCAGATAAAAGCGACGCTTGCTGTATAGATGTCGGGTGCCCTTTTTGACCGAACCTTCAATCACCCACACCCGGTGCATTTCATAACGGGTTAAGTCGGGGTTAACGTGGCCTTTCTTGAGTAGCTGATCGTAATCACCGGTTTGATTGGATAACTTAAAGTTATTATAGGGAATCAACATTTCCTGCTTGCCGACAAACCGCCAATCGTAACGGTCTAATGCACCGTTAAACATGTCGACATCATCGGCAGTCAGCAGATTATCAGCACTGGGGACGGGATTGTCATACCCCACTGAGGGAGCACGTCGCACGCGGCGGGTGCCTGCATTATAAATCCAGGCAGAACGGTCCTCTTTAATTCGATCGATGGTTTCGTGCACCAATAACGCACCCCCTGCCAGACGCGAAGGTTTGGTGATGGACGCCATAAACTGTGACATCTGGTTGTCAATTGTTTTGAAATTTTCAGCCGGATCGTAGTAGAGAAAATAAACACTTTGGTCAGCGGACACAATGGAGTAATTTCCATTGGCATGCACCGGCGCCTCTGAAGTGACCGCTTTGATAAAAAGCCCACGCCATCGCGTCAAGTGGTTCCAGAGAATTTTACGCGCGTCGTATTCACCCGCTTCGTTCTTTGGCACCGGAAAAGGCACCCCACCGAAAGCATCGGTAAAGCCGTTACCGTCATTGACCAGTTTAGCGGTTTGGTGGTTAGAGGCGATATTGTCATAAACCCATGGAGTAGCAGCCGCCGTGCGGTGACTGGGATAAACCGGTAGGTTATAGGATTCAGGATAGGCTTTTAATAACGCTTTCTGCCCGTCTGACAGGTGGTCAGCATGTTCGGCCTGATTAGCGGACGTAATAACATAGAGGGGTTTTTCAGCGGCGTAATGGTCTTCCAGCTTGTCCTTAACCGGCTTGGTATTTTCCGGAGTCAAACCGCCGTCCCAAGCTGGAATCGATCCGGATTCATTAGCACTTTGCTCTGCACCATAAGGGGTTAATCCCGGTGCCAGCGGCTTTGCGTATCCGTTAGTAGCCGACAAACAAACCAGCACCGACACGGCAAAAGCAAATACCGAAGTCGGTAAAACAGAACGACTCGCCACACTCATATTATTTCCCGCACACATTCCCAATACACCTTGGCGCCGGTACGTTACCCGGACACATCCATTTCACGCTGTTATCGAATTTGAGCAGCAGACAAATACCATTGCCCAATAGTCCAGCGTCCTCGGGCATCCTGCCGTTGGAAACTGAACCTATGTTCTCGTTATTTTTTTGGCTGTAATTTAATAACTTAGCTTAATTCTTATTATCTGTCTGCTTGCTCGCCAATGTTCTGTCTGAATAATGACAAGCGGCATAAAATAACGAATGGCATTAAATGGTACAAATACTTATTCCTGATAAGAACAAGCAATCTTATGTTTATTACACAAAGCCATTCAGTTTGTCTTTTTCGCCTAGCTTTTCAGTGCTTTGGTCACCACCTCGTATACATCCGGTGACAGCGGTTCTGATTGCACGCGGGATAATTGCTGTTTAATCAGACCCGCCCTCGCCTGATCAAAGTTCGCCCAGCGCGTCATAATGACCGCCATTCGGGACGCAACCTGAGGATTCAATTTATTCAGAGCAATGATTTGATCTGCTAAAAAAGCGTAACCACTGCCATCCTCATTATGAAAATTAACCGGGTTGTTATTACAAAACGCACCAATCAATGCACGTATTTTATTCGGGCTGGTCATATCAAATGCCGTGTGATTCATTAATTCCTTCACCCGCTCCAACGTGTCTGCCTGGGGTGCGGAAGCCTGAACCATAAACCACTGGTCTACCACCAGGGATTCATTCGACCAGCGCTGATAAAATTGCTCGATCACTTGTGACTTTTCGGAACGGCTGGAATGCACCAACGCTTTGAAAGCAGAGAGTTGATCCGTCATATTACAGGCCTGTTTAAATTGGTTAAGGCAACGCTCAACCACATCGTCCTGTTCCAGTGACATCAGATAGTACATGCAGGTATTACGCAAACTGCGCTCAGAAACGTCCTGATCCCGATAGTGGTATTCGGTGTGCAACGGATAACGATCCAGCACGGAGGTCATTTCGGTACTTAAACTGGACGCCAATGCCTGTTTCAGAGCTTCTCTGCTTTGGTGAATTGCGTCAACCTGGGTCGGCTTGGGTAACAGCTCGGCCAGGAACTGCTCTGTGGGCAACTCCAACATTTTCGCGACCATCGCCAGATCCAGGCTCGAGTCGGTCAATAACGTCCTGAATGCATCCACCAAGACCGAATCCGGCTGCACCGATTCGTTGTTTTGGAAGCCGGCAATCATATCTTCCAGCACAGAGACGACTAATTGCTGACTGGCACTCCAACGATTGAATCCGTCGCGGTCATGGGCCATCAAAAACGCTAACGCTTCACGACTCTGCGGATATTGCAAACGCACCGGCGCAGAGAAACCACGCAGTAATGAGGCCACCGGCTTTTCTTTTATATTCCTGAAAACAAAGGTTTCAGTCGGCTGCTTGAGTTCCAGAACCGGGTTGTCCGGATCAATCCGGGTTCCGCCTTCCAGTTCCAGCGGCAAGTCATTGCCAGCGCTATCCACCAGCCCAATGGCCACCGGAATATGCAATGGCTTCTTTTCCGGCTGTCCGGGGGTGGCTGGTGTCTCCTGCTTGAACGTCAGCGTAAAGGTTTCCGATGACGCCGAAAACTCACTACTCACCTGCAAGCAGGGTGTACCAGACTGGGAATACCAAAGCCGGAACTGGGACAGATCAATTTGGTTGGCGTCCTCCATCGCTTGCACAAAATCATCGCAGGTAACAGCCTGACCATCATGACGCTCAAAATACAAATCAGAGCCCTTACGGAAGCCGTCAACACCGACTAAACGGCGAATCATCCGTACAACTTCCGCTCCTTTTTCGTAGACCGTGGTGGTGTAAAAGTTATTAATCTCGATGTAACTGTCCGGTCGGATGGGATGGGCCATCGGACCAGAATCTTCCGCAAATTGCACCGTTTTCAAAAAGTTGACATCATCAATGCGGTTCACTGTTTCTGAACCCATGTCCGCGGAAAATTGCTGATCGCGGAAAACAGTAAAGCCCTCTTTAAGACTTAACTGAAACCAATCCCGGCAGGTAACACGATTGCCAGACCAGTTATGAAAATACTCGTGCGCAATCACACTTTCCACGCGCTGGAAACCGGCGTCCGTTGTTGTTTCTGCGCTGGCCAGCACACAGGACGTGTTAAATATATTAAGCCCTTTATTTTCCATCGCCCCCATATTGAAATGGGAAACCGCAACAATCATGTAAATATCCAGATCGTATTCACGCCCATAGACGTTTTCGTCCCACTTCATGGAACGTTTTAAAGAATCCATTGCATGATCGCACTTATCCAAATCCTGTGGTTCCACAAAAATCTGCAATGACACTTCTCGCCCGGAGCTGGTGACAAACCGGTCTTCCACGACCGATAGGTCACCTGCAACCAGTGCAAACAGATAACAGGGCTTTTTGAAAGGATCTTCCCATTTCACAAAATGTCGCCCGGCGTCCAGATCCCCTTTCTCTACCGGGTTGCCATTTGATAACAAAACCGGATAACTGGATTTGTCGGCTTCAATACGCGTGGTGAAACGGGCCATCACGTCTGGCCGGTCCAGGTAATAGGTTATTTTTCTAAAACCTTCTGCTTCACATTGAGTGCAGTACATCCCTTTGGAAACATAGAGCCCTTCCAGCGAAGTATTGCGTTTGGGGTCGATGCGGGTGACCAATGTCAGAATAAATTGGCCAGGAACGTTATTTATGGTTAAGGTTTCATCAGCAATGCTGTATAGGCTTTCCGGCACCGGCTCTGCATTCACCTTGATTTCAAGCAACTCGAGGTCCGCGCCAACCAGCTCCAGCGAAGTAGCAACGGCCGTTTGCGTGTTTTTACGAATATGCAATTGTGCAGTGACATCGGTGTAATCGGAGAAGATCCGCACATCCAGGTGAGTTTCATCGATTAAATAATCAGGCGCTCTATACTCGGACAAACGAATGGTTTTCGGGGCGTTATTTTCTTTCATGATGATTAGACCAACGATAGGCTGAGCGCATCCCTAAAACAGAGACAGCGGCAAGTTGAACCACAGCGATACATGCTGAATAATGTTGAGAAGTGCAGTATGTATTAGCCCTATCAAATTCTCAACCGAGTATTATTTATGGTTCCCGCCCCCCTTCTGGCCACGATTGAACGTGAACAACCCGCTTCCACTCTTCTGGTCTACGTCCACACACGCCCCGATTTCACGCCACCGGCTGCAGTACAGCCAATAACCACCGATGAGCTGCTGGACAGCGGCTACACAGACCGAGCCGACCTGATATTTATCGGGCAGGATTGTCTTCAGGTTGAAAAGGAGAAACTCATGCAACTGGTAGCAAAATGCCGGGATATCTTGTCCAGCCGGGTTCTGGTTGAAATGGGTGGCAATGCCGCACTGAATGAGCAAGACATGTTGGCTTTGGCCTTTACCCATTACGCGGTCACTGAAACTGAAGGTGGCGAAACGCAATACTATTACTTCGATCTGAAGACCTACAAACCGGTTCCGGATTGGCTCAACCCCAAATTCTGGGCCAACCCACAAAACTGGGATAAATTCCGCTGGTAATGCCTTGCGCGAAGGCGCATTGAAGGGAAGCTTACTGCAAAAACTTCACCGGTTTGTGCTGCAAATCATCATCGCACAGCTCGCCGTCATCTTTTGTGCCGCGATCAATAAATCCGACCCTATCCTGCTCCGGCAAATGGCGTTCTCCATAAGCGATGATGGCCTGCATCACATGCTCTCGTTGCTCCGGCTTCAGGCGTGTGCCATCGGCCCACTTTCCCAGCTCAAGAGCCCGTTTCAGATTGTCATAGGTTTCTGGGGTGATTGATTCAATCAGCGCGTCAAAGTCCATACTGTGCTCATTTTCTGTATCAGGCCATAATTGTGCGGGATTGTAGCATATCGCATCGGCCTTTGACGCAGGGCGTCAGCACTGCCCTCACGTACCCGCTAATGCCAGTTCCAGGGGTGTGGGTGGAGCCAGACTAACCCCTTGATATTCAATAGGCAGGCTTTTCGAGAGATTATCCAGCTGGGCTTCATTCTCAATATTCTTGACTATAACCCGCAACCCCAGCCCAGAAGCAAAGCGCGCAATGCCGTCAATAAAAGCAGACTCCCGGCTTTCCCATGTTAATCGTTCGGTAAACGCCGCTGACAACTTGATCGCGTCCACCGGTATGCGCTGCAGGTACATCAGGGAATAACGGCTAAGCCCGTAATCATCGATGCAAAACTTGATGCCCATCACCTTGAGTTTTTCTATCAAAATCACACACTGATCGAAATCGTGCGTGATCGTAAGTTCCTTCACTTCGAACTCAAGGTGAGGCAACAATTTGCGGTCTTCCTCGCTGATTCGGCTAAGGCACTCGAATAGCGCCGGCGAAAAAAACTGCGCCGAGCTGAGATTAACGGATATGGAAATATCGCAGCGGGATTTATTGCGCAGTTCCCGCAACGCATTGAGCGCATTTGACACCATGATGTCCGTTAGCACATCCATCAAACCGGCTTTTTCACACAGCGAGATAAACTCGGTGGGGGCAACCAACCCCAAACTGGAATCCAGCCAGCGGGGTAATGCCTCATAACTGGTGATGGTGACCCGATCCTGGGCAAATACCGGTTGCACAAAAGTCTCCAAAGCCCCGGTTTCCATTGCTTCACTCAAGCGTGAAACTACATCCAACGAGGATTTGAGTTCGTTTTCTTCAGTGATCAGGGGGGCTACCGGCATCACACCGGCTTGTGAATCCACCTTGTGCATCAGCTCTGTCGTGATCAGGTTGGTTTTGGCCATTAAACTGTAGCAGTATTCCAGCGAACTCAAAATCGCATTGATCTGCACTGCAACATCTGCAATTTCGTCTTTACCCTGGGAGTCGAGACGACCTTTAAAATCCCCTGACTGCATAATGCGCCGTGACTGGCGCAAAATCTTGTTCAAACGCAACCAGATTGGCCGGTAATAAAAGAACCAGACAATGGCACCGCACACCCCGGCACTCAATAGAATCGACAGCCACCACAGATAGGGTAACGGCTGCACCGGATTACTTGCACGGGCACTGATATAGACCGGTTTGCCCACCATTGCCGGCAACGCCAACACCGCCGTATTGCGGCCAAAAGCCGGTGTATCCGCCTTGGTCGCGGAGAGTTTCAATTGGTAGTCCAGAGATTCTGACAACCGTAACAACCACCGGCTCAGGAATACAGCTGTCACGGATTGCACATCGCCTTTTTGATGCACCGCCATTAAAATCACCCGATCGCGCCAATAGGTAATCCCCACTTCTGCCTGGCGAGGCACTTTCAAAAAATTAATCATGCTGGTAAGCAGGCTGTCCTCATCATCCTTGTCTTCCAAAGTAGTTTGATAGGTCAACAGGTCCTGGCGATCAAACACCAGGCGGACATCCACCGGACTGGGCAGGCTTTCCAGTTTCAATTCGGGCTGTTGCGCCAGCCATTTCAATTGTTGCTGCATATCGCCTACCACCAAAACAAGGTTACGCTCGATAACGCTGGTTTCATGATCGGTGGGAGTATGCGTGCCCAGATTATGCATCCAGGCGCTAATCGATACGCTTGCGGTGGTTAACAACACCCAAAGAATTAAAGAAGACGTTTTCCCCTTCAACTGCATGTGGCAGGCCTTGTGCTAAAGATATTATTTTTGGTACTGCCATTAAGTGTAGGAGATATTTTTGCGGGCAGTTAAACAATTTAGTCAGAAACCGCGTTCAGCCTGGGTTACTTTCAACTGAAATAAAATCCTGGTTGTTTAATCTGGCCTGTGTGCCCATTCTGTAGGCAACCAATAGCCCGTTTTTAACGGCGCTATAATCCAGACAGGCCAGATTATCCCGGATCACCGCGGGGGTTCCCTTGCACCAATAATGCCCCACAAATAACGGCTTTTCAGACGGGCCGTACTTGAATAAACGCGCTCTATCCCGGTCGCTCAGGGGTGTTGACATCAGATCATGGGGTAACTGGTCTGGCTGAAAAATCACATCACCCAACGTTTTGGGCGATGGACTCCAGAATTTAGTCCGAAACCGACTGCGGCGTACGCCATCAGAGCCCAGCATGGTCTGACCGTCCGGAAGTGCCATATCAGTCCCTTTAAGCAACCGCTCAATGATGCGGTTGGGCTCAGTGGCAGGCAATAAGCTTTGCGCTAAAAAATCGTCATCCAACAACACGCAACTCTGGTGAATATCGGATGCCTGATCGATGCGGGCTTGATCCCAGCATGCATGCACAACCCTGAAATGGTCAAACTCAAGGAATAGCGGACGCTGGCGCAGCCAGCCTATTACGTCTTTCCATTCCTGCAAATGGTAGCGGTAGTCCTTCAGTGTTTGCCGTAAATGGAATCCCAAACGCCGGTAATGACGGCGCAATCGAGCGTCAATATGATCAAAACTGAGGGTGGAATAAGCGATCGCGTTGTATTCGTGATTGCCCAGCACCAGATGCGCCTGGCCCGCATTGACCATATTTATAACCAGTTGCATGGCATCACGGATATTAGGGCCGCGATCCAGAATATCACCGACAAAGACCGCTTTGCGCCCCGGGTTGTGCCAGACGCCATCATGCAGGGTGTATCCTAGCTTTTGCAATAATTCAATCAGCGAAGGTGCGCAGCCATGCACATCCCCGATAATGTCATAGCCTTCCACTGAAGGTTCGAGCATCATCAGAGTATTTCACTCCAACCTAGCTTGGAACGACAGGCCTCATAAAAACTGTGAGGCTTGGGATGCAGCAGTTTTAACGGATGGGCGCGCTTACGCACATAAATCCAGTCGCCCGGTTCGGCTACTTGCCCACCTTGCCCGTCACAGCTGATCAAAGGGTTAAAATCATTGGATTCTGAAACAAAGATTTTAATTTCACTATTACCGTCAATGACGATAGGACGGCTACTTAACGTGTGCGGAAACATCGGCACCAAAACAATGGCATCAAGACGCGGATGCATAATCGGTCCTCCACCTGACAAGGCATAGGCCGTGGAGCCGGTGGGCGTGGACACAATGAGCCCGTCGGATCGCTGCCGATAAACAAAATCGCCGTCAACAAACAGTTCAAACTCCAGCATTTTCACGGAGCTGCCGGAGTGAAAAACAACATCATTCAGAGCTGAACTCGCCCCCATCATACGACCATCCCGTTTGAGTTCGGTTTCCAGGAGAAAGCGGTGTTCCAAGCTGTATTCCCCCGCCAACACTTCGCTGACCCGAGCTTCGATTTCTGAAGGATGAATATCGGTGAGAAAGCCGAGACGTCCTCTATTCACACCCAGCAACGGGACTTTGTAGCGTGCCAAATCCCGCGCCGCGCCGAGCAAACAACCGTCACCCCCCACAACGATCACCAGATCACAGGTTTCGCCCAGAATTTTACGGTTAGCCCGCTGATGTTCTTCCGACTTGATGTAGGTAGAGGTTTCTTCATCAAGAATGACGCTGATATTTCTACTATCAAAGAAAGCAATCAATGACAGTACGGTTTCTTCCACCAGAGCATTGCTACCAGGACGGCCGATTAAGCCGATGTGTCGAAACGAATCTTTTTCTTGCATGCCATAACTCACTTGGTGAAATTCAGGGTGCCATTGGGCACACCGTACTCATTTATTGGTTCGAACCCGCGCTTACCTTGCAAACCGCCACTGTGGACGAAAAGCACATGACTGCCGGGCGGTATCGCCCCATGATTGACCAAATCCAACAATGCCATCATCGCTTTACCGGTATAAAGCGGGTCGAGCTGCAGACCTGTATTGTCCTCAAATTCTGTTATAAAACTCAATAGGCTTTCATCCACCCGACCAAATCCACCCCGATGATAATCGCTATTTATCTGCCAATTTTGTAATTGAGACTTGTTAAACCAGTTCGGGTGGGCCTGCAAACGGTTGCTCATTGAATCCTCGACCCAACTTCCTTTTAGTGCAGATATGCCGAGTAGCGTAATATGCCCTGGCGCCGATAAACGCAAACCGGCAAAAGTACAGCCTGTACCGACACCGGTTACCACATGGGAAATCGCAAGGGCATTCAGTTGATCTGCATCGAGCATGGTGGATGCCCCCAGCATACCATAGACATTATCCCCTCCTTCGGGAATATAGCCGGAACACGTTGGCGCGAGCGCATCTGATGAGCAAGACAGCGGGCCTCGCACGCGGCATTGATTGCGATAGTCTGCCCGGCTAATAAAGTTTAGCTGCATTCCCTGCTGCTGAATTTCTTTCAGCATGGCATTGCTATCGGGGCTTAACTCCTCCCCGCGAACGATGCCGGTCGTGTTCAAACCCAGCAGTCGGCCTGCATACGCCAGCGCGTGCAGATGGTTGGACCATGCACCGCCAAACGACACCACCGTCCTGTCTTGTGAATTCAATGCCGTAAGTAAGTTGTATTTTAATTTGAACCATTTGTTACCACTGATCTTCGGATGCAATAAATCCGCTCGCAGGACACTGAGCTGCACCCTCCTAAAACTCAACTGTTTAATTTTCAGCGGTTCAACGATCAGCGGTTTCAAAAGACCGGACTGCGCTAACACAGGCGACTGGGCTAACTGATCTTCGTATTGATGAATTAGACTCTGAAACGTCATTTCAGCAGAACACATAAAAACTCAGGAAAAAAGCAGGACTAGTAAAGCCGCACCATTACGCGTGCAAATTCACTACATTATCACCAAAACTGCGGGGTTTATGTTTTTCGCAACGATCAGAATTACCAGTTACAAACTGACTCGGCACGTCGATGCGCGCTATCCGGCAGCCGCAGACTTTATCATGACTTAATGGAGCCTGACACTCCGGCTTATGGTAATGGCTTAACCACATTCGATAATGTTCTTCCGACACCAAACACTTGTTGGCAGCATAAGCAATGGGATTTTCCATGTAGGATGGCATGTCCTTCAATGCAATAGAGACATGCCCTGCCCCAGGATGGAAAGCGATGAAACTAATGCCTAAGTCTTCCAGCCGCTCCAGAAATTTATCCCCGCCCTCATGCACCAGACGGATTTTATCTTTTCGCAACTGCGTTAATTCCTCTCGCAATTGTTTAGCGACATCGTGCCGATACATCAACTCCATATTGCGCAGCTCAATGTCTTCCTTCAATTTGGCGGTTTCTTCCTGAAGCTTTTGCTTCATTTGCTCGTTATATTGCTTACGCAGCGCATCTAATTCAGCTTTGCCGGCTTTCTCCGCCGTTTGCAATTCCAGTTCACGCGCCTTTGTCAATGCCTCAACTTGTTTGCGCTGCGCTTCATTTTGCTCCCGCAGAGCCAGGTTCTGCGAATGCAGTGACCCCTGCTCGCTGCGCAAGCGCTCAACTTCGATTCGCGCAACCTGAATTTCTTTTTCCTGTACCAAGCGATTGCTCTGCAGCCTTTCCTGGGCCTCATTCTTCAAGGCTTGAAGCTGAAGACGCTGCTGCTTGATCAACGCCGCCATTTTATTCCTGTGTTCTGTTTCCAACACCGCGAGTTGTTGCGCACTGAGGCCTTGATCGTTGCCGGACCAGCCGGAGCTGAATATCGCATCGTCGTCCGGCGACGGTGATTGCGGGGCCTGAGCGGGCGATTCAACACCCCAGTCTGGAGTCGAACGCGGATCGGCTGGCCGCTGAACCGGCGCAGACACCGCTTTGCTCACCGCCAGACACAAACGATTGTCGGCAATTGCGTCACGCAAACGTACGAATGAGTTGGATCTGGGGGACATCACCGGATCCCACAGCGATTCGGCATGCCAGGAAACGGAACATTGAGATTTGCAGGATAACCGGATCGGACCTGCGCCCAGATCAGGACCACTGCCACCGGTCTCAACCAGGTGCCGCAACGGTAGATTCCAGGATCGGTCCGCAAAGCCCTGACGATCGAAACTCACGGTAAAAAACACAGCGCCGGTAATCTTGAGTTGGCCGTTGATTATGACAAACACAGCATCCATGGTCTCGCCGGCAAAATCGTCCAGACCAACCACACCGTCCAAAATGGCTTCGAATTCTGAATAGGTCATTTCCTTGGAAACGACACCCTCTTCAAAAAAAATCACTGCCTCGTTCGAATATACCGAATCAAGCATGGCAGGGCTCCAACACCGTATCCAAAGTCACCCTCTCTCTCAATTTACACCCAACCTACTATTAGCCTAGTCACTAGTTAACCATTTTAGTCCACAACATTCATGGCTATAGTGACTGAGATTGCATGGGTTCTGTGACAGCCTGCTCAAATAACAATCATACCCACACCCAACACAGGGGACCCAGTTCCCTATATAATGCCAGCCAATGACCCGCTACCCACTACGCGATTTCCTGATAATTGAAGGTATCAATGAAAATCGGAACCACTACCGCCTTGTATATCAACCAGTTGCTAAAGCTTGCGCACTCATTGGGGAGCGACATCGACCAGCTACTTGCTGATGCTGAGCTCGACCCGAATGAACTGGAAGATGATGACAACCGCGTCGACCTGACGTTTTTAATGCGTTTAGGTCGTGGCGCAATCCGCCAGACCGGGCGCCAGGAAATCGGCTTGCTTATGGGCCACCATAGCACACTGAGCGGATCGGGGTATGTCGGGCTAGCAGCAATGACCTCGGCCACCCTGCAACAGGCCCTGACCGTTCTGACGCAATTCGAGCACTTGAACAGTCAATGTTATCGCGGTACCAGTGCTCTGCTTTCTGACGAGCCCAAACCGGTTTTAAGCTTTTATTCCATTGCCCCCTATAACGCGTACACCTGCTTTGTGGTCGACGGGGTGCTTACCGCGTGGGTAAAACTGATTTATCTGCTCACCGGACGCAGCGATCTGGTCGAGCATATTCAGATAGAGTTTGATACACCTTCCTATGTTGATGCCTATAGGGAAGCGTTTTCGTGCCCGGTCAGGTTCGGTTGCGAACGTAACGCCCTTGTACTCACAAGCGAGGCATTGCAAACACCGGTACTCGAAAGTAATGCGGGGCTACACCAAAAACTAATTCGCCAATGCGAACGGCAATTAAATGAAATTGCGCTAGCCGACAGCTATCGAAATAAAGTACTTAAAGTGCTGGGAACGATGCTGCACGGACAAACGCCATCAATTGATGAAGTCGCATTGAAACTGGGGATGCCGAGCTGGACGCTGCGTCGTAAGTTAAAAGAGGAGGATTCCGCCTATCAGCTATTGGTGGACGAGATGCGCCGAGACGTAGCAATGAGTTATATGAGGAATACCGATCTAACCTTTGGCGAGATATCTTATTTACTGGGCTTTTCCACCCCGGGCGCTTTTCAACGGGCTTTTAAACGCTGGTCTGGGCAAACACCTGGAGAATACCGAAAATCATTGAGTTCAAAACGAAAATGACGCTTTGAGATTACATCTCGAAAGCGTCATCCACTTCATCGTCGAACTCAAATTCCGATGTATCCAACAGTTCATCCTGGTAATGTTCCATATTTTTTTGCTCCTGTTATCCTTTTGATTGAACGAGAATGACAATCAATATCCGTACCATATAACCCTAATACGATTATGTTGTCCAGTTACAGGGTCACAGACCCTTAAAACGAATTAAACAGCAGCAAGATGACAGGCTTGTGAATCAGAGGGGGTGTCGAGGTGACGATGCAGCTCGGGAAAATTCCATTACCGAAATATAAGATAAGTCAGAACGTTCTTGGGAGGGGGAACCACTTTCCCTATTACGACCCTGGTGAGTTAGGAAAAAGTGGCGGAGCGGACGGGACTCGAACCCGCGACCCCCGGCGTGACAGGCCGGTATTCTAACCAACTGAACTACCGCTCCGGATCTTGGTGGGTGGTACAGGGATCGAACCTGTGACCCTCGCCTTGTAAGGGCGATGCTCTCCCAGCTGAGCTAACCACCCCAAGAGTGCGCGCCATTTTACGAGTTTTCGAAAATCTGTCAAACGTTAAATTCAAAAAAACTGAAATAAATCCACCATGTAAGTGACCACTTCGCCTAAACCCGCTTATATTCAGCATTATCAATCTAAGTTATTATTTTTCCTAAGTTTTAATTCTGTAGCATCAATATATTCGCGGGCAGCAGATAAAGAAAAGGCGCCTGACACTTGGTCGCCGTCGGGCCGAATTACCAAATAATTTTTTATCTCTAGCCGGTAGGTTGTCGGGTTAATCTCACCCTCTTCTACTATGACATACCCGGTGCTGCCATAGGGATGACCATTGCCGATCATGCAAACTCCCCTGTCATTGTTACAATTCAAATAACCTTGCCCAATAAAAAGCCGCCTCAACAGGCGGCTTTTATCATTGACGGAACAACACCTGGCTTATTACATCACCACAGCAGCCGGCTGCTGACTGGGCTCACGCATGATCGCAGTCAACGCGACGTCGACCACGGCATCACTGTGGGCGAGTGCCTGCTGCGGGCTTTGCGCGTCAATGCCATAGAGTGACTTCATTAAGGGTGCTAAAGAAAAGAAATGGCTCGCCGATGCGGTGATCAGCATAATCAACTGGGGAAACGGGATATCTTTAATCCAGCCTTCCTCTACCCCTTTTTCGTAGGTTTCATGGAACTGTCCGAGCAAAGGCCGCAACCACTGCTCAACCATCCATTCCAGTCGCGGCGACTCTTGCACGCCCTCGCGCAATATAAACTGCCCGTATTGAGGGTACTTGGCAACAAACGCCACATAGCTTCTGACCATCTCGATCATATAGCGGCGGCTGTCGCCACTGGGCATCCCTTTGACTTCTGCTGTGAATTCTTCGGACAATCGACTAAACAAGCGGGAAATTGTCGCTTTCCAGAGCGCTTCTTTATTTTTGAAATGATAGTGAATCAACGGCTGTGTAATACCTGCTACCTTAGCGATCTGAGTGGTAGATACCCCTTCAAACCCCCGAATAGCGAACAATGCTTCTGCAGCTGCTAAAATTCTTTCCCGTGCATCGGTTCCCCGATCAACCGAAAATCCCGTCTCATTCGATGCTTCTTCCGGTGTGTTCATAACCAACCACCTATTTATTTATTTTTGTAGTGTTTATATATGGAGAGATCCCCTGCCCCGGAGTCACCGCAATTGGACACGGCGCTCATAACCCCTCATGAAAGATTAAAGAACACAAAAAATGTGCTCCTTCGGATACTATCAGCTTTCCAAAAACTGATTCGAGGAAAGATTTGTAAACTTATTAAACGTAATGTGTATTCACGCAACAAGCGGTATATAACGTATACTGAAACACAGATAAATTTGGACCAAATGGACAAATTCGGCTTATTTCAGGAAAAAAGCAGGTAAAACCCCACAAATTCTATAAACCTATAAGCCACAAAAAACCGCTCCCGGAACTGGCTCTCTTGTACAACATCATGTTAGCTCTCGTGTAAAGCCAAAAACAAAGCCTGATGCGCCAACTGGTCCAGCTTGATTTCACCATCCGTTTTGTACCAATAATGAGACCAGCTTATGGCCCCCGCCATCAAGCGTCGCAGTACAAACAGGTCTCTCTGGGGGGCGATCAGACCCGCTTGCTGGGCCTCCTGGAGTGTATCCAGCCACAACTGCTCGTAATGCGACCGTAATTCAAGGATATGCTCCTGGCTTTCCGGTGTTAGGCAGCGCCACTCATAGATCAACACCGCCATGGCCTCCCCGGTTTCGCCATTTATGGAATTCAATTCTGAACGAATCAGAGCCAATAGCTTATCCCGGGGGCCTGCGGATTTATCTAACCCTTCCCGCATACGCCCCGTATTGAAATGAATCACTTCCTCCATCACGCAACGAAGGATCTCCTCCTTTGACTTAAAGTGGTGAAAGATACTGCCAGACTGTATCCCCACTTCCTGCGCCAGATCCCTCACCGTAGTGCGCTCAAAACCCTTGGTGCGGAAAAGGTGCGCAGCCGCCGCTAACAACCTGCCTCTGGGTGTATCTTCCATGCCGTTTGCCAGTTTTTTCACCTTAGACGCCATTTACACAAACCTTTACTGAACTCGTTACCCACACAAAGCCAGGCAACTTAAATTGACCCGAGGTTGAGCCTTTTAACCCAGCCTGACGCATATTGCCAGTGAAATGCGGAGAACACGGCTCACAGCCCTTTACAAACCAAGCGCTTGCTTGGTATCGTTTGGCCATTGTAGAGCAGGTTTGCGTCCATAATAAACCAATCAATAATGCTACCTACCCATCATCCGCACGGAACCCCACTCCATGGCTGAAAAAATAATTAAAATCGGTTGCTCCTCCGCCTTTTGGGGCGATACAGAAAGTGCTGCTTTCCAATTAATGCGCCAGGCAGATCTCGATTATCTGGTGTCTGATTATCTGGCGGAGGTCACCATGTCCATCATGGCCGGTGCCCGAATGAAGGATCCCGCAGCCGGCTTTGCCACCGATTTTGTCACCAACGTTATGGGGCCGTTGCTACAAGACATCGCCACCAAAGGGACCAAAGTCATTAGCAACGCCGGAGGCATCAATCCAACAAGTTGCGCGAAGGCACTTGAAACGCTGATCCAGCAGGCGGGTCTGAGTCTGAAGGTGGCCGTAGTCCTGGGTGATGACCTGATGCCATTGCAGCCCGACATCAGGCAACTGGAAATAAAAGAAATCAACAGCGGCAACCCCTTGCCGCCATTTGTTATCAGCATGAACGCCTATCTGGGCGCGCCCGCTATCGTGACCGCACTGCAGCAAGGAGCGGATATTGTTATCACCGGTCGGGTGGTGGATAGCGCACTGGTACTGGCGCCCTTGATTCATGAATTCGGATGGAGTTGGAGCGATTACGACAAGTTGGCCCAGGGAAGCCTGGCAGGTCACATAATAGAATGTGGCGCTCAATGTACCGGTGGTAATTTCACCGACTGGGAAGAGGTGGAAGATTACGACAACATGGGGTTTCCGGTTGTTGAATGCCATGCGGACGGGAGCTTCATAGTGACTAAACCAGACCACACCGGCGGTCTAGTGTCCCCGGCAACGGTAGCTGAGCAATTGGTGTATGAAATCGGCAACCCGAACGCCTATTACCTGCCGGATGTCGTTTGTGACTTTACCCAGGTGCATTTGCAACAGATTGCGCCTCATCGGGTGAACGTGAGTGGCGCAAAAGGACAAGGTCCGACGGATCAATATAAAGTCAGCGCAACCTATCCGGACGGCTTTCGTATTACCGCCTCTTTCTTACTTGGCGGAATGGATGCGGTTAAAAAAGCAGAATGTGTAAGTGGTGCAATTATTAAGAAAGTACAGCGCATGTTTTCTGAAAAAGGCATGGCTGATTTTTCTCAGGTCAACACAGAAATTCTAGGTACAGAAAGCACCTATGGGCGCCACGGAGCAATCTCGCTAAACCGTGAAGTGGTGGTGAAGATTGCTGCAGCACACACCGACAAAAAGGCACTGGTTCTTTTTTCACGGGAAATTGCCCAAGCCGCAACGGGAATGGCACCGGGAATAACCGGGATTGTGGGTGGCCGACCGAAAGTGTCGCCTACAATACGCCTCTATTCTTTTCTTATTAATAAGTCCTTGATTCAACCTGCTGTCGAAATAAACGGCTCAGCTTTTGCCGTGCCAGTAAATCCAGAGAACCATTTCTCAGAAGAAATGCACCCAGCGATTGAAATGACTTCAGGCAAAAGCGCTGCCAAACCCGATCAGGGATTTCAGGTTCCGCTGGTTAAATTAGCCTGGGCCCGAAGTGGCGATAAAGGCAACCATAGCAATATCGGTGTGATCGCGCGCAAGCCGGAATACCTACCCTTCATCAAAGCGGCACTTACCGAATCCACGGTGTCGGATTATATGAGCCATACTTTTGATGAGCAGCCCGGAGAAGTACTTGGCTGGGAATTACCCGGTTTCAATGCTCTGAATTTTCTACTTCTTAACAGTTTAGGCGGTGGTGGTATGAGCAGCCTGCGCATTGATCCACAGGGAAAGGCCTTTGCCCAGCAATTACTGGATTGTCCCATACCCGTCAGTGAAACAATCTACGAATCTGTCTAGGATAATATTATGAACTACAAATCGGTTTTCCGGCCGGATCTCTTTGAAGGACAAACGCACATTGTCACCGGTGGTGGCAGCGGCATCGGTCGTTGCACCGCCCATGAACTTTCCGGGCTGGGCGCAAAGGTCATTATCATAGGACGTAAAGAAGAGAAACTGCAAAAAGTGGCCGCTGAAATCAAAGAAGATGGCGGCCTTTGCGCCATTGCCCCATGTGATATCCGCAACGAAGAATCCGTTAAAGAGGTTATCAAAAGCATAGTCGAACAACACGGAGCGATCCACGGATTAGTCAACAATGCTGGCGGCCAGTTTCCTGCGCCTTTACTAGCAATTAATAAAAAAGGCTGGGATGCCGTTATCGCCACCAATCTCACCGGAGGCTTTCTGGTAGCACGTGAAGTGTTTAATCAATCGATGTGCTCCCACGGTGGCGCCATCGTCAATATCGTCGCAGACATGTGGAGCGGTATGCCGGGAATGGGGCATTCCGGTGCAGCGCGGGCCGGCATGGTCAACTTCACCCAAACCGCTGCCTACGAATGGGGGGGTGCCGGTGTGCGGGTAAATGCAGTCGCTCCGGGTTGGATTACGTCCAGCGGGATGGAAACCTATCCCGAAAGCTTCAAAGCCGTTATAAAACAATTAAAGGCGGCCGTGCCATTAGGTCGACTGGGAAACGAGGCAGAGGTCAGCGCCAGCATTTGTTTTTTACTTTGTCCGGCCGCATCCTTCATCAGCGGAACGACTATTCGAGTAGATGGCGCCGCGTCTCAGGGCAACACAGCTATCTATCCACTTCGTGCACACAGTAAATCAGTACCTTACGACGGCTTTCACCGCGAAGTTGTGCCTGGTTTGTTTCTGGACGAAGGGGAATAAGCCACATGCCAACCTGGGAATCCACTATTGATAAGAACAATGAAAGCTTTCAGCGCAATCGCGCGCACTTACTCGAATTAATCGAATCGTTTCAGAGCATCGAGCAAAAGGCCATCGACGAAGCAGAAAAATCCCGCCCAAAGTTTGAAAAGCGCGGCCGTCTTCTGCCACGGGAACGGATCGAATTGCTGCTAGATCCCGGCTCCGAGTTCCTGGAATTGATGTCCCTGGCAGGATATCAGATGCATGATGATAAAGACGGCAGCAACTCCGGCGGCGGGGTCATTGCGGGAATCGGTTACGTAGCGGGAATCCGTTGCATGATCAGCGCCAATAACAGTGCGATTAAAGGTGGCACCATTTCTCCTGCCGGGCTACACAAATCCCTACGCCTCCATGAGATCATCGCTCAAAATAAATTACCGAGTATTACTCTGTCCGAAAGTGGCGGTGCCAACCTGAATTACGCCGGTGAAATCTTTGTAGAGGGTGCCCGCAGCTTCGCCAATCAAGCGCGCTTGTCCGCTGCCGGAATCCCCCAGATAACGGTAGTCCATGGCAATGCCACCGCCGGCGGTGCCTATCAACCCGGTCTGTCTGACTATATTATTGCTGTGCGCAAACAAACCAAAATGTTCTTAGCCGGACCTCCGCTGCTTAAAGCGGCGACCGGTGAAATCGCTGACGACGAGTCTCTGGGCGGTGCCGAGCTACATGCCTATACAGCAGGCACAGCTGAATACCTGGCAGAGAACGACGCCGATGGCATCCGCATTGCACGGGAAGTAATGGCTAAAATTCCGTGGAATGAGTTTCTTCCGCAGCGCAATGCAAAGGCCTATAAACAGCCACGCTTTGATGCCGAGGAACTACTGGGGTTGGTACCGGCTGACCCCAAACAACCCTATGATTGTCGCGAAATTATCGCGCGCATTGCGGATGGTTCAGATCTATTGGACTTCAAGTACGATTACGACACACAAACCATCTGTTGCTGGATTGACCTTAAAGGTCATACCTTGGGCGTCATTGGTAACAACGGCCCCATCACCACCGCCGGTGCAACCAAAGCAGCGCAATTTATCCAGCTCTGTGATCAGAAAAATACGCCTTTGCTTTTCTTGCACAACACAACCGGCTTTATGGTGGGAACGGAGTCAGAGCAAAATGGAATCATCAAGCACGGTTCTAAAATGATTCAAGCGGTGGCGAACACCCGTGTCGCAAAGTTTTCCATTGTGGTTGGCGGTTCTTATGGTGCAGGCAACTACGCCATGTGTGGACGCGGATTAGACCCGCACTTTATTTTCGCCTGGCCTAATAATAAAACCGCCGTTATGGGCGGCGCTCAGGCTGGAAAAGTATTGCGCATTGTTACGGAACAAAAGCAACGCAGTTTAGGCCTGGAACCGGATGTGAACGTGTTGGACATGATAGAACAGTCGACGACTATCAATTTGGAAAAGCAATCCACCGCACTCTATGGTACCGCACATTTATGGGACGACGGCATTATCGATCCGCGGCAAACCCGTAATTTGCTGGGGTTTCTGTTAGACACACACAAAGAAGCGATAATGCGGCCATTGCACAGCAACTCTTTCGGTGTGGCACGACTGTAATACGGCCTGCACTAACAATCCGAACGACTCAAACAAAGACAACAAAAACTGCAATACCGATTACCGAGGACTAGACCATGTTGTTTACCCAAGAACACGAAGAGTTACGCCGCACTGTCCAAAGCGTAGTTAAAAAAGAAATTAATCCTAATATTGAACAATGGGAAGCAGCTCCCCCCTTTCCTGCCCACACACTCTTCAAAAAGCTGGGCGACCTCGGTTTACTCGGCATCAGCAAGCCCCTTCAATACGGCGGCATGGGGCTGGATTATTCCTATAACCTGGTTGCGGCCGAAGAGTTCGGACGAGCAGAATGCGGCGGTGTACCTTTAGCCATCGGCGTACAAACAGATATGGCAACACCCGCACTTGCGCGCTTTGGTACGGAAGCACTTTGCAAAGAATTTCTGGTACCGGCCATTCAAGGTGAGATGGTAGCCTCCATTGCTGTAAGCGAGCCTGGAGCCGGCTCCGATGTGGCCAATATAAAAACCCGCGCCAAGCCGGAGGGTGATGATTACGTTATTAATGGCAGTAAAATGTGGATTACAAATTCAACCCAGGCAGACTGGTATTGCCTTCTGGCCAACACTAGCGACGAAGCCAAACACAAAAATAAATCGCTGATTCTGGTGCCCCGCGATGCCAGTGGCATTTCTCTGTCCGCCCCACTGAATAAGCTCGGCATGCGCTCGTCGGATACCGCCGAGGTGTTTTTCGAAAATGTCCGAGTACCCCGTCGCTATCTAATCGGAGCGGAGGGCCAGGGATTCATGATTCAAATGATGCAATTTCAGGAAGAACGTATGTGGGGCGCAGCAAATGCCATTGGGGGTTTGCAATCGGTAATCAACGCTACTATCGAATACACCAAAGAACGGGAAGCCTTTGGGCAAAAAATTATCGACAACCAAGTCGTTCATTATCGTCTTGCGGAACTTCAAACTGAACTGGAGTCTCTGCGCGCACTTGTGTACAGCACCTGCGAGCAGTACATCAACGGCGGAAATCCCCAACAATTATTGCAGCTGGCTTCCATGTGCAAACTGAAAGCTGGCCGTCTGGCCCGAGAAATCACAGACAGTTGCTTACAATACTGGGGTGGGATGGGATTCATGTGGGACAACCTCGTTACCCGTTCCTACCGTGACAGCCGTCTCGCCTCCATCGGTGGTGGTGCCGACGAGATAATGCTCGGCATCATCTGTAAAACCATGGATATTTTACCGGGCAAGAAATAAGGGCACTGCAATGACGTACCAGACATTATTGGTTGAACAACACGACATTGCACTTTATGTCACGCTGAACCGACCACACTGCCGCAATGCCATGAGCCTGACCATGGTTGAAGAACTGGCACAGATCTTCCATGAACTGGAACACAATCAGAACATCCGCGCACTGGTATTAAAAGGCAGTGAGGGTCATTTCTGTGCTGGCGGTGATATAAAAGATATGGCCAATGCCCGCGGGCGGGCACTACAGACGCAGTCTTCGCCTGAACAGGAAGAAAACACCAATCCTTTCTTTGAACTTAACCGAGCATTCGGGCGCATGATCACTCAAACCGACCATCTACCTCAAGTGGTCGTGACCGTTCTGGAAGGTGCTGTATTGGGCGGAGGCTTCGGTTTGGCGTGCGTTTCAGATGTCGCCATTGCTTGTGCAAGCGCCCAGTTCGGTCTACCAGAAACCGGGTTAGGCGTGATACCGGCTCAGATAGCCCCGTTCGTGGTCAAACGCATTGGATTAACTCAGGCTCGACGCATCGCATTGTTAGGTGAACGCTTTGATGGCACAGAGGCCGTTAAGCTAGGTATCGCCCACTACCTGTGCAACAACACTCAACAATTGGATGAACAGCTAACGCGGGTGCTTAGTAAAATCAAGCGCTGCGCACCCGGCGCCAACCGCGTGACCAAATCTTTACTGCATCAAGTGGGATCGGCCGAGATGGAAGCACTCCTCGATCAGGCTGCCCAGCAGTTTGCTGAAGCGGTGCAAAGCAGCGAAGGCAGTGAAGGCACCATGGCATTTGTTCAGAAACGAGTTCCGGAATGGGCTCAATAGTTTGCGGAACCCGATTACATGACTTTATTTAAAAAAATATTAATCGCGAATCGCGGCGAAATAGCTGTTCGCATAATTAAAACGGCAACAGCGATGGGTTACTCCACCGTTGCTGTTTACAGTGAGGCAGACCAGGATGCGCTGCACGTGCAGCTGGCCGATCAATCAGTGCTTATCGGCCCCGCCCCGGTTGCAGAATCCTATCTCAATGCAGAGTCTATCATTGCAGCGGCTAAGAGCAGCGGTGCCGATGCGATCCACCCCGGCTACGGCTTCCTATCGGAAAACAGCGCTTTCGCCAGGCTGTGCCTGGATAACCAGATTATTTTTATCGGACCGTCCGCTCACGCCATCGAATTGATGGGATCAAAACGTCAATCCAAAATTGCAGTACAGAATGCCAATGTGCCCACCGTGCCGGGATACGACGGGGAAAATCAGTCCATTGCAGCCCTGACCCGGGAAGCCAAACGCATTGGCACGCCATTGATGATTAAAGCCTCTGCCGGTGGTGGTGGCCGGGGAATGCGGCTGGTAACCGATCTGTCGACGTTATCCGAGCATCTGTCTTCTGCCGCTTCAGAGGCAGAAAATGCGTTCGGCAGTGGTGAGCTGATTCTGGAAAAAGCCCTTATCAAGCCCCGCCACATTGAAATACAGATTTTTGCCGATCAGCAGGGCAATGTTATTTCGTTAGGCGAACGTGATTGCTCGGTGCAACGACGACACCAAAAAGTAGTGGAAGAAGCACCCTCACCTGCCGTTAACCCAACATTACGAAAAGCAATGGGCGAAGCGGCTATACAAGTAGCAACCCTTTGCGACTACACCGGAGCCGGAACGGTTGAGTTTCTGCTAGACCAAAGCGGAGATTTCTTTTTTCTGGAAATGAATACCCGCCTTCAAGTGGAGCACCCGGTTACCGAACAGGTGACCGGAATCGATCTGGTAGAATGGCAATTGCGCATTGCAGCCGGTGAACCATTACCGTTAACTCAAGATCAAATTCAAATAAAAGGGCATGCGATTGAAGTCCGTTTATACGCCGAAGATCCTTGCAATGATTATTTACCACAAACCGGGCCGATTCATTTGTGGCAGATTCCAGATGATGACAATGTGCGTGTCGATAGCGGAATCCTCCAGGGTACGCAGATTAGTCCCTTCTACGATCCCATGCTGGCAAAAATAATCGCCTTCAGCAATGACCGTCAGGGGGCGATTCGAAAACTGGATCGCGCGCTAAGCCACACCTGCCTGCTTGGAACCAAAACCAATAAATATTTTCTACGGGATATGATTAACCATCCGGAATTTCGATCCGGACAGGTTACCACTGATTTCATTGCCCGAAATCAGACACAGCTATTGGCAACAAACGTCCTATCCGACAACGAAGCAGATTCGTTTGCTCACGCGCTCGCGGTCGCGCTTTGGGTTTACTCACACACCCCGCAACCCTGCCGGCATCAAGATCGACTGAGCGGAAGAATGGGATCCATCGTTTTCCTCAGACATAATAATCGCGATAAAAACAAAACAGTTGTTCGCTGTCGTGTACATTATTTATCGGCTCAATGTTTACGGGTAAACGTCAATGACATGAGTTTTGATCTGAATATCAAAATATTAGGCGATCGATTCCATGTCCTGCATGATACAAACACCCACTCCGGAACTTTATTTATACAAGAACGTTCGCTGTTTTTTGATACCGGTGAACAAAGTTATCACTTTATTAACGCAACCCATGAGCTGCCGCATAAATCCGAGGCAGAAGGCAACGGCAGGATACTGTCTCCAATGGACGGAAACCTGATGTCGGTTCAAGTGTCACCCGGCGACAGCGTCAGCAAAGGTGATACCGTCGCGGTAGTTGAAGCGATGAAAATGGAGCACCAACTTAAAGCAGATGTCGACGGAATCGTCGAAACTGTTTCCGCCCAAGCGGGCGACCAGCTCAAAACCAGGCAGCTTATCTTATTGATTAAGCGAGAAATTAACCAAAACCAAACATAATTCAACAATAATTAGTTATTTATCAGGTGACCATGACAAAGCATCTGCATTTCGGAGGCAAAGGCTTGAACAGGACAGCTCATGAGGTTATCGTACGGCAACACAGAGCGCACCGTGGATGCAGCGTCATTACCCGATAAGAATAAAGCTATTATGTGTTGCACATCTTTCTTTCCAGGGACACTTAGAAATAACAATCCACAGTGAGAAGAAATCTCTGGGTGTTTTCTTGCACTATTTTTTAGGACGTAATAATAATTAGATTGCCATCTGGGGGTAACATGACAAGCAGTACGACTGATGTGATTACCTGGGGCATGATGCTTAAAAAAGCTCCGCTGATAATGCGGAACCTGCCCCGGATAATAAAAGGATTTAGGATCAGCAATATTAGCGACCACAAACAACCCTGTGGTCTTGGATGGACTTTCGAACAAGCGGTAAAACGCAACCCGAGAGGGACCGCTATCTTCTATGAGAATGTGCGTTTCAGTTATGACGAGTTCAACCAGTGGGGCAATCGAATTGCACACTACCTGATGAGTCAGGGCATAAAAAAAGGCGATGTTGTCGGTGTCTTTATTGAAAACCGGCCGGAGCTACTGGCCACGGTGCTGGGTGTCGCCAAAATCGGTGCTACCTGCGCTATGCTCAACACTTCTCAGACCAGTAAAGTACTGATTCACAGTTTCAATCTGGTCAAGCCCAAAGCAGCAATTGTCGGCGGCGAACTCACCGATGCTTTCGATGAAGTACGCGAAGACTTAACCGTCGGAGCAGATCAAGTCTATTTTCTGGCAGATCAGGACACCACAAAAGACCCGGGCGTAGCGCCGGAGGGCTATATTAACCTGGCCACCGAATCCGCAATCAGTCCCTCGCACAACCCGGATACCACCAACCGGATTTATATCGCGGATCCTTGCTTTTATATATACACGTCCGGCACTACCGGCTTGCCAAAAGCAGGCATATTCAGGCATGGCCGATGGATGAAATCCTATGGCGGCTTTGGGGTCATGGCCATGCGCCTCACGCCAAAAGACGTAATGTATTCCACTCTGCCACTCTACCATGCCACCGGTTTATGTGTTTGCTGGGGCTCAGCCATCGCGGGCGCGTCGGGCTTCGCTATCCGGCGTAAATTCAGCGCCTCTAACTTTTGGCGTGATGTTCGAAAATACAACGCTACCGCCATCGGTTATGTGGGCGAACTGTGTCGTTACCTTTTGGATCAACCCGAGCGTTCCGATGATGCCAACAACCCTGTGCGAAAAATGATTGGCAACGGGCTGCGCCCGAATGTATGGATGCCATTCAAAAATCGCTTCGCCATTGAAGACATCGTGGAACTCTATGCTGCGTCTGACGGTAATATCGGCTTTACTAACTTCTTTAATTTTGACAACACCGTGGGCTTCTCTCCCATGGACTGGGCACTGGTGGAATACGACAAAGAAAAAGAAGAACCGGTACGTGGCCCGGATGGCTTTATGATTAAGGCGGAAAAAGGCGGGCAAGGTTTGCTGATTGCCGAAATCAGTGACAAAGCCCCTTTGGATGGCTATACCGACCCGACCAAAACCTCCAAAGTCATACTCACCGATGTTTTTGAAAAAGGTGACCGCTGGTTTGATACCGGCGATATGCTGCGCGATATCGGTTTCGGCCATGCACAATTTGTGGATCGTCTGGGTGACACCTTTCGCTGGAAAGGAGAAAACGTTTCCACAACGGAAGTTGAAAACATCGTTTCCAATTACCCTCAAATTTCCGAAGCCGTCGTATATGGCGTAGAGATTCCGAATACCAATGGCCGCGCGGGTATGGCATCGATTACCCCCGCTGTGCCGCTGGAGGAATTGGATTTCAAAGACCTGCAAAAATTCCTTACCGCACAATTGCCTGCCTATGCCGTACCACTGTTCTTGCGTATTAAGCAACAAATGGAAACCACAGGAACCTTCAAATACCAAAAATCCCATTTGAAAGAACAAGCATATGACCCTTCCAAGACCAATGGCGAGCAAACTTATGCACTGTTACCCGGAAGTGAAGAATACGTAGAAATAACGCCGGAAATTCTAAGTGAAATTAACGGCGGTAAACTTCGTTATTGATTCATGTTCTTGCATACAATTCACTCAAACAAAAAAGGCCAGCGCTAAAAACTGGCCTTTTTGCTTAGGTTTGCTATAAAAAGTAATTACCCTTTGACTAAAAATTAAATCCTAAGATATGTATAACCAGGACGTTGACGCCCGCAAGGGAATAACCCAGCTTGCTCTTGAAGGGTTTTTCAGATTGGCAAAACGGTGGCACCTGTCACGAACGGAAGCAATGACACTGCTGGGATTAGCCGCCACTTCCACCTACGCCAATTGGAAAAACGGAAAATCCGGCGCAATCCCCAGGGATACGCTAGAGCGGATTACCTACCTGCTCAATATTGATGAGCAACTGCAACAAAACCAGATTAGTGACACAGCAATCAATCAATGGCTGCGACATACTGCCTTGAACGGGGGCCAATACACCCCCCTTGAGCAGATGTTGAAAGGCAATGTCATTGATATCTACTCTGTGCACCAACAACTTGTCCTGCACAGGGAACAACCAGTCATGGAAAGTCATATTCCCTGAAATTGTCTTTACCAAACAATTTGGTCACTTCACTGAACGGCATCCGGTTTTTGCATTGCAAGGGTTACGGGAATTTGGTGTAGTGCGTGTCCGTGAACAATCAGTCAGTCGGAGACACCACTATGTTAAAAACCGCCGTTACAGAAATGCTGGGAATAGAACACCCGATCGTCCAGGGTGGCATGATGCACGTAGGACGCGCAGAATTGGCCGCGGCCGTATCCAATGCAGGCGGTTTGGGAATTCTAACCGCCCTTACTCAGCCCACTCCCGAAGACCTGGTGAAAGAAATTGCCCGCTGCCGTGAAATGACCGACAAACCCTTCGGTGTCAATATAACGCTGCTGCCGACCATCAAGCCAGTGCCTTACGATGAGTACGCACAAGCTGCTATCGACGGCGGAGTTAAGATCATTGAAACAGCAGGCCGCAGCCCGGAACCGTTTATGGGTGCTTTTAAGGCCGCTGGCATCAAGGTTATTCATAAGTGCACGTCTGTCAGGCATGCACTCAAAGCAGAAAAAATCGGTTGCGATATGGTCTCCATCGACGGTTTTGAATGTGCCGGCCATCCAGGGGAAGACGACATCCCTGGCTTACTTCTGATCCCTTGCGCTGCGAATGTATTGAAAATACCCATGCTCGCTTCCGGTGGGTTCGGCGATGGTCGAGGTCTGGCAGCAGCTCTAGCCCTGGGTGCAGACGGTATCAATATGGGCACCCGGTTCCTTGCCACCAAAGAAGCCCCCGTTCACGACAACATCAAGAAACAGATGGTAGACGCATCGGAACTGGATACTACGCTGATCTTCCGCACCCTGCGCAACACCGCCCGCGTCTTCAAAAACAGCATTGCACAACAAGTCGTTGAAATCGAAGCCAAGCCCGGTGAGACCAATTTTGAAGACCTGGCCCCCCTGGTTGCCGGTGTCAAAGGCCGCGAAGTATTGGATAAGGGCGACATGGAATACGGTATCTGGACCGCTGGCATGGTTGTCGGACTGATCCACGACATTCCGGATTGCGATACTCTGGTTAAACGCATCGTCGCGGATGCCCAGGAGATTATATCCGCTCGTCTGAGTGGTATGATGCTGCAAAGCTAATCGCAATAATGCCGGGCTGGAAAGCAGCCCACTTTACGAATAAGGGACGCTAACAAATGAGCGTCCCTTATTTCTTTCCAAAGTCGGGATTAATACCAATAATCAGGCTTGTACGGGATGAGCATACAAAATGGATTCTGAGAACTCGAAGAACCCAATCATTTCTTTATCGCTCATTGAAGGAATCACTTTCTTAACCACCGTCTGAGCTGCGCCACGAACCCCGTCGGTAGCGACCGAAGTGACTTTCCCCATTACCCTACCCAGGTTCATCATCCCCAGCGGTTTGTGCATATAGGAATCGAGCGCAATATCCACCAGCTCGCACAGAGCCTCCGAGTATTGTTTTGAGATGGTACTGGCGCCGTTGGCCTTCCCCTGTTCCACCGCGGCACCCAGGCGATAACGTAGCTCGTCGTCGATCGCCACCGCCACATAAATCGGATAACGTTTACTTTCGCGCAACGGCAGTAACAATCCATTTATGTGATCTGCCAGCTTCTTGCGATCATTTGCATCAAGCTTTTTTATCACCTGCTTCAACGTCACATTAATGGTTTTTCTCATGGCAGATACACCACCATTCACCACTTTACGTCCCATATTATTCATCTTGACCTGATCGACCGGGGTCACAAAATATTGGTTCAGGCATTCATCTGCAAACTGACTGACCAATTCAAATAGTTTTTCACGTTGCACTTTATCGTTGCTGCTGGATAACGAAGCACGAAAATCGTTATTCATTTGATACAGGGTTTCTGAAGCTCCAAAACCTAAATACCAGCTTACTTCGCTCATCTATGTTCCTCCAATCTATCGCGCTTATTTTAATCACACTTTCATCGCCCCCCCATGGCTGCAGAGACCTACTCAAGTAACTTTAGGATCAATGTAATTCCGGCAGAACAAACTCCGTTGCACAGCCAGCGATTTTACCAAACCTATTTCGATTCGCTATTTGAACAATCTATTCGTCAATATTCCAGTCATCAATATGTCAATTATTAGAAAAACTGCTATAAATTATTGCAATAAAAAACATTAAGGCGAGGACGTATGCTACAGGGCTATGTACATCCGGATTTTGGCAAGGTTGCAGAAACACTTTCCCAACAGCTTCCCCGTAACCGGCCTGGCGGTGCTGCTCTTAGCGTTTACCATAAGGGGCAATGCGTCGTCGATATCTGGGGTGGCACCCGTAACACGGATGGCGATACCTGGCGCTCAGAAACGCTCGCGCTTTCTTTTTCTACCACCAAAGGGGTCGCATCTACCCTACTCCATATATTGGTTGACCATGGCTATCTTCGTTACGACGACCCGGTCAGCAAGTACTGGCCAGAGTTTGGCCAGAAATCGAAGCAATTCATTACCGTGCGGCAGCTGCTGTGTCATGAAGCCGGCTTATATCACATCCGCGAGATGATCGACGATGCGGAGCGGATGATGGACTGGAATTTCATGACCACGGCCATTGAGCGGGCTAAAACGATACATGAACCCGGCGCGACTAACGGCTACCACGCCTTCACTTATGGCTGGCTTATCGGTGAGCTGATCCAACGGGTCACCCACAAAACCTTTGCCGAAGTGCTTGAAGAAATGGTGACCATCCCCCTGGGGTTGGACGGTCTTTTCGTAGGCCTGCCCCCTTCGGAAATGAATCGCCGCGCCGAGCTGGTTAATAACGTAGGAAAAAATAACCCGAACGCAATGCGCTTTGAAAGACGCACTCAGCACCTGCTAATGAAAGCACTCACCGCAGGTTTAAAAGTCGCGAACATTGACCTGGATAAATCCATATCAGCGTTAGTGCCGAAAGGCGCAATGTACCTTGATTTCAACAGTCCGGATTTTCTTGGCTCCTGCCTGCCTGCGGTCAATGGCATGTTTACCGCGCGCTCCCTGGCAAAACTTTACGCTGTTTTGGCAAATGGCGGACAACTGGATGGTACCCGCTTAATTTCGCGGGAATCCATGAATGAAATAATGCAAATCCAAAACCGCACAATGGGCGACGTTATTCCGCTACCCATGCACTGGCGGCTTGGATACCACCGTGTATTTGCGCTAGGTCGCCCCACCTCCCTTAGCTTCGGGCATTTCGGATTCGGCGGCTCGGGGGCCTGGGCAGACCCTATACGGAATTTATCGGTCGGCTTCACATTAAATAACGGGTTCGGCACTCCCTTTGGCGATACCCGCATGCTACATATTACCAATTCCGTGATCAGAGCCGCTGAAAAGCGTTACCTTTATCCGGATAGCGAACAGATTTCCGGGATCGGCCCGTTTTTTCCCCGTGATCGAAAGATTAATTACGGCGCAGCTAAAAAAATTGTCAGTGGTGTTCTACCGCGGCGCCGGCGCAACGACGTATCGGTACTGTAAGCAACAATGCATTCCGCCTAGCCATCGGCAATGCATTCGTTTGATCACCAAGTGGCCCTCTACCCGAACCGTTAGTAAGTTAAGTTCGAAATTAGGGTTAACATTCTAATTTATTTGTATACCTTCCCACTCGTTGTGCAATGACACAGGTTGCGGTAATGGAACCTAACACCTGCAGTAATCACAACCACATCAATTTTAAGCCATCACCAACCTGATGAGGGAATATAAAATGAGCGAGTTTTCGGATCGCGTTAAAGACCAAGTGGAACAGTTTAATTCTTCTGTTGACCAGATCGTAAATGCTTACCGTGGTCTTTACACCAAGATCAAGGAAGAGAGTAACAAGCAGTTCGAAGAATTGGTCAAAACAGGCGAACAACAATTAAGTGCCGAAGAATCTTTTCTGGCGCAGCTTAAGAAAGACATCACTACTCCGTTTGATGACGTCAAAGGTTCTCTGGATCAGATTAAAAATGCGTATGTTGGCCTGGTAGTAAAGGCACGCAACAGCGGCGAACAGTACTTTGATGAGCTGGTAGAACTGGGCTCAAGCAAATTGACCGAACTGAAATCTGAAATTAAAGACGAGATCGAAGAAGTAAAAAAGCCTAAAGCCTCGAAGAAATTAGAGGCAGAAGAAGCAGAATAAGGTATTTTCGCATCAGAGCGGACATAAAAGCGGCTATTTAGCCGCTTTTATCCTGCTAACCCTCTCATAAATATACGCTTTTCCCTCCCCGCCTTTATCAATTAGTCAAATTCAAATATTGGTAACAGAGACTTGGTATATACGTTAGAATCAAGTCTCATATTTGACGATCAGTGCAATTTCAGGATCGTCTGAGGCTATACTGTTAACAACCATTACAAAATATTTGCGAGAAAGTAGTCTATGCCAGACATTAACCAAGGCATGCGGGAAGACGCACCTATCAACTGGGTCCCGGCAATCATCTTCAGCAGCACATTCCTAATCGCTATCACAGCCGTTCCTCTTTATGGTTTCCTGGTGGGCTATGACTGGGTGGAAATTGTCACCTGTATCGTCATGGTGGCCTTTTGCGGGTTCTCGATCACAGGCGGTTACCACCGTCTTTGGTCTCATCGAGCCTATGATGCCAACCCCTTAGTACGCGCGTTTTTTGCTTTTTGGGGAGCCTGTGCTCTACAAAACACCATATTGATCTGGTGCTCGGGTCACCGCCGCCACCACCGTCACGTGGATGATGTCGACAAAGATCCTTACTCCATAAAGCGCGGATTCTGGTTCGCCCATATAGGCTGGATGTTACGCAATTATAAAAGCAGTGATGTTGACCTGGCCAATACCCAGGACCTGCAACGGGACAAGATCGTTATGTTCCAGCACAAATATTATGTCCCTTTGGTCGTCGCATCCAATATCGGCGTACCCGTGGCGCTGGGCATACTCAATGGCGATGTATTAGGCATGCTATTACTGGCCGGTGTGTTACGTCTGGTCATTAGCCACCATGTCACTTTTTTCATCAATAGTCTTTGTCATACCTGGGGCAAACAGCCCTACACCAGCACCAACACCGCCAAAGATAACTTCTTCCTGGCCCTGGTAACCTACGGTGAGGGCTACCATAATTTCCACCACTACTTCCAGACCGATTACCGCAATGGAGTCCGCTGGTGGCAATTCGATCCTACAAAATGGATGATCGCTTCTTTATCCTGGATCGGCATGACGTCTAATCTGAAACGAGTGCCCAGCTTTAAAATTCAGGAAGCATTGGTTCATATGCAATTTGAAAAAGCCCATAAGCAATTGAACCTGAGCCGCCTGCCAACCCCCAACGTAGAAGCGCTGCGTCAAACGCTGGAAAGTGAATATCAACAGTTTTCAAAAACCCTGGCCGACTGGAAAGAGCTGCATGGACAGTGGGTTCAACAAAAACGCCAGGAATTTGAAGAAAAGAAACAGGAGCTGCAGGAAAAATGGCAACAGGCCACCGTGCGCACCCGCTTCCTTGAAATGGAATACAACCTGAAAATGCAGCGCAAGCGCTTGCAGATGTTCAGCCTGAATTTCGCAACGGCTCACTCGTCATAAAGGTGTGTTAGCAAACAATTCTTAGGCAGCAAAAGGTTGGCTAAATCAACCTTTTGCTTTCTTATCCTGCGCTATATCAAGCCAACCGACGCCGGTTAAGCAACTTCAAATAATCCGGCCGCCCCCATACCACCACCGATGCACATCGTCACTACCACGAACTTCGCACCTCGGCGCTTGCCTTCTATCAAAGCATGACCCACCATTCTGGCACCAGACATACCATAGGGATGGCCGATTGAAATGGCACCGCCGTTTACATTCATGATCTCGGGGTCGATTTCGAGCTTGTCCCGGCAATACAGCGTTTGAACTGCAAATGCTTCGTTTAATTCCCAAAGGCCGATATCGTTAATAGTAAGACCGTGAATCTTCAGCAGCTTAGGAATCGCGTAGATAGGCCCTATTCCCATTTCTTCCGGCGCATTTCCCGCAACCGCCATACCTCGGTAAATACCCAGTGGGGACAAGCCACGCTGCTCTGCCAGTTTAGACTCCATCAACACACACGCAGAAGCACCGTCTGACAACTGGCTGGCGTTGCCCGCAGTGATCACTCCACCTTCAACCACGGGTTTGAGTTGAGCGAGTGACGCCAAGTCGGTTTGAGGGCGGTTACCTTCATCCTTGGATAAAGTCACCTGCTGGTAACTCACCTCTTTGGTTTCTTTATTAAGCACAGCCTGTTCCGCGCTTATAGGTACAATCTCATCATCGAATTTACCGGCTTGCTGCGCTGCAGCAGTCCTTTGTTGTGAGCTAAGGGCGTACTCGTCCTGCGCTTCGCGGGAAACCCCGTATTTCTTCGCTACATTCTCAGCCGTAAGTAACATCGGCATATACGCATGCTCGGCGTGAGCAATAACGTTCGCATCCTCTTCTGCTTTCACCCACTCAAAATATTTATTCTGAACCGCACTTATATTTTCCTGGCCACCGGCAACACACACATTCATACCATCCACAATGATCTGTTTAGCGGCGGTTGCTATGGCCATCAAACCCGACGAACATTGGCGATCCATGGTCTGGCCGGAGGCGGTTACGGGGAGCCCAGCAGCCAAGCTGGCCGTTCTCGCCAGGTTGTTACCCGCTGTACCGGCCGTCAGTACTGCCCCGATGACCACGTCATCTATTTCTCCGCCATCCACACCGGAACGAGCCACCGCATGCTGAATAGCATGCCCCATCATAGTGGGTGACTTGATGTTATTTAAGGATCCACGATACGCGCGACCGATCGGGGTTCTCGCAGTGGAGACAATTACGGCTTCTTTCATTGGACATTCCTCTGATTTTCGAAACGATAAGTTTATAAGAATATTCTACGGAAGGTTGACCCAACAAGTCAGGCAATCAGGCCAATTCCGATTAAACCATGAGCGTTGAAATACGCCTGAGATACAGAAACGTCTACCGAAAACGTCGACAAAACCAATGCAACGCCCTATCGGCTACTAAATTCGCTCGATTTCAACCATATGTAGCGTAATGGAACGAGACTTTGCCTTCAGGTTAACGACCGAATCAGAGTTTCCCTGTGAAAATTCAATACTGCGCTGAATCCACTTTTGTGTATTTTCAAGTTGTATACTCTGTTCCTTCCCAAACGCTTTTACTGCCAATACGCCCGTTCCCCGGTCAAGGTAAGTTACCGTCAGCTTTCTCGTCGTGCCTGAAAGACTCTCAATGAACCCTTTATCAAACTCCACGTCAATGGACTTGCCTGCTGACAAGCTTCGCGCCCAGGCACCGAAACGAACACTCTGATCACCCAACTGCTGGGGCGGGTTGTAGCGCAAATCCCGAGGTTTAAAATGTTCTGACGCCGGTACCGGCTTCGCGAGAAACGTATAATCACCTTTTAAATGCAACCCTTCCCTGAACGCAATCCAAGCACCGGGAGACGTTTGGGGGCGAGCATGATAACCCGCGTATTCACGGGCAAAATCAAATGCAGCCATAAACTCCGGGTCGTGGCATCGCTCTATATCAAGGCCATACACGGCCAAATAGCTTACGCCCAGGTTCAGGTCAGAAAGAATGCGCCAATAATTGAATTGAGCGAACGTAGACCAGCGTTTATCTTTCTTTGTCCCATGGGTACCGTCGGCTGCGGCCCAGGACTCGGCGTAGCAATCGGTAATCCCTGTCCTGCACCATTGCAAAAAAGGCCCGTACCGAGCGTTTTCATCACCTTTGTAACGCGGCTCCATTTCTGCGCCGGTTTGGTAGACCCCGGCTATACCTTTAGACAAAGCGTCCTCTATCGTCGGTGACGTTGCCGCAGTCATACGCAGAAATAGCTTATATTCAGGCGGAAAATACGTTAAGTAAGCTTTGTTGATCCGCTCAACATAATCTTCGTTCTGCGTGCTTTCAAAATCAACCCATTTGACGCCGTGGGGAACCTTCCACTCCGCTTTCGGCGGCATGTCTTTCACAGATATAGAATGTTCTGTCCCCACCTTGTTGTAATTCATACGTATACCGAGGATATGATCAGAGTAAGCCGCTTTCTTGAGGTGCTTCGACAACGCAATGAGAAACTTTTCGTATTGATCTACGTAGTACGGGTGCCAGTACATTAATGTACCGTCTTTGTCTTTAATCTGGTGTGAGTGTGGCACTGAATGGTAAGGCACCCTTTGAAACAAAAACGCCGGTTTGCGGTTTCCGTTGATTTGCAAGGTTACTTTAATATCCAATTTATCAAAGTAGGCAAGATGCTTATCCAGCTTACTCCAATCGTACTCGTCCTCACCGGTGTGCAGTGATTTCCACTGCAGCATAACTTGTCCACCATCTATAAAATCCAGAGAATACTGATCAGCACCAGTGGCCCAGATTAAATAAATTCCACCATAGGGGTTTTTAGCGGGGGCAGAGGCGGAAAACAAAAGCGCCAGGCAACATAACGCTAACCGCACGCCAAAACCGGTGCCACGACAACAACTGCTTTCTGAAAGCTCCCTCACTCACTTACTCCGGATAACGACTTCGTACTTCCTACTCTAACGACCAACCAAAATAGGTTCAATCGGCTGACGGAACATAAAAGATGCCACTGGTAAGCAGAATAAGGAAAAAACAGAGAATAATAAAGAAACCTTCCCCGGAACAAGCTTCCCTAAGGGAAGCTTTGCACCGGAAAAGTAGTGCCATCCTGGCCAGGCGTCCCTGCCTGTAGCGACAGCCGCTGGGTAATAGCGCTGCCATACTCCTATGGCTTTGTCACCTGCCAACACTCCGTGATCAGCAAATTCCTTAAGCCATTTAGATCACCATATCCCTATGGCGTGCGAACCCGGACCATATTAGCTTTCGGGAAGCTCTTCACCTTCCTCAACGGAAGATGGATGACTAACGATGTAATCCCTGTACTCTTCCAAGCTGAGCACTTTATCTTCGTTAGAATCGATCTCAGAGAAATAATGGCTGATGTTGTTATCATCGGCTTCTTCCTGAGAGATGTGCATGTCGTCATTGTTATCCAGGCTATCGAAATCGGTATCGATCTTTTCAACATCACCTGCCATTGCAAAGGTGGACAGTGTTGCTGCTGCTGTGAAAATCATTAACTTTTTCATATCAAAAACTCCTTTCGAATCTACAAATTCCATATCGTAAATGAAATTACACCGGCCAAATCGCCTTGTCCTGCATTTTGAAAATTCAGCTCCAGCCTACTTATCAAAACCGCTTTTTGGCCTCACTAGTAACAAAGCAACTGGCGTGCCAGGTTTTCCAACGCAAAAAACCGCGAAATTCAGGCCCAAATCAGGTGGAATCGGTTAAATAGTTTGGCTTCTTAACCAATCAGAAGAAAACCAACGGATAGGATTTCAAAATCATTGTAAGAATGAAAAATTGCCACGCGAATACGCCGCTGGATTTTTTTCTGAGCTGAATTTCATCAGTTTCGCTCAACGAATCCTCACCATTTTGTACAACCCGGCTATTCTGGTTGTTTCACACTACCGCTTTGTCCCTTCAGCCAACTTGTTTAGAGAAACACGATCAACCACCATAGTCCGGCATTCCCGAAAGGAATGCGCTTCCACTGAGCGGGACCGGATCTCACCCTTATCAGCATCAAAATCCCCATCGCATTTTTATCCAACCGGTGAACGGAACCCGACCACTTTCTTAGCCCAATGGAGCCATTACATCATGATAAAACTCACCCTCCCATTTGCCTGCATTCTGTTTGGACTAATAAGCAGTGCCAGTTACGGAATTAATCGTGACCCCACCCCGACACCTCCCACGGACCCGGTTGAAGGTGAAGCCTGTAATAACCCGGACAACCAGTTACGCCCTGGTGAAACAACCCGGCGCATTACCATCGACGGGCAAACCCGCCAATACATTCTGAATGTTCCGAACAGCTATGACGGGACCACAGAGGTTCCTCTGTTACTCGATTTTCATCCGCTGATGTCGAGTTCGGAATACCAATCCAGCAACTCCGGAACGAATGCCCTTTCAGAAACAGCGGGCTTTATTGCTGCCTATCCTGACGGTGTCGATGATTCGTGGAATTTCGGACCCTGCTGCACCGAATCAAGACAGGTGGACGATGAAAAGTTTGCCCGTGCTATTGTCGACGAACTAAAAGATGAGGGCTGCATTGACGACAAGCGCGTCTACGCCATGGGGTTTTCTAATGGTGGCGGAATGTCTCACTATCTGGCTTGCGATGCAGCAGACGTATTTGCCGCAGTGGCACCCGCTGCGTTTGATTTGGTAGAGGAACGCCAGTGCAATCCGTCGCGCCCGATCTCTGTTTTTTCAACCCGCGGTCGCTTTGATTTCATTGTCCCCTATCGTGGCGGCGCGTCCAATCCCCCCACCCCTTACGACCTGGATACGATCCACTTCCTCGGTGCTGAAGGTACTTTTGCGGAATGGGGCCGAATTAATCAGTGCAGCGGTAGCCCGACCAATATCGGCAACGGCTGCCAAGCTTTTAGTGGCTGTGCAGGCGATACCGAAGTAGTGCTATGTACCAAATCGAGCGGCGGGCACAGTGGCTGGGATGCCAACGAAGCCTGGAACTTTCTAAAAAATAAACACATGCCATAGACTGACTGTGAGGGGAATGCGCTAACAAACCGCATTCCCCTTTTAGGTAGGGGCAAGGAACCGCGACTATGAAATATCAAAAACTCTTTTTTCTCCCGCTGCTGACCAACACATTACTACTCAGCCTATCCGCCGAGGCTGACGTTGTGTATCAGCCTTCATTCAGCAATGGCAATGATGGCTTTTCGCTGGAGGGACGCAGTAGTATCAACGGCGGTGGCATACGACTGCAGGGTGGCTCTACTATCGCCCGAGTGCAATCTCCAGTTATTGAGGTGAGTGACTACCAGCATCTGGTTCTGTCATACAACCGGGCGACCAACCGTCTGGACCCGGGTGAAGCGGCTGCAGCCCAGATTTCCGTAAACGGTGAAGATTTCGCAACCCTCGAATCTGTTCGCGATGAGAACGGAAAGGTTACGTTTCCTATCACACATTCTGCGGACATCAACACGGTGGCGTTACGTTTCTCCCTGAACGCAAGCAGCTTTTTCGAGAGCTATAACGTCAGTGACATCACCCTAGAAGGAGACGCGGAAAATTGTGGAGAAGAATGTGATCCCGTCGAACCTCCCGAGCCAGGTAACCATACGGTTATCGTGCCGGATTCGAGCTGGACTTGTTCGGCCCCCGAAGGCATTCCCGACCCCACAACCGGTACCCTGGTTTTTAAAACCACTTTATCTGCGGGCAATGTTCGCGATATCGGGATCACACCATACGGTCAACGAAAGGTTACTCCCGTGAATGGCGGGCAAATTCAAGCTGCTGATTTTGGTAGTCCGCCACTCTCCGGGGACGTACAAGACAACGCACTGGACGTAGACCTGCATTTGCCCAGTGGTGCCGTTGAGCACGAAAGCCGCTACGTCATTACCACTTCGGATCGCACGCTTATCTATATGCGAAATTGTGGCGTCGCTGATGCCGACAACATTCGGTTTGTTGCTGATTTTGAAGCGCCTGATAACAGCCGCTATGCCTGGCTTAACAATGGGCGCTATATCGGTGTACGAAAGGTGAATGGTAAAAGCATTGACCTGGAAGTCTATACCGACGCGTCTACCAGACCGAATGATCGGCGCGTGCAGGTGCTCGCCGACAACGATGTCCGCCAACAAACCTGGGAATGCCCTACACTGTCTCCCGCCGTATCCCCAGGCGATTCAGTGATGACCCTACGGGTCGGAATTTCTGGATTCCAGAGTGTGGGTGACTCTAAGTACGGTTCGCGCCGAATCATTGGCATTACCGGCGGCAGTTTCAGTGGCACTATCAATGGCAACGTAAATCCAGGCGGTGCGGATTACCAGCTCACTCGGAATGGTGAGCTCAGTCTGGAGGCGCGCTACACCATAGAACCGGAAAACGGAGAACCCATCCTGGTCCGAAATTGCGGTGACTACGGGAGTGGCGACTTAACATGGCCCTTATTCGAAGCCGCCACTGACAGCGAATACAATTGGCTCAATGACACTGATTTCGTCGGTACCATCACTCCGGGCTTGGGCCGGGTAACTATCGAAGTATACGACCGACAATAACGCCCGAAGCAGGATGATCATATAAATTTCAGGCACAAAAAAAGCCCGCTACTGCGGGCTTTCCAGGATATTGTAGGGAGTTTACCCCGAATTTGGTCGGAACGGCAGGATTTGAACCTGCGACCACCACACCCCCAGTGTGGTGCGCTACCAGACTGCGCTACGCCCCGAATCTCTTTATTTTCAGAAGGTTAGAGAATTACTCACCCTTCAAAGAGGAGGCAAATAATACAGCATCCAAGCTGATTATCAAACGGTTTTTTGTACTCAGCAGCTCACCTTAGTGATGATCTTTAAGTACAAATAAAACATCTTCCAGCTCAGTGATCATTTGCCGTATGAGCTGCGAAGACTTGGTAATATCGATATGAGCATCTTCACCAGTCAACTTTTGACGGGCGCCACCAATAGTGTAGCCCTGGTCATATAACAGACTGCGAATCTGACGAATCATTATAACGTCCTGTCGCTGATAATAACGCCGGTTACCCCGTCGCTTCACCGGCTTCAATTGGGTGAACTCTTGTTCCCAGTAACGTAAAACATGGGGTTTTACGTCACACAGATCGCTCACTTCCCCAATCGTAAAATAGCGCTTCCCCGGTATTGCTGGTAGTTCGTTATTGTTGCTTGCTTCCAGCATAGGCTTCCACTCGTTGCTTCAACTTTTGACCGGGACGAAACGTAACAACGCGTCGCGCCGAAATAGGAATTTCCTCGCCGGTCTTGGGGTTTCTCCCTGGACGCTCCCTTTTATTCCGCAAATCGAAATTGCCGAATCCAGAGAGTTTTACATGCTCGTTTGATTCAAGGGAAGCCCGAATTTCTTCGAAAAACAGTTCTACCATTTCTTTGGCTTCACGCTTGTTCAACCCAAGTTCTTCGAATAGCTTTTCAGCTAAGTCAGCCTTGGTTAACGCACTCATCCTCATTCCCTCAACGTGACATTGAACAGTTCTTTGAGGCGCGAAACCACCCTCTCCACTAATGGGTTGATGTCTTCGTCCTGCAAAGTCCGGTTCGGGTCTTGTAGCGTGATTCCAAAAGCAATGCTCTTTTTGCCTGCTTCCAGATTATCACCCTGGTAGACGTCGAACAGCACGAGTCCGGTCAACAAATCGCCAGCCATTTCGCGCACATTTTTTAGTATAGACTGTGCTGAAATCTTTTCATCAACTATTACTGCAAAATCGCGCCTAACTTCCGGATATTTCGACAATTCTTTGAACTGGGGCAAGCTACGGCACCGAATTCCGTCTAAAGCTAACTCATATAGGAAAGCTTTCTGTGGTAAATCCAGGCTTTTTTGCACGCTCGGATGCAACGCGCCCAGGAATCCGACCACCTCATCACCGCGCTTAATTACAGCTGTCTGGCCTGGATGTAAAGCAGGATGAGCCCCACTTTCAAAGCGATAAACATGCTCTCCACCGGTCAAAGCCAACAACGCTTCTACATCGCCCTTGGCATCATAGAAGTCGACCGGGCGGGCTTTTCCGAACCAGCTTTCATCACTCTCTCCACCGTAAAGTAAACCGGCCAGATAATCTTTTTGCTGTAACCCGGTTTCCTCCTGCAGAAAATTTAAGCCCCGTTCAAAAAGCTTCAAGCGAGGTTGTTGGCGATTAATATTATAACTGGCCGTTTTCAGTAAACCGGCCCACAAGGTAGTGCGCATCTCAGACATATCCGCTGAAATCGGATTGGCCAACGCAACCGAGTGTTGCTGTGGTGTCAGCAGCTCAATGTATTTTTTATCCACAAAACTATAGGTAATCACTTCCTGATAGCCACGGTCTACCAACACAGTTTTCAACTGTGAAACGGGAATCAAAGACTCTTCACGGGGAGGTGAAAACGCATCCAGAATCGGCATGGAAGTAGGTAGGTTATCGTAACCATAAACCCGCCCCAATTCTTCGATTAGATCCACTTCCAGGCGAATATCAAATCGGTAGCTGGGCGGTACAATGTGCCATCCGTTTGTCGTGGACACCATATCCATCCCCAAGCGCCCGAGAATGTCCTCAATGTCGTTATCCGGTATGTCACAGCCCAAAATGCGATTGATTCGATCGCGACGCAATTGAATGGAATGCAGGTGCGGGATATTTTCGGCACTCATGACTTCGATCAACGGTCCGGCGTCGCCACCCACGATATCCAGCAACAACGCAGTTGCTCTCTCAATGGCGTGACGCTGTAACTCGAAATCAACGCCGCGCTCAAAGCGATGGGAGGAATCAGTATGCAGTCCATAACGACGCGCTTTACCTGCGATGGCAATAGGGTCAAAGAATGCACTTTCCAGGAAGATCGATCGAGTTGATTTGCCGACCCCGGAACCTATACCACCCATCACCCCCGCCATGGCTAACGGACGTTCCTGATCCGCAATAACCAATACATCAGAAGCCAATGTTATCGTCTGACCATCCAACAAGGTGAGCTGCTCACCCTCGTTTGCCATACGTACGTGAATACCACCCTTTAATTGGTGTAGATCGAACGCGTGCATCGGTTGACCTAATTCCAGCAACACGTAATTTGTCACATCCACCACGGCGTCAATCGAACGGATACCGCTGCGTCGCAGCCGCTCTACCATCCATACCGGGGTTGGCTTTGTCAGGTCGACACCCTGCACCACCCGGCCTACATAACGCGGACACTGCTGTGCGGCGGCCACTTCCACTTTAAAAGTGTCATTAATCGTTTGCTTTACTGGCCTGCAAATCACAGGAGTAACATCACACCGGTTCAGCACGCCAATTTCCCTCGCCAAACCGGCAATGCCCAGACAATCCCCTCGATTAGGCGTCAGGTCAACGTCGATTGCTTTGTCATCCAACGCCAAATAGCTTTCGATAGAGCGCCCTATTGGCGCCGTTTCGGGTAATTCCATTAGCCCGTCGGAAGATTCTTCCAGGCCTAACTCCTGGGCGGCGCACAACATGCCAAACGATTCGACACCGCGCAATTTCGCACGTTTAATTTTAAAGTCGCCAGGTAATACCGCGCCGATCTTAGCACAGGGAATTTTTATTCCGGCGCGCGCATTAGAGGCGCCACACACAATTTGCAATGGTTCCGCGTCCCCTGCATTCACCAGGCAAACCTGCAGCTTCGCTGCATCCGGGTGCCGTTCAGTGCTGATAATTTCAGCTACCACGACTCCGCTAAATTCACCGGCGACCGGTTCAACACTGTCCACTTCCAAACCTGCCATGGTTATCTGAGCCACCAGCTCGTCAGTACTTAACGCCGGGTTAACCCACTCACGGAGCCACTTTTCACTGAAGCGCATGTCTATTTTCCCCTGATTCTTTTACTTAATTTGCGTCGGTTAATATCGTCTTCTTTCCATTGACCTGCTAACGAAATTGCCTGAGAAACTTCAGGTCATTTTCAAAAAACAAACGCAAATCATTGACGCCGTATCGCAACATCGTGAGGCGTTCGATACCGATACCGAAAGCAAAACCGGTGTACTTTTCTGAATCCACTTTAACGTGCTCAAATACTTTCGGGTGCACCATGCCGCAACCCAGGATCTCGAGCCAGCCAGTATGACTGCAAACCCGGCACCCATTGCCTTCGCACATAACACACTGGATATCCATTTCGGCAGACGGCTCTGTAAACGGAAAGTAAGAAGGCCGAAACCGCACATCCAGATCTTTTTCAAAGAAATCACGAAGAAAGGCCGCCAGAATGCCTTTCAGATCAGCAAAGGTTATATTGGTATCCACCAACAACCCCTCTATCTGGTGAAACATCGGAGTATGGGTTAAGTCGGAGTCGCAACGATAAACACGTCCCGGACAAATGATCCGGTACGGGGCCTCACTGTTTTCCATGGTTCGAATCTGCACCGGCGAGGTATGTGTACGCAGCAGGGTTCCTGCGTCGAAATAAAAGGTATCGTGCATCGCGCGAGCCGGATGATGTCCCGGTATGTTCAAAGCCTCAAAATTATGGAAATCATCTTCGATCTCCGGGCCGTCTTTCACTTCGAAGCCCATGGATGCAAAAAAGGACTCAACCCGCTCCAGAGTTCGGCTCACCGGGTGCAATCCGCCCGCGCCCGAATTCCTGCCCGGCAAGGTGACATCCACCTGTTCACTGGCAAGCTGCTCCAACAACGCTTTTTCAGCCAGAGCATCCTGGCGGGCTTTTATCGCGGTTTGCACCTGCTCTTTTACCTGGTTAATCTCTGCACCTGCCGCTTTTCTTTGATCCGGCGCCAGCGTACCTAACGTTTTTAGCTGACTGGTAATCAGCCCTTTCTTGCCCAGATATTGAACCCGGACCTGATCCAATTGAGCGACCGAGTCGGCGCTTTCTATTTCAGCTAATGCTTGCTGTTGAATGCTTTGCAGGTGTTCCATGACGATTCCCAAAAAATAAAAAAAAGGGGAAGAGCCGAAGCCCTTCCCCTATTCTATGCTTGATTTGTCACCTCGATGTGACGGTGACTCATCCGCTGCGTTTAGCTGGAAAGACTGGCCTTCGCCTTCTCTGCTAACGCGGCAAACGTTGCCTGATCATGGACGGCGATATCAGCCAGGATTTTACGATCCACTTCCACTGACGCTTTTTTCAGTCCGTTAATGAAACGACTGTAAGACAAACCGTTCATGCGGGCTGCGGCATTAATACGAGTGATCCATAGTTGACGGAACTGACGCTTGCGCTGACGACGGTCGCGGTAAGCGTATTGCCCGGCTTTGGTTACGGCTTGCTTGGCAACGCGCAATACGCGACTGCGAGCACCATAATAACCTTTGGCCTGCTTCAGGATCTTTTTGTGACGACGAGATGCGGTTACACCGCGTTTAACTCTAGGCATTGTTTAAACCTCCAAATTCCTGATCCAGCCTTACACGTAAGGCATCATGCGTGCAACCAAAGCCACATCGGACTTATGCACCATGGACATGGGTCGCAACTGACGAATCCGCTTGGAATTCTTTTTGGTCAGAATATGACGTTTGAAGGCTTGTTTTCGCTTGAAACCGTTGGCGGTTTTTTTAAAACGCTTGTAAGCCCCACGGTTGGTTTTCATTTTTGGCATAATATGCTCCGCATTGCTGCATATAAAGTAAATAGTATAAAAACAAGCTTAAGCGAAAGCTTATTTTTTCTTTTTCGGTGCAATAACCATAGTCATTTGACGACCTTCCATTTTCGGGATCTGCTCCACGGCACCCATTTCAGCGAGGTCGGCTTCGATGCGTTTCATCATCTCCATTCCTAACTCCTGGTGCGCCATTTCACGACCACGGAAACGCAAGGTAATCTTGGTTTTGTCACCGTCTTCAAGGAACCGTTTCAGGTTGCGAAGTTTTACCTGGTAGTCCCCATCCTCAGTTCCCGGGCGAATTTTGATTTCTTTCACCTGGGTCTGTTTCTGCTTCTTACGGGCTTCAGCTTGGCGCTTCTTCTCTTCGAAGATGTGCTTACCATAATCCATGATCCGACAAACCGGTGGCTCAGCATCGGGAGCGATTTCAACTAAATCCAATTCTGACTCCGCGGCAACAGCCATTGCCTTCGCGATGTCAACAATCCCTATTTGCTCTCCGTCTGCCGCTACCAACCTAACCTCAGTACAGGTTATATCATCGTTGATGCGATTTTTTTTCGATGTGGATACGGGGCGTTTGCTGCGCTGCTTAATAGGTATTCCTCCTGGCCCGTTAATAGAATTTGGTAGGCATGATCGGATTCGAACCAACGACCCCCACCATGTCAAGGTGGTGCTCTAACCAACTGAGCTACATGCCTGTTACAGTTAGGCGCGCAAAAATACCACTGCGCTCCGCTAAGTGCAAGTCAAGATTTCAAAAATCAGACTTGATAGAAGTCCTTGTACCAATCTACAAAGTTCTTAACGCCGGTCTCTATCGGCGTATCCGGACGATACCCCATATCAGTGACCAGATCATCTACATCGGCATAAGTATCCGGCACGTCACCAGGTTGCATAGGTAGCAGATTTTTCTCAGCTTTTTTGCCAAGACACTCTTCCAACACTTCGATGTAGCGCAATAGTTCAATTGGCTGATTGCTACCTATATTATATAGGCGATATGGCCCCTTACTGGTTGCCGAGTCGGGCTTGTCACCGGTCCAGTTCGGATTAGGCACCGCTACATTATCCAGCGTGCGGACCACCCCTTCCACGATGTCATCCACATAGGTGAAATCGCGCCGATGATTGCCGTAATTAAAGACGTCAATGGGCTTACCTTCCAGAATCGCTTTGGTGAACAGAAACAAAGCCATATCCGGACGGCCCCAGGGACCATAAACCGTAAAAAATCGCAATCCGGTTGTTGGTAAATTAAACAGGTGGCTGTAAGTATGGGCCATCAGTTCGTTGGACTTTTTTGTGGCCGCATAAAGAGACACCGGATGATCCACATTGTCGTGCACCGAAAACGGCATATTTGTATTGGAGCCATACACAGAGCTGGTGGATGCATAAACCAGATGCTCAACCTTGTTGTTACGGCAATTTTCCAGAATGTTTATAAACCCAACCACATTCGCCTCAATGTAGGCGTAGGGGTTAATAATGGAATAACGCACACCCGCCTGAGCCGCCAGATTGACCACCTTTTGAGGCTGTTCTTTCTTGAACAGCTGTTCCACTGCAGACCGGTCTTCCAGCGATGCTTTAACAAAGGTGAATCCATTGCGATCCTGAAGCCGCTTTAATCTTGCCTCTTTCAATGACACATCATAGTAGTCATTCAGGTTATCCAGACCAATAACCTCATCGCCTCTATCCAACAATTTGTGGGAAAGAGTGGAACCGATAAATCCAGCCGCTCCGGTCACCAGAACTTTCATAAGATGCGTTCCTCGCTATTCAAATAGTTCGTTGTACTTCAATATTAATACTAGCTCGTGGATGCAGAATCATAGCATAGCTACCTACCCTGCCTAACTATTGGATAAAGGCTAGATCCTTCAATCGCTGAACTTCATCACGGATACGGGCGGCTTCTTCAAATTCCAGGCTTTTCGCACTCTTAAACATCTTTTGCTCAAGCTCCTTGATCATTGCCGCTACCTGACGCGGCTCCATCGAGGCAATATCCACTTTATATTCACCGCTCCGGTCAGCCACTTTCCGCAGATTTTTACGATTACCGCCCGGCGCACGAGCACCCTCCATAATATCCTCAACGGATTTTCTGATCCCGGCGGGGGTAATGCCGTTCGCTTTGTTGAACTCCGTCTGCTTGTTGCGGCGACGCTCTGTTTCGTCCATCGCCTTGCGCATAGAATTGGTTATCTTGTCTGCATAGAGTATGGCCCGCCCGTTCAGATTCCGGGCTGCGCGTCCGATAGTCTGAATCAGGGAACGCTCAGAACGCAGGAAGCCCTCTTTATCGGCATCCAGAATTGCCACCAAAGAGACTTCCGGCATATCCAGACCTTCGCGCAACAGATTAATGCCCACCAGCACATCAAACTCGCCTAAGCGTAAATCCCGGATAATTTCTACCCGCTCCACGGTATCAATATCCGAGTGCAGATAGCGTACACGTACTCCGTGCTCAGCCAGGTAATCCGTCAAATCTTCTGCCATGCGCTTGGTTAAGGTGGTTACCAGGACCCGCTCTTGTTTGGCAATGGTCGCAGAGATTTGAGATAACAAATCTTCCACCTGTGTGGTAGCGGGCAAAATCTCTATCTGTGGATCGACCAAACCGGTGGGCCGCACAATCTGCTCGATAACGGCCTGCTGGTGCTCCGCCTCGTAATTGCCCGGTGTAGCGGAAACAAAAATCGTTTGCGGACATAAGGCCTCCCATTCTTCAAACTGCAGGGGCCGGTTATCCAAAGCAGAGGGCAAACGAAACCCATACTGAACCAGTGTTTCTTTGCGCGACCTGTCACCTTTATACATGGCGCCTATCTGGGGCACCGTCGCATGGGATTCATCGATTACCACAAGCGCATTATCGGGCAGATAATCAAACAGCGTCGGAGGTGGTTCTCCGGCACCACGCCCTGAGAGATAACGGGAATAGTTTTCTATTCCGGTGCAATACCCCAGCTCCTGCATCATTTCCAGATCATAACGGGTACGCTCCCCTAGACGCTGGTGCTCCACCAATTTACTTTCGTTACTGAAGAACGCCAACCGATCATGTAACTCGGTTTTGATATTATCGATCGCGCCCACCACGGTTTCGCGGGGAGTAACATAATGGGATTTAGGATAGATCGTATAGCGAGGTAAGCGCTGCAACACCTCTCCTGTCAGCGGATCAAACAAGGACAGGTTCTCAATTTCGTCATCAAACAACTCGATTCGCAGCGCTTCTCGCTCAGATTCCGCGGGAAACACATCGATGATTTCTCCACGCACGCGATAATTCGCACGATAAAAATCCGTGTCGTTACGGGTGTATTGTAGCTCCGCCAATCGACGCAGAATCGTGCGCTGATCAATCGGATCACCACGGTCCAGGTGCAAGACCATTTTCAGGTAACTCCCCGGATCACCCAAACCATAGATCGCGGACACCGTTGCAACAATTAACACATCTTGCCGCTCCAGCAACGCTTTCGTAGCAGACAACCGCATTTGCTCAATATGCTCGTTAACCGAGGAGTCTTTATCTATAAAGGTATCGGATGAAGGCACATAGGCTTCCGGCTGATAATAATCGTAATAAGAAACGAAATATTCAACAGCGTTATCGGGGAAAAACTCTTTAAACTCGCCGTACAATTGAGCTGCCAGCGTCTTGTTGTGGGCCATGACCATTGTCGGCCGCTGAATCTGCTCCACCACATTGGCGATAGTAAAGGTTTTACCGGAACCGGTGACCCCCAACAGCGTCTGATGAGAAAGCCCATCATTAAGGCCTTCCACCAGACTGGCTATGGCGGTGGGCTGATCGCCCGCCGGCTGGTACTTTGAATGAACTTTGAATTTGCGCACTGTTACCTATAAGGGGAGTCTAATCGTTATTACCCCGGCCGTAAGTATCATCCAGGCGAATAATATCATCTTCGCCCAAATACGCGCCGGTCTGAATTTCAATAATTTCCAGCATAATTTTGCCCGGATTCTCCAGCGAGTGCACCTCACCAAGCGGGATATAAACGGACTCATTTTCACTGATCATGACTGTTTCGTCACCACGCCTAACTTTCGCAGTCCCCTGCACGACGACCCAATGTTCGGCACGGTGATGATGTAACTGGGTGGATAACCGCGCGCCCGGCTTAACGGTGATTCGCTTCACCTGGTAACGCCCACCGGCATCCACGGAATCGAACTTACCCCAAGGCCGGTGCACTTCACGGTGAAATTCATGTTCGGTGCGCCCGGATTCTTCGATGGTTTTAACGATATTCTTGACCCGCTGGACCTGATCAATATCCGCGACCAATACTGCATCACGGGTTTCGATAACGGCTATGTTCTTTACGCCCAATAAGGACACCAACCGACTCTGGGAAATAGCCATTGAGTTCTCTGTGTCCAATGCCAGCACATCCCCCTCAAACACATTCCCAAACTCATCGCCCTCCTTCACTTCCCACAAGGACTGCCAAGACCCCACATCCGACCAGCCGGCATCCAGCGGAATGACGACACCTTTATCGGTTTTTTCCATGACGGCGTAATCAATCGAATCTTCCGGGCTTTTCAAAAAGTCATCGGTACCGATACGCACAAAATCCAGATCCAGGGACTTGTTCTGCCACGCGGCTCTGCAGGCCGCTATCATATCAGGATTAAACTTGGCCAATTCACTCAGGTATAAGTCGGCACGAAAAGCAAACATCCCGCTATTCCAGTAATAGTGGTCATCAGCCACGTATTGTTTAGCGGTTTCAAAGTCCGGTTTTTCAACAAAAGCGGCTATCGGGCGAGAGGGCCCTGATTTCTGGTTACCCACTTTGATGTAACCGTACCCGGTTTCAGGCTTGCTCGGTACAATCCCGAACGTAACCAGCTTGCCTTCCAGTGCGGCGGCATTAGCTAACGCCAGCGCCTCATGAAAGGCAGGCTGGTCTTTAATGTGATGATCAGAAGGAAGGACTAACACCACGGCTTCAGGATCTTGCTCCAAGGCGCATAAGCAAGCCAGCGCAATGGCCGGAGCGGTATTGCGTCGAGCGGGTTCAAGTATAATTCTGGAATCACTAACACCAAGACTACGAATCTGTTCAGCCAACAAAAAGCGCTGATCTTCTGCCGTCACAAAAATCGGGCTTTGGCTGGCAACCGATCGCGAAAGCCTAGTCAGGGTTTCCTGAACCATTGACTGATCAGAACAAAGCGGCAGAAACTGTTTGGGATGAGAAGATCGGGAAAGAGGCCACAATCTTGAACCACTTCCACCTGAGAGTACTACTGGAATCATAGGGCTACCTTCTAGCGCGGGTTAGTCTCATAGATGCTTTGAATATAACACAAAGCCTGTTGCAAAAAATAAAAAAGGCCTGTCAACACGAAGGGAGCACAGGCCTTTTACGACGGTGATCAGAATGATCTGCAAACGCTATTCAGCTTGCAGTTTCAACCTGATTGACGCGAGTTTCACGCACACCACGAACACTTCCATGGTTTTATTGATATCGGACAAAGCAGGAAAGCTGGGTGCGAGCCGAATATTCTTGTCTTCCGGATCAAGCCCATAGGGAAATGTTGCACCCGCAGGCGTTAACTTCACCCCAACAGCAGCGGCCAAGGCAATGATTTCTTTGGCCAAACCGGGCAAGCAATCGAACGATATGAAATATCCGCCTTCCGGCACAGTCCAGCCACCCATGTCCGACCCCTTCAGGCCGTCCTCAAGATGCTGCAAAACCGCGTCAAAGCGGGGCTTCAGTAATTCGGCATGTTTATCCATATGCGTCATTAAACCGTCAAAATCCCCGAAGAACTTCACGTGACGTAGTTGATTCACCTTATCAGGTCCAATCGTCACCATTCCGAGGTGCTTTTTAAAGTACTTCAGGTTTTCTTCCGAAGTACCCATAAAAGCCAGACCGGCACCGGCGAACGTGATTTTTGAAGTGGAGCCAAAGATGATAACGGAGTCTTCGGTGCCATAACGTCGCGCGGCATCCATTATATTGGCCAATTCGGGTGCTTCCCGGTGCAAAGCATGGACAGCATAGGCGTTGTCCCACATAACTCGGAAATGGGCACCCGCGATCTTGCCTAATTGCGCTATCCGATCGACCACGTCATCGCTATACACAATGCCGGTTGGATTGGAAAATCGGGGCACGCACCAGATGCCCTTGATTGCACTGTCGGCTTTCACCAGTGCTTCCACCTGATCCATGTCGGGGCCCTGATCAGTCATGGCCACCGGAATCATCTCAATCCCCAGCTCTTCACACACACTAAAATGACGATCATAGCCAGGCACAGGGCACAAGAACTTCACGACACCCTCTTTAATCCAGGCACTGTCAGCACCACGCACTCCGAACAAATGCGCAAATGCGAGGGTCTGGAACATCAACGTCAGACTGGCATTACCACCAATCAATGTTTCCTGGGGGCTCACCCCTAACACTTTGCAAAACAACTCTTTGGCTTCCGCAAGCCCGTCCAGACCACCGTAATTCCGGCAATCTTCACCGGCCCGGGACACATAGGCACTATTCAAAATGCCATCCATAGAATTCGACAAATCCAGTTGCGCGGAATTGGGTTTCCCACGGGTCAAATCCAGGCTCAGGTTAGCCGCTTCAAACGCATTATACTGTTTTTCCAGATCAGCCAGCTGGGCTTGCAAATCCTGAGCAGACGCTTGGTCGATAGACAAGGTGATACCCCCTAGATATACAAATGGCACATCGCTACAAACCCGACACTATAGTGCGTTGCTTTGCTAATGCAATAGGTAATCATAAGCCCTTGTTAAAATTGTAGAAAAAAGTAGTTGACCTGGTATCTGAGTGTCATTAACATACGCGGCCTAAATTGCTGATCCACAGTAGCTCAGTTGGTAGAGCAAGCGGCTGTTAACCGCTGGGTCGCAGGTTCGAGCCCTGCCTGTGGAGCCATATTTAAGAAAGGAAGCTGTTCTATGCTTCCTTTTTTTTCGCCTAAAGCTCCGCTTCGGTTTAAAAAAGCCGGTTCCCCCATCATTTCGACCTGATTACCACCGCTATACTCCCACCCTATGCCCTACCCGATCACAGCCTTATTACCAATCGTAATAAAGTACTTAATATGGTTAATAGCTGTGTCATCCGATATACAAATCTGGTTAAATTGGGCGCCTAAATAGACCAGATCCTAAATCAAAGAGAGTATCCCCCATGACTGAGAACGTGTATTTCCAGGATGGCCAGATCGGCCGAGCTGACCGCGAGAAACTGAATGGCCACAAAAGTGCCGCCCTGTGGTTCACCGGATTATCCGGTGCAGGTAAAACCACTGTTGCCCACAACCTGGAAAAACGCCTGGCAGGCATGGGTTGCAAAATCTATGTATTGGACGGCGACAACGTCCGTCACGGCTTATGTAAAGACTTAGGCTTTAGCGATAACGACCGGGTTGAAAACATCCGCCGCGTAGGCGAAGTTGCCAAACTGTTTGTGGATGCAGGCACCGTTGTACTTTGTTCCTTTATCTCCCCATTCCGAAGTGACCGTGAAAAAGTTCGCGAATTGTTTGAGGAAGGTGATTTTCTGGAAGTGTATTGCACCGCGTCACTGGATGTATGTGAAGACCGCGATGTGAAGGGGCTGTATAAGCGGGCTCGTTCAGGTGAGATTCCGAATTTTACCGGGATTGATTCACCTTATGAGGCTCCGGAGAACCCTGAGATCAAGCTGGATACTACGCAAGAATTGGATGCTTGCGTTGATGAGATGGTGGCGCTTTTGAAGGGGCGCGGGATTATTGAGTAAATAACAGTTTCAAAGTAAAAAGCGCGCTCCTCGCAAATAGAGTGCGCTTTATTTAGGATCGCTCAGCATATAACATCAATATGCATTCTGATTCACAAAACCTCTGAATAGAGTTAACCATATAATTTTCAGGTCCAGCCACAAGGACCAGTTCTTAATATAAAATAAATCATATTCAATACGTTTACCTAAGTCCGTATCCCCCCTCCAACCATTAACCTGTGCCCACCCGGTAATGCCTGCCTTCACCTTGTGTTTTTGCATATAGCCTGGAATTTCTGCCTTGAATCTCTCTACAAATACCGGCCTTTCTGGTCTTGGGCCTACTATCGACATATCACCCATCAATACATTCCAGAACTGGGGCAACTCATCCAAGCTGGTTCTGCGTAGGAATGTGCCTACTGTGGTTGCTCTATTCTCGCCTTTCTTAGCCCATACGGCTCCACTCGCCTGCTCAACACCAACGGGCATTGAACGAAATTTATACATACTAAAGGGTTTGCCATTCCAGCTAATACGGACCTGACGGAACAGAACCGGTCCTGGAGAGGTTACTTTTACAGCTATTGCAATCAATATCATCAAAGGGCTAATAAGCAATAAAATCGAAAGGGCGAGAACCTTGTCCTCTAATGCTTTAAGAAACCGATTAAATCCATTCATCGGCGAAACCGCCAAGTCAACAACGGGTAGCCCCGCTATCTCAGTGACCTGTTGATTCAACAATTGATAACCGAGAGTATCAGAAACCAACCTTACATCTATTGTGGAATGTTGCAACCCTACAAGAACTCGCCGTATTTGGTTAATTCGATTAAACGGCATTGCGATCCATACCTGGTCCACGCTATTGCGGTGAATGTATTTAAAAAAATCAGAGGCGATTCCAGATTCTACCCCACTCAAGCGTTTTGAAAAGTCGTCCGGTCTTCCGAACTGGAAGTAGCCATTAACTTGAAACCCTAAAGCGTTTAAATCTGAAATGCGCCTATATACTTGTTGGCCAAGCTCACCCTCGCCGACGATCACTATATGACGCTGGTTAAACCCGTTTGATCTGAGCCAATCCACAAAATAACGCTGAACAACCCTACTAAGCACCAAAAAACAGCAGCCAATGAGCAACCACATGGACACCCAAATTCTTGAGTACTGATCACCCGTTTTCGTAGCAAAACTTACGCAAGCGAGAATTGCAAACACAGACGCCCAAGCAGCAATGAGAATACGGATTTCCCTGCCTTTGGATATCCCCCTCCATGATCGATAAATATCAAAGCGAGAAAAGACAAGAATGGACAGGACAATAGATAAGAATATTAAGATTGAATATTTTGAGTAATCTAATTGATAATCCGCGAAGAGCTTTGAGCATATCCACAACGCCATTAGCGCCGACAAAAATACCGCCCCGCTATCAGCAAGACGCTGCAAGATCCCCGTCATCCAATAATGCTCTCGAAGGAATCCTCTCTGCATTCTTTCAATTCCTTATTAGATACGACTTCGCCAAATAATGTATGAGATTAGTTTGCAAAAGATTATTGGTCAAACACAACTGAGAAAAATCAGCTGCCAACAACAGATACTTTTTTCCAAAAGCCGACATACCCCCAACATTGTTAGCTGACTTAACACTTATATTAGTTTTACCTTCACTACACCAAAGAATCAGGAGCTATCACTCGACACTCTAAGCTTCAACCTCTTCGCAAACCCACCAGGCCGAAACGAATTGTACTACCTAGGCGACAATAAAAGAATTCCGTCCCGTCGATCCAATACACAACAATAACATCTATTTCCGATATACATTCTGAGTGTAATTAATTTGCCAGACTGCTAATTGGCTGCGCAATTAGTAAACTTTTCAGAACCCCAAGTCTAATTACGAATTTTCTTTAACTGCTGCTTGTAGCAATAAATGACTACCCTATTTTCAAATCCGTGGCCGTCAGAAGATGAAGTAAACGGATTCATAACATCATCTTCCGATCTGATATGGAATCGGAACTGCTGCGCGGCCAAACCGGCGAAAATATCGTTCAATTTTTGATCTGAATCGCATTCGGAATGATACTCAAACATGATCAAACTGACATCAGAGAGCTCCTCTGCAATATACGGTATCAACGTTTTTTCGGCACCCTCAATGTCGATCTTAACAACATCGAACTTATTTTCCTTCATAATTCTTTTAATGTCTGTACAAGGAATATTATTGAGCGCATTCTCTCCGTTAGCGGGTGCAACTGCCCCTCCATCCATCCCGTCAGCATTAAATCCCAACACGCCGTCTGCAATCCAAGCAGCTGAATTAAACAGCTCTATGCGACTCCCAACATCTATATTATCGAGATTGGACTTGAGGGTTTTAAATATCGCTGGATCCGCTTCAAAGGCCGTAACTTTGCTTTGCGGAAACCGAGATAAAAAAAACAAGCAGCTCATTCCAAAGTTCGCTCCTAAATCCAGGACTCGGAGCTCTTCACCCTCCCAAGGAAAGTCATATTCATCTTCAATAAATATAGAGCGGTATTGCGACCGAAAACATTTAAATGGCATTGCAAACGAATAACCCAAAACACTAAAGTCGCAATTCTGACCATTATAAATCAGATTAACCACACTCCCCTTTACGACCCCCTTTATATATTCAAGACTCGAAAACAAACAAACAACATAACCGAACAGGGTACTGTAATATTTTATACTTGACATATGAAACTCAGCATATACTTACCACCTCTACGAAAATCTATTTTTGAGTTTTCTTAGAATCCCTCTAGTAAACTCAATTTTCTCAATATACGAAAGAACTTTCCTAGCAAGGTACTCTATATTTAGGTTAAAAGGAGAATCCAACAGTGCTCGATTGTTTGATTTTACAAATTCCTGTTTTTTATATTCCGTAGCTTCCAACAACACCCTTTCAAATTCGAGATCTTTACCATTTATGTACTTTCCAACCTCGAAATCCTGAAAACCTAGCCGCGCCTCATCCATCGCTAACATCGACTCAATCTCTTCATCGAAGTCTGAGCCGCTCAGAAGCAACCAACCAGACTGAAGAAACATTGGTGTATCTCGGAAAACCAAAATACCCACGGATCTCCTGTGGTACATCGAAGACAAAGCGACACTACTAGGAGTAGTAATTACACACGTACAAGAAGCTAACACACTCTGAAAACTACCGCTTAGATAGTTATCTTCATCCGTGACCGATAGTGCCGAAAGAAGTTCACGATCAAATATTCGGTAGATTATTGGAACATGCCTATCCTTTAATTTGACAATCAGGCGTTTCAACATCGACAGCAGGACCCCCTTCTCTCGATCGTTAAAATAAGCCGTATTCGCTGTAGTGATCAGCACTCTGGGCACACGGGGTAGCGCCATTCTTTCTTCAACCTTTAGAACCCTACCTGGCAGATACTGCAACGTATTTACTAATCTTGATTCAAAATACAACTTTTCGCTTTCGCCAATCACCAAAAAAACATCGTGAATTATGGGGTGAAAGGTCATTATACCTGTCTTTTTAACGACTGGATTTATAGTGACGTTAGCCCAGTCAAAAACGCCATCAATTAACAAGGCAGTTTTAGTACCAGACTCATTAGCTTTTTGCACAACAAAATTAGCTAACGGGCTATAGTAAAGAACCGATACAATCAGGTCGTAGCTTGAAAAAAAATCCGGGGAATTCTTGTAGTATTTAAGACCATCGAAGCTGGCCTCAACTGTAGAAAAATCGGTATTTATACCGAGCTTATGATAAAAAAGCTCGGATTCAAGAAACAGTATATTCATCCACAACCCATAAATCTGTTCATATCAAATTAGCTCCAATACTCCTACACATTAAATTCAATAGAAATGAAACAACTGCCGTACTCGTAGAGAGATAAGCTGTTGCTAAATTTTAAACCTAAGCACACCCCACCTCCTACAGCCCTACTCAAGAAGACAGCCATTAACGAAAATAGACCAAAGCCGGATCAGGGCAGTCGCTACGCATTTAGAAGATAGCTTAGTGATCTTATATAGATCAACTCTGCGCCAGGTTGCCTTCCGGGTAACTCGAGGCCGCATAGGTCTCGAGTTACGCAATTAAGTTAGATCTTAGCCTGAAGTTATTTTATTCTAGATAAACTTTTTAAATCTGCATTTATATTTGTTCAAGCTGAGCCATCCGGGAACAGCAGAGAACCGGTTAAAGTAATCTATTGACTAAAAACATATACCAGGAGTTTCCATCGTCTATAATACGCCCAAAGGTTGAAACCTTACTAAAGTGCAAATAACAATATTGATATCTAAAACCAATGAATAAAAATTTACTGAATTTTTCAGTTGCGATGTTCGCGAGAATCGCTGGCAGTGGTTCACACTACATCACCAATATACTGATAGCTAAAATGCTTCTACCCTCAGATGCAGGCATACTATTCATTGGAATCTCAATAACTCTAATCGGATCAACTGTCGTCCGCCTTGGTCTTGATAACTTTCTTTTAAAAAGAATCTCGATACTATCTAATGGCAATAGCTGGCAACTTGCGAACAAGCTGATAAAGAAATGCATAATCATTTCCGCCATCACAGGAGTAGCCTTTGTAGTAATACTGACTTCTCTTAACTATCTCCCAATTAATCAGCTTAATTTTCTAGATAAAGGAAAAGAAGAAATATCAATAATGGTATTTTCAATACCCTTTTTCGCTGTTTTTATGTTGATGTCTGCTTGCTTTAAAGCAATTGAAAAGGCCAATATTGGAACGCTTTTTGAATCAGCGTCTTGGCCTGGAATGTTTTGCTTATCAGTCACTTCTCTCTATTTACTTTCCATTTTAAATACCAAATATCTCAGTTACTGCTTTTTACTAAACAGCATAATCATATCGGCATTTTCGCTATTCCTTTGGTTAAAAGTAACTAAGCATAGAACCAATCTTAGCGAACTGATACCCGTTGAATCGGGTCGAACAATTCTGCTTACGAGCTGGCCGATGATGGGAGTGGCTGTATTCTACGTATTGATTCGATGGTCAGATGCTCTGTGGGTTGGATATTTCCTGGCTGAAAGCGATGTAGCCGTCTATACAGTCGCATCTCGCACTGCGGGAATAACAGCATTTTTTAGCGCCGCCGTTACAGCAATCATTGCGCCAAAATATGCGATTGCATACAGCCAAAGCGATTTCGATCGGGTCTATCGCATTTTCACCAGATCAGTCTATTTACTCACATCTCTATTAGCGCCTATAGTCTTTTTTCTATTCATTTATTCCGATAGAGTCATGATGTTCTTTTCAGACGATTATGTTATCGGAAAATCAACATTTAAAATCTCATTAGTCTTACAATTTGTTTACGCAATAACCATCCCAATAGGGTACATGGTTCTAATGATTAACATGGAAAAGCTCTATTTCAAATTAATGTTTATCTCTTTAGTCTTAAGCCAAACTATGTTTTTCTTATTTACACCGAATTTCGGGATAGAAGGTGCAGCTTGGGCAAGTGGTATCGCGCCAATAATTTTAAATTTTGCTCTCATCATAATCGCGACAAATCGAATTAAAAGAAAGAAAAAATCAAATACCAAGGATGCGCCTTCTCTCAATCACAAAACGCCAGCATAACGAACCAAGGACAACACCAATAAAGTAGCCAACCAAACCCTTCTCAACCTTGTGAATAAACTATTATTAACTTGCTGAAATGCATTTGAACAATCTATATTTATTTGATATGGCCAAACTTACAAGCACAAAGAATATTTTTCTTTACAACGCCGCCCAAATAACGAAAAACGTAACCTTATTACTTCCAACTGAATTTATAGGCTAGCCCCAATGACTGAATCTACTGACCAAAATTGGCTTTTAAGCAACAAACACATTCGAATGGATGCCAATACGGACAACAATCCAAAAATCAGGAGGGATTTTCATATAGAGCGCTATCGATTTGCAGCCAAGTTTATCGAAGGGATGACCGTTCTGGACGGCGCATGCGGAACAGGGTATGGAAGCGAGATATTAGGTCAGTCTGCGGCTCGCGTTTTCGGTATAGATTTAGACCCTGGAGCAACTGATTATGCAAGTAAAAAATACGGCTCAGAAACCATTAACTTTCGTACATCGGCTGTAGAGCTCACTCCATTTGAAGACTCCTTTTTTGACGCTGTAGTTTCGTACGAGACTGTAGAGCACACCCTGAGCCCTGAATCACACTTCAAAGAAATCATTCGAGTATTAAAGCCCAACGGTATTGCCTTTATCTCCATACCTAACTCATGGGGCTATACAGACCAGCATTTTTTCGACTTCAATCTGGATATGCTGAAAAGCTACACCGGGAGGTTTTTTTCAGACGTTGAATTTTTCGCAAATAACCCAACAAAAAAACCTTCAGAAAACAATGGGATTGATAAATTAACCTCTAAAAACGAACGAGCAGAATGTATTTTAGCCATTTGTAGAAACCCGAATAAATCTCAAACTCTTAAAAAAGAGGAGCGAATCGACCATTTGATGGCTGATATTTATAAAAATGCCTTCAAGCGACATAATGAGTACTTGAATCTCAAGGGAAAGATTTTGTACACCGGATTAAACCCTTTAGTTAAATCACTTTTCCACAAAATTAGACGCAGATTTTAGCTGCGTCGATCGGGGGCCAATTCCATAGGCGCGCCTTAACATTCTGTCGAAAATAAAAATGGCTGCCATAGGAATGACGTAATACCACTGCATATACTTTACAAAATTGTATGCCTCAGAACGAAAAAGCCGAAATGTGGCGTAACAGAAAAACAACGTCAAGACGAACGAATATAATGTCTTTAGATTTTTTAACTTCGAAAGCGCCGTATCCGAACCTCTGCTTTATAGGTACATTATTTACAACGGCGACGATCACATTCTAACAACATGTAAGAAATTCACGCATCTCCATACTTACTTTTGGCCAATCGAATACAGCATAGAGTATTGCTTAATAGATATATCTAGAGAGAAACGTCGTTTAACGACTTCACGCGCAGCAACTGCAAGGCGAGTTCGCAATTTTTCATCATCGCCCAATTCCTCCAACATAGCTAAACACTCACTAAACGAACTGTATATCATCCCTGTTTCACCATTATCTATACAATCTGAATTCCCCCCAATATCACTAGCAACGCAAGTTTTCTGATATTGCATTGCCTCTAATAAGCTGAGAGACATCCCTTCCCACAAAGATGGCTGCAAATAGATATCGAGTGTTTTCAACGTTTCTATGGCTTTTTCTCTAGGCATCCACCCAGTAACAATAACGTTACTAGGTACCAACTCGCGAAAAGAGTATTCACCCCCACCGATCCAGACAAAAGTATAAGCAGGTAGCAATCTTGCTAACCGCACAAAAAATTCTGGATTTTTTTGTGCAACTAACCGACCCATCGTTCCGATTATCAACCTTGAAGCGGCCGTACTTCGCATTTGAATTTCATCATCATGAACTACCCGCACACCATTTGGAAAAAGCAAACCTTTCCTATGAAGTAAATAGTTTTTTGTTATTTTATGCTCCGAGGGAGCGACTGAAATGGTAGTTGAATAGGGCATCCTAGCTAGAATAAATTCAATTATAAAAAACGCCATTCTAGTTAGAAAACCAAAATCCATACGCAAGAAAGAATACGCATGAGGATTATAAAAAATCCTAGCGTCACCTCTTATAAAAGCACGCCCTATACGAACATAAAAGCCTGCAAGAGTAGAGTGGGCATGAATAACATCATACCCTTCATCCATTAGCAAAATAAAACTTTTTATATTTTCATACGTCCTCTTGCGAAAATCGAATTCTACGAGCTCACAACGATCACCAACTAGAACAGAAAGTTTTTCTGGCGTCTCACTACGAGTCCCATAACACAGTTTAATGGAGTAATCCTTTCCCAACCCACGGCACTGTTCAGATATAAATGTTAAAACACCTGCTCCCAGACTTTCTGCTACTATCAATATCTTAATCATTTCAATTTTTCTAACTTAACAGCATGAGAATTGTTCCAAAATTCGGGAAGAGGCGATAAAACAGTCCATCTAACCCACCAACTTCGATATATATTGTTAGGCTTCCCCCTTAGCTGCTTGAGATAAACCAATACTCTCCGACCTCTATTAAGACCATTTTCCAATGAAGCTGCATCGAATATAAACCCACAAAAACTCTTTCAAACTTTGTAAAATGAAAACACTTGTCAAAGTCATCTCAAAAAGAAGTTGCTGCGGGGCTCGACCGCCATGCAGGAAATGATTCTGTTTTACCCAAAGCTACAGCCAATACCAACGTAAGTACATTATCGTATGGCGAAAACCCACCAATATATATAGGTTCAGCAACACCCATAATCAGCATCAATACTACAAAAATAGAATATTTATTTCTGAGATGGACGCATGCAATAAAAATATAAATTAGTAGTAGGAGCCCCAATACAAAGCCATTTTCATATAATACATTGATATAAAAGTTATGTGCTGAATAACTCCTTCCTCTTCCGATAACACTATTCACTGAAGCTCCCACTTCATTAGCCACATTCAAGTTTATCCTTCCGTGTCCAAAAAATGGTGCATCATTTATTTCTTGGAGATAGTAATTCCAAATTATTGGGCGATGCGACAGTTGTTCTATTAAGTTTGTGCTTTGTGAGAAAAAGGTTCCAACAGCTAACGAGCTGCCGATCAAAGTCAAAACCAGCAAAAAGGCCATGGACACCTTAGACACACCTGAGACAACTTTAAATGCACACAGCAAAAGATATATCAGCAGCATAGCTATAGCAGTTCTTGCTGTGAGAACAATACCTACAATCAATGCTGTCGCTGCACATAGGAAAAAAAACAAATGATTAAATTTTTCGAACTCCGCAAAGTATATAAAAGTAAAAATTATTGTGAACGCGGGAATATTTCCAACAACAACAGATACACCAGTTCCAATATAAATAATTAACAGCATCACGGAAATCACAACAGACACAACAAGATATTTCTTCAAAAACGCCACATTGTTGTGATTTACGATCAAACAAAATACAAAAAACACCAACAAATTTGATAACGTATAAAACAAATAATATAGCTGAACTTCTCCCAAGAAGAACAAAAAAACATCTTTCAAAAACACGAGAAGAAGTAGAAGAGCTAATACAAGCTGCCGAGGGTATATAGAAAATATCCTTCGATCTTTAGAAGATATAAGATATATACAAACCAACAACAGTGAAAGAGAAAGACAAGCGACCTTAACTTTCATGGAAATGAAGCTCAAAGAGAAGACCAATGCACTTACAGGCATAAACGAAGGCGCTAAAGCCATTAAAAATGATTTTCCATGCGCGTGGGCACTATGACCTCGCAAAAACATAAAACCTTTTCAATAAAAAGTACACTACCGAGAAAATAAGCCCTATAGAAACACCAATTAAAACAGTAATAACACTTTCCGGCTTATTTGATTCGTAAGATACCTGAGGATAATCTATCACTTTAAAAGCAAACTCTTTTTTAGTTTCTGCTATCATCCTTTTTTCAGCTTGCGCCCCAATCAAATTATAAATTGTTTGACGCATTTCAGAAACAGAAGTGTGAGCTAACTGCTTTTTCAAATACTTTATATTCGACTCTGCTTCAGCTATAGCTTTATTGCGAAGATCGGAGTTGGCATCATCAACAAACATAGTTAGCCATTTCAGTGAAACATAAGGTGAAAAATATGTAATTTTGACATTTACTAAACCGGTCGAAAGATCTTGTGCAACAATCAAAATCTCATCAGTAAATGTCTCGTGAATTTCCCAAAAGTCAGGCTGGGCTTTCTGGGGAAACTCAACTTGACGGGTCCATTTCTCTAATTTAGGATCGTACACACTTTCATCGAAAATCAAACTGTCACTATTACTATCCCAACCGTTTACAGCCATTACTTCTGCCAGTAATTTATTTTTTTCCACGAACCTGCCAACAAATGTTCTTGATTTTAGATATTCAATCGCTGTTTTAGTATCGCCTCCTCCACCAATTGAAAGTCCAGCAATCTGGGAAATATTGCCTAAATTTCCGACCAGATCTGAAAGCTCACCATTTGTATTACTACTGATCGGCTGCAACGTCACTTCAGCTGAATATTTTTCGGGGAGAAATTCGCGTAATACTAAAAGTAAAAAAACAACCACTGCACAATTCAATACAATTTTCTTCCAGTGGCTAGCAAGATATAAGCACAACTCTAACAAGCTATATTCTTCAGCGTTTCCCATAAATAACCTTGAACTTCAATTATACCGGTGGCTAGAAGCTGTTTACCGCAGCTGCACCCAACGCGATCTGATAGAATATCTGTGACACACTAGTCCACAATGTCAACGACTTAATCCTGTCCGCATCCAATGGCACTACCACGGTATCACCCGGCTCGACTGAAATCGATTTTCGCGCAAACCACCCAGAAGATTTTGGCAACAACACGCTTCCGTCCGCTTTGACTATATAAATCCGATCGTCATCTGCTTTGGTGTTCAGTCCGCCTGATCTATCGATGTATTCTTCAACGCTGTACTTTTTATTGAATAGGTGCGAAGTCGGATACTGCACTTCACCCACCACCGTGACTGATTGCTTAAAGCCAGGAACATTTAGGGTATCGCCATCTGCTATCAGAATATCCTGAGCTTCTGGCTTGTTAACTATTTCTGGTAAGTTTATAACCATTCGACCCAACGGCTTAATTTCACCCAAACTCTCCAGAAGATTTTCTGCGTCATCGCTGCCTACTCGTTCAATAGATTCTTGCTGCGCAATATTCGATGCGGCAATATCACCTTTGAGCTTATTCTTCAGCTCTTCCAATCGTTGTGCTTCAAGCACTTGCAAATCACTACGGGTAAATACAGCGCCTTTGGGGTACGCTTGTTCGGTCAAGCCACCTGCGCGCAGTAAAACCTCCCTAAGTGTTTCGCCTTTTTTAATGGTATAGGTGCCTGGAAAGGTTATTTCACCTTCCAATGTGATTGTTTCTTCCGGCGACCAATCGGGTAACCGTTTAACATTTAAGTAATCTTGCCGTTGCAAGACGTATCCCGCCGTGTCGTCTAACTCGACGTTAAGATATTTAATTTCCTGGTTCTCATGTTCATCAAGGGTATACCGAGTTATTTCAACCTCTAGACTGTAAGCATCCTGAGTAAGACCGCCGGCCAATGCGATCAACTCCAACGGCGTCATGTTCCTTATTAGCGGATACTCACCAGGAAACCGCGCAAATCCACCGATTTTTACTACCTGCTCACGCTCACTTTGCGACGCCTGTGTTCGTAGGCTATCGATGATCGGCAACATAATCATTGCTCTCGGATCGGTGTAGTTAAATACGGTTATCTTATCTCTTGGCTTAACTTTTACATTATACTCTGACAACGGATTTATTAACGCTGCGCCCAAATCAAATGTGAGCACTTCCAGTTTTCGGGAAGGCTGAACCTCACGTTCTATCATGGCAACACTCAAATCCGGATTTGGTTTCAGGTTATATATATCGCCAAGAACATCCGTTACTCTCATACCCTGTTTCCAGGCCATAATTCCAGGTCGTTTTACATGCCCCTGCAACTCGACTATATCTTGTTTACTATCGAGCACTGAAAAAACCGTTAGCACATCGCCTTTTCGAATGGGAAGAGCTGCACCCTGCTTGCTAGATAAATCAAGATTGACAACCGTTCGCTCACCTTTTTCATTTATGCGGTCGATTCTCGATTCTTTAGGATAGGCAGTCGGTAAAAGCCCCCCCGCTAACTGAACGGCCTGCTGTGCCGATGTTTCGTTTTTTACCTCATATATCGCGGGCCTGCGAACCTCGCCATCCACGCTCACGGTTTTACCGATAGGAGGAATGAAGATTACGTCTCCGGGGGCTAAGCGACTGTCGTTCGCTGTGTCACCCCGCAGCAATAGGTCATACAAATCCAGAGTGGCTATCACTTTCCCTTTGCGTTTTAACTGAATATTTCGCAAGGAACCGATTTTGCGTACGCCACCGCTACTAAATAGCGCATTGGTCATTGTGGAGAGGGAACTTACAACATAGGAGCCCGGTTGATTGGCTTCGCCCAAAACGAACACGCGCATGGATCGCAATGCGCCCATAGTCACGGAGCTTTTCACTCCGATCATTTGCTCTGATACTGTTTTATTAATGTAATCCTGTACCTGACCAAAACTGAGGCCGGCGACGGAAACAGGCCCGATTTCGGGGAACTGCACGAAACCATCACGGTTTATGGTGAAGTCGTAGCTGGAATTTTCCTTGCCATATAACTGGACCGTAAAGGAGTCCCCCGGGCCCACTATGTAATCCAGCGGAACCGGAACATTGCTGTTGGGCACAAATGCTTCAAAATTATTCTGGAATAGTTCGTAGCCAAAAGATCGCAGTTCACCGGACTGATGCTGCATTCCGGAATAGAATTTCTGTTCCAGTGATGGATTGTCCGAGTCAAACTGGTTTCGCTGCTGATAGGGTGAGTCTGGAGTTAATGGATAAAACGTACTATCCGTTCGATCCGGATATTCCTGTTGCGATCTGTAATACGGGTTGACTTGCTGGTATGAACTTCTGGAATCTGGGGCTGATCGACCCTGGTTTACATAGTTCTCATCGGGGTATCTTTGCCCCGAATAATCTTGCGTTTGATAATCCTCACGCTGCCCCTGCCGCTGATTGTATTGGTATTGACGACTTGGAGGTGGCGAGTATCCCTGTGCCCCGTTATTTTGCTGCCGCGTGGTCGGTTTGTAATCTTGATAAGGCGCCCTTGGCTGTTGATAATACTGATCTGTTTCTTGGTTTTCCCTCTGAGTATTGGATCCGCCCCCCGATAGCGCCGACATCTTAAACTGATCCAGATCCACACCAAATTGCTTGGCAATTTGCTCCTGCTGGGATTTCGGTAGTTTTAAAAACTGTTCGATTTGCGCATCAGTAGGCGTAAACGCACTGGCCGGTTTGGCAAACATAGGTGCTCCGCCTATCAATAGCGAAATCACAATGAGCCAAAGGCAGTTTCTAGAGCTTGTATTCGATCGAGAGGCCACCACCGGCTCCTTTGATGGTTTGGTTGTTCCAATAAATTTCTTCGTTTGCATTCTGTACCGATGCTGTGATTTTGAAGTCTGATATGATTGTGCTGTAGGCAATTTCAACCATTTCGGTTTCGCTGTTCACGTCACCATAGACGCTACCGCCCGGTGTAGCAACATTGGTACCGTCGCGATTAAGATCCAATCTATGTATACGCCATTCCAATGCATTGCCATTCGAAAAATAGTGCGCCCCGGAAAATGTAAATACTTTAGAATCGTTGTCGAAACTGGCCCCTAAAGGTCTTCCTCGATAACGGTAACCGGATTTGTAAATCAAATGCTCATAGGCGTTATTAGGCAAATTCCCCTTTGTCATCGAATCTGTAAACTCGATATAAAATCGATGGAATGCCGATGATATCGAGAACGCCGTTTCCAACCCATATAAATAGGTTCCGCGTGAAGGAAACCCATTACTCTCATCTTCGCCCACGTACTGCATATAAACTGCAGAATGAGTATTGAGCACAGTGCCGCCAAATCGCCAATCTATTGCTCCCATCTGGTTACCAGGCTCGTTGTCGATATCAATACCGTTATAACCTCGGTTGTCGTTACCGACCATCAAATCCCACAAGCTAGATAAATCCTGTGGTCTACCGTCTCCACCCCATTGCGCCGTCCGGGCTAAACCGATTTCCAGATTTGAAAATGGACGAAAAGTAAAACGAGCACCGAGTAGCTTTGCATTGGGAATCTCACGATTTTGCTCCAATTGTCCGGCAAACGCCGTGATGCTCCAGGGACCCAGCCAATTTAAAATCGGCGACTCGAACGCATCGGAGAAATTACGCTGAAGCGATAGTCCATCTACCGGTCGTGCATTATTGGACAGGATCAAGCTACTTTGCCAACCCGGCCCCCACCAGCGATCGATCGCCCCTGCATTGACAATCCAATTACCGAGCATCCCCGCAATGTAACTACCGTCGTATCGAAGATCCTTCCCATCACTCGCATCGTTAACCCAGGTGCCGCGCAGACGGACAGCGATATTGTCACCCAACCAGTCCAGCTCCCCTTTCAACTCCGTTTTTTCACGCTGATCGGTGCCGAAATCAGAAGTGGCGGAAACGTCTGACTGCATTCCTGCATAGGATCTTGCGCTAAAAAATCCAGTAGCTTGCTTGAAGGAGAATTTAACATACTCGAGCGACCATACGACCGCATCACTGACTTCGGAAGTATCTGCCTGCTCGATGCCGTCAACCACCGCACCCCACGTTAAGGGCCAGGTGGTTATGGGCGTTTTAATTATTCCTGCATCGGCCAGAACGGTAATATGGTGGCGCAAGCGTTCATCACCCGGATCAATCCAGGGGGCAGCTTGAAGCGCGCTGATGTAAAAAACGAATGGAATGAAAAGGAGGCTTAATCCTCTCTTTTTATATTTTGGCATAAATCCTTATTCTGACTCTAAACCCGGGCCTAAAGCACGCTACCGCCCTGATGCAACCACCCCATAGAACCGTTGCGTAATCTTATAAATGTGTAATTTATTTGCTAAAGATTAAACTGCCTGAAGAAGGTGTTCTTCCACTAGAATTTTCTGAAGCCGGTTCAATATGCTGATCAACACCATCGCCCGCTCTTCTCCATTGGCACACAAATAAACGGCTTCGATTCCTTTGAAGGGTCCGTCTTTGAATATCACTTCTTGTTGAGGTTTAAACAGGGGTACACCGCAGTGTTTGTTTTCGTTCGATTTCAGGTAATCGATAAACTCATCGTCTACCGTTGACCAGGTCTCTCCGAACTTCAATATTGATAAAACACCACGCGTACTTCGCAAGCTCGCATAGGAACGTTCAAAGGCATCGACCTGAACAAATAAATATCCGGTGAAGAGCGCTTCCCGCTGAGTATTTTTGCGGATTAACCAGGGGCAGTAGACTTTGAAATCTTGATTTTCCAAATTGAACACAGCACGCGCTTCCTGGCGTGATTTGGTTCGGATTACATACCAGGACATGTTTTCCCCCGCGCATTTGAGACGCTGTCAAAAGTTTACTCATTGAAAATCAAGTGTTTTTAACAGTTTATAACAATATCCAGAGTATTCAATGATACTGCGATTATCTCAAGCACTTATTTTGCTTTTGTTTAAACTATAAGCCTATACACGCGAAAAACCGGTTAGAGCGAAATTATTGAGCTTTGGAATTTGCTTTGGCATTCAGTTCTGCGCTGGCGTCTGAGCTCTCCAGCTGGGAAATCATGTATTCGATTCCGTTGCGTTTGAAGTCTTCCGCACTGGCGGTTTTGAAACTTTGCAATACACTGATGCCTTCTACTACTACGTCGTACACTTTCCAGTTGCCCGCCTTGCGATCAACAAACAGCTTGTAACTGATATTGTATTTATTGGTGCCAGACGCTTCGGTAACCACGCTATTGACCGCGGCCCGATCCCCTTTACTGTTCATGCGAGAACCGGTCACTTCCAGGTCATATCGCTTTTGCGGGTCATACTGGGAGACCAGCGATACCGATACTCGATTGCGGAAGGCATCGGTGTAGCGGGAACGCTGTTCCGGAGTGATTTTGCGCCAGTTTTTTCCCAGGATTTGCTTAGCCATAGTTTCGAAAGAAACGTAGGGTAGAAGTACCTCATTGCCAATGGT
>Ga0207904_1000042_pt1 | contig 126111 bp, 110 predicted proteins | sample MalvirmetaMSP118_FD_184232 | JGI IMG/M metagenome (GOLD analysis project Ga0207904, IMG submission 184232) | Marine viral communities from the Deep Pacific Ocean - MSP-118 (SPAdes) | ecosystem: Environmental > Aquatic > Marine > Oceanic | place: Pacific Ocean | collected 2011-05-30 | reverse complement strand
GCGATCATTTTTAGTAACGTGCTTTTTCCCGCTCCGTTAAACCCCACAATCGCTACCGCTTCACCCGCCTTTATTTCAAAACTAATATTACGAACTATCCAGTTCAATGAAAACTGGTTCCTGGAAAATGGAACGAACCATTCATAAAACCGACTCCATTTACTTGGATATTCCCGGTACGCTTTGCCAATTTCATGTGCGACTATATTTCCCATCAGAGTTCATCCACCATTTCATCGACACGCTTTCTATATAGATGAAGTGCGATCAGACACGTAATCACAGACAAAATTAAAACTACGAATAAGGGAAGAAGCGGAGGACTGACTCCGTCGACTATAATCGTTTGTAGGCTGGTCACGATAACTGACATTGGATTCAACGAAACCAAAGAAGCGACATAATCTGGGAGGATATTTAGAGGATAAACGATCGGCGTGGTCCAGAACCAAAGCGAAATAATGATACCGAATAACTGCCCCATGTCTCGAAAGAATACATTTATAACGCCAAAAATAATGCCCAAACCAGCTGCAAACACTAGCTGTATGATCAGAATTGGAATCGCGCTAAACCAAATTAGCTTGGGATAATTCCCCAAAAAGACCATTACAATCACAAACAAAGATAGCGTGACGAAAAAGTTCACCAGAGCCCCTCCCAAAGCTGCGAGAGGAAGACAAACTCTGGGAAAATTCAATTTCTTTATTAGATTCGCGTTCTCAAGAAATATTCCATTGCAGCGACTGAGTATCTCGGCAAACAGACTCCAAGTTATCATGCCCGTACATAAGAAAATGCTATAGGAAAAAGGCGTGGTAGCATTCGGTAGCCGGGAATTCATTAGCTTCGTGAATATGATGACATAAATCAGAATAGTCGATAACGGGACCAAAACAGTCCAAACAGCGCCAAGCATAGAGTGCCGGTAACGGCTCTCGAAATCTCTGCGAATACTTCCTATAATAAACCCACGAAAGGTCCATATATTTTTAAATTGTTTCAGCACAAGCAATTCATACCTAATTTATGAGCGGCTAACCACGATTTCATTTAACACTTTTTTAAATTTTCCAGCGCAGCTATTGATCGAGCAATGAAATTTTAAAGTAATCACAGCGCCTAGCTGCAGCACTTTATATATAGGTAGAGCCCATATTTTTGTCACCATATAGCTGGTTTTATATGCGTTAACCAGAGCCTGCCATTCGACTCGATAATGCGTAGCCCGAAATTTTTCTCTGGGATCATGCTGCCAGTGAGTGGGCTCAGGATGGGATCGCAGAACAAATGCGTTCCATGGATAAACGTACTCCGAAAGCGCTGACGATCTAGGCGCTATCGCAGGAACTCCGGCAGATAGAAATTCCATTAACGGAAGGCATTGCCCTTCGCTAAATGAAGTATTAACGTAGTATGTACTTCCTACCATTAGCTTTTGGTATTGGTAGGTTTCGAGAAAACCATAGATCACGACTATCCGGCACTGGTAAGGCTCTAAGCGTCTTAGCATGTCTACTACACGGTCCGTGAAAGCAGCATAGTGATTAGCCGATATCTTGATCAATAACGTTGCGTCGCGTCGATGCCTGAATGCGTAAAAAAAGGCAGTTATCATGGCTTCCCAATTTTTTCTATAATCGTAGGGATTGAAAATAGAGGTGTATACAGCACCGCTTAGCACAACTTTTACACCTCTACCAGGAACTGATTTTTGGGCAACATCTCCCGATAAATTCGGCTTACCTGCAAACAATTCATTCGGCTCAATACCCTTTTTCCTCTGCTCTCCGTGTTGTTGATCCAGCTGATCCGTATCTATGAAGTGGCTATCCAGGCACTCCCCTTTAAATTCCAAGGTAAAACTTTTTGTCGGCTTGGAAAAAAGAATCTTCTTACGCGGTACCGACTGATTGTCCCAGACAGGGCTAGGTATTGCGAAGATAGGACGATCACCGGATAAAGCTCTTTTTACTGCTTTTTTACTGTACTTTGAGTGAGTAATAGCCAATCTACATTTATCTAAAACAGAAACCCAGTCAAGGGTTGAATTGCCCTGCTCTAATGAAACGTTCGGGATGGTGTCAAATTCCCAGGCAAAAACAGGTACCACTAAACACTCTATATCAACGAGCAGATTATGCGGTGGCGAAAAGCAAAACAATATACAGCGTACACCGTCGCACTTACTTTCGAGGTAATGTTTATTTGCCTCCTCGTTGTTATCTACTAGGATGACCTCGCCAAATCGTTCCAGCATAGGAACAAAACTCTTGAGCACAAAGTAGTAGCTATATTCAGCGACACCAATGCGATCATAAATAGTTCGGTCATTCATTTTCGAGAAAACCAAAAAGCGCCAAATTTCGCCTGTGTTCGATTTCATGGGTCTATATTTTAATTTCGTGAATTGGCTTTCGTGTTATACGCCTCTTTAGCCAGCGCTGGTATGTAATCGGAATAAAACGGGATACGTGTCGGAATACGGGAGCACCTCTTAACCTGAATAGCCAGTAAATGATTTTTTCGCGCTGCCCCTGCCCCTCGTGTTTGGGTGACAGATATTCCTGAATAACCGGATCGTCATAAACGTCAGAACAATCGCCACTCTTCGTTAATGGAAATGGAATCGTACTGGTATAGAAATAAGCTGGGCTAGCTTGTTCAACCCACTCCAGGGATTGCCCGGGCATTGCTGAAAGCTCATCAACGGTCTTTAAAATTTTCGCTAACCAATCTTCAGCCGAAGCGGGGTAAGGCAAGTGATAGGTTGCCGGTCTGCCTCGGGTCCTGTCAGCCAGTGCTCCTAACTTAGGTACCAATAATGGCGCCCCTGCACGCAATACAGCACTTAAAGTATAGGAATAAGTCTCCGGCCACTGACAAGGATACCAAACCAGGTCCGGGCTTATTGTTTGAATCAACGAAGGAAGATCACAGTCCTCGTACGCACCGTGTGTGATAACAGCTCTATGCAGGGGCCTGTAAGCATAACCAATTAAATGAAACTCCAGTGGTTTACCTGTAGTTATCGAGAGCAAGGCTACTCGCTCCAGCAGGTCGGCTCCCTTTTCCAAGCCTAAAGCTCCGATAACCGCTATTTTGGAAACGCTTCGGATATTACTTGTTATTACCGGCGGATATTTATCAATGGTTTCATAATCGGGATGAGGGTGAACTTCAATTTTCAAAGTCGGAAAAAAGTGCCGATAGTAATGCTTAGTAGATTCGGACGGAGCTATCACTTTGTCAGCTTTGAGCAGAATCGGGTGTACATACTGAGCCCACTTGCTTTTCCCAACATCCTCGTAAAACAGGGATGATTCTTCAAAGCCAACATCTGGAGAAGGCAAGGGTTGGATGAATTTTCCATCTTTATTGGTTAACGTTGGATTACCAGCAATAAAGTAAAAGTCATGCAGGACACACCAGACAGGCAGTTGTAATTTTTGTAACAACGGCATGACCATTGTTTCAATACCCTTAATATGACTAATGACCACTCCGGCCAAAGGGAGAGTTTTCAAAATCCTTGAGATCTCGTCAGTGCCGTTTTTCAAATCAAAGTTCAGCGATTCCCCGCTCCATAGCGGCAATTTCAAACGGCAAACTGCAGAGCTTTTAGGCTCCAGCACGATAGACTCGTACCCATCTGCCAGGGAATCTGAGAGTTCCTCTATATAGCGAATTGTTCCTCCACCGAGACCATGTGAAATGTGAAGCACTATCGGCCGATTGCGTCGCCGCAACAGTTTTTCAACAAAGCCGACACGAATTTTGCGGGCTGGATCATTTACGATATGTGTATGTACTTCTCTGATATATTCAGGGTAAAGCCTGTCTATTTCAGCTATTGCAGCCTCCACTCTTTCTGCCTTTTCGTCACCAAAGCTCACACCACCAGCATGAAAGACAAAAACATTGGGAGCAAGCACATTAAGAAACCCTTTTGCCTTCGCACGCCGACAAAAATCGTTTTCCTCTCCATACCCCTTGCCAAATAGGGTTTCATCGAACATACCCACCTTTGAAAGCGCGAAACGACTAATAAACATACAATAGCCAACCCCGGTTGGCAGTTCAATTAACGGCCTATCAGGGAGTTGAGAAAAAAGTCGGTCTAGGAGCTCAGGTGTGGAATCCGGGGGCAAAGCATTGTAACGGCACAAAACCGGAAAAGAACAGATTTCCGCGTTATTCGAAAACGGAGTAATAGTTGCTATAGATCGATCCTGTCTGGCAATTGCTACGATACGGTCAATCCAGTCACCACACACCTCAGTGTCGCTATTGAGAATAATTACATCCCGGTCTTGGTGTAGACGGAAGCCAATGTTAACCGTTTTGACAAACCCAAGATTTTTTTCGTTTTTATGCACTGTTACACGACGGTCAGCGGCAGCTATTCTGTCTATGCATTGCTCAAGACTAGGATCCGGACCGCAATCATAAATAATTTGTACCGCGAACGGCGTCTGACATTGAGCAGATAGGACACTACCGATACACCGGAGTGTCTCTTGGAGGCCGGAATGAACGGGAATAATAATATCGATTTCATTCATCAAATATTCATTGTCTATCGTAGGTCATTATTGCGAACGAAGCAGGGTTACTATGCTCTGCCTTATTAAATGACATAAGCCTAAGTGGCTCTAAGCTTTTCAGTTTCATCCTTTTCTACCCTGCAATCGCCATGCGGTTTGACCCATTAAGTCGGCTTTCTGGCAACAACGATCCGTCCTGCCAGCAGCGCTTCTTCCAATCCGGTGTCCCATTATCAGTTAGCCCACCCGGCCTCGAACGCCTTTTAGAACCCCTGTACTTTCGAGGTCGGCAAGAAATTCACGAAGCTGCTTCTCAGCTTGGTCAAGAGAGCAGAAAATTTTCTGGCTTTTTCTGGCTGCTGTCGCCATCCGTGAATATTTCTCGGAGTCTTTCGCTACTCTATAACTTTCAGCGTATGCATGGTGGAGCGACTCTGGATCTATCTGATATCGGAACGTTCTCAAAACCTGTCGCGGGTCTTGAGGCCACGAGGTCATCTCCCTCGAACTCTTAACTATAAATGCATTTGCACTATTTATATAGTCGGCCATAGCCGTTGTATTCGGAGCAATAGCTGGAATTCCGGAAGACATAAATTCCATAAGAGGCAGGCACTGGCCTTCCCCGTGCGAGGCATTAACAACAAATGAGGTGGCATTCATCATTGACTGGAAACCTCTGTCATCGAGGTAGCTGGCTAATAAAACTATCTGACACTGAAAAGGGGTGGAGCGATAAATTTCCGCCAAGAGTCGGGATAACCCCCTGTCCGGATTCGAATGAGTAAGTTTCAAAAGCAAGCAAGCATCTTTGCAATCCCGAAATGTTTCAGCAAATACTGAAATCAGGTCGCGATGGTTTTTCCGCCCATCTTCCGGGTTAATGACTGCCGAGTATATAACTCCCTCGAGATCCAGCGTATGGAAATCCGAATAAAACCTCTCTCTTAACGCGGCAGGGAGAGATTCGACTCGACACTCTGGATTTTGGGTAGCTCCCTCAGGCTCGCTAACGGTTGTCAACATCCTGGGTGGCAGGATGCCTTCGAGCACATCATTATGCCACTCAACAAAATGGTGCTTCACTGAAACGACAGCACGCTGAAGCACCGCAAATACCGACTTTGCTGGGACGCTTTTCCCGCGCAATTCCGTTCCTGCTTCATAGCCCCCCCCTGAAGGCTGCAACCAACTTTGGTTACTTTTTCTATCCCACTGAACATTGGGCTCAATCTCAGCCCATGAAATATCTTTCGAATTAACGAGATACCCCGAGAACTGCAGACTCAGCTTTTTTAAATTAACATCAACCGGAGCTTGAACCAATCCGTCCTCTTGCCAAACCGGAGCAGGTATAGATGCTACAATATAATCGGGACCCATCCTATCTCGAACGCTTTTCTTGGAATAGCTTGAATGAGTTATTGCTCCTGGCAGCTGCCGCAGCACGTACGCCCAATTTGCACTAATCTCCTTCCCCCAACTTTCATAAGGGATATCTTCGAATTCCCAGGCAAATACCGAAATGGTCGGACAGCGCAGCGATGTGAGCGTTCGTCCGGGAGGCGAAAACGAAAGGAACACACAAGGCAATCCATCTTGGTTACACTGATGAAAAATTGGATCGACTTCGCTCTGCGGATTCAAAACTTCGACCACATCACCAATACGCCTCAACAAAGGCAAGTAGCTTTTCAAAACAAAATAGTAGCTATACTCAGGCAAGCCGAGACTGCTCGATACGTTACCTGCATTGGTTTCAGAAAAAACAATAAACTTCATAAGCCCGTAACTTTCTGCGGCCAAACGAAAGATAAAGGAGTTTTAAGTGCAGCTTCTTCACCTGATAAGAGTTTATTGACTCTGCCCCTATGAACTTGGCAGAGTTCAGCGTAGCTTGGTTGGTCCTGTGCCAACAGAAAACTAGATTTAAAACGGTCAAAAAGGCTTTCCCAGTTCATTCTGAACGCGTGTGTAGTGTATTTAATAATGTGGGACCTATCCGGGTAACTTAGTTCTTTAGTGAACCCAATTGGCAGCGTTATAAGATGAGAGTTCACCGCTGAATCAAGACAATTAGGCAAGCTTAGGGTGGGCTTACCCGCACATGCGAATGCGATCAGGTCTGCTTGCAGGGCGTAACGCCTGGACGTCCCAACGAAAAACATCGTTTCGGCAATCAACTGAAAATATTCACTTTCGGATATATTGCCTTGCAATAAGAAAACATTGCAGCTTATAGGACCCAGAGTATGCAACACGTGATTAAAATCTGCCGCACAACACTCCCGCAAATCACCACGCAAATAGACTATCAGGTTAACTTCATTATTGTTTTTGAATGCAGCACAAAATGCACTGACCAAGTCATTCCAACCAGATTCTTCATCCAACCTGTCTGTGACGAAGGTATAGGTTATACCGGTGAGAGTTATATAGGCCTGCTGTTCGCTTCCTGATATTTCTTCGCTGACAGGTTCGGGTGGAGAATAGTCATATATAATGTCACGAAGACAGGACAACAAGTGTCGCTTTGTGGCGCCTGCACGATAGCGCAGTGATTTTCCTCGTGGCCTTGAGTCTCTTCGTAGCAGCTGCTCAATCTTTTGAGTCTGAGCATCCCCTGATTTAATTTCTGTCGACGGCATTAGCTTGTTACCATCAAAGGTGCGTTCACGGGAATCCATACTTTTAAAAATTTTACTGAATTCAAGAGCACCCGTTTTCTGTGGCACTGAAACCCGAGCGAGAGGAACGTTGATTAATTCTACTTTTATATCGCTCCCGTACACTCGAGCCAATTGTTCGACGTTACGTCCGAAAGGTGTATACAACGCTTTTTCACTCAATATTTCGTGCCACTTCGAAGAAGCGTATACTGCGGCATCATATCGGGACAAATCACAGCAGAGAAAAACATTACCACACTGCGAAATCAACTGTTCATCAATCTCGTCCATTAGATCCGTCACTACGTACAGGTTGTGACTACCAGAATTAGAAATGGCTGTGACAAAAGGGAGGCCATGGTACCGGTTTTTAGGCATAAAGTGTAACTACTGCTATGTTTTTGAAGTACGTTCCAGGATTGCCTGGGGGATGATCCATCACTAGCGGCTAATAATAGCACTTTCGCTATGGGCTCTTAAATGGGTTAAAAAGCATTTGGTGGGTCGATAACACCCTACTACCACAAGTCCACCACCCGCCAAATTGATACCAGCCACCTCTATTACACCATCTACCACTCAGTGCATAGCGGCAATTCCTCAGCCCTAAATTCCACAACCTGCACCATCTTATACTGTTCGCTTTGTAGAAACACAACCAGCCGGGAGGACGCATGCTAGCCTAACGGCCGAAAATCACGTCGAAAACACTTGCTGCTCGTGCCCAGAATCCCTACCCATGCTGGCGGAAGCGTGATTCCATACCACATAACGTTGCGATCCGCGATATAAATCATCTGACTTACACCTTTCGGCTGCCCTCTTTATTCAACCCCGCACTGCAGGCGTAGGACTACGACCAAAACGTAAACTTCGCTGCTTTACGATATCTGCACCTTTCTTTCTAAATGGCGATTCAACGAACTTGAAGTTCAACTCCGCTATGCAATAAGTCAAAAATAAGGACAGCAATATGGAAACCGCAATAGGAAGAGTCACATCATACCGAAAAGTGGCCTCGCGAATTAAGAAGAATACGGGAATATGTACTAAATAGATCGCATATGACAGCCGACCCAGGTTTTTCATTATTCTTAAGAGCCTTCCCTGAGGCAATATATAATTCTTGTTATAAGAAGCCAACCAAACTAACACTATAGCTAACAATGCTACGATACTTGTTCTGTGGCTTTTGAAAGCCACACCATCGCTTGCGATGACTAACATACAAACAAAAAGTACAACTACTAACAAACCGATCAACCCCCTACTCCAATTAGCTGGCTCCAATTTTCTATAAGATGAAGAACCGCTCCACAACGCTAATAACACACCTAATAGAATCGCATCCATTCTAAATGCCAGCTCCCACAATCCTTTCGTACTTAGCAATTGCTGAAACAATACTACAATCACCACCAGGGGGAACCAGCGCCGGCTCAAAAAAAACACCAACGGCAGAAAAAAATAAAACTGCTCTTCAAGTGAAAGGCTCCAATGAACAAAACTCGCGCCGTAGAAATAATTACCGAATGCGTGGGCAAATCGAATGTTAGCAAAATCTAAAATACCGGCAATGGTTGCATACAGGTTAGTGGATACCGAGCCAAAAACGCCCGATTTATTAAATACGAAAGACAAGCCTAAAAGTATGAACAACCACAGCCATGCAGACGGCAATAACCGCCAAGCGCGTTTGATCCAAAAATTCAATGCATAATGCCAAAACTCATTATTGCTCTTCGCATCTAAAAACTTGGGCAGGATCGATCTTGATATCACGAAACCCGAAATGGCGAAGAACAAGTCCACTCCGACCCAGCCGGCAAAGTATTTATAAAACGCATTGACCTCTTCGGGGAAATTCGTAATAAAATTTCCATTTATGTGATGAACAACAACGAGTAGAACAGCGCATCCGCGCAACACCTCTATGCAGTCCAACCGTTCACCGCTATTTCCTGTCATTACTGCTGTTCCCGGCTAATTGCTCAACTTACCATTTCAATAATTTTCTGGATGGCTTGCCCACACTCTTTTAATCGACCGAAGAAGTGTACTTATTGCTTAAATAAGGACCGAAAGGCTCATAATAGAAATAACCTTCTTCCAGCTTGGGGTTATCCCATAGATCCTGGACTGCCGGCAAAACAAAATAAGCCGTATCACCTTTACGTGGTATAAATATTGCGTCAGGGTGACGCGAAAAGACATAATCAGAGTCAGTTCTCTGGTGACCAGGTAATCGAACGCCTGGCTTCACTTTAGCACTGCGTGCAATATGCGTATCCACCAAACCAAGAACATCAACGACAGTATATTCTGAAAAAAAAGCTATTCGCCCAATCCCGATTAAAGCAATCGTTTCTATCGGAGGATCGAGTGATTTAAGTAATTCAATCTTATGTTTGGCGGCTGCCGTATCCTCGAACATTGCCAAACTGTTTCGCGAATGAGCCCTTTTAATAGAATATAAAGTTGAGATATTCGCACTTTTCGGTTCGCCATATTGAGTTGGCCATGGCCCGTAAAGATTCCAAAGAATGCATAGAGGAACCACCGCCAAAGCAATTACACCGCCAACCCAGCTGTATTTAAAAATACGGCTTACGCCAAGTAATGTAGCGCCAATCATTATGGGCAATATAGGCAGAAAATATCTTCCGTACATAAATACATCACCACCAACAGCGAGAATATAAGCAGCAATGGTAAAAAACAAAAGTGCGCCGTACCGGAAGCTTTTGGAGGTTAGCGCAAAAGGAAAAAGCAAAAGCAAAAAGCCTGGACCGTCCTTTAAAAAGGTAGTTACATACCTAATAGCATATTCGAACGACGTGCCACCGACCTTGGCATAGAACGTATTCGGTAAAAAGCTGTTGTAGTAAACGACCCTAAATAGAGTCAACCCCATTAGAAAAAGCGAGTAAATCAGGATCGGCCGCCAAAGCTTAAAGCTCACTCTGAGCGTTCTGCATTTTGCCATTCGAAAAATAAGAGGAACACCGAGGAGAACAGCTGCGGTAATCACACCATCAGGCCGGGTTAGCGTCGACAGAATGCAGAAAATAACAGTCCATTTAACATTATTCTTTGCATGTGCAATGAGTGCAAGCATAACTAATGTGGCAAACATCGGCGTTTCGAGCCCAGAGGCTGTCCAGGAAGAAAAGGAGTTACTTGACAACAACAAAGGAGGCACAAGCCCCGACATCCACATATGACTTTTTGGCAATAGTATTTTTACATAGAGCATCGCCACTAACATGAGCGTGCAGCCGAAAACAAACCCTAACAAATGCGCAACCAGCTCTGCACTTACTCCTGCTTTTATCCCTAAAGCAATCAACAATACCCAAAGCAAATTAGTAAAGCCTTCTACCCGCTCTCCTAAATTAAAAACAAGCCCATGCCCATTAGCAAAATTTGCTGCATAACGAAAGGAGATGTACGCATCATCAATTTGCTCATATACTGATGTAGACTCCGAAAGGAAGACAGCGAAACAAACAAAAAATGAAGCACAAAGAAACCCTAACTGATAACGCGCGCCTATAAATGTGAGCCCTCTGAAATTCACTTCTAATATCCTCTCAACCTGACCCCTGAAATACATAAAATTCAAACTCATCCAAAACACCGAAGCGCTAGATTAACAATTAAGCTATTTGCCACTCGGCAAAGGTAAAGTACGCATTATAATTATGGTGACAGGTATCCAAAATATCAGCCACATAAAATCTCTCTTAGATACTGCATTACTTGTATCTGTGGCCGACAATAAAAATACGGCTACAAGCAATCCAAATGTAAGGCCATTCTCAGGCCCACCCGAACCACAGATGCTGCTGGCTTGCTTGTAGCGTTTCTTGCCGGATTATCGGACGCAAACTTAGTCCACGCTCCAGCAAAGCATACTTCAGACCTGAAAACTGCGCAGCTAAAATTAATGCCCCTTCTCCTCCGACAATCAATATCAGGTTAAAATAGCTTTGAAATTTGACCGCTATTGGAACCATACCATCAGGACTGCCAGCATGGCTAATATTGGCGCCCGACTACCAGCGAGGATGATTGAGATCGCACTGTCACGCCCCCTCCGAGCACATTCACCAGCATCCCTGCACCACCCACTACTAGCGCTACCTGTGCAGCTAAATTACTTATTTGGATTAAACATTGACTGAGGTTTAATAGGAAATGAGTCAACACGACGATAGCTAAAAGGTTATGCTCTGTACTTAAGGATGCTAGAACAAAAAAAAGAAATATAAAAAGCGGATAGCCAATCAATAGAAACTTAGATTTCCAGTCAGCGCCAGAGCCGGAGTCAGAAGATTTACTATTTGGATTGAAAGCCATCACAGCTTCAGCATGCTCTTTAACATCAGAAAATATTAGTATCAAGTCATCTTGGCAGATTTCAAAATCAAGCGTGATTTTCGTCGTCAGATAATAAAGCCGTTAGTGCCGGCACCTGCGTTTTTGTAGAGTATTGAGCTGCCAATGCTTTTAATTCCGACGCAGGAAACTGTTTATAGTTTTGTTCTACCCAGGCTATCGTATCGATCCATTTTTTTGGATTTCGACTATCCACTATTCTCCCACTTACTTCTGTCATAAAATCATTTACTCCCCCGCAATCATACACTACTGCCGGCTTCCCTAACGCCAGCGCTTCCAAAGTCACAAGAGAGAAAGACTCGTTAAAAGAAGTCAACAAAAACGCATCACAAATATTCAGATACTCATAGAAATCGTGATCTTTTTCGCTAAGAATCATTAGATTTCCATTTACTTTGAGCCTTGCATACAAGCAATTAATGAAATGGTTGAACCCGGTTTTTCGCTCACCTCCTATCCACACAAACTTCCATGCCCGGCCTGAAGATGCTTCACTTATCTGCATAAAAAGTTCTATGCCCTTATTGAAGTCAAGCGATCCAGCACCAACTAGCACAAAGTCATCAGGCTCTATTCCCAACTCTGATCTGAGCCCATTGCGAGATTGATGTATTCGAATTTCCTCAGCGTCGTAAAAACAAGGCTGCAACCTGATATCTTCTCTGCCCATTACCGACAGAGCCTTACTCGAAGAGCTGGAATTAGTAATTATACGCTGACAGTATTTTATCATTGCTTGCATGCTTTGCATGGATACAAATGAATAAGCAGATGGCATTTCATGAACGATCAGCGTTGTATGGGCCTGCATTCGCAGCACGGAAGGCATCACTTTCTGCATTAAAATGGAATTAAGCACCCACTCGTCTGGTTTAAATTGCCTATGCACTTCTTCAACAAACAAGCCAAACCCATGAGGCTTGTCTTGCTTTTGAAGCTTGCTTGAAATTTGACGCACTATTTTTTTCGTCTCCATTACAATGGAGCTCTTTTTCATATATGTGTAAAGAATTTTGGGTTGCAAAGACGCAAATAGTGGAGAGAATTTTTCAGTTACAACCAATGCCTGAAACCGCTGCTCATCATAATTCTTGAGGAATCTGTAAAGATAGACTTCAGCGCCTGCGCGTCCAGCATAGGGTGAAATAAACATAATTCGCTTCATTATTTCGGGGATTCCGCCAGTGCCTCCTGAGAGTGAAGGCATTTGTATTTTTTTTGGCATGCAAGTTTATCTGGATGAACTAAGAGCAAGCAAGCCTTGAATCTCGGAGGAGATATTTTGTCGAAATTGCGCGACAGGCTACAATAGAATATCTGAATTGACTAGCTTAGTAAATCATCGCTCAGAACGTTGGGATTTTCATTATCAACTGCTCCACAATCGCGTGTTTTTTTCTTACCTCTAGCGCTTGCTACCAATCTGCCTGCGTATTTCGAAATGAGAATGAAGCCTCCCAGCAACTAGCACATATGCGGGTAGATAAGCCGAACCCGACAGTCGCCACCCATACCCCCAGGCGAACAATATTTCTCTATTGGGCTTTCCGGTTTGCTCCCAGCCCAGAATATTACGAATTCCCCCCGCTTCTGGATATAAAAGCATATGGATCAAAGGCTATATATTCAAGCACCCTGCCCATTATCTTCTCTCGGGGCATCTAGATTGCAGTAAAGTAGGTCAGCCCGTCAAATTCTGGAGGGTGCTGAGCCAACCAAAAGTTAGGCATTCCGTTGGTCGACAGAAATACCCATTTCCCCATGACCACCACATTGCTAAGAGCAATAAACCCGAACAGCAGAACGAATGTCGTATCCAGCAACGTTTCCGACATTGCTAGAAAAGATTTTGAAACTGCCATCATGAACAAAACTATACAAGCAGCCTTTAACCCGTAGAAACACAGCACCGCATAAAACGACCAGGCTATGAGCAGCGCCTCAATTAGATGGTGTATGATCAACGCATTAACGGATGGTTCGCCACCCAGCCAATGTAAAACCGCCGGCATATATTTATAGCCGAAGTTTAAAAAATCAGACCTGTTTTACCTGCCACCAACCACTCACCCGACAGAATTTTTCTGGCACCGATTACCTCCAAAATCAATTAACGGCTCTAAACGGGTAAAGTCACGGTAATGTTCCGGAATGGATCTTTCTGCCCTGAGCGGAAAAGTTTGAGCTTTCATAAGAAGTTGCTTTTACTTGGAAGTTACCAATCAGCGTTGTCAGAGCAACATATAGAATAATGCAGAACAATAGGGCCAATATAGGAGCAAACTGTTCTGCTGCCCCTTCCAAGGCATTACAAAAAAACTAACCAGATCACCGAAATAGCGGCGAAAGAACCAATAACCCGAAAGCAAAGCGAACCCCAGGTAGGTTACTAGTTTACCTTGACCGAGTGGTATTCTTTGCTCTATCGCTGATTTACACCAGTATTTCGTCCAACTCATCATTTAACCTTATATTAAAGTTAGTAGTCATTTCGTATTTCTATTTCACTCTCTGGCTTACCTGTAACGGATAAACTCCAATTCGGGATCCACAACGGATCGAAGCCGACAAAGACACCATTGTGGTGTGTCAGCCACAGCGGGAAAAGTTCAGCGGCAATGCTCTAAGCGGGCGTACGGCCATATCGCTGGAAATGAAAAGCGATGATGAGCCAATGTTTGACTCTATCTGGTTCGATGACATGACTAATACCGATAAAAACGCAAACAACGCGACCATTCACGAACTGAATGTCACTAAGGGGCGCGGGCTGTACGACGATTCTGCGGGAAAGAGCGTTTTACCGCCCTATCAACGGATAATTAAACCCATGCCCGTGGCGCGGCACGACGAATCGTACGCCACCTCATAGGTCACTCTATTAGTTCAGGATCCAGAGAAAAACCTGGATTTCTCAGCGCGTACCCTGATGGAGCTGTATCAACTCACTATGTCTGAAGCCACCATTGCTATACTGTTGGCAAAGGGCCACACATCAGATCAAGTCGCCAACGGGCTGTAGATCAAAAAGAACAGGGTTGGAGCGCATTTGCGACCCACGTTTGTCAAAATGGGCGTCAAGCAACTATCCAGGCTGGTCACACTGGTGCTCACCAGTCTCGCGTCAGCACAATAGGGAACAAGCATATGGTATTAATGCACATGGGAATCGTTCTGTGGATCGGGGTTCACCTCATCCCGTCTTTCGCCCCCGGCATTAAAAGGAGATGGAAACAGGCATTGGGACAGAACGGCTATATGGCGAGCTTTTCGATGTTACTGGTACTGGCATTGGTACTCATTGTGATGGGGTGGCGTACAGCGATCCCGGGCTACATCTATGCGCTGCCTATCACCGTCAATCTTATTGCTTTACTCACGATGTGGTTGGCAGCCATTTTGTTCGTTTCTGCCAAATTGTCTACCCACATTAAACGGGTAATCCGGCATCCACAATTGCTCGGCGTCGTATTGTGGTCCGTTGCCCATCTGCTGGCCAACGGTGACACCCGTTCGGTCACGTTATTCGGTTCAATGTTAGTCTGGGCTATTGTACAGATGTATTCGATTAACCGCCGCGACGGTCAATGGCTACGTCCCAATGCACCGCCATTAAAAGCGGATCTTATTCTGATCGTGATTGGAACGGTTGTTTACCTGGCTCTCATTTATCTGCATCCGTATTTATCTGGCGTTCCCCTAACCTACATGGGGTAAGCGGCAGGCACAAAAAAGCGGCTGCAAGAGCCGCTTTTCATACCGTCGCGCGACCCTAATCCATATTCTTTTTCTTAACTGACCAGCTTGAACTGGTGCACAGGGTGCAGTCAGCACCGTAGAACATTGAACGCGCTTCCTGATCGTCCATCAGATGTAATTTAAACCAGGCTGTAGAAGGGCCCTGGAATGCGCCACCGGTATAACCCGCTTCAAAGTGGCTGGCACCCTGTGCAGTGGCATGAAATACCGGTACGTTTGCAGCGCGGAAAACATTGTCCTGATTTTGCGCCGGGGCTGCAATTGTGTCAGCACTACCGGACATTAGCAGCATCGGTCCGTTCTGAGCCCCATTTGCTGACGTGTTATGACCCAGGAAAGGCAATGTGTAAGGCTGCATTGGTGCAGTCGCCTTAATGCGCGCATCCCGGCCGACCATGATGGAACCGCCACCCCCTTGGGAGTGACCAGAGGAGCCAACATGACCCAGATCCAGTTTGCCTGCGAATGTACCACTGCCGCTATTTTGTTGCTGCAAATAGTCCAGGCAAGACAACATTTCCTCACCGGAAGCCGCATTCGTGGTAGAGGCCGCCGCTACCACAAAACCGTGACTGGCCCAATGCGATAGCAAGGCGCTGTATCCGGACGGGGTCGTTCCGGTGCCATTACCCCAGAGAATGATCGGGTGCTTCATTCCGCCTTCACCCAAATTACGCGGTCGATAAATTGAACAACCACTCGCACTTGTCGTCGTTGTTGCATAGGGGCCATTTGAATCATAACCCCCACCGGCGCCCCCTGTGCCCGGCGCATTATAGGAAAACGCGGTACTGGAAATAACAGTGAAACCGGCGATCGCAGCAAACCTGGAAATGGATCCTAACATCATGCACTCCTTAAAAATCATTTGGGCAGGAGAAACCACTTTGTGACCAAGATATCGAATAAATGGATCGTTTTTACTCCCCCGGAGCCATGATCTGATGGCTCGCAGCCAACCTAATATCGCGCCGTATCCGAGTCAATTTGCTTCACTTGCGTTTGTGAGTAAGCAGTCAAATTCCGGAGGCCGGCTTTTCATATTGGCCGTTTAGCCCCGCCTTTTGGGCCTATGCGCCGCTCACGGTGATTTGGGTTCCCCGCATCCGGTTGGACAGCGCCCCATAAAAGATTAAACTGAGTGCTGGCGATGCAAATGATCGCTTTTTGACCGCACCTAATATTTCTATCCTCACACATCAAGGGACAGACCATGAGATCCGGCAACCCATCGTTAAATGACAAAACATTTAAAGGCCTAGGCGTTTCAGATGAACCAATGACACTGGCCGGCACGGTCAATAAAACCGCCATTTTACTGGCCTTGGTACTGATTACTGCGGGATACACCTGGGGCCGGTTCTTTGAAAGTGGCGGCGACCCGAGCAGCATCATGACGTTGATGTGGGTGGGAATCATCGGCGGTCTGGTGATGGCGTTGGTGACGGTGTTCAAAAAACAATACGTAGCCTACACCGCGCCTGCCTATGCCCTACTGGAAGGCCTGGCCGTCGGGGGCATTTCTGCTTTCTATGAAGTACGTTTCGAAGGCGTTGTGATTCAGGCAGTGGGACTGACATTCGGCACTCTATTCTGCTTGTTGTTTGCCTACAAAACCGGCCTGATCAAAGCCACCGAAAATTTCAAGCTGGGCATCACGGCCGCCACCGGCGCCATTTTTCTTCTGTACATCGTCAACATGGTGCTTAGCCTGTTCGATATGCCCATCGGCTTTATCCATGAAGGCGGTACCTTCGGCATTATTTTCAGTCTGGTGGTGGTCACTGTTGCTGCACTCAACCTGGTGCTGGATTTTGATTTCATCGAAGCCGGAGTGGAGCATGGAGCCCCCAAATTCATGGAATGGTATGGTGCCTTCGGCCTGGTCGTAACGCTGGTTTGGTTATATCTGGAAATGTTGCGTTTGCTGTCGAAATTACGCGGCGACTAATATTGCCCGGAACTGAAAACCAGAAGCCGTAACGTAAAAAGCCCTCGCTGTGAGGGCTTTTTACGTTACGGTGGTCACTGATTTATTCTTCTGGCTTCTGTATTTTGCAAGCCGTATAGAGCAGCTCATTTTCCAGCGTGATTTGCGCTTCATCGCCCTGCGACAAGAAGGCTATTTTTCCATTTGAGAAAAACTCACCGGAACCCAAAGCCTTACGCGTCAACTTATCCGCAGTCAGAGTTTGGCGATCAGAAAAAACCACATCATCCGCTGTCAGCTTTATCCGCTGATCACCGGAAATGTAAGTACCGTAATAAATGCTGAACTGATTATTTCCATCACAAAGGTAATCTACTTTCTGGGGCATCATGGAAACCGCTGAAGCTGCCGGCTTCATCTCATCATCAAGGCACGTTGGTTCCATATACTGTTCACAGGCTTTACGTGTACACGCAGCATCCATTGAACCGGCGGCCCGCCGACACTGATTACAGCCATCAAAGAATCGTGTGCAGGTGTCCGGAATACGGTTCTTCCAACTATCGGCATTGTATTCAGAGAATTGCTGCTGAAAAGGTTCCTCTGCTATGGATTTTTCTTCATCGCTGCAAGCGGACAACAATAACAACCCTGCAAGACATATCCCCGTTAACTGCAACTGCCGGATCAGGGCTTTTAACACCTGCATGTGCTTTATATGGAGTATCGGCATATTCATTTCCTTCGGTATCAGGATCGCCTTTCTGGTTCTGGGCCATGCCCTATTGCTGAAGTCTATATAACAGAACAGACCACGAACGCGGTGGCGTCAATAAAATTCGGAATAAAAAACCTTTTTCGTTGCCGAATTTACGCAAGCCATCGCGTACGCCATCCTCCCTCGCACCCTCAATCCTGCTGGCAATGTAGCACAGCGCAACCCTGTCATAAAACTGTCTCGGTTTTGCCGCATCCTGGTCACCGAGATTTGACCGACAGGGGAACGATTATGGTCTGGAGCGTATTGGCACGATTACCAAGGCTCCTATGGTTCAGCTTTGTCCCCCATCGATCAGGCCCTTACCCCAAACTGTCGTTACAACGGCTTGTGGTCATGCTGGCGTTCTGGCCGATCTTTCTTTGCTATCTCATCATCACGAGTCTTTGTCTTTGCCTGGACCACCTGCTTTTCCCGAGCTTCAAACGCGTCACCATTTCGCGCCCCTGGATGGTAATCGGTATTCCCCGAAGCGGCACCACTTTTCTCCACCGTTTACTGGCAGGAGACCAACAGCACTTTACGACCATGACGCTGCAACAATTAATCTTTGCACCATCCATTGTCCAGCGCTTAATAGGATTAGCCCTGTCCACCCTGGATCGCACTTTGGGCGCACCGGTTCATACTCTCCTTGTTCGACTTCAACGGCAGTTATTTGCCGGCCTGGATGGTATTCACAGCACCGGTTTGGAACAACCGGAAGAAGATTACCTTGGGTTGATTCCGGCCTTACATTGCTTTCTTTTAATTCTGCCATTCGGTGATCCGGCGTTAATGCGTTTGGCGTATTTTGATCGCGACGCATCTGCCCAGGAGCGGGATTCCCTGATGCGATATTACCGCAGGCTCGTTCAACGACACCTGTATGTTCAAAAGCACTGGCATAAAAGTGAAGCTACCTACCTTTGCAAAAACCCCAGCTTCACTCCTTTATTTCAAACTCTGGCCACGGCCTTTCCCGATGCCCGCTTTATTGCCTGCCTGCGAACGCCGGACCAGGCCGTGCCCTCGCAAGTCAGTTCAATATTAATCGGCGCGCGAATGTTTAGCGGCAGCGTTAACAAAGCCTGGTGGTGTGACAATTTGGTGGCGATGTTACGATTTTATTACTCCCATTTACTCAGCAATTTATCCGATGTAGGTCCGGACCGGCACGGGTTTGTGCGAATGGAGCAGCTGGCGGGAGCGCCTTCGGCCACGGTGACCGCACTATACAAGCGGTTTCATTTGCCCCTGACGGAGCACTATAGGCGGTGGCTTGCTGAAGAAGACACCCAGGCAAAAGCATATCGCAGCGCTCACCACTACCGAGGCAGTGCACTGGGTATTTCAGCTCAGGACTTGTGTGTCCGCTTTGAATTTGTTTACCGGGATCTGGGTTATCCGCAGCCGGAACAATTTGAAACATGATGGCTTGCAACCGTCACAAAACCTCAACAAGAAACCCGGATACTTGCCATGATGATACGATCAGAACTGCGAATACTATTTATTGTTGATGCAATCCAGGGACGCAATGGGGTTGGCACCTATTTCCAGGATTTAGTCACTCACCTGAGAACGCGGGTGGAACGGGTCGAGCTCGTCGCACCGGATATACACGACCCGCATATTTGTCAGGGAGCATCAATCGCTATGCCGGGCGATGCAACTCAGCGGGTGTACCTGCCGCGCATGCGCAAACTGACCCTGCTGGCTGTGGAAATGCGGCCCCACGTTATTGTAGTGCCCGGCCCCGGAATTTTTGCGCTTGCCGGGTTTTGGTTGGCCTCCAAACTGGGAATCCCGGTGTGTATGACGCATCAAACCGATTATGCCCGTTTAGTTGATCTTTACTGGAAAGGACTTACCGGGCAGTTTGCCCAACTGATGCTGCGCTGGACCAATCAATTTATGGTAAGCGGAAGCGCGACGGTTGCCACCGTCAATAAAGGCATGGTGAGTCAGCTTCGCAGTATGGGTATACCCCGGCCGCACTTAGTGGGCACAACCCTCGGAGCAGAATTCATCGACACGCCGTTAAGTGAACCCCGCAGTACGATCAACCGAATTTTATTTGTGGGTCGCCTGGCGGCAGAAAAAAATCTGGATCATTTTCTCGCACTGGCCGAAGCCCGTGAGGATTTGCAATTCACAATTGCCGGTGACGGCCCACTCAGAAACCTGGTGCAAAAAGAAGTCGGACGATTACCCAATCTCACTTTTCTGGGCTGGTGCCCAAGGCAGAAAGTTTGTGAGCAGGTGGATCAGCACGACTTGCTGATTTTGCCGTCAGCGGTTGAAGCATTCGGTACTGTTGCACTGGAAGCGATGGCACGCAAACGTCTGGTATTAACCACGCCGGCTTGCGGTATTAATGAATGGAAAGAATTGAATGGCGGCCTGCTGGTAATGCAACAAGGAGAATCGCTGCAGGACGCGGTAATGCGCATTGGATTAATGTCATCCGGACAGCGATCCACCATCGCCGCCAACGGGTGTGGTGCTGCCCGCACCTTGAATGACGATGCGATAGAGCAATGGTTGTCGGTATTGGGCACCACGGCAAATAAAGGATACTTCCTGCCACGGCGTCTGCCCTCGCCGACCTTCGCGTTGCTGCGACGGCTTGCCTCTGTGCAAGCGTAAGCTATGCCAAAAAAACCTTTCCGACCGACGAAGCAATCCGATTTGCGGGCCTTAGTCAGCATCCACGACGTGATGCCGGAAACGCGGGCGCAGGTCACAACAATGCTGCTCAAACTGGCGCAGCAAGCTCCGCAACTTACCCCCCCCTTTATCACTTTGCTAATTGTTCCCGGGCGCCAATGGAGTCAGTCTGATCTTGCCTGGCTGCACGCCCTTGCGCAAGCCGGACACCCCTTGGCAGGGCACGGGTGGAGCCACAAGGCGCCGTTGAAGCGCACCTTATACCACCTGTTACACAGCTTGGTTTTATCTCGGGATGCCGCTGAGCATCTTTCACGAAACCACCATGAGCTACGACAATTAGTGCTCGACTGCTTTAACTGGTTTCACCACTACGGACTCCCTCGCCCCTCGCTTTATGTGCCGCCTGCCTGGGCTGCGGGCAATCTGGGTATTCGGCAATGGAAAACGTTGCCATTTGCACAACTGGAAACCCTGGCGGGAGTTACTGACCTGCAAAGCGGCCACAAATACAAGCTGCCCCTCACCGGGTACGAAGCCGACAACGCCTTTCGGGCGATCAGCTTGCGCCTTTTTAACTGCCTTAATATCAAACACGCCCGGAAAAGCGGAGCCCCATTACGCATTGGCCTGCACCCGTTTGACCTGGACTATAGGTTGGCACAGAATGCTTTGTCAGACCTGACTCTGGTCGATCGGTTCTGTCAATACTCGGAACTGCACTGAAGCCAAGCTGACTCCATTGGATCCATGCGCACGACAAAGGCAACGCCATGAGTAAAATGTCCCGTTTTTTATTCTATTTTTATATCGCCACCGGTATTCTGGCGCTGATCTTCACCTGGGTGCATGTGCCAGCTTATCTCGGCAACGGTATCCTCGATGCCAACATAAACTTCTGGAAAGATGCGCTGATCCACGGCACGCCATCCGGTAATTTTCTGGCTGTAGACATCCTCTTTTACGCCCTCATCGGTAGCGTTTTTATGGTTTTGGAATGTCGCCGGCTGGGTATTAAGTTCGCCTGGCTCTACGTGTTCGCCGGTATTCTGATTGCCATTAGTTTTGCTTTTCCTTTATTTCTAGCGATGCGGGAACGTCATATCGCCCAAACACCGGTCCCAGTGCCGCCGGCACCACTCAAAACCTACGATATTCTTGGCCTGGCGGTCTATAGTGCTGCCGTGCTTGCAGCGGCTATCATCGCACTTTAAGTGCCCGGTCTCGGATAACCACCCAAGGGCGACGGAATGGCATTCATCAGAACGATTGGTGAACTACTCTGTTACGCCCTTTACTTTTAGCTTGATAAAGCAGTTTATCCGCTTTGGAATAGATTTCCTCTGCCGTTACCGGCCCGGATTTATCATCCAGGGTTAGTAAACCAAAACTGGCGGTCACCACCTTCTTATCACTCCCCGGATGCTCAATATCCAATTGCTCTATCGCTTCGCGGATTGACTCTACAAAATCTTGGCAGCGCTGTGCCGGTCTCGTCACACTCAATATTAACGCAAATTCCTCTCCACCGACGCGGAATAAATCACTCAGCCTGAAGATGTGATCATTAGCACGCTTGAGCTGCTCCTGCAGACACGCCGTAACTTTCCTGAGAACATCGTCTCCGGCCAAATGGCCGCAAAGATCGTTATAGTCCTTAAAATAATCCAGATCGATCAAGCACAGGGCAAACGGTGTATTTTGTCTGATGTGTACCGCTAATGCCCGATCAAACAGTTCATTAAAATGCCGTCGGTTGTAGGCACCGGTGAGTTCATCACGAATCGCGAGATTCTCAAGCCGTTGATTGGCCGCCTCAAGTTGCTGCGTGCGCGCCAGCACATCCTGCTCCAACTTGAACGTGTATTTTTCCTGGGTAGCGAGCGCCTTGCGCTCTATTTCTAATTTTTCGGCTTTGAGCACATTCATGTGGTCAGCCAAGCCCAATGCAAGCAACAGCACTTCCAGGCTGGAGCCAAACTGGACGCTGTATTCAGTCAACGCGTTGGCTTCCAATACGCCCAGCACTTTCAGATAATACATGGCCGCGCCCAGCCCCACACAGAAAAATGCCAGCATAAAATAGTAAGCGGTGCGTACCCCCTTCGGCATCAAATATATTGCTGAAGCAAAGGCAGACAAAACCAGCATAATGCCGACCGGAATCTGGAACGCAAACGTCAAAGCATAAAAGCCAGCGAGAGGAATAAAAACCACCACGGTATTCAAACCGGTGATGATACACATACTCCGGTACCACCAGCGCGGCATAAATTCTTTTATCGTGAGATAACGGATAGTGAAACACCCTACCGTTGTATAAATAAGCGAGGAAGAGAACGCGATTGCCTGATTATTCAGGTGGGGTGATTCTGGCCATAAATACTGGAAAGCATATCCACGGAAAATGATGCTCCAGATAAAAAAAGTAGTGACGTAGAAAAGATAAAGCGGGATGGTGTGTTCACGAGTGGAAAAATAGATAAACAGGTTATACACCAGGATCGCCAGCATAACGCCATAACACAAACCAAACGCCAGTGTTTCGGTTTGCACATGACTGGAATAAAGTTCGGATTCCCACAAACTTGGAGTAACGGATTCATGCAGACCGTCCCAGGTCGATTGACGAATATAAACTTGCAACATCTCACCCGGTTTGAATTCCACCGGCACTACAACCGAGCGCGTGTGCAATGGCCGGGTACTGAATGGCCTGCGGTCCCCTGATTCGAAATGCTCGATGGCACCGGAGCTGCGAACAATATAAATGTCCAGGTAATCCGCTATTGCGGTTTGCGTGTCGATCAGCTTATTAAGTGGTGTCTCGGTGCCATTGAGCAACGTAAAACGCATCCACCAGGCTGAATGCGAAAAGCCGGGATTCAGGCTACTGGAATCCGATGCTACCCAGACCGCCCCCCCGTTCAACAGCGCCTCGATGCCGAGAGAGGTAGAGGCGTCCTCCAGAATCTGGCCGGATTTGCCTAACACAACTCCGGAACTTTCCTTATTAATATTAACAACTTGAACCGCCTGCAGCCCGCTACTAACTAACCAAAGCAAAACTATCGTCGTTACTGCCCTGGCTGAAAAAGCATCAAACATCGGCGCGGCACCATCACATAATTGTCTAAATCAACTGTCAGTCTAGACCAAATAGGCAAGCTTAATAGCCCACACGAGCAAAACAAACAGTAAATATAATTGACCTTTTCGATCCTGAACCGCCGTTTCTGCCGACGACACCCAGACACCCGTTTTGCTCTCAGACCCTTGCCACGCCTGAATATAAATACATTCAGTGTTTGACATTCCCCCGAACCCGTATAGAATCCTCAACCAGGTAGAAAGAAAGCCTGTTAGTATTATCTCCATTACGTTGTTTTACTTGTATTACCTCGTCCTGAAGTTTCTAATGAAAAGACTCCATTTCTGCTCAACAAGCTTGTCCTATTTCGGATAAGTATTTTACGTAAAAAATTTCAGGATATTGAAATGTCAAATACAGTTAAAGGAACCGTTAAGTGGTTCAACGAATCTAAAGGTTTTGGTTTCATCGAGCAAGAATCTGGCCCGGACGTTTTCGCTCACTTCAGCGCAATCGTAAGCTCTGGCTTCAAAACCTTGGCTGAAGGCCAACAGGTAGAATTCACAGTGACTCAGGGCCAGAAAGGTCCTCAAGCTGAGAACATCGTACCTTTATAAATCCTCAGCATTGCTGAACAAGATTTATAGAAAAGCCGAATTCGCATAGCGGGTTCGGCTTTTCACTTTTAAGGCTCCGCTACCGCGGATAACGCCAGCGATTGAAAGCCTGAAATTTACGGCGAGCGCAGGCGCATTAGAATCAACGAGAATCCCGCTTACACCTCGGCATAATGTTTACTAACACTCCTTCCCCTGTAATCAGCCAATTGAGCTTGAATTAAATTACAAATCTGGCCTATTCTGCCTTTAGCAGTAGCCGAAGCGCTGCTGTGAGGCACCCGAAACCGATAACACCTTATTTACCATCTACCACAGCAGTCGCTCCTGAGGGGAAGTTCCATGTTTCGTCGTACCAAAATAGTCGCCACCGTTGGTCCCGCCTGCAGCAGCGAAGAAATGCTGGAGTCGCTGATCAAAGCCGGGGTCAATGTATTCCGGCTCAACTTCTCACACGGCTCTGCAGACGGCCACCGCACTGTCGCTAAACGAATTTATGCAACGGCAGAAAAGCTCGGCACCAACATCGCCATCCTGGCTGATTTACAAGGCCCGAAGATCCGCATCGCCCGCTTTACCGAAGGCAAGGTCACCCTCAACAATGGTGCCAAGTTTATACTTGATGCCGACATGGACGAAGAAAGCGGCAACGAATCGGCTGTGGGCCTGGGCTATAAAGCCCTGCCTCAGGATTGCCGTGATGGCGACACACTGCTACTGAACGACGGCTTGATCGAGATGAAGGTCAATCACATTCAAGGCAACGCGATACATTGCACCGTCGTAGCCGGAGGCGTGCTCTCGAACAATAAAGGCTTGAACCGGATGGGCGGCGGTCTGACTGCCAAAGCGCTGACAGAAAAAGACCTGGAAGACATACAAACCGCCGCCAGCATGAACGTGGATTACCTGGCCCTGTCCTTTCCGCGGGATGCTACGGATGTGAATGAAGCCCGCTCCCTATACGAAAAAGCCGGCGGCAAAGGTGGCATCATCGCAAAAATCGAGCGCGCTGAAGCAGTTGCAGATAACACCAACCTGGATCAGATCATTCTCGCATCAGACGGGGTAATGGTCGCTCGCGGAGACCTGGCCATTGAAATCGGTGACGCAGAATTGGTCGGGGTACAAAAACACATAACCTGGCGCGCCCGCCATCTGGACCGCTTCGTCATTACTGCAACCCAAATGATGGAATCCATGATCAACAATCCGCAACCTACCCGCGCAGAAGTATCGGACGTCGCCAACGCTGTGCTGGATGGAACCGATGCTGTGATGCTGTCGGCGGAAACCGCGACCGGCGACTTTCCGGAAGCGACGGTGCGGGCAATGGACCGAATCATACTCGGCGCGGAACGGTCGTATCAAATGCGGGACCAACTGGATAACCAATGGAAGCAGGACAACCGAACCCCCAGTAAAATCGATGAGTCCATCGCCTCTGCAGCCATGTTTATGGCGAACCGGTTGACTGGAGTGAAAGCGATTATCGCCATGACAGAAACCGGCGCAACACCCCGAATGATGTCGCGTATTCGCTCGGGCCTGCCAATATTTGCTTTTACACCCCACGCTTATTGTCAGCGTAAAATGGCCGTTTACAGGGGCATTCAAACGGTGCACTTTGAAAGCGCCAACATTCGCCCGGAGCAAATCAATCAGCGGGTCGTGGATCTGTTGGTGGAATTAGATGTGGTTAAAGCCGGGGATAAAGTGATTCTCACGAAAGGCGACTACGTCAATGTCAATGGCGGCACCAACACGTTGAAAGTAATCGAAGTCGGTGGCGTGATTCACTGACGCCACCCGCAGTGACCCCGTCAGGGTTTAGACCAACCGTCCAGAAAATATTGCATATCCTCTTCAAAACGTCGGCGCTCTTTCGGATCGCCGATTTCTCCACCCAGATTGCGCACCAAGCTAAGAGCAGTACTGGATTGGCGGGCAAAATCAGCCACCAACGCTGTGGCCAGCGGACCGAGATATTGCGCCAGGCGGGAACCAATTTCATTTAGCTGGGCAGGCGACAACGAAACCGAATTTTTATCCGTGGTCTTGTCTTTTTGCAGCGATTGCGAAAACTCGAACGGCATTAATTGCCCATGGCTTTTGCGGATACAAAAATTGGCACCGGTCCAGGGCTGCGACGTGCGGGCAAAGGCCTGGGTAACCAAGCGCAATTTACGGGGCTCAGCACTCTGCAGACAAGACTGCAAGGTTCGCAACGCGGATCCAACATAGACCAGTTTATTACTGTCTTGCTGAGAAAATACCAACCCGCTGTGGACCAGCAAACGGGTCTCGATGTTATTTTTACGTTCCAGCTTGTCCAGGCTGGCAACGATATTTTGCAGTAACACCATAATCTCTGCATCGGGCTTAAAAATCAGCTGAAACGCGGTTTTGGTCCGGCTACTGGATACCACCTGTAACTCTGCAGAAAAGCCCACTGCGCTGATCAGGATACGTTGCATATCAACCAGAATCCGGCCAGGCGCGTCGGATTCGTTAACCACGTCTATTGTCATTACGATAGTGCTTACCGGAGTGCCGGATTCAATATTCATTTCAGATTCCCCATCTTTAATAATATTGTCTCAACAATCTGTGCATACTACTTTCGGGTCGCATCCATATTGAGCAGATGCATGGCCTTCTCGATACTTCGGCGCATACGGTTGAAGGACGCGTGCAACTGGCGAATTTCTTCCGCCCCTTTATCTTCAAATTCTGGAATGTTCAGATTGCCCAGACTCACCTGGTCACTCTGATAGGATACATTTTGCACCGGTTTGATGACTACCTTATGCAGCACCACATTCAGAACCACAAACAAGGCTACCACTAAGCCGAGCATTAAACCGGTAACAATCCACACTGCGCGCTGTGCGTTCTCAATCGCCAGTTGGGACGGCACTGTCACGATTTGGGCGCCCACCACCTCATTTAGCTGCCAACCGAAACCATGCCGGTCGCCATACTTCGCTATTAGCGAAGGCGGGGCCGATTTGGGCGTGTCATGGCAAGCCAGGCAAGCCTGATTGGTAATCTTGATGGGACGGGCAATATAAAGATATTTTTTTCCATCCGGCCCTATACGCTCACCTTCCAGTTCTTGCATATCGCGGCTACGAATTTATACACCACATTGTATTGCTCCCACTCTGTGGCTTTATCCCGTATATTAGTGGGATTCAAGGTGGCTTCGCGGTAGGAATAATCAGGATAGTTTTTACGCAAACGTTCAAAAACTTCAGTGGCCGCAAACGCCGGCACGGTTTGTGGCAAAAACTCCGGAGCCTGCTCGACGTCCATGTGTGGCTTAATTTCATCGATGGTGTAACTGCGCACCGACATTGCCGTTTCCATAATTAAACCGGCATCCGCCAACACCTCTGATTTAGCATTCTCAATTAACAGTTCATGAGTAACCCAGACGCTTAAGATGAAGCCTGGCAAGAACACTGCCAATAACGCTAAATTAAAACGCGTACGAATCTTCATTGGAAAATCTCTTTTAAGTGTGCCAGTTTTTGCGGGTAGCCGTTTCTAAGGTAGGAGCGATCATTCCTGATCTGAGGTCGCACACACATGTGCTGTTGTTTTTATTATTAATAGCCTACTGCATATAAGCAAGCGGAATATTAAAGCCAGTCGCGAATAAAATCCAGCCATAATAACGCAGAGTGTTAACTCATCGATAAATCTCCGGCGTGGACGAACGAAGGCAGACCTTGTACTCTCAATCCACTTATTCACGGCGACTTTACGACTTTAATCAATGGAGTCCGCCATCTTTCTCTAACAAGGACCTTCTGTGGCAGGACGAATCATTCGCGGGCTCGCGTTTCTAATGTTGATGATTATTATCCTGGCGGTCATCTTCGGGGGCGCTTCATGATGCAGCGCTTGCGCAGTGTGCACAGCCAATCATCTAATAAAGCTCAACCAAAACGAAGGCGCCGCAGTTCGCCGCCTCCACCCATATTTCAATCTGTGTCCAAGGTTCAACATTTTGTCCGTACCCGTTTACTGCTGCGGGCTCGCACTCTGTTTCTGCTGCCGGTACCGCTGTTGTTCATGGGCCTGTATTCCAGCTTCATCGGCAATGCGATCGAAATGGTAGGGCGCTTTGGCGGTTTGGCCCTATTTATGCTGGCAGCCTGGTTATTAGTTAACGGTCAGAAAGCGCAGCATGCCTACGAAGCCAGAGAAATCGCCAAACCTCCGGCCTTTCCCCGCAAGATCAGCGCCTCGATCGTTACCGGATTGGCGGTGGCCGTCACCGGCCTGTTTGGTTTTACGCCAATCATGAACGAACCGGCCAGTGCTGCCATCTATGCGGTGATGGCAGCACTGCTACACGGCATCAGCTTTGGTTTGGATCCGATGCGGGCCAAGGGGCTGGAAGGTTACTCAAGCTATGATGCGCAACGGTTACTGGAAGCTCTGGAGCGCGGTGAAAAGCTGATGGATGAAACTCTGACCGCATCAAACACCTTCAACAACCGGGCCGTGCAACAACACGTACACCGTCTGGTTGAGGAAGCCCGCGCCGTGTTCCGTGCCATAGAAAAAGACCCCAGAGATCTGCAGCGCTCAAGAAAATTTATGGCGGTTTATCTGCAGGGCACTCGAGACGCAACGATCAAACTTGCCAAGCTCAGCGATAAAGATCAATCCACCACCGCCTATCATGACTATGAACAATTACTCGGCGATTTGGAAGACCGGTTTATTCGCCAAAGAGAAGCGCTACTCGTTAATGACCGTACCGAACTCGATGTAGAAGTCGAGGTGTTACGGGAACGTATTAAACAGGAATAGCAGGACTGTAAACAATGGAACCATCAAAAGCCAAACCTCAGGCACTGGCGCAACAAGAAGAAATTGCCCAGATCGCCTCATTACAACTGGATGATATCAAGCAGCTACCGGCGGAAGAGGCAGAGCGCCTGATACAGGAGAAGCTCGCCGAGCTGGACATCAGTAACGCGCAATCCATTATCCATTTCGGCGCTTCCGCGCAAGCAGAGCTGCAAGCCATCAGCCAGGAAATGCTGGGCGGCGTCCGCAACAAGGATGTGGGACAGGCAGGGGATACACTGCGCGAGATGGTGTTATCACTGAAGGGGTTTTCGGTGGACGAGCTGGATCCTAACCGCGAACCCAGCTGGTGGGAAAAATTGGTGCGTAAAACCAAGCCTGTGGCGGCATTTGTCGCGAAATACGATCAGGTTCGTCAACAAATTGATCGCATCACCGACGATTTGCTTCAGCATGAAACGCGGCTGCTCAAAGATATAAAAGGCCTGGATAAACTCTATGAGAAAACCCTGGATTTCTATCGGGAACTAGGACTTTATATAAGCGCGGGGGAAGAAAAGCTGACGTCGATGGACAACGAAATCATTCCCGAACTGGCAAACCGTCAGCACCAGGGCGACGGGCTGCTACAAGCGCAACGACTAAGAGACCTGCGCGCGTTACGTGACGACCTGGAACGCCGTGTCCACGATCTGAAGTTAACCCGACAGGTAACCATGCAATCCCTGCCCTCAATCCGCCTGGTGCAGGAGAACGATAAATCCCTGGTCACGCGCATTAATTCTGCACTGGTCAATACCGTGCCACTTTGGGAAACTCAGCTGGCGCAGGCTGTGACCATTCAACGCTCCAGAGAGGCCGCGGGGTCGATCAAGGCGGTTAATGATCTGACCAATGAATTGCTAAACAAAAATGCTGAAAATCTACGTCAGGCCAATCGCGAAGTGCGGGAACAAAATGAGCGCGGCGTTTTCGATCTGGACGCTATCCGGTCAGCCAATGATAATTTGATTCTGAGTATTCAGGAATCCCTGCAAATCGCTGACGAAGGCAAACGCAAGCGGGCCAGTGCGGAGCAGGAACTGAAAGGAATGGAAAGCCAGTTAAGGAGCGCCTTAATCGCCGCCAAGTCACAACACAGGGGGTAATACCTGTCGGTGGAGACATAAAAAAGGCTCCCGAAACGGAGCCTTTTTTATTGGCGATTGAGTTGGGTTCTCCCGCCCCAGTGCAACAGCCTACATCGCGGTGTAACCACCATCCACCGGCAGAGCCACCCCGACTACGAACGAGGCATCATCAGAGCTTAAAAACACCACGGCCTTCGCTACTTCTTCCGCCTCCCCGACACGACCAATAGGATGCATTTGTGCAATATACTGCTCCCGCTTCGGTTCCCGCTCGATTGCCCGGGACATCATAGCTGTACGAATCACGCCGGGACACACCGCATTGATTCGGATACCTTTGCGCGCATACTCCACCGCTGCCGCTTTGGTTAAACCCAACACCGCATGTTTAGTGGACCCATACACCGGCTGTCGGGGCGCACCGATTAGACCGCCGATGGACGACGTGTTGACGATACTGCCACCGCCCTGTTTCAGCATTTGTTCGATCTCGTATTTCATGCAAAGCCAAACGCCTTTCACGTTAACGTCCATCAGGTCATCGAATGTATCCTCACTGATTTTCGCTAACGGTGCCTGTTCGATTTCAATACCGGCATTATTAAATGCGATATCAAGTGAACCATAGCGTGCGACCACCTGCTCCACCATCGTCTCAACCTGCTCACTGCGAGTCAGGTCGGCAGTAATGCTGATCGCATCGCCGCCTGATGCAGTGATTTCTTCGGCCACTGCCTGCGCCGCCGCTGCGTTGATATCAACCACGGCAACCCTGGCTCCTGCGGCTGCATACGCCAATGCAGTTACCCGACCAATGCCGCCACCGCCACCGGTCACCAGCGCCACTTTGTCCGTCAATTTTCCAGTCCCGCTATTTGCGTTGCTGATTTTTATTTCACTCATTATTCAGATAGCTCCGGATCACGCCACAGGTGGGCTAGTTGAGATTTTCTTTATCTTCCTGGCTGAACGGTTTCAACTGATCCAGTTCACCCTTTCTGACTTTGTTCACCCAATCCGGGTTGGATAACAAGGCACGACCAATTGCAATCAGGTCGAATTCGTTTTTGTCCATTCTTTCAATCAGGTTATCGATGTTGGCAACACCAGCACCCGCGCCCTGGAATGAGGAAATAAATTCCTGATCCAGCCCCACACTGCCAACACTGATGGTGGGTTTACCGGTGATTTCCTTGGTCCAGCCCGCCAGATTCAAATCCGAGCTATCGAATTCGGGCTCCCAAAAGCGACGCTGACTGCAATGGAAAATATCGACCCCAGCCTGGCTTAACGGCTCAAGAAAAGCAGCTAGCTCTTCCGGGGTGTTCGTCAGCTTTGCGGTGTAATCCTGCAGTTTCCATTGTGACCAGCGCAAGACCAGGGGGAAATCCTCACCACAGCGTTCACGGATGGATTTTATAATCTCCACTGCAAACTCCGTGCGGGCAACGATACTGCCCCCGTATTTATCGTCGCGCAGATTAGTGCCACCCCAAAAGAATTGGTCCACCAGATAGCCGTGAGCACCGTGTACCTCTACGCCATCGAAGCCCAACTCTTTTGCATCGAACGCGGCCTGGGCATAAGCTTGAACCAGGGTTTCAATTTCGGCAGTCGACAGCGCTTCAAAAACTTTTTTGCCGGGTGCAACCAGGCCCGAAGGCGAGACCGAAGGCGCGTCTGGATTTGGCCCGGTACCGGGCCGGCGGGTAGAACCGATATGCCAGATCTGAGGCATCATTTTGCCGCCGGCTGCGTGCACCGTTTCGATCACGTTTTTCCATCCTGCCAGCGCGTGCTCACCAAAGAATGAAGGGTATTCGGTGTTATCCGTTGCTGCCGGATGGTTAATCAGGGTGCCTTCGGAGACGATCAGGCCGACGCCCCCCTCCACTCGCTTGCGATAATATTCTGCAACATTTTGGCCGGGAATGCCGGCGGGCGAGAATCCTCTGGTCATCGGCGCCATCACGGTCCGGTTCGGCAGGCTCAGATTACCCAGTTGAAAAGGCTCGAACAATACATCGTAACTCATGCAGAAATACCTCTAAAAAAACTCAGTTAGGGCCAAGCGAACATGCGGTAAGCCCGGGTGAAGATCAGGAGTGCTAGTATACTTTTTCCGATTCATATGATAATCAGCTAATATATCGAAATACTTTTGCTGGAATTGCAATAATGGACAAGATCAGGGCGATGCAATACTTCTGCTTTATCAGCGAAACCGGCAGTTTCAGTGCTGCTGCCAGAAAGGCTCAGGTTCCGGTTTCGTCGCTATCGCGCAGCATTCAGGCACTGGAATCGGAGCTGGGCGCGGAGTTGCTGAAACGCAGCACCCGCCACGTTGCCATGACCGAGATCGGTAAAATCTACCTGGATCAGTGCAAAGAGATTTTGGCAGCAATCGAACTGGCTGACGGGCAGGTCGGCAGCTATCAAAGCTCTCCCTCCGGCATCCTCAGAATCAGCGCTCTTCCCCACTATACCGAGTTTCGCCTGCTACCGGTGTTAGAGGCCCTGCAAGCCCGTTATCCCGATATAGTGCTTGATCTGGAATTATCCGGGCAAGTCAGTGACCTGAACCGGGATGGCGTGGACATTGCTATTCGGGGCGGCAGTGCGCCAGATGGCCGGGTGATAGCCCTGAAGCTTGAGGATAACACCCATCGTTTATGCGCGACCAAAGCCTATTTGGAGCAGTATGGCACGCCCACCAATGCTGCAGACCTGCAACAACACAAAGCATTATTTTATCGTGCTCCGGCTCAGGTGTTGCACTGGCATCTGCAATGCGGCGATGAATGGCTGCCGGTTGATATCAACCCGGCGCTGATCAGTAACAGTGTTCGTGTTCTTCAACGGGCTTTATTGGCTGATAAAGGTTTGGCAATGTTGCCCGCCTGGTGCATCGAACAGGAGCTGGCCGATGGCGAACTGGAGTGGGTGCCAATTAAAGAAACACTGTCCATCGTACCCGCCTATCCGGCTGCTGGTATCTATATGCTGTATCAACGGCCTCAATACGTCATTCCAAAAATCAAAGTGGCCGTGGATTTTCTGCGATCCCAACTGACCTGCGACGATTTCTAGCCTTACGCCGGGCTCCGCCGGATTTGGTTTTTTTCTAACCCTATGCTATTTTTTTAGATGTGCATCACAAATTATAAAAATAAATAAACCTATTCAGATTTGTTCTTTCTAGACCTGCATTTGTATATAACCGGGCTTATTTGGATCGACCTCGGGTTGGCTCTCTCAATGCAAGTCGGCTTTATAAGGAAATAACAATATGACTCAAACCTTAATCCCGTTTTTCATTATCGGAGCTCCCCGTTCCGGCACCTCACTGCTCAGCCGGATGCTGAATCACCACGACGATATCGCCGTTCCGTTTGAAACCGACATTATTAAAAATTTCCACGGTATTCTCAGCGCCTACGAGCCACTCTCAAATACCTGCAATCAACGTAGATTAGTGGAAGATATCCTGGACCTTCCCACCATGCAGGACGTGACACCTGCCATCAATATTGACAACGTGATGGCAGAAATACATGGCACACATTTCCAGGACGTCTTTGAAGGTATTTTGAATTCCTGGACACATTTGCAGGGCAAACATTTGTGGGGTGAAAAATCCGTAACCAACGTTTTGTTTTCTGACACCCTGTTGGATCTGTTTCCAAGAGCAAAATATATCCATATTATTCGTGACGGGCGCGACGTATCCATGTCATTGCAACGAGCGCCATTCGGACCCAAAACCACATTCACCGCCGCTTTGCGTTGGCGTCAGCTGGTTGAACTGAGTTTCAGTATTCGCGACCGGGTGCCTGATGATCAGTATCTGGCGCTACGGTATGAAGATTTACTCGACCAGCCAAAACAGCAACTGCAACGGGTGTGTGATTTTCTTGGGGAACCCTACCGGAAATCCATGCTGCGGTTCTCCGAAAATAATACGCCTTACCCCACCGATCCGGTGAACGATGCCAACCTTCAAAAAGCCTTAATGCCCAACAATAAATACAAGTGGAAGCGGCTATTGCTCAAACCCGAGGTGGAATTAATTGAATCGGCTGTCGGTCCGACTTTGAAAAAATGCGGGTATTCATTAAGTACCAAACAACGCCCCCTTTCCGATCCGGAAATTTTCTATCGAAAGTTTGTTGAGCCACTGCCTGCAAAAACCATCGCCATGCTACGCAATAAACAGGGACATGAAAAAGCGCTGGCAAAACTCAAGCTGCTCTTGAAATGGCAGTGGGCAAGATTGACCCACAGCTCGTGACCTTTAGCGGGGGAAACCGTACAATTTGGAACGTTGTTCCCCCCGCTAAGGATTGCTTTTGAAGAAGTACCTGTTCCCGCTGAAAATCCTGGTCGCGCTGGCTATTTTGGCGCTCATCGTCTGCACGCTTGACTGGCAGCAATCGTTGAATCACCTGAAAAATATTTCATGGTTATGGCTGCTGATCGGGGTGTTACTGCACGTATCCGCAATCATGCTATCGGCCTTTCGCTGGCAGCAATTAGTGCAGGTCCTATCCCATCGCCTCAATTATCGGGAGGCCCTGAAATTTTACTGGATCGGCTCACTTTTCAGTACCGTACTGCCATCCAATATCGGGGGCGATGTGGTGCGTCTGACCATGGCACGCCGAGTGGGGTCGGTCACTGCTATCCTCACCAGTGTTTTAATGGAACGGGTGACCGGCTTATTACTGTTGCTCGTTATCGGTTTGATCGCCTTGATCCTCTCCCCTCAAATAGAACAAGTATTGCCGATGCGAACCGCGATCATCGGGTCTCTCGTCATTGGACTCCTATTTATCCCCTATTTCTTGTCGCGATCTTCAGGTTGGCTATCCCGCTTGGCCGCACTGCCCTTCACTCAACAGGGTATTGCCCGGAAAGTGGCGTCTAAGCTAGAACAAATTGGTGACAGTGTAAGGGTCTATCGTCAACAACCGGCCGCTATCCGGCTTACTTTTGCTTTGTCTCTTATTTTCTACTGCCTGCTATTCGCCTATCAAGGCGCGATGGTCTATGCGGTGGGGGGTGAACTGACGCTGGGAGGGCTGATGTTCGCAGCGCCGCTTGTCATTCTGATCTCGTCACTGCCCATATCCATAAACGGGCTGGGTATCAGTGAAGGCGCATTCGTTGTGTTGTATGCCCTGACCGGCGTCAACCCGGAAATAGCCCTGGCTGCGGCAGTGCTGCGCCGCTTAACCATCACCTTTGTGGCATTGCTAGGGGTTATACCCTGGCTCCAGGAACGAAAGCAGGGTGCGACCCAGGCCACACACAGTTAAAGGACTCCCGAAGCCGGAGACTGGAGCAAGCGGGATCGGTCAGTGCTTAAGTGAGGCCGCCCGCTTTGACGGCAACGTCATAATGGCTTCCAGCATGCCGCCGGTCACTGCCGACAACAGCGGACCGGTATACATCACCAGAGACCAGGCCGTCGCCTCGACCGCGCTGACCCCGTATGGCGCCAGCAGAAAGATCATGCTGGCCTCGCGAACGCCGATATTAGCAAAGGAGATAGGCAGTAAAGCCAACAGAAAAATGACACTGAACACCCAGCATAATGTGGCGGGAGGAACACTCACATCCACTGCCGCTGCGTAGGCCAGCATCGACGCCACCGCCACGCCGTGCTGAAACAGGGCCAAGGTCAGCAATCCGGTTAGCTTCGCCCAGCTAAGCTGAGAAAGCGACTCAAATCGCTTTGCCACATGAGTGAGTTTTCTGGCAAAGCGATCCAACCGCCGATTAATCACATTTGCCAACACATGGCCTGACCACCCACTCAACGAAACGCCCCAACGTACGATAAAGGGCGCAACCAGGCACAGCAAAACGCCATAAAGAATGACCCAGGCCGCGCCATCAAATAATTCATAGGTGCGGGCAATCACCCCCAGGATCAGAATGCTCATCACCGCGATGCCTTTATTGACCAGAATATTGATCAACGACCGGGCCGAACTGGCGCCGTATTGCCGGTACTTAACAAACGTGATCGCACCGCCCGCCAACGCACCCGGCAAGAACAGGCTGTAAAACGAGCTGGTAAATACGATGAGTAAAAAATTGGGGAAGGTCAGTGTTAACTTTTGCAGAATTGCCAACCAGTACATTCTGAGCGCCGTCAGCAAACGCAATAAAATCTGCAGAAAAATCGCAAACGCCAGCCACAGCCAATCACTATCGCGAACCCGGTCCACCATTTCATTCACTGGTGTGACCAACCACACAACAAATACCGCACAGGCACACACCAGTATTTTAAGAACCAGCCAACGTGAAGGCATTTAATCTACAGCATCCTAATATTTGTTATGCGGGAGTCCCAAACTGAGACCTATATTAGATCAAAAAAAGAACAGAGCGAATACTTTATTGTTATTCCTGAAGGAGACGGGCCGGTAGAGATTTTATAATCATGTTGTTCAAATCCGGCCATGAGAGCCTGTGCGCAAATCACCCGCGCCCATCAGAGCACTCAAGGCCGGCAATTGCTTATTTTTTCAGGTCTTCTTCAGTGCAAACGTCCAGTGCCTTAACTGATCCATCGTCCAGCAGGTAGTAAAGCTGGTGCTCACGATACAGCGCGTTTACCGTATACATTTCCCGTGCTTTGCCCGGAACCGCTCCGGCTTTGAAGTAATAGGAATTGTCACCCTCGACAACTTCAAGGCATTTGAACAACCATTGTATTTTTACTTTTTCGTCCGCTTTTACGTGCCAGGTCGGCTTTTTCTTACTGTCTCCGACTATGGTAATGTCCGTTCCGCTTTTGTTATCAATTAAACCGGAATAATGAATTGTGCAGGCTTGGGTGAAAGCCACAAGCAGAAGGAGGGCTAACAATCTGCTGGTATTTCTAAATAGTGTTTGCATGATAAATCTCACCTGGTCCATGTTAGGCGATACATTAAATTAATGTATGCATTTGCTTTTTGTATTATCTGCCGGAACTCACTTTGGCAGTGGATCTTCCGGCTAGTACTCCAGCGCTAGTTATCCGGCTCTAATCAAGGAGCTAGCGTCGCCTGATGGTCTCATATAACTGAATAGCGAACAATACTCAGGCCTGCCCCCCCGACTTGTTATAACGAAGTTATAACAAACGAATGTTACGAATCTAAACCCGTGACACAACATAGTCCGATCGATCGGACTGCAACTGCTTCAATACCCATTGCGCTGCAGATTCACGGAAATAACGGCTCACTTCCACGGCATCACCGTCATCACACTGCCTTAAAATGGCCCACTGAGGCGGTGCCAGATCGTTTTTAATCCAGGGCAATTGTTGCGCAGTCAGCCCCAGCGCTATCAACAGATCCTGCAAGCAACTCATGGGCTGCGGTTGGTTGCCTTCCATATCGATCGATAGCGGCGGACTTTTGCTGTCTCTGCTGACAAACCCCTGTACAAAATATTTGGAGTGCCGGATCTGGATAAATGCACAATAACAAACACCCAACCCGTCTTCTGCAAACTCTTCCAGTTCAATACCGGTGCGCTGGCTGAATTCGTTAACCGATAACGGCAAAGAACACAGTGCTTCGCGACCGGTGAACTTACCCCACTTATTAATATCAATCACTTTCATTTTTTGTTATCCAAGAATGTTAGTCACCAAAACATGCTCAGGGTTTTTATAGTTTAATTCTGCCTCGATGTCCAAGTCTCAATCCATTCCGGCGACATGATTAGGCACCGATCACGCCACCGTCCAATTTGGTAATCAGCACCGTAGTGGAGCGCGGGCGCGATTTTCCGTCACTGGCGGGATAGTGCAAACCGGGGTGCTGTACGTTAATCCACATGGCTCGAAAATCCGGAGTGAACGTAATGCCGGTTATCTCACATCCGCGAGGCCCGACCAAAAAACGACGCACTTCACGACTGAAAGGGTCTGCACACAGCAATTGATTACAGCCCATATTCTGGTTCTGCTGCGCATCATCATCGTAATCCGTTTCAATCCACAGACGCCCGTCACCATCAAACATCAGACCATCCGGTGAGGAAAAAATATCGCCGATAATATTACCTTTTAAATTATCCGCGACGATGTCTCCCGCTTGTGATTCTGCTGTGTCTGCTTCTCCGGCCAGCAAGAACACTGTCCACTCAAAGTCGGTGGCCGCTGGATCAGCCTGCTCTTCATTCCAGCGTAGAATTTGCCCGTGCAAATTATGCGGGCGGGGATTGGCTTTATTCAACGGCTGCTTGTCTCCCCGTTCATCATTATTGGTCAGCGTGACATACACTTCACGGGTATGGGGATGCACAGCAATCCACTCGGGACGATCCATCGCCGTGGCGCCCGCCCGGTCGGCGGCAGCCCTTGTGTTGAGTAAGATACTGGCCTGATCCGCAAAGCCGTTGTCCGGAGTCAATCCGTTTTCCCCGAGCCGGAGTGCCAACCATCGACCACGGCCGTCATCCCGGAACTGCGCGGCATAAAGGGTACCCTCGCTCAGTAATCGTCGGTTCAATTGCCGCGAACCCTCTTTAAAAACGCCGTCTGGCACAAACTTGTAAATGTACTCCCCCTTGGTGTCGTCGCCGGAGTACACAGCCATACGACCGTCGTCGCCCACTGACACCACCGCACATTCCCGGCACAGCCGGCCCAACGCGGTATGTTTGACCGGAGTACTATCCGGGTCAAAGGGATCAACTTCCACGACCCAGCCAAAACGATTGGGTTCGTGCACGTAGCCTAAGTGAGGCTGATTGGCATCGGGCGTTGCATTGAACCGTGGATCGACACTTTCCCAAGCATAATATTTACTGCGTTTTCCCTGCGCCACGCCATAACGTTTATGGGAGATTCGGGTTTCGTAATCTCCCTCGTCGTTGTTACAAAAATAATGATGCCAGTTTTCTTCACACACCAGATAAGTTCCCCAGGGCGTCACGCCCATGGAACAATTGTTCAACGTGCCCAACACAACACGACCGGAAGGATCGGCCCGGGTTTTCATTTGCACGTTGCCTGCAAGCGGTCCGCTAATCTGCATCGGCGTCATGGCGTGAATGCGGCGGTTATAGGGCGAATCCGGCACCCGTCGCCACTGCCCGTGCTGATCTTTTTTAATTTCAATAATACTTAAGCCATGGGCAGCTTGTTCTTTTTTCACCTGCGCTGGCACCCGCTTCCGGTCTTGCCATTTAAAGCCATCGGGGTGAAGCGTCGGATTAATATATTCGTGATTAATCACCAACAACCCGTGTGCGCTGGGTTGATCGTGGAAGGGAAAGTAATGCATTCCGTCGTGGTTGTCGCCCGCCTGCATTAACTGATCCCGCCAATCATCACTGGCATCCGCTTGCCATTCTGGCGCACCGGCGAGAACGGCGTCACCCCAGGAGAAAAACGGCTCGGCCTGATAACCGTCCGCCACGATCACCTGATCGAAATCAGGCGCTGTTTGCACATCAATGGCAGCAAACCCGAGTAACGGCCCACGTCGTATTGAACCAGAGCAACCACCCAATGGGGTATTCAGAATAGCACCGCTTAACCCCATCAGGCCGTACGCTAGTCCGCCCTTTAAAAAATCGCGACGACCGCTATCGATCACCTGATTTAAGTCCGGGTTGACTGCCGGGTTAATGGTGATATCGTCCACCGCATCCATGGCCTGATGAAAGGTTTGTGAATAACTCATAAGCTCATCTCTCCCCTTTTTTGTCGGATAGCACCATAGGTCCGGAGGTACTTTAATTCGAACGTCAAAATGGTTAATCTCAAGCCAACATTATCGCCAGATAGCCTTTACAGGAGTAGGCTCGTTTGCGTCATATTACTCTCATTTGCCTGTATTTTTTCTGCCTGACCAACCTCACCGCCTGCAACAACCTGCGCAGCGATATACTGCAATTCTATGTTGAAGACCCTGTGCTGAATGTAAAGCAGATCGCGCTCTCCCGCATTAATAGCAGCAAGGTGCATTTGGCATTGGTTATGGAGGTGCACAACCCCAACGCGCATACGATATCCCTGAGCGGATTCGACTATTTCGTAAAATTCAACCAGCGCCAAGTATTCGATGGGCAGAATCTTGAGCAGTCCCGGTTACCCCCGGGCGGCAATCAGCTGATGCGGCTGCCGATCATTCTGCAATTCAGTGAAGCCCGACGACTATTGCGGGAACTGGATAGAGACGGCCAGCTTCAATTCGAAGTAAAGGCAGACATTGCAGTCGACAATGTCGCAGCGCACGCCATTCACATTTCCACTACCAAAAAAGGAGCATTGGTATTACCCCATTTGCCGCATCCATCGCTGGCGGATATTGAAGTCACCGAGTGGGGCCTTGATACGGCGAAATTGAGCATTGTATTGAAAATCAGTAATCCCAATGAATTTCCGATTCATATAAGTGAAATTGGATACCGCCTGGATCTCGCCGGACAAAGCTGGTTGAACGGGCACTTAAAAAAACCGATAACGCTGGTGCCAAATCAAAATACCCTCGCCAATATTGATACCGAATTTCACCTGGATAAATTAGGAGAAGGATTACTGGGTCTGATTCGTAACCGCGATCTGAATGCGTTTGAACTGGATGCCAGTCTAACGTTAGACAACGCATTCCCGTCACTGCAAAATCTGATATTACCGATACAATACCAGGCCCGCTAATTCACAGGGCAGAACTACTCCGGCCAGCGCCAGGGTGGCTGATCCAACCTGGTTTGTCCGGTGATCCGTGTTTCCCCCAGCGCTTTATTCAATTGCACCGCATTGCAATCTGCATATTCATTGAGAGCGGAAACCAACCGGTTCGCGTGCGATACCACCCACACCTGGGTCTGAGCGGAAGCTTTAATAATTAAACGCGCCAAGGCCGGAAGCAAATCAGGATGAAGGCTGGTTTCCGGCTCATTCAATACCAGTAAAGAGGGCGGTCGCGGCGTCAAAAGTGCGGCCACCAACAATAAATATCGCAGCGTACCATCCGATAACTCCGACTGGCTCAGCGGGCGCAGTAATCCGGGTTGATAGAACCGCAAGCTGAAACGGGTGCCGGCATCCACCTCCACTTCCACCCGCGATCCAGGAAACGCATCATCAATGGCCAACCTCAACGCCTCGCTGTCTCCAATCTCATAGATTGTTTGCAACGCGGCAACCAACTCCCGGCCATCATGATCGAGCACCGGCGTGCGCGTGCCGACCTGGGGCACGCGGATACTGGATTCACTGTCGGTTCTGAAATGATCGTAAAAGCGCCAGCCACGAATGGCTTGGCGAATCGAAAAAATTTCCGGTGTGGCGACCGGGTCTGCGATTTCATTGAGAATACTCTCAAAGCTGCTTATATGCCGGGCGTACACTTCCCAAGAGCGACCCGAACGCACCTTAACCAACGGTCCATTACGATCCACCAAACAACCGGCAGGCCGGTAATAAGGGCCTGCCCAAATACACTCCCGTTTAATTTCCGGATCCAGAGCAAATTTGGAACTGGAGGGCGTGGGCAGGCCCAGCGCAATGCAATAACCAAAATCTTCGCCGGAAAAGCCCAGTTTTAGCCGCACCACATTTTTTCTGGGGCCACCCTGGACCGCGACCCTGCCCGCTTTCATGTCCCGTGAGATGCTTTCCGGTCCGGCCCAGAAAGCAGAGTCCAGGCCGCCCTCTTTTGCCAGTGCATTGATCATACTGCCGGAGGCCGATTCGGCTAATAATCTCAGCGCCTTATATAAATTGGATTTGCCACTGCCATTGGCCCCGGTTACCACGTTCAATTGTGACAGGGGCGTAACCACATCCCGTAACGAGCGATAGTTAGCGATGGCGAACGTCTCAATCATACTGAAGCAACCTCAAGTTAAATGATTAGCTCGGATTCCATATCTGCGCCAAGGGCTGCCTGTCGCTGGGTGTTTCTTTCTCCTGAAGATTGTCAGGCAGGGTATTGCTATCACCTATTTTACCGATCGCAAAACCCATCAGAACCTGCTCAACCTTAGTATCAAGCCCCAGGTATTGGGCAACTTCCTGGTGTTTGATACCAGCCATACCATGGGTATACAACCCTTCAAAGCGCGCCTGGAATGTCATCGACATCCAAGCCGCACCGCAATCCAACTGAAACGAACTGTTCTCTTTCTGATTATGGCTAAAATACTTTTTACCCACCAAAAACCCCAACACACTGGCCTCACCTGCCCAACGTTGATTGCCCTCCAACAGCAACCCCAGAAAGTCGTCAAAATTTTCGCTGGTGGAGGTATAAAAACGCCAGGGCTGTTCGTTGTAGCATGAAGGCGCCCAACGGGCTGCTTCCATTATCCGGGTCAGCATAGGCAGTTCGATTGAGTACGATTGAAACGCGCGTGGGGACCAGCGCTCAACGAATAGAGAATTTAGTCCGTCTATGGCGTCTCGGTTTTCAAAATTTACCGGTGTGCTCTGGCTCATGCTAATGACCTGTGGTTGACAGTGACTGTGGTGTGAATTGCCATTAAAAACATTATCTGCATAGGGTAACGTGCGTTCGGTCACCGCTTCAATGCGCAAAAAATGAATTTTTTCACGGACAGGATCCCATGTGGAGCCAACCTTTTCATCATCCACCCCAATTACCACACCCCGCCTTACTGCACCCGATTAATACACGACCAGGCATCTCATTGAGCGTGTATCCGGTAACGGCCCTTCGAAACAAAGGCGATTGCCGGCAGCATGCCAATTCGGTGGATGCGGGCCCTCATAATAGGGATTAGGCAGTTGAGACAGTCTATCCCTCAAACCCTGACCGGAGTGTACTGCATTCCGACGAGCTTCAACCGCTGCATTTAATAGCGTGATTTTCACATCCAGGTCGAACATGACCCCAATATAAGATAAAAATTCAGGCACGCTCATCGTCAGTAAACGCGAACCCAATGGGTTTCTGAAGCGGGAGACCAGCCACTCCGGAACGTCTTTATGTTCCATTTTTTGCGCAAATTCACTCGCGCTCAATAGAGAGTACTGAATGGCTTGTTCATAGAGGGGGAAGATCGTATTCAGACTCATATTGGGTTTAAAAACGGCGCGCACACTCCAGCCGGGCGCATAGCCTTCCGACATACCCTCAACTGCCCAGATATCCGGATTGCGATCCAGCCCCGCGACCATATCGGCTGTCATCGCAAACTCCCTTGCTATCCTCTGCTCAAAGGCTTTCTCTTCCTTGCTCAATTGATCAATGCGAAGATCGGCGTCCGATGTATCCTGCGCTGCAAGCCCATAATAAATATCCAGCAAATCCGATATCTGAAAAATAAACACCATCATGCCAATCAGGTTATCCTGGTTCGCGAGCTGGATTCGAAGCCCGACGAGGTGACCGGATAGCAGATCAAGTGCCGGTTTTAACTGACCCTCCGCGGACAGTGCCAGCGCTTTCAACAGCATCAAACGATTGGCTTTCACCAAGTAGCTAAATTCAGGAATTGGCTCTTGCAGGGAGGAAATTGTCTGCGTTGAGTAATCCGATAATTGCATAAACTCAGCATACCGTTCCATTAGTAAGTGATGTTCACTGAGCAACCCGTGTATTTGCGCAGTCGCGTTTTCGGATTCAAGTTTGAGTAAGGACGTTATACAGCCGTCTTCGCGCCGATTACAAAACAATGCCCCGTCCGGTAAGGGTAATGTCCGTTCCAAAATCGGCCCGGCCCCCGGTTGCCTGCGGTTGTTCCGATATGACCGCTGCCAGTTGCGAATCGCATTTAACTGCGCCTGACCCGCCGCACGCGGATCCTCGCCCAGTGCTGCCCCCATACCCAACAAATACACATACGCGTCACTGCCTTCACGAACCGAAACCTTATCCAGCAATGCCTGGGCACCGGGCACAAGCTCGTCATCCAGCTGCAGCAGTAATACACCCAGCACAATCAACAGCAACAAGCTGCACATTAGTTTCAACACGTGGCCACGCCCTGCCGTTTACCCTCATGAAAGAAGCGCAGCAATATATAGGGAACAAGCAACATGACAGATAGCCATAGGATGAAGCCGATGCCGGCTTTATTCGCGTATAGCCAGCTCATCATGTCACACTGCAGGGAGCTGGTTCTCTGGCACAGTTCAGACAGGCCGGGGCCGAACAGAAAATACAACGGCGTCGCTAGCACAGCGCCTCCCAGCGCCACCACCCCATGGGTTATGCAGCAAGACATAAAAGCAAATTTCAGCACCTGATTCACTTGCTTCCATTGTCCAACAATGCCACCCCAAAGCATCGGCACCCAGGCCATCAGCAATCCGGGCAAGGCCATCATAAACACACTGACAACATCCAATGTCACATTCAATCCTCCGACTTTAGCGGTGGCAAGGTTACCACAATTCTCCGATTAATCCCGCCGACCAGGAACTCTTGAGTCTGGCTCCACTCTATCTATTAATAACCCCGAGAAAGGGATACCCTGCGTATTAATATTTCAACAAAGCCACCTAATCCACTTGGCGTTTTCCGCATATGATGCCGCAACGTTGCAGCCTGCCACTGACCCTCAACAGCTTACTTCTGTTCTTCCTGATCGTGGCTACCGGGTTCACGGGCAACAGTTTTGCTGCGCAGCTCAGCGGGGAAGGCCCCGCGGTGAAAACCCCCAATATGACAGCCAGCCTGGTAACTGATTACCTCGCGGTTCATCCCGGCCAGGAATTCACGGTTGCCCTTCGCCAGCAGATCCGACCCCATTGGCACACGTACTGGAAAAATCCGGGCGACTCCGGTGAACCTACCACGCTGGATTGGTCTTTACCGGAAGGCTGGAATGCTGGCGAAATCAAATGGCCTACTCCTCATCGCATCGCCGTAGGCCCTTTGGTGAACTTCGGTTACAGCGGTGAAGTACTTCTGCAGACCAAGATCACGGTACCCAGCAATACGGAGCCGGGGGGGCAAGTGACACTTCGAACCAACGCCTTCTGGTTAGTTTGTGAGGAAGTCTGCATTCCGGAAGAAGGCGATCTCAGCCTGACCGTAAAGGTAAAAAACACGGCGGAGCCGAGTGGCTGGAAAGCTCAACTGGATAAAGCCCGCTCTGAATTACCTCGGCCGCTGCCTTGGGCTGCGCAAGCCAGCCTGAACAAGGATGAGCTTGTCCTTAGCGTGCCCCTTTCCACCGGTACCGAAGTCACCGGGGCGGTCTATTTCCCTAATCAAAAGGACATCATTCAGCCCGCAGCACAACAGACTTTTGCACGCGATGAAGACGGCTTTACCCTGACCATGGCTACCCGCTTCGGTGCTGAAGCAGGTGAGCTCGATGGCCTTCTTGTCCTTAGCGAACAAACCGGATTCGCTGGTAAAGATTCCCTCGTGCAACGCGCCTATGACGTGGACCCCGATTCCCCCATGTTGTCCTCTCCGGCTCCAACTGGTGAATCGCCGTCAAAAGTGAGCTGGGCGGCAGCGTTGTTGATGGCCTTCGTCGGTGGCCTAATCCTGAATCTGATGCCTTGTGTGTTTCCGGTGCTGTCCATCAAAGTACTGTCCCTGGTGCAAATGGCGGACAGCCGCCAGGCGCGAATTCGTCACGCAGCAACTCACGGCTGGTTATACGCAGCCGGCGTTCTGTCCGGTTTTTTGGTACTGGCTGGAATTCTGATCTGGTTACGCAACAGCGGTATAGCCTCAGGTTGGGGCTTTCACCTGCAAAACCCACTACTGGTACTGATCCTGGTTTGGCTCTTCTTTGTCATTGGACTGAGCTTATCCGGGCTATTCGAATTGGGTGGCCGTTTTATGGGCGTCGGGCAAACGCTCACTCAAGGCCACGGACTGCGCAAATCGTTTTTCACCGGCTTGCTTGCCACTGTGGTCGCGAGCCCTTGCAGCGCGCCGTTCATGGGCGCAGCCCTGGGTTATGCGCTATTGCAAACCCCGTTGGTAACGCTATCGGTTTTTGTGTTTCTGGGGTTGGGAATGGCAACGCCCTTTATCCTGCTCTGCCAGTTTCCCGGCTGGTTGCGGCGCTTACCCGCGCCAGGCTTATGGATGCAGCGTTTTAAAGAACTTCTGGCGTTCCCCATGTATGCCTCGGCAGTCTGGCTGCTATGGGTGTTGACTCAACAGGTCGGCGATATCGGAGTACTTGCCGCTGCCGGAGGCGCAGTTCTGATCACCTGGATTGTTTGGCTGAGCAAGGTGAACGCCAAATTCTGGCGCTACACAGGGCAAATCGCCGCCTTAGTGATTCTATTGTGCGGTATTGCCAGCACCCGCTCGCTGTTCGACGCGCCCGGCCCCACTGATGCCCCGGCAAGCAACGTTGCCGCCGGACCAAACGACTGGCAACCCTTTAGCCAGGAAGCACTGCAGCAGGCCCGCGAGAAAGGCCCGGTATTCGTGAATTTTACTGCTGATTGGTGCATCACCTGCAAAGCGAACGAATTGGTCGCCCTGGAGACGGATAAAGTCCGCGCTCTTTTCAAAGCCAACAAGGTTATAAAGTTAAAAGCCGACTGGACGCGCCGAGATGAAAGTATTGCCAGCACCATCGAAAGTTTTAATCGCAGTGGTGTACCACTGTATCTCTGGTATGGGGATCCGGATAGCACAACACCGGAGATTCTGCCGCAACTTCTGACCGAGCAACTTCTGATCGAACGAATACAAGCAGTAACCCAATCCCGATAATCCTTTTCTGGAGAGCAAACATGAACACCACCAGTATACGATGCAAACCATTTCTCGGCTCCGCATTTTTGCTATTGTGCTCTTTGATGTTCAGTCAGCACGCACTGGCTGCCGCCAGTATCGGCAATATGGCGCCGGACTTCACGCTAACGGACAGCGATGGAAAGATTCATCAGTTGAACCAATATCGCGGCAAGCGCGTGGTGCTGGAATGGACCAACCATGGCTGTCCCTACGTACAAAAGCATTACGATTCCAATAATATGCAAGCGTTGCAAAAAGAAATGACCAACAAAGATGTAATCTGGCTGTCCATTATTTCATCAAAGCCTGGCGCTCAAGGCTACGTTAAAGGGAACGAAGCCAACGAACTCACCAGCAGCAGAAAAGCCCCCCCCACCGCCGTACTATTAGATCCGACGGGCAAGGTAGGCCGCGCATATGGTGCGAAAACCACACCCCATATGTACGTCATCGATCCGGTAGGCAGATTGGTGTACATGGGCGCCATTGATGATAAGCCCTCGGCACGGGCCAGCAGTCTGAATGGTGCCACCAATTACGTTCGCTCCACTATGGCCGACATGGATGCAGGCCGCCCGGTGAAATTGGCGCAAACAACCGCCTATGGCTGCAGCATCAAATATTGAGCCACATGCAACTGATCACCTTCAATACCGGGCAGCAGCCACGCTATACGATGAAACTGTCTAACTCCTGCTCGGTTTCCGCATGGTGATATACCATGTTGCAAGACAATACACCGCTGATTTCAAAAATGTCGGCACTGCACTTGGTAATTTCCCAACTGCTATGGGTTTCCAGCGTAATCACAATTTTTCCGGATGGATCCAATTGAAATACATCGACCCCGGGTAACTGTTCCAGGCTGTGCTCAACATATCTAAGTTGATCCGGCTTGGCTTGCACAACAAAACTACTAATATGAATTTCCGTATTCATGGGTAACCTCGATGCTGTTCCGTTTGGTTTTTATTTTTGTGATGTGACAGACCACCCACGCAGCCTGCACGTTAAACCCGCCAGTAAATTAGAGAGCCGGTAAACCGCTGTTAGTAATCATGACACAGGAGAAACAGCGACCGTACTTGTCTCTTCCCTGCCCCCAGGTCTAACGCACCTCTCTACATGCACCTATCTACATGCACCTATCTACATGCACCTAACCAGTGTAGACCAAATTTGTAAATTCAAATCCGGACTGTCCCCAGATTAGCAAACAAATTGGCGCCAAGACGTTAGACCAAAGTCGAATACAGGCGCGCCTGTACACCACCTGGCCTTGTGTATCTTTCACGTTTTACAAGACGAAAAAAAACCACCAACTACGTGGTGGTTTTTAGACATGCCAGGCTGATTCTAAAGGTGTAGCCCACATTCCGTTTTTTCCTTGCCCTGCCAGCGCCCGGCACGGCCATCCCCTTTTACGGTGCAATGGGTGCAACCGATCGAAGAATAACCTTCAGCCACCAATGGGTGAAACGGCAAGTCGTGTTCGCTGATGTAGTTGTCACGTTCTTCTTTAGTGACATCGATCATCGGGTTGAATTTGATGATCCCGCGTCGTTCCTCAAACACTTCCAAAGAGGCCCGGTGCTCGGTCTGCCAGCCCATCAGGCTGGACACCCAGACGTGATAATTTTCTTTCACTTCTTCAAGCGGTTGGACCTTGTTAACGGAGCAGCATAGATCCGGATCTTGCTCCCACAACTGTTCACTGACACTGTAGGCATGATGATGCTTATCCGGGGTAATATCGGCAACCTTCAACTGGAAGCGCTCAATCAGGTAGTTGCGGTATTCCGCGGTTTCTTGGAAATGAAACCCGGTATCAATAAAGTGAACCACCTGCTGCGGACGGATTTTGGAAATAATATGGAGAAAATAAGCCGAAGTCGCTGCAAACGAAGACGTCACTAATATTTTGTCTTGATTAAAGTCTTCGTAAAGGCGTGCAATACGGGCTTCAAAATCGAGCGGTCGATAGACCCGGTTCAGCTCGGCGATGGCTTCCTTAGACAACCCCATGCTGTTGTCACCAACCCGACTGATCAGATTCGTTTCCCGGGTGTTGCTGCTGTCATTTGGCTCTCTTACGAAACTATTCATAGGGACATCTAGCCGTTTATTTATTAGGGGTTAAAAAGGTAATTGGTCGCTATGATAGCGAAATCAAACGATATTTGAAGAAATTGTTAGTTAAATGCTTATTCCAAACCCGTATAAGCCGGTTTTTGCCACCGACGATTTCAATCTTAAGGGTCATTAGGCTCTTATTATCAATAGGTTAGCTCTATTACACGATAATACCCGGAGCACCGCGCTCGTTTTTGCATAAGCATTTAATTGCATTGCGAATTGTGCGAAGCTTCCGAATCGGGGTTTTCGAGCGCCTCAGATCGCGCTCTATAACCCGCAGTTATAACCTGCCAACACCACCCGAAAAAGGAGGCCCCCTGTGCCCGGACTGTTACCCGAAGTGGATCCCAATGGCCTATTGGAGTATTCCGTCGTATTCACCGACCGCTCACTGAATCACATGTCACAGCAGTTCCAGGAGGTGATGCGCGATATTTCCGGCACCTTGAAGCAGGTTTACAATGCCCACGCCGTCGCCGTGGTTCCCGGTGGCGGCAGCTACGGTATGGAAGCGGTAGCCCGGCAATTTGCTCACGACAGACGCTGCCTGGTGATCCGTAATGGCTGGTTTAGCTTCCGCTGGTCACAGATTTTCGAGATGGGAAAAATACCGTCCTCGGCAACGGTATTAAAGGCCCGCCCTATCGACTCCAACCCACAAGCGCCCTTCACTCCCCCGCCTATCGATGAGGTGGTGAATGCCATACACAATGAAAAGCCTGACCTGGTTTTCGCTCCCCACGTGGAAACGGCATCCGGCATAATTTTGCCCGACGGCTATCTAAAAGCCATCGGAGAAGCCGTCCATTCCGTGGGCGGCTTGTTTGTACTGGATTGTATAGCGTCCGGCACCATTTGGGTGGACATGCAGGCTTGTGGGGTGGATATCCTAATATCAGCGCCGCAAAAAGGCTGGAGTTCTTCCCCTTGCAGCGCCCTTGTGATGTTCAGCGAAAACGCCCGGCAGCGCATCGACAATACACACAGCAGTAGCTTTGCCTGCGATCTAAAAAAGTGGCTTCAGATTATGGAAGCCTATGAGAATGGGGGACATGCCTATCATGCCACCATGCCTACTGACGCGTTGAAAACTTTCCGCGACACCATGAAGGAAACCGAAGCCCTGGGTTTTGAAAAAATACGGGATGCGCAGCAGGAATTGGGAGACCGTGTGCGCGCCCTGTTTGCTAAACGAGGCATCAAAAGTGTAGCCGCAGAAGGTTATGCTGCGCCCGGCGTTGCGGTGTTCTATACCGATGCCAGCCTGATGCAAAGCGGTAAGCCTTTTATTGAACAAGGCCTGCAGGTGGCTGCAGGTGTCCCATTGCAATGCGGTGAGCCGGAAGACTATAAAAGTTTCCGTATTGGCTTATTCGGCCTGGATAAATTGTTGCATATTGACCGCACGCTGGCACATCTGGAAACTGCACTCAAAAGTATTCCGTAGCGGCTACCGCATTTTTCTGCGAAAGCCGAGCCAACCCAACAGCAACAAACTAAGCCACTCAAATGATCCCGCATACTGTTTAGATGCCGAATCATTAGTACTGTTATGTTCTAAACTTTGTGTAGAAACGGAGGCACTCAGGTCGTGTTTCGTTTCGTCGTCAGGGGTGATGATTCGGATATCGATCACCTCTTTCGATTTACCTTTCATCTGGTCTGTATTGCACATGATACCGGTTTCAACCAGCTCGCAGCCGAGTTGACTATCCTCTTCCTGGCTGAAATCCACCATCGCAATCAAATCCACAGGAATGCGATGGTCCAAAACTACCCCTTCTGCATTGAGCACACCGCGATTGCGCACCTGCAGTTGGTAATGGATCAAAAGCGGATTGGCTTCGATGGTTTTCACTATCTTAACTGACACATCCACGTTGGCTTCGAACGGATCAGAATCCTGTTTGAATTCCTGATAATTGTTAAAACCATCTCCGTCCGGATCCATCAGCGCATCCAGCCCATAAAACGGGTCAAGACCATGCTCCCGCTCCCACTCGGTGCTCATACCATCATTATCGTGATCTTCACCGTAATTAATAAACCGCACGTTATCGATCCAGACCGTGTCCTCGTTAACACCGTCAACCAGATCTTTCATGTACGCGAACTCGATTGTATGCGGACCGGCGTCCAGATTCACAGTGAAAGAATCCTCACTTTCACCAGAGGCAGCAAGCACTTCCTCTCCGTCCAGGTATACCCTAAAAACGTCATAGTCCTGCTCTGTCGAGGTTTTGTAATCGAAGCTTAAGGTGCCAGCTTCATAAAGCTTGGTGAATTCCACCGCGGCCATCTGCGCATCCGCCAGTTGCGATATGGCAAGACTCAGAATCCCGTCGGTATACCATTCGTTATTCAGGCTCCAGTGCTGGCCCTCACCAGACAATACCCAGTCCGCCGGCAAGCCGCTTTCAAAGGACTCGACAAAATAATGTTCAGCTACCGGAAGCGAGGCCTCATCCTGGGGGTCGGTGCCCCACTGCGACTCCTGCAAGTTGGTGAACCCATCGTTGTCCGGATCACCGTCTGCGTCTGCCGCGTCCAGGGCGTCCAACTGATAACGGATTTCAAAGTCATCGGTCATGCCATCAGCATCGGTGTCCGCCCGGATCGGAGAGGTTTCATAGATATTGACCTCATCACCATCACTCAACCCATCCTGGTCGCTGTCTGCAACTGTGGGATCGGTCTTGAACGCGTATTCCTCCAGATTAGTCAGACCGTCGTTGTCACCGTCCAGAGTGGCATCCGATGGATCATCCGGATCCAGGTTATATCGCAGCTCCCATTCCGTTGACATACCGTCACCGTCTATATCAGGGTCATCACCAGTGAACAGTACGTTGTCGACCCAGGCTCCCTGCTCATTATCCTGACTGGTATTTTTCTGCATCAAGATTTGGATAATATGCGCCCCCGGCTCCAGATCAGTGGTAAAACGTCCCTGAATTTCACCGGCGCGCACCAACACTTCCTCACCATCAATTCTTACAACAAATTCATCGGTTTCCGCGCTCATGACCCGATAATCAAAACTCAGCGTACCGGCGGAAAATAAGTGACGAATCTCAACCAGGGCGTTTGCGGACTGGGTCAGATCCTCAACCCCCAGACTAAAACCACTGTGGGCAGACCACTGCTGATTACGTTGCCAACCGTGTTGCGGGTCCGTACTCAGAATTAACCAATCCGCAGGTACGCTCTCTTCGAACGTTTCCAGAAAGCTGGTGACCCGAACCGCAACAGACAGCGCATCGTTAGGATCGGTACTGGTAATGTATTCGTCCAGATTGGTCGCGCCATCACTATCCGCATCCTGCATTGCATCCGCAGCATCCAGTGGATCCAACCGGTTGGTGACTTCGAACAAGTCAGGAATAGCGTCCGCATCGGTGTCCGATAATACCGGGGAAGTAAGGTGGACATGAACCTCATCTCCATCGTTAAGACCGTCCTCATCACTATCAGCCGATTGTGGGTTGGTGCTATTCAGAAACTCTTCCAGGTTCGTTAAGCCATCCTCATCACCGTCAAGAAGTGCGTCCGCAGGATCATTGGAATCCAGACCCCAGCTGGTTTCCCAGCCATCAGCCATACCGTCGGCGTCACTATCGGCTGTTCTACTGGAGAAAACGAGGTTGTCGATCCATACCTTATTCTCGTTCTCCATCAACGACTCGTCTCTTACGTAGACAAACTGAATACGGTGCGGCCCGCTACTCAGATCAACCTCAAAACGGCCTTCCTCCAGCCCCGATACGTTTAACACCTCTTCGCCGTCAATCAACACCTGCAAAAAGTCGTATTGATATTCGGTGGATGTGCGGTAATCAAACGATAATGTGCCTGCTTCCACAAATCGTTGCATTTCAACCGAAGCAAATTGAGAATCTTCCAACCCAGCCATCATCAGGCTTTGCTCGCCGTCACTGGCCCACTGTGAATTCACCTGCCAGTTTGCCGCGCCCTCGGAAGCGCTTAACGACCAATAATCGGCAAGAGGCTGTTCGAAAGACTCCAGGAAGTAAACCTCCGGTGTCGGCGAAGAATTTGCATCATTCGGATTGGTATCCCAAAGCGCTTCATCCCTGTTGCTGTATCCGTCACGGTCATTATCCTGATCCGCATCAGTAGCATCCAGCGGGTCTAACTGATAACGAATCTCAAAATCGTCCGGAATACCATCGGCATCGGTATCGCCCGCCAGGGGCGACGTGCCGTAGATTCGGACTTCATCGCTGTCACTCAGGCCATCTCCATCGGTATCGGCCCGGTCAGGATCGGTTGAGTTTTGAAACTCTTCCAGATTTGTTAGTCCATCATTATCCCGGTCCAATTTCGCATCATCGGCAGACTCGGGATCAAAACCGTATTGCAGCTCCCACAGGTCTGATATACCGTCGCCATCGTTGTCAACACTGACACCCTCAAATTTCAGGTTATCAATCCAGGCAGCGTCTGCGTTAGCGGCCGTATCAGCATCTTTAACATAAATAAACTGAAGGGTATGCACTCCGCGATCAAGCTCTATCCTCACTGAATCGCTTTGTTCACCGGATACCGATATCAGCTCGTTGCCATCCACAATAATTTGAAAAAAATCAAACTGCTCTTCACTTGAAACCCGGTAATCCAGAGTCAATACGCCTTCTTCAAATAACCGGCGCAACTGGGCAACGGCTCGTTCGCCATCCGGAACTCGATCGGCTTTGAAGCCCTCGCTACCTTCACTGGACCATTGCCCATTCACCTTCCAGCCCCGGTTTGGGTTGGAAGACTCCAAGGACCAGTCCTCAGCAATTTCACCCTCGAACCGCTCATGGAACTGGTCAAACAATTTCGCCACCGAGCTGTCATCAAACGGGTCGGTGTTCATCAAGAATTCTTCGTAATTGGTAACGCCATCGCCATCGTTATCCAGATCACGATCACCCGCATCCAATGGATCCAGTCCTAGTCCAATTTCTGCCGCGTCGCCGATACCGTCCAAGTCGGTATCGGCCAACACAGGCGAGGTACCGTACAGAGTTACTTCATCACCGTCCGAAAGGCTATCGGCATCCGAATCCGCGACAAAAGGATCGGCCTTGTTCTGGTATTCTCCCAGATTGGTCAAACCATCCAGATCCGCATCGTCGTCCGCGTCTGCGGGGTTCAGATAATCAAAACCGAGCGTGACCTCCCAGCCATCCGGCATTCCGTCTGCGTCAGAGTCGGTGGTATCGGTGCTGCACACCACCCCCACTTTGCCGAACGCTACGGCGATCGCGGATAACGGCAGCCCCATATCCGTGGCGGCATCCATCACGCCACATGCTCCTTCCTGGAAAGTAGTGGTCGGGGTCCAGTAAAATTGATTGGCATGGGCAAACACCTGGAAACCCGTTTGAACGTTCCATCCTTCCGAATTGGCCAGCAGGTAGAAGGCTCGGTTAAAAACACCGCTCCCCAGATGAACGTCCAATTCCTCAAAAAAATCCTTGGCGTGGCCGATCGAGGCGCCGTCCATCGCCGGATCTTCAAAGTACCGCAGCGGCTCGCCGGTTTTTGACAGGTCTGCCCCTGCAAGCCAGTCGACTTTGCCGTGCATATAATATTCCGCAGCTTCGCCTGCAATATCCGAATAGGATTCATTAATCGCACCGGACTGATCCTGGTAAATCAAGCTGGAATGGGCTTCGGTGAAGCCATGGGAAATTTCATGAGAAACAATATCCAGGACGGTAAACGGAAAATAGATTTCATTGCCGTCACCGAAATTAACCGCTTCTCCATCCCAGAAGGCATTGTCCATTTCTTCGCCGTAGTGAACCTTTGCTTTTATTTTGTGGGATAGCGGGTCAACGGACAGCCACTCCTGATACATAGCGGCAACCACACTGCTAAAATAGTGAGCGTCGTTTATGGGCGAATAGGCTCCATTTGTGGCTTTGTAGGTATTACGGTAACACTCAAACATAAACGGATCCGTAATCCGTTGTTCTTCCTGGCTCTGATGATCAATTGTACGCACGGCATCATTTTCCATAATGCAACCGGCGGCATTCTCTTCGACATCCAAAGCCGGGAAATCGGTACCATAATTGTACCGCCCCACCCGCTCGTTGCCCCCAGGCCCGGTGGCTTCAGCGTGCGCCAGGGCATTCCAGGCTTTTAGAATCTTACCACTGCTTTCATCAATTATAACGGTAGGCCTAGCGGGCATTTCATCCTGAGTGTTGACAAGATAGGTAATCACTCTCACGACATAGGCTTTGTCGTCACTGTGAATGAAAATTTGCCGACTGTCTTTCTGGTGTTTTATAACCCATTCACCGGCGCCTGGTGGATGGGATTTTAACCACCATTGTTCGGCCTTGGTCTTGATTTTGTCTTCAACCGGTTGACCCGGAATATTGCTGATGCCGACATCCGGACGATCGCCTACGTCAACCAGGTTTTCTTCCTGCTCCAAATCTCTGGCGACACTGCCATTAATAGCATAAAGCTTGCGGCTTTTGTCATGAACGACAACGTGCTGTCCCCATACCGGCAACCCGTGATAGCTCTGCCGATAACGAACATGACGATTCCCCTGCGTATCCGTGCCTTTGGAAAGGGTTTCCAATGACTCGTTTTTGCCAAGATCAAGTAGCGCGTTCAGGTCCGGTTCTTTGGAGGCTTTTTGCGTGTTCGCAGAAGACGACGAAAAAGAATTTGCTGACTTAAATTTGATATTCAATGGCTCTAGCGTTGCAGAATTTGCTTCCCCAATCACAACACTCAATAAAGCGAACCCCAATAACAGCTTATACACGTGCTTGTACATCTTAATATCCATTTTAATTTTAACCGTCAATCCAAAAGGCGCACGGGGCCGAGCGGCGATGCGCGCGTACTAATAGCCGAATAAAATTATTCAGCCTATTTATTAATGTTCGGAAAGCCAGCATGATAGCACAGTGATTTAACGTTTTAAGCTAGAAAAATGTATGAATTAGGGAACTAATTGTTGCCCCTTAGCCGGAACATAAAACTTGAATACAAACAGGTCAGCAAAAGTTCCAACATGGCCTGTTTACCGACCAGAACGTTGATAGGATGTATACTTATAAGTATCTAATCGTTAACCGGAATTGAAATAACGGGGAAGAAATCCGTGCATGACTAACGGTTCTAGCATTACGCGAGCTTAATCGACAAGCCTGACAAATCTCTAAAAAGACAACAGCCATACTGACTAACGATGAAACACCGTGGTCTCTACCAATGGGGCCCGACCTATGCGGGTGTCATTAATCGGATCACAGCTATCCTCATACCCGAAGGAAATACCAAACAGCAATTTGTTTCCTGCCTCGATACCCAGACAATCGCGTACCGCGTCCGCATGAAAACCCAGGGATGTTTGCGGGCAACTGGCCAAGCCCTGCGCTGACAATGCCAGCATCAAAGTTTGGGCATACATTCCAACATCGGCGGCTTCGCGCAAACCGAAGGGTTCCGGCAGAAATAGAAACGCCACATGCGGTGCGCCGAAAAAGGAATAATTACGCAGGAACACTTGCTGCCGCTGCTGCTTGTCTTTACGTTCCAGATTCAGCGCACCGTACATTTGGTTGGCGGCGTCGTATTGTCGTTCCTGAAACACACCTTGGTACTTGGGTTCATAAGGGAAGTCCAGGGTCATTTTCCCCTGCATTGTATTGACCGGTAGCAACGCTCGCAACTGTTCCAGTTTGTCGCCGCTGACCACGTGCACTATCCAGGGCTGTGTGTTGCAGTTGGAGGGCGCTTGCTGTGCCAGTTCGAAAAGTCGCGTCAGAATGGCATCGTCCACCGGGGTGGATTGAAAACCACGCACCGAACGGCGGGTACGGACAACTTCAGTAAAACGGTCGACTAAAGATACGGAGTGATCCGTGTTTGCCTGCTGATTCATTTCGCTGAATTTCCTCTACTGTCTCTGAGCGGTTGCGACACGGTTTAACATTGCCGATACCAATAAACACCGTCAGTTAGAACCCTGTTAATTCGTTTCTGGTGTAACAAATAATGGAGGTGCGCTACGCACTCTCCCACCGCCATAAAATTCTGAAACGTGTCCAGCTCACGCTTAAACAATCGCGTCGTAAGCTGCTGCGCAGTGCGTGGTTGATCGCACAGAGCCTGCAACGCATCGAGCCGCTCGTGGTGATGTTCTACCACCGCATTCAGGCGTTCGTGCAAACCGGTAAAAGGTAGCTGGTGAGCTGGCAGCACTAACACCGAATCCGGCACCCTCGCTTCCACTTCTGCATGGGCATCGAGCCAATGTTGCAGCGGGTTAGCGGTGGGCTGAATGGGCGTCACACTGACATTAGAGGTGATACCCGGTAACACTTGATCACCGGAAATCAGAATATCCAGGTCGGCACAATACAAACAAAGGTGTTCAGGTGCGTGACCGCCGGTGGTGATTGCTTCCCAGTGGTGAGATCCGATTTTAATAATTTCCTTGTCCAGCAGCTGATGGAAACTACCGGGCAACTCCGACACCAGATGGGTGTAATCCGTATTGCCCAAAATAATTTTCCGATCGCTGTCCGCAATGCCGTTCTCGTCGAAATACGCAGACGTTTCCCAGAACGGTTGACTACGGGGCGCCCCCCCGAAAGCAGCAGCATACAAGTATTCGGTTTGTGTCATGAATAAGCGGATCCGGCGTGAATCGCATAGCCAGCCTGCCAATCCGACATGGTCCGGGTGGTGGTGGGTCACAAATACCCGGGTGATCGGCGCCCCCTCCAATTCCGCTTCTATTACGTCAAGCCAATTCTGCCGGGCAGCATCGTTATTCATTCCGGTATCCACGATGCACCAACCATCACCGTCGCGCAGCAGATAGCAATTAATATGATCCAATGAATACGGTAACGGGGAACGCAACCACTTTATGTCCGGATGCAACTGCAACGCTTGTTTAGCTGCAGGGGCCTCCGGGTGCGGGAAGAATAACGCCATTATAACTGCGTGGCCACCTCCGCGTAGATCGCGTCATTGGCCCCCCTGCGCAAGTAGAATGCCCTTGCGTTCCGGTACCTTGTTTTACTAATTGTGTCGGTCATCACGTCCCTCTCTCGATACCACTACATCAATTCAAACATAACCTGATTGGTTATATCACAGGCACAGGCTTCAAGTCCCGACACTTGGTGCAGTGGCCATGAACGATTCAACAGGATTTCCTAATCAACTTTTAGCCCCCGGGCATAGTCCCCGGGCATAGTCCCCAGGCACGTTATTCAGACATCCCTTAATCGGGGTAAACTGCGAATCAGCAAAGCATTTCGTTAGCAGCACCGGTTTAACAAAAAATGCCTTAAACCCGATGCACGTAAACTGTTTGCTGAATCGGAAACACCGCAGGGCCAAACTGGTTGTAGACCGCAACGTCGGCCGCATCCCGACCGTAACCAATGGACACATACCCCCCCAGCTTTACAGACTGGGTGGCATCGAATGTATACCAACGCCCGGCTACATAGGCTTCGAACCAGGCATGTAGTTCCATTGGCTGCAGCCCGTAAAGATACCCAACCACCATGCGGGCGGGAATACTCAGGCTACGGCACAATGCAACGCCTAGATGAGATAAATCCCGGCACACTCCGTACTGCTGGTGGTTGACTTCGATGGCAGAAAGGGGAAGAGAACTGCTGCCGGGTTGATACATGATGGTGTTATGCAACCAACGTTCGATTTCCCGAACCTGGTCGTATCCCGGCTTCTGCGAAGCGGTTATTTCGGAGGCCATATCACCAAACCGATCTGACTCACAATAACGACTGGGCAATAAATATTTCAGAACACTATCCGGCAGATTCTGAACATCAACAAATGCGCCTCCCGGAACAATATCAACATCATCTGCGGTCAGGATCCGCGCCGATGTGTATATCGTAAATTCACCCGGAGGCGCAACCAGCCGTTGGCACAGATTCCCGTAGTCATCCGTGAACTCAACAGCCAGTACGTTCGGGTAAAGTAAATATTCCTCGGAGGCCACCCATTGTTGAGCACCACTCCTGGGACGCAGCATCAAAACAAAAGGCGTGGGCATTTCAATGATAAATTTTAATTCACAACTGGTTTGCAACCACATGACATTTGCCTCTCCTTTCGTAGCCAGGTTCAGGATTGAAACAATTCGGTTACCCACACATTGACTTTCATGCTGGCACCCGGCGGCCCGATAAACGAACCGGCAACCGGTGGCACTGATTCCGGTGATCTTGATACCGCCACAGGTATGTGATCCGCGCCGACAATATTTCCTGTGGTGGCGTCAAACCCCTTCCAACCCGCCCCCGGAATAAACACCTCAGCCCAGGCATGAGTGGAACCGGATTGTGCGATAGGCGAGTCAGAGTAAATATAGCCACTGACAAAACGAGCGGCGAAACCCAGCTGTCGTGCCGCCACCATAAACAGATTGGCAGAATCCCGGCAGGAACCGGAACCACAGGTCAGCGTGTGCTCCGCTGACTGAACACCTGCCTCCTCCCGCATGCTGTATTTAATGGTTTGAAAAATCAGTTGATTCAAACGCAACAGAAGCTCAAATGTTTGAACCTGTTGCCCCGGCTTCCAAAGCTCATCAACCCATTTCATCAATGTGACCGACTCATCTTTTACTGATTTTTGCAGATAGGGTGAAAGCACGATCCTGTCTTCATTATTGTAATGAATTGGAAAATTCAGCGCATAGTCCGCGACCAGGAAATCGTAAGGAAGCTGGTTATATTGTTGAATTATAACTTCGCTATCAAAAGTTAAATGCTGGGTATGACCGTTGAAAGTCGCAGTTGCAACCGAGTTGCCTTCAACATCCCTCTGCCAGCGCAATGAGGCATCCGGGGAGATTTCCAGTGTTGAACTTTCGATACGTAACTCGTGGCCTTCCCGTGGCCGGAGCCGCATCGTATGCGGTTGCAACCTGACCGGTTCAGGAAAGTTATAATAGGTTTGATGAACTATTTTATAACGCTTCATATCGATTTGAGTCATCCTGCATCAATAAAACTAAATCCATAACAGCTTTTGCAGACAGATTCGGCTCCGCCTTTGCTGACATGGATATCTACCCTACGACAAGCGTCTAAAAGAAACCCCGGCCGACCGGAATTATGCGTGGGAACACGGGTAGAAAACCCCGTTGAAATGGAATGGATAAACCACTCTAACACAATTACTGCGATAGTTGAGCCCGTTATAACAAGTACACTGGTGTTCATCGAGGTATCAGGCGCAGCATACGCAACAACCTCTCGGTGCGGGCCTACAAGTGTATTTTTTCCGGCTACGGCCCTTTTCATGCGGCGAAGGTTGTTTCATAAAAGTGTCCGCTAAAGCAAGTAAAGTTCTAACCATGGAGCGAATCGTGTCTACTTAAAGTGAACGAGAATGAAACAGGGCAACCGCAGCACCGTTAATTATTTTTACCACTGTTTGATCAGCTTACTATTGCCCCTTTCAGGGCTGCTGGCGAGCCAGCCCGTATCGGCCCATGAAACCCCCATTGCATTACTCACCTTAAGTGAATTTCAAAGCGGACGTTTCTTCATTGAATGGAACTACTCTTCCGCTAACGCGGCGACCCCCCCTGTCGCGGAGTTCCCCAAGCATTGCCGACACCATTCTGGTGTACTTAATTGCGGAATAGGCGGATTACACGGCACCATTAGTCTGGCTCAAACCGATGAACGATATTCCGCGGTAGTGGTACAGATTAAACGCAACAATGAGAGACAACAAACCTATACGCTCACCGGCACTCATTCCGCCGTTATTCTTACCGCCGATAGGATACTTCCTCTATCTCAGGTAATCGCCACTTATATTCCCTTAGGGTTCGAGCACATTTTGTTGGGAGTAGATCATCTGTTGTTTGTGCTCGGGTTGATGTGGCTGGTTAACAGTACCCGCATGCTGCTTCACACCATCACTGCGTTCACCGTTGCCCATAGCGTGACGCTTGCCGCCGTCACATTAGGCTGGATCGGTGTGGAGGAAAAACCAGTCAATGCTGCCATTGCGCTCAGTATCGCCATTATCGCAGTGGAAGTGGTCAAATACCGGCAGGGAAAACCCAGCCTCAGCGCCCGCTTTCCCTGGCTTATCGCTTTGGCTTTCGGACTGTTACATGGCTTTGGTTTCTCCGGCGCGCTCACGAGCATAGGTTTGTCCCCGGAAAATCTTCCAGCGGCGTTATTATTCTTTAATATCGGCGTCGAGTTGGGCCAGCTTTGTTTTGTGTTTCTGATTTTGGCTCTGATTTGGGCGCACCGTAACCTTCAGGTTCGCTTCCCCTCATGGAGCACAACCGCGGCCTTTTATGCCATTGGCACTATCGGGGCGTACTGGTTCTACTCTCGCCTCGACATACTAATTAACAGCGCTTAACACAGGATCGTTCAATATGAAAAATTGGATCACCCACTGCGGTGCCGGAGTATGTTTCCTTTTGTTTGCTGGTACCACCTACGCGCATTCGGGTACGGGGGTTGCCGGCGGGTTAGTCAGCGGTTTTTTTCATCCGTTTCTGGGCCTCGACCATCTGGTCGCGATGGTCGCTGTCGGGCTCTGGGGCGCCCAGCTCGAAAAGCCCGCCATTTGGTTACTACCGATGACGTTTCCGCTAGTCATGGCCCTCGGCGGGCTGCTCGGTATTGCCGGCGTTGCGATGCCCTATTTTGAAATCGGTATCGCATTTTCCGCCTTGGTATTGGGCCTTTTGATCGCGTTAAAAATAAAGCCACCTCTGGGCATCGCTGCCCTCGTGGTGGGCTTTTTCGCCGTTTTTCACGGCTATGCTCATGGCACAGAAGTGCCCGCTGCCGCAAACCCGCTGGCCTATGGTGTTGGCTTCGTAGTCGCGACCGGTCTGCTCCACTTGGCTGGCATTGTATTGGGCATCCTGACCTATTGGCCCACCGGCGCCAACGCGGTGCGCGCAGTGGGAGGTGTTATTGCCGCACTGGGGGTTTATTTTTCTGCACTCAGCGTCGGCATGATTCAGTAACCGCACATTTTTACTTAAAAGCGAACCCCGCATGAGATCAATATCAATTATGCTTGGCGGCATCACATTGCTGTTGCCGCAGTTGAGTTTTGCCCACCTGGTGACGACCCGCCTCGGTGAATTTTATAGCGGGCTGGCACACCCCATTACATCACTGGAGCATTTGCTACCCTGGCTGGCTCTGGGACTACTCGCGGGAATACAGCAGCGCAACACCAGCCGGTCGGTTTTGCTCTGGTTTCCCTTTACCGTTGCCACCGGCGCCATCCTGGGTGGCTGGCTTCCCGGTCCGACTTGGATCCAAACACTGAACTTGTTTTTCCTCTGCAACCTGGGCTTGCTGGTGCTGCTGGCACTGCGCCTGAAACAAGCTGTATTCGTGCTGCTGGCAGTGGTGTTCGGATTCACTCAGGGTTTCGCTAATGGTGTGAACACTTTGCAAGGCAGTGACCTATTGCTGTATGTGTGCGGCGTTACCAGCGCCGCCTATATTTTGATGGCGCTGGTGACTGCCGTGGCTTTCTGCACTTACCGGCGCTCGGCATGGGGCCCTATTGCATTGCGCGCCGTGGGCAGCTGGATGCTGGCTATAGGTATGATGTATGGCGGGTTTTTACTTTTTGCTCCCGGGTATGCGCTCACAGGTTCAAACTGAAAGCGCCAGCACCACTAGCAGCAGCAGAACGTTTGTCAAAAACGCTTCTGCTTGATTGGGTCGGGCGGGCAGTGACTTCGGCATATTGTGTTTCTCTATCCGGAATAATAAACGGGGTAAGATTAGCTAACCGTATGATGACCACCAGTTTATCAGGGACAGGTTACTCTATTTTTACAATGGCGCGGCATCCACTCGTCCTACGACCTTGACCTCGTCAGTGAGGTCATTAATGTCCACATAACCAATGGCATTGAGGTTGCTTTTTACTGCCTGCAGCACACCGGCGGCACTTTCCACCGTTTGTGGCGGAGTGGCTCGACCGGTGAATAGCAGCTTGGCCCAATAGGCATTGACCTCTGCCACGCTTTTATTCACCAAGCCACGATAGAACTGAACACGGGTAGCCGACTCCGGTGCTTGATCAAGGCGTAAAATCAAACTTCCGTTCGGGAAATACAGGTTGCGCCCCATATAAAGATCAACTAATTCGCGGGAGCTAAAGCGTTCAACAGTGCTTTTTGAATTCACCACAACCACGATCTCGGCATTGACACTGACTGCCAGTGACATCCCGAATATCAATGTGATCATGCGCACTATGGGCTTCATCATTAGAATATACAGTTCAGGTTGATGGAAAAGGTGTTGATCTTTTTGTCTGCCATCGGAGCACTCCGGACTTCCCAAAGGCTGAGCCCTCTTTGACCAACCCGTGAGTGATCCAACTGAACTTTCAACGCCAGATCGTACCGTATATCCCAACGTAAACCGGCCGTTAGCGTGGTCTGATCGGAACTGAGTGAGTCGTAGATAGCCTGAACGCCTTGTTGCAGCGCAGCCAGTGGCGCCGCCAGCTCAGGTGCCGAAGGAATGACCGGCGGCTCGGGCACCAGCCGGGTTTCTCCCAGCGACTCACTGCGGGCCACCATGAAGTACGGTGTCAACGAATTCACCTGATAGCCTGCGCTAATGTAACCCTGAACGGTTTCTGGATAAAGATTGACTCGAGGGTCAATACGGCTGATTTCAGACTGGATTTGCCAGGGCTTGCGAGTATAGGCCACACCAAAAATATAGTAATAGATATGGGGGTTTGATAAGTAAATATCGTCCTGCACGCTGACCAGCTCGGGCCAGATGGGTAACGCTAATTGCAAGTTTTTCGCTAAAGGTTCTGAGCCCGGAAAATACTGGCCTTGCGCGCCAACCTTCGTATCCACAGCGCTGAGTTTGAATTGCCAGCGTTCAGATTCCCAGCTGAAAGCCGCAGTCATAATGTCGTGCACTTCGAAATTAACCTGATTATCCAGAATATTCAGAGTCGAGTCGGTGTTACCCGCAGAAATCTTGGCCCTGAACATGCCACCTGCCGCATACGTTGACCAGGTCAGATCGGCACCATCGAAACTGGTAAACGTTAACGGCGCATAGAATTCAACGGGCGGCCGGGTCCACAGATAAGCGAAGCCCACATTGCGATAATCTGATAACAGGAATAAATCGAACCCGATACGACCCGCGCGAACGGTCCAGTCCGGATTGAAGCGATACCGCAGAAAAGCCCATTCAACACTGTTCTCCAGGCTGTCTTCCACCCGGTCTTTACCGACCATCTGAACTGCACCGCCAAACTGATCGTTGACCACCACATCCATCTGCACACCCAGCAAAGAATCCGCTGAAACAGACCAATCACCGTCGTACAGCCCCTCCTGGTCGAGATCGCGGTGGAATCCAAGGTCTTCGTCCCCGCCCTTGGTCAGCCCGAGCGTCGCAAAGCCACTGAATCGAAAGTGTTTTTGGCCAACAACCTCCGCCGCGAATGCGGTGCAAGCGGACGTCATTAAAACGAACGCTGCCAATAGCGCGCTTATCCGACGGGGTAAGTTTATGTGCGTCATCGCTGCCTGCCGTAGCATCCCCTCTATATCAGGTAAGGACATGGGTGAAATAGAAATTAACCGGTATCGCTAATAAGCTTAGCAGCCGATTTTCGATTTGGAGGTCAATTATCGACCAGGATGGAAGTTTATTGGTTTAGATTTGTGAAGATTGGCTTTGCGGTCTTTCCGACGGCCACCGATGTTTGTTTTTCAAAGGGTGAGATCCCATCACCTGTATGTAATGGCGCTATAGGCTATTAACGCAATATTTTTGCAATATTTTTGCAATATTGGTTGCATGTAACCCCGCCACTAGTCTACCTGCCTTACAATCCATGAGCTCGAACCGCTTACTTCCAAAATCACACGGGAATCGGCTCCCTAAATCGCCCTATACTCTTGCCGAGAGCGAAATGGGTATGCCACTTTGGACATGGTGACCATGAACAGTACCGGTTGTAATGACAATGCACACAGTTCTGCGCCGCTTCCATTGCAACCAATATTGCATTTCGCCGCATGGAAGGTCATCCTGTCCTGCAAAAGAAATAAAAATGGGTTAATCCACTACCGTCGCTCTTTCACCTGATTCCGGAATAGGTTCACAAATGCAGATCCTGTGTACCGCACAACCGTATCGTCAGGGTGTTCTTTACTGCGAAAGCAGCTCCCTCTAAAAGAGATACTGCAACACGAAGCTGTGACGCGATGGTAGCTGCCAACGGAACGCTGGATTGCCCGACCCCTGCCATTACCGGATATTCTGCGCTCCGGTGATTTGGAGCAAGCAACACAATGACAATATATACCGTAGATTCGGACTGGGTAGTGATCAATGCACCACAAAGACTGGTCTGGAATATTCTAGTGGATTTCGAAACCTATCCGCAGTGGAATTCCTTCACCACCAAGGTGCACACGGATCTAACGATAGATTCACCGGTAGAGCTGCACGTAAACCTACCCAAACGCGGAAAGCGCATTCAGCACGAAGTGGTGCGCACAGTGCAGCCGCCCCATACCCTGGCGTGGGGCGGCTCAATGGGCGCAAACTTTTTACTCACGGCATTACGCACTCAAACCATTGAGAAAATAAACCCCAAACAATGTCGTTACCGTTCGACGGATGTTCTTACCGGCGCTCTCACACCCCTGGTAAAATGGCTCTTCGCTGAATCCATGCGCAGCGGGTTCTGTGCAATGGCTCTCGAACTCAAATTACGCGCCGAAGCACAGCATCAAAACAACGAAAACAAGAATGAAATAGAAGGCGAAGTCGTGTGAACCGGTTAGCGACCTGCCCCCAGCCTCAAGTTAACTTCCTATGCAACCCTGATTCCGAAGTCGTGCCCACGCGCTTTCGGTCTATTGATGTTTAGAACGATCGGGTATACGGTGTAAACCCAAGTAGAGAAATATCAATGATCAGAGGAACATCAAAATGGCTACTGCCGGATTGAAGGCCATATTGCCACCTTCCCCTAAAGACATGAAGCTAACGCAAGCGTTCAAGATGGGTCATGGCATTTGGCAATACCTTGAAAAACAGCATGACGCCTTCGGTGATTATTTTACGCTGATGCTGCCAGGACAAGGACCGATGGTTATCATCAGTGATCCGGTGGCGATCAAGGATATATTTTCATTAAAGCCGGAACAATATGATGCATCACTGGTGCAGATTCCGATGGATGTTGGGGAGCAGAACACGGTGTTTCTGAATAAAAAGGAACATCAGGATTCACGGAAAATGGTCATCCCGCCTTTAAATACCGACCGTCTGAAATCACGCGCGGGTGTGATGCACGAGATCGTATCCGAGCATATTAATTCCTGGAAGCCCGGCGACCAGTTTAATGTGCCAAGATTGATTGGCGATATTACGCTGGACGTTATCTGCTATACAGTCTTCAATTTGCGCCGGGGAGAACGCAAAGATCAATACCAACAAATAATGCTAGGTTGGTTACTGTCAGCTTGCAGCGACGCAAATTTTGCGGTGGGGGCACTAATCGGTGCGAAAAAATATCGCGCCAAACTGAACAAAGCCTACTTAAAACGAACCGCAAAAAACGATTTTGGTGACGGCAAAAAAGGGCTGTTTCCGTGGAAGCAAGCAATCGACCTGAAAGTGCAACTAGCCGACATGATACGCCAGGATATTCGCACTATTCGCGAACGCAACGATTCGGCAGAGACCCACATGCTCGCCATATTGGCACGCGCAACGGATGAAGACGGTAACCCGCTGGAGGAAGAACGGGTTATCGCAGAAACCATCGGATTATTGGTGGGCGGGCATGAAACCAGCGCAGCAACCGCAGCCTGGTTCATGATCTGGTTGCTAAAAAAGCCGGACATCGTGCAGCGGATGCGGGCAGAAGTTAAAGAATCACTGGAAAAAGAAGCCGGTTTCGATCCGGTGAAAGTGGCGGAACTGCCCTTTCTCACTGCTTGTCTTAACGAGTCGCAACGCCTGACGCCTTCAGCCGTCGGCACCATTCGGTGGTTAACCCAGGACACCCATATCGGACCCCTCTTTTTACCCAAGGGCAGCGCCGTGTTGCCTTGTACTTATTTGACTCAACGCCGTCGGGACATTTTTGGGGAGGACGCGCATGAATATCGGCCTGATCGCTGGCTGGAGGGTGGCCGCTTCGGACCCAACGAATATTTTCCCTTCGGTGGCGGGCGCCGGGCCTGTGTCGGAATGAGTCAGGCCCGACAACAATTGCGTATAATTTTTGCAGAGTTTGCGCGACGGGTGGAATTCGATTCGGAGCATAGCGAAAACGACACATGGCCTATACCCCGTCAAATTGGCGGGCAGACAGAACCGGATGGCGGTGTTTGGGTAACCGTGAAATCGGTCCGCAGCGAAGACACCGACATGCCCGGCAATGACAACCCGGCTATGGCCGTCAAACAGGCTTAGGCATGATCGCACGACCTTTTCAATAGAATGCAATCAAAAAGCGCCCGCTACCGCGGGCGCTTTTTGATTTAACGTCAGCCTCGCTTTCTCGACTTACTGCAGGCTAACGGGGAACGGGGTTAGGCAACATCGCGGTCTTTGATGTTTCGATGTTGTTCCTCGTCCTTCTTCGCGGCTTTCATGTCTTTTTCCATCTGACTGGCCTCGCCGTCGGACATGACTTTCTTCGCGTCTGAAAATATTTCCGTCTCCTCTTCATCGATATGGTGTTCGAGCGCTTGCTTCAGAGTTTTGAACTTCTGAAACCAGGCAGATCCCACCAAAGACGAATCGGTCAACTCTTTCAGTAACGTTTCCGCTTCCTGATGTTCTTCCGTGCCGTGCTCCACTTCGTCCTTGGTTCGCTTACTTTCCTTCAACGGATTATAAAACGCTCTCTCCTCCGCTTTGCTGTGCAGAATTATTTTTGACTTCAGTTGATTAAACGTTTCGTCCCGTTCGGCTGAGCTTTCCGGGCCGAGTTGTTCTATTTTCTCCAGCAGGCTCTGAATTTCCCGGTGGTCTTCTTTCAAATAAGTAAAAATACTCATGATTCCATCCTCTTAATCTATCATCCATTGGTTGGCTTTTGGGATGCTGCAGATAGCATGCCAGATGGGGATCGCCGTATTTAAAGGGCTTGTAGCCAATAAAAGCATAGAAAATTGCAAGATATACAATGCCAATCGCAAACCGGTTAAAAATTCAGAAGACGAGATGTTCGTAACGCAGTCAGCCAGATGCCATTAGCGTCGCAATGCGACCCAATTCCCGAACAGGATACACACAAGCCCTGCCATGGCAGCGGGCGTCCACATATAACCCTCGAATACCGACGAAAGTCCTAGGGCAATTACCGGTACCAGCATGCTCATATACCCCGCCTTATCCGGCCCCAGAATAGCAATTAACCGCAAATAGCCTGCGAACGTGAATAGACTACCAAACAGCGACAAATAACCCAGTGACAGCCAATAAGAGAGTCGTCCGTCCAGGCTGAACTCGACCCCAAGCACCACCGCTGCGACGATCATTACCACAGTGCCGTACAACATAGCCCAAGCATTGATAACCAGCACCGAGCGGCCGCCACTGATATTTTTTGCCGCCGCAATGTTTCCGAGCGACGCCAACAGTGTCGCTAACAATGCCAACAGCATCCCTGCACCGCTTTCTCCGGTCAGAGTAAAGCCTTCGATCTCGCGTACGAACAACATCGCCACCCCGGCCAACCCGATGGCGCCACCGACCAAAACGCCCCGTCGCACCGGCAGCGCGAGAAACAGCCTGCCGTTGAGCGCGTTGAAAAAAACTATGGTGGTAAAGACGGCCGCGATCAAACCACTGGTCAGGTGCTCCGTGGCAAGATAAAGCACCCAATAGTTTAAGCCGAACAGAAATGTGCCTTGTACCCCCATCAACACATGCTGCCGACGGTTCATCCGAACATCGATCTTTTTCCATAGACACCAAACAAACAGCATCACTGTAGCCAGTCCAAAGCGGTAAATGACAGAGGCAAGAGGAGCTGTTTCACCAAGCTGAAAGGTTATCGCTAACCAGGTCGACCCCCAAATAAGGGCAACTCCGGAGTAAAGCAAAGGGGTAGCGAGCGGCATGAATACACGTGGGATAAGGATGAATTAAGCGTTATAGTTTACGCTCTTTGCCCGCCTGAACGGGGCGGACACGCTAGACTCGCAACGCAAACTTAATAGACCTGATTAGCAATCACCACTTCCATACCGTCCATGTCATCCGTCAAGGTAATCTGACAGGACAGGCGCGAGTTCTCCCGGTGGTGCTCGGTACTGCTAACTAACTGGTGCTCGTCCTCACAGGGAGATCCCGTTTTCGCCTGCCAGGAAGGCTCGATATACACGTGACATGAGGAACAGGAACACACACCGCCACAAATCGCCAATATTTCGTCGTATCCGTTATCGCGCAGACTTTCCATCAGCGTATCCCCGGATTTGGCTTCCAGAGTCGTCTTGATTCCTGATAGATCGGTAATCTGCAAAGTCGGCATTTTCCTTACTCCTGATTTTTTTATTATTTGGGCAGCAAAAATGGTAATCTGGACCCAGTATTCAGACTTTAATTCGGCTTACCTTGCGCAGTATACGGCGTATACTCAAGAAAATATAAAAGCAAGCAGAGCCGGCTAAAAATAATAAGCAAACAGCAGTGAGACTATAGTTTATGACTACCGAAAAAACCTGTGTAATCATCGGTGCCAGCCATGCAGGCTCGCAATTGGCAAACAGCGTACGCAAGGAAGGCTGGGAAGGCCGCATCCTCATGATCGGCGACGAAAAGGCCCCGCCCTATCACCGCCCTCCGCTATCTAAAGCCCTGTTAAACGGCGAGAAAACCGCAGACCAACTGGATATCTTCAAACCCACCGTATACGAAAAAGCCAACGTCGAAATGATGCTGGGGGTTGAGGTTGAATCCATCGACCGGGCTAAGAAACAGATCAAGCTGGATAATAAAGACGTGATTTCTTACGACAAATTGGCGCTTTGCACCGGAGCCCGTGTGCGCAAGCTGGATATCCCCGGAGCGCATCTGGATGGTGTCTTTTATCTACGCACCCTGAGCGATGCCCAAGCAATCCAGCAGGCCGTTAAACCCGGCGCTAAAGCGGTTATTGTCGGCGGTGGCTATATCGGACTGGAGACCGCCGCGTCGTTAAGCAAGCTGGGCATGAACGTGACCGTTTTGGAAATGATGAACCGAGTACTGGAAAGGGTCACGGCCACTGAATTGTCCACGTATTACACCAAATTACATGAAAGCCACGGGGTCAAAATCATCACTGACGCCCAGGCCTTGGCTCTGCACGGCGAAGGCAATGTACAGCAGGTCATGTGCAACAACAATCTGATGCTGGACGCCGATATGGTCATCATCGGTATCGGCGTCATTCCCAACACCGAACTCGCGGAAGTGGCCGGCCTGGAAGTTGGCAACGGCATCATCGTCGACCAACATGCCAGCACCACCGATCCCGACATCGTGGCGGCTGGTGACTGCACCTTTCATCCCAACGACGGACTTGGCTTTCAACTGCGGCTGGAATCCGTGCCCAACGCGATGGAACAAGCCAAAACCGCCGCCGCGACCATTTGCGGCAACCCGAAACCCTATCACGCCCTCCCCTGGTTCTGGTCAGATCAATACAATATTAAATTGCAGATCGCCGGATTCAATCGAGGCTACGATCGAGTAGTAGTACGCGGCAATCCGGATGATGATCAATTTGTTGCCTGGTACATGCAAGGTGACAAAGTGTTGGCCGCAGACTGCATTAATAGTCCCAAAGAATTTATGCAAGCCAAGAAAATCATTGCCGCCAAAGCCACTGTCTCCGATGCCGACCTGGCAAACACCGAGTTTGACTTGTTGGGGTTTGTTAAAGGACTAAGTGCGTAACCACAAATAAACCTGGCCAACCGAAACGAAACTACGACTACCAGAATGTCCATTCAATAGGACAATCTGGTAGCCGTATGAGCTATAGCGCCCGGTATAGATGGGGGCAATCATCAAAAACGCAATTCCACACCGGCACCAAAGGTTCTGGGTGCACCCCAGGTTGTAAGGACGCCGAAGAATTGGGGTAATACCTGGGTATAATATTCCTCATCAGTCAGGTTGTCGCCGTACAACGACAGCGTATAAGTGTCAGAAGCATCTGTCCACGACACCCTCATATTTAACAGTTGATACGCGTTTTGTTCGTAAGTCTCGTATGTGTCAAAGTAAAAGTCCGATGAATAATAAAGATTTCCCCATATTGCCAACCAGCCCTCGGCAACGGGAATATCGTACTTAACATTCAGATTCCCCGTGAGCTCGGGTGAGCGAAGCATTTCGTTTCCGGATGCATCCACATACTGCGCCTGAAACAGGCCTGTTGCGGTGGTATCCTGAACCCAGTTTTGTGCGCGATCAAACTTGTCGTATTCTGCATCCAGATAAGTTAACCCCATGGAAATTTCCAGGCTCTCTGTTGCGAGATAACGTATTTGAGCTTCGACACCGTTGATACTGGAATCAGCTGCATTTTCAATTACACTGGTAAAACCATCGTATCCTGCGACCTGAAGATCTTGGTAATCATAGTGAAAAGTCGCAAGATCAATTGCCAATGGTCCGGCGCTGTATTTATAACCCAACTCATAGGCTTTTAGTTTTTCCGGGGCTACATTGATACCCGTTAACGTGGCGCGGCCAACGTTCAAGATCCCGGATTTAAATCCTTCGGAATAAGATACATATGCACTCGAGTTCTCGCTGGCCTTGTAGCGAAGTACGGCCCGTGGCGTGACCTCAGAATCATCAATCGAAGGGACGGATACCTTAGCCAGATTATTGGCGTCATCAAGGAAATAGGCATTATCTACCGAGTCTTTACTGTAGCGGGCCCCAAGCGTCAGAAATAACTGGTCTTCCAGCAACGCGTAAGTAAGGTCGCCATACAAGGCGATCGATGAATTCTCGACCCCTGACCCGCCGTTATCAACAAAGGCTCCGCCAGTTAAAGCAGATGCGCCCCGATTATTTTCAAATCGGGTCTCGTCGGAAAAATAGAATAACCCGGTGGTCCACTGCAAACGGGAATCGCTCTGCGATGTTAAGAGCAACTCTTGGGTGAAAACTTCGTCCACTGTGTCAAATATATAGTGGCTCATTGCCAATGCACTACTTGATGCATCAAAATCGTAATTATGGGTCGCAGACTCATCACGATATTGGGTATAGGATGTCAGCAAAGCGGAATCGAGATCGACTTTCACCGTCAGCTGAAACACATCACTGTCCGCAAGGAACCGTGGTTTGAAATCGCTGGACGTTTTATACGGCGCTGATGCAATCGGTGGCTCTGAAGGGACAGCGGCAGCAACAAACGCGGCTGTAGAATAGACATTACCATCCTTACTATAAAGGTTATAGGCATCCGCATTGGAGTCGTCCACATCTTCGTGTATGAAGCGAAATAACGCGCTCACACGATCATTAAACTGCATTTTAACACCGGTGCGCACACTCCAGTTCTCGTACGCCCCGTCTTTATCGCTACCAGTATTAATATTTTCAATATAACCATCGCTTTTTCGCAGCATCGTTGCCAGATCAAAGGCCAGATTATCGCTCGGACCACCGGAGGCATAAAGCGCATAGCGCTGCGTATTAAAGCTTTCATAAGAAACATCGAGTGAAGCCTGCGGATCACTCTCCGGCTCTCTGGTGGTTACCAAAATCGCGCCACCGGTCGAGTTACGTCCGAATAACGTACCTTGAGGGCCCTTGAGCACCTGCACGCTGTCCACATTCAGTAGATCTGAGTCCGCCATTAATTGATTGGGGGAATAAAAGCCATCGGTATATATACCTACATTAGAACCGCTTCCTGCGACCACTACGGCGGTGCCTACACCTCTGATTGTCGGCTGCGAGAAGCCCCCAGTCTGATCGAAACGCAGCCCGGGTGTCATCTCCATAATATCGCCAAGCTGCTGCATTCCGCCCTTGTTCAGATCTTCTGACCCGATAGCCGTTACCGATATCGGTACATCTACCGACCTCTCGGTATGCCTTTGTGCGGTCACGGTGACCTCTTCAATCACGTTGTGACCGACCGATTCGGCATGAGAAAGCGGGCTACTGATCAACAGCCCCACCAAAGGCAGCTGCACAGTGATTATCGAAAGTGAAATGTTGGATAGAACGATACGAGGGGGTTTCTTCATTGAAGTTGCCTGCGATTTAATTATTATAAGACAGCACTTTTTTATTTGTAGTTGAAGTAGCTCGAGCAAGCAAATGAAAATCACATTAAAGCGTGTCCACAGGACGCATCAACCACGTCCTTTTATTCTAAATATTGAATGAACCCGATAAATCGGATCAAAAGTCAGGTACGACCTAGCTGATTGGTTCGATCAATGACTTTTTCCTTTCCAGATATTAATATAAAAATCCAAAATGGAATCAGTATAATATACATTCTAGTCTCATTGACTAATCCAAAAATCAATATGTTTGCTACCAATAAGAAGTACACTAAAGCGAATTTAATTTTAATTTCTACGTAATTTTTTAGATTTAGAACCAGGTATAAAACAGAAAACGAAAGAGTTATTGAATTCAAAACGTCCAATGAAAAGAAGTTCTCATAAAATAGTTTTTTTAGATTCTGGATCAAATACACATGGTTCCCTATCAACTCATGATCCACATCAGGGTCACCATCTGCCTTACTTATAAAAAGCCAGTGCCGAACCAGCTTAATATAGATTGCACCCAACAAAGAAAGCGATATTCCAGCGAATAACTTTTTTATCGACACCAGTTTAAATTTAGCCGCCGACTCAAACCTAAACGCATCGATAGCGACGAAAGCTGCAATAAACAATGCAGTCTCCCTGTTCAATATGGATATAGAAAAAAGCACAAAAAAATAAGGAGTCGACTGCCCTTTTAGGATACCCCAGGCAAATAAAGTGAAAATAATCGCATCGATGCTATCCCATGTGTAGAACCAAAAATGCTGGACCACAATAAAAAACAGACTATAAACCATTACCCATAAAAAAGATTCACGCGGACGAATCCGCATATCCATAACCAAATAAAATAGCAGGACATTCTGAATCAGAACGGTAATAAAAATAAAGATTTTCAACGCTTCAGAGAAAGGAAACCCGACAAGGGATATCAACTTAACGAGGTAAGGGCCCAAGAGACGATTCTGATATGCTATCCAATGAGGCCTACCATCAATCACTCCTTCGGCCGCATGCACCAAAGCATTAATGCCCGCATCATGCATTTGCATTAACACCTTGAACAAGGCTAAAGACAGGAAAACAAGCATGGCCGTATACATGACATTCAACCGATGGTTTTGCATGTGCTCTTTCCTAGCTTATAAGTTAGCCCATCGCACCCGATATCACGGTCGAAAATGTGAGCATAAGGGACTGAATATTACATCTGCCTGGTAGACTTTTACACGCGATAACACCGGTACGCAAATCACTTTTCCACCACCCATATGCAGATCAGCGTCCATTATCCCCTTGGCACACCTTAAAACCCTTTCGGTCGCCAAATTACCCGCGATACAGGGAAACCCCCGAAACAAGCAGATCAGACACACCCCCCGCTGAGGGCACCCTCGGCTCGCGGCATCATGTACAATTTGTCAAAGACGACACGCGCGATCAGGAACGAGGCGCGTCTGCTTAAAGGAACAATGTGGCCGCCCGTGTGTTGTCGTTAACATGGAATGACATCAATTCAGAGTAATAACAACCGAAGCTTCCCAACACCACTATAGTGGCAAAACAGGCATTCGTTTACTTGAAGAATATCTATCCATGATACGTGTGACAAACCCGCAGAACATTGCTGATGCTCCTTTGTTTTTCCAGAACGCAGTCTTCCTATGCCAGCGGCACAGCGCTGGAAGTGCTTTGTGGTGGAGAACCACCGGGCTTTCACATGCTGGCAGAAAACAAATAGCCAAACTGAAAGCGTTAAATAAAAAGTAACCCCCGCCATTGATTTACGACAAACCAATCGCAGGGGAAACCTGCTAACAATTAGAGTTAATTTGCAAAGCAGTATGCGTTCTTAACTGTAATTCGATGGTTCCAATCACTACTATCTGTGATGTTGTGCCTATACCACCCATTGGTTAGCCCCTTTTGAATGGCGGACTTTGCTTTCTGGCAAGTAAGAGAAGGAAAGGGCTCCGATTTCCAGCTATCGCTAAGACAATAGCCATTCTTAGTTGTAATTTTATATGCCCACTCGCTCTTGTCGGCGATGTCGTGCTTGTACCAACCTGCAGCAATGCCCTTGGAGATAGAGCTATCTGCTTTACTACAAGTCATATTCGGCACAGGATCTTCAGATGTCGGAGGCGGTGGTGGAGCGATACCGCCGGGCGACACTTCCCGCAAACTGCTACTACTGTTACCCACTTTCAACTCATCAAAGTAGAGTGTCCTATTTGCTTTTGAGCGTGTATCGTTTCGGTTTTCTAGGCACTGTTTAATAGACTTTTCATGGGCCGCCTTGCAAACCCAGTTCCACTTATAGATGTTCATTACCAGCTTGTGGGTATCAGCTTCAGTGTTAGGTCCATTGTGTGTAAACACAGGCGTTGGATCACCATTAAGGTACATTCGTATAAAACCATTACAATTGGGCGTTGATTTTTTGCAAAGTTTTATGTGAAACGCCACGTCTTGCCATTTATTTTTTACCGTTGGCCAGCTATATGTTTTAGAAACGCCTGAGCTATCATAGCTATTTCTAAATCTTGCAGTGATCTTTCCTTCGGCTTCTTCTATACCTACTGCATAAGCAGCATTTGCTCTAGGTTTTCCGTTACTAGCTGTTTCTTTAAAAAGCTGGAAAATACCATCTGGATTATGGTAATAATCTGATATCCAGTTCTTATCTAACATAAATGAAAAGCCAATCCAGTAAGCGGTGTTTTCCACGAGCGGAAGGGCTTTATATATACTGACGGCCTGACGAGGCTTTTGATATAAACCACCATTAAGGGCACTGTAATCACAATTATACTTGATCGTTTGCGCATTAGCGTAGGTCCCTTTCCGTACATATTGTTTCTGAACCCGGTTGTCATTATCGTCACTATATTGATTCATTGACTTCTGGCAATCCGGACCCAGCGCCCCATAAAAAAAGCCATTATCTGTATCACTACTTCCCGTTTTTATATAACCAATTTCAAAATCACCGTTATATAGAATTGCTCCGATGGCTGACTGGGATGCAACAGATGCGGTCATCATTGCAGCCAAGCCAAACAACCCTTGCCTGAGCATCTTGCTTCGTCTTAAAAACGTCATACAAACTCTCCAGTAATTAATTCCATTTATCGCAACCCACCTTTTGGCCGCCGATAACCTCGTTAATTTGATCCAAACCTACGCCAATCTAACTACATTTAATTACTAGAAAGCACTACCTTCATTTAAAGGTCATAATGTTTTCTGAATTCAAATTAATGCACGTTTACAAACAGAACACGGCTATTAGCTTAGGATCACAATAGAGACAAGCATCAGACAAAGAAAAATCGCTTTTTCTTATATAAGCGGATAAAGCGCTTGAATCCTGTTGATCCTGACCAAATAAAAAAATTGACACCTTTTTTAGAAAGCAGAAAAGAAAATCACTCTATTTCAATATATCGCATCCCGGATTTCGACTAACTTGCACAAACCGGCGCGCATCAATATTGATAATTCGCCGACAAGTCGATGAGCGCAGCACCCACCGCTTGCAATCGGGAGCAGTCGGATTTCCATCGCCGTCATAGGGCTGCTAGATTTTAATTTCCACTTCCGCGTAATTCATACCGAAGTCCGGTACCCACTTATCCACATTGGCGCCATAGGCAATAAAGAACGAACTCTGTTTATCCGCGGGTGGTGGAATAAGGCACGAGTGTATTCCGGTGGTGCTCACAGAATTAAGATTAGACACATTAATATGTTCAAACGGTCGTTCACTCGGTAACTGAGAGGCATAGCAAATTTGAAAATAGCCAGATTGACCTTTTCTTCCCCACCGACAAAAGACGCAGGCAAAAAAAACTCAGGCACCGAATGCGGTGGCCTGAGCTTTTTATCAAGCGGGTATTTTAAAGGGACGTTTTACTTAGGAGCGCGCTTACGCTCATTCTCCTTCAGCAATTTTTTACGGATGCGGATGGAGCTGGGGGTTACTTCGACCAGTTCGTCCTTGTCAATAAAGTCCAACGCCTGTTCCAGCGAATAACGAATCGGTGGGGTAAGCACGATGTTCTCGTCAGTGCCCGCAGCCCGGATGTTGGTCAGCTGCTTAGCCTTGGTCGGGTTGATTACCAGGTCGTTGCCACGCGAGTGAATGCCGATGACCTGGCCCTCGTACACTTCAACGTTAGGGTCAATCATAAGGCGACCCCGATCCTGCAGATTGAACAGAGCATAACCCAACGTCTTACCGGTGATCATGGAAATCAAAACACCGTTCTGACGTTTGCTGACGTCGCCTTCTTTCAACTCGCCATAGTGAGAGAACGTGGAATTCATAATGCCGGTACCGGACGTCATGGTCAGGAACTCGGAACGGAAACCGATAAGACCGCGGGAAGGCGCGATAAAGTCCATACGCACGCGACCTTTGCCGTCGGGCACCATGTCCGCCATTTCAGCTTTACGCAAACCCAGTTGCTCCATAATGGAACCCTGGTGCTGCTCTTCGATATCAATCATCAGCTGCTCATAAGGCTCTTGCGTCTTACCATCCGCTTCTTTCAGGATGACCTCAGGAGATCCCACTGCCAGCTCAAAGCCTTCCCGACGCATATTCTCGATCAACACCGACAAATGCAGTTCTCCTCGGCCAGAAACCCGAAAACGGTCGGGGCTTTCGGTGTCTTCCACCCGCAAGGCCACGTTGTGAATCAACTCCTTTTCCAGACGCTCACGGATATTACGCGAGGTCACGAACTTGCCTTCTTTGCCTGCAAAAGGAGAGGTATTGACCTGGAAGATCATGCTAACGGTCGGCTCGTCCACGGTCAGGGGCGGCAATGCTTCAACCAGTTCCGGCGAACACACCGTGTCCGATATAAATAGTTCATCAATACCGGTGATACAGATGATGTCACCAGCCTCGGCATCGGGCACATCGATCCGGTCCAGACCGTGATGACCCATGATCTTAAGAATCTTGCCGTTACGAGTCTTACCTTCGCGATCCACAATCTTGACCGGGGAGCCGGCTTTGATTTTGCCACGTTTAACCCGGCCGATACCGATAACTCCCAGAAAGCTGGAATAATCCAGGGAACTGATCTGCATCTGGAAAGGCCCGTCAGAATCCACTTCCGGCGGCGACACCTTATCGATTACTGCCTGAAACAATGGGGTCATGTCTTCGGCCATATCATCTGCATCCATCCCGGCAATGCCGTTCAACGCAGACGCATAGATAACCGGAAAATCCAACTGCTCGTCGGTCGCACCCAAACGGTCAAACAAGTCAAACACCTGATCCATCACCCAGTCAGGACGAGCCCCGGGCCGGTCGATCTTATTTATTACAACAATGGGATTGAGGCCCTGGGCAAATGCCTTCTGAGTAACAAAACGAGTTTGCGGCATGGGGCCATCAACGGCGTCAACCAACAGCAGTACAGAGTCCACCATGGACATAACACGCTCAACTTCTCCACCGAAGTCGGCGTGTCCGGGGGTATCTACTATATTGATATGGTAGTCATTCCACTCGATTGCGGTATTTTTGGCCAGGATTGTGATCCCGCGTTCTTTCTCAAGATCATTGGAGTCCATCACTCGCTCACCTTCGTCTTTACGACCTAAGGTGCCGGATTGTTGTAACAGCTTGTCCACCAGAGTTGTTTTACCATGGTCAACGTGCGCGATAATGGCGATATTACGGATTTTTTCGATCACAAATTTACGGCCTCGGCCCAATACAGTACATCAAGGCGCGGGAGTATACCTGAAACCATTGACAACTGGGCAGCAGGATTTACATTTTTTGCACAATAAGCGGATTTTATCCTGTATAATTCGCGCCCTTTGAATTTCAACTTTGGCATGTCCAAAAAGCGAGCAAGTGAACAATATGGCTATTCAACGCAAAGCAATTGCCTTGATATCCGGCGGACTGGACTCCATGCTGGCGGTAAAAACGATTCAGAATCAAGGCATTAAAGTAGAAGGCGTTAATTTCTATACCGGATTCTGTGTGGAAGGTCATACTCATGCCATCCGTAAAAAAGACAAGGATAAAGAGAAACGCAATAATTCCTTATGGGTCGCTGAGCAGCTCGGCATTAAAATGAATATTGTTGATATATCAAAAGAATATAAAGATATCGTGCTCAACCCACAATACGGCTACGGCGCCAACCTTAACCCTTGCCTGGATTGCAAAATCTTCATGGTGGAACAAGCCAACGCCATGCTGAACAAGGCCCGTGAACTGGCAGACGAAGGCGGTTTTGACTTTATTATCACCGGCGAGGTGATTGGTCAGCGCCCCAAATCTCAACGTAAAGAGACCATGCCCCTGATTGCCCGCGAGTCCGGTGCCGATGACCGCCTGTTGCGCCCCCTCAGCGCCAAATTGCTGCCTCCCACCCTGCCGGAGCGTGAAGGCTGGATCGATCGTGAACAGTTACACGATTTTAGCGGCCGCAACCGCAAGCCGCAGATCGCCCTGGCAAAACAGTACGGCCTGGATGATTTCGCCCAACCGGCCGGTGGCTGCTGCTTCCTGACGGATGAAAGTTACTCCCGTAAACTGGCGGACCTGTGGACTGCTCAGGGTCGTAAAGACTATGAACTGGATGACATCATGCTATTGAAGGTGGGCCGCCATATTCGTCCGGCTCCTAACTACAAATTGATCGTCAGCCGCGAAGAAGGTGAAAACAATTTCCTGCACGGCTATCGCAAGCAATTTCACGCGATCCACTGCATCAGCCACGGCGGCCCGTTAACCTTGGTGGACGGCGACCCCACCGATGAAGATCTACTGACGGCGGCCCGTATTGCGACCCGCTTTAGCCAGGGCAAGCATGCTGACCAGGTATTGGTTGAAATATGCAGTAAAAATGGCGTAGCGCGGCAGCTTGAAGTGAAGCCCATGCCGAGTGAGGCTATTTCACAAGCCTGGTATGTTTGACACCGGCCAGACCAGCAGCGCTTCAAACTCGTCGAGCCCCTGAAACTGACTGTATTCCCCTTGCGGGCGAACGATGACATAAACTCGGGACTCACATGATTCCGGCAGCCGAGCTTCATTCACAAAACAAATATCAGTAGACGATAACTCCCTTAATAGCTCGTTTATGTTATTCGCATCGGCAGGACCAAGCCCCCCGTTGTCTCCCACCAGCGCGGACAACCGGCCTGCCAAAGCCAGCTCAGGCTGGTCTGCAGGTGGGTCATTGGACAGGGGAACCAGAAAGCCGGTGGCTCTGGATTGAATCGCCCCCGCGCGTCCACAATTGAAAAAATATTGCATGCCGCTATCGTCTAAAACAATAACGGCTGCCTGTTCAAGATTATAAAGACACAGCTCGCGCATAGGATCACTTGCATTCGGTCAGAACACAAAGCCTGGGACAAACAGGCTACTGGCTCTGCATAGCGGGAATTATGATGGCGGCCAGTATACCTAACACGGCCGGAATAACCATCAGGCAGACAGCCCATACCGACCACTTTCGTTGCACCGAATTAAAATGCTCGATGCTGTCCCATTGTTTGTTTTTCCAGGCTAGCTCGCGACCCTTTATACCCAAATAAATAGCAACCACAAACCCGACATAGGGAATCAATGCCAACAAACTAATATACGATTTATTAAATATCCCCCAGATCCAATTCAGAAAAAATGCGCCCCAACTCCAGCCCTTGACCCCTTCCGGAATCTCGTCCTGCTTCATTCCTGAATTATTAATGGCGTCTTCCACCCGATCCACATTCGATCTGGGTGCATCATATGCACTCATAGCCTCGTTCCTTTTGTTTCGTATTATTAAGTCACCCGCCCCATCGGACCTATAATCAACAAAGACACCCGGACCGCAAACACCAGGCCACTGCAGACTAAATATAGATCAGCAGGGGTGATGAGCAAGCGGTGTTGCAGACGACCCGCTGACGCGCACGATAACGGATAAATCGCTACCATTAATTGTTTGACTTACCAAAGATTAAACCGACGCGAAAAACGATGGCTGGTAGCTGGCTCAGATATTGCTTTGTTTGCTTTGTGTGATCAAGTAGGGAATGCATCGAGCAAGACAACCTGCGCAAGGGCCGCTTATACTGAACATTGCCGCCCATTAAAAAAAGGACAAAAGCAGATGAGCAACGACAAGGCCGGCGAAGGCAAACCGTCCAAGCATATACGCCTGACCAGTCATCCGGGCCAGCAAGGGTCCAACGGTTCCCCGATCATTCATTGGGGCGCAGGCAGCGCGAGTGAACGGGGCCCTGTGATCGGCACTACGACTAACCGCAGCCAACGCAACGTTATCGGTACTCATAGCGGCAGCTATGGTGTTTATCGCGCGTTAGCGGTAGCCGCAGGCAACTTGGTAAAAGGGCATCGTGCCGATCTAACCAACACCAGCCCCACGGACCTGATCGGCCCCCACCCACAATGGTGCGATGCTGAAAAAATGGTGTCTATTGATCCCTGGGGCGCCAGCGTCGCGGATGTGTTCAGTGATCATATTGCCCAGGGCTACGATGTGCGCCCGACCATTGCCGTCACCAAGGCCCATATTGACCTGCCCGAAATTCACCACGCGCTCACGTTCCACCGCCTGATTCCGGATAACCGTATTTTTCTGGAGAATGGTTCGGCAGTGGTAACAAAAGTGGCGATCGAACCGGTTTGGTGGCTACCCGGCGTGGCCAAGCGATTCAACGTCAGCGAATCGGATTTACGCCGCAACCTGTTTGAAGAAACCGGTGGCATGTATCCTGAATTGGTGACCCGCAGCGACCTGGAAGTTTTCTTGCCTCCCATCGGAGGGCAAACCCTTTACATTTTTGGAAATCCAAAAGACTTAGCCAACCCCGAAGTCACACTGACCGCGCGCGTGCACGACGAGTGCAATGGCTCTGATGTTTTCGGCTCCGACATTTGCACCTGCCGCCCCTACCTCACCCATGCCATAGAAGAATGCATACGCGGAGCTCAGCAAGGCGGCGTAGGGTTAATTGCATACAGCCGAAAAGAAGGCCGCGCACTGGGAGAAGTCACTAAGTTTCTGGTGTATAACGCGCGCAAACGTCAGCTCGGCGGCGACAGTGCGGATAAGTATTTTCTGCGCACTGAATGCGTAGCCGGGGTTCAGGATATGCGGTTTCAGGAATTGATGCCGGATGTGCTGCACTGGCTGGGCGTCCAAAAAATTCACCGACTGGTCAGCATGAGTAATGATAAATACAACGCCATCGTGGGCAGCGGGATTGACGTGGGCACCCGGGTAAAAATTCCCGACGAACTGGTGCCTGCGGATGCGCAAGTGGAAATTGAAGCCAAAATTGCTGCCGGCTACTACACCGATGGAGCGGTGCCCGATGAGACCTCACTTGCATCGACCAAAGGACGAGACCTTGATGGCTGATGAAAGAATTATTCAAAATGACACCGGTCAGAGCGCAGGGCCCATCGCATTACTGCGCTCAACCTCCACCATCCGTGAACGCTGCAACCACATTCTAGAGTCAGTAGAAAATAACCAATCAGCGCATTTCACCGTCAATACGGGCAAGCTGGATCAAGCTGCTCAACAGGTAGAACAGGTCACGCGCCAAAATTACCCGGATTTGCGAATTCCCTATCACAGTCGTTGGCGCCATTTTGAATCCGGAGGTGTGGATCGCAAAGCGCTTCTGGACACGGCTATGGCTGGGCGCACGCGGGCCGATCAGGCAAAAGCGCGAATTGACCTTACCCTGGTCAGTGTGTTGCTGGATGCCGGCGCCGGCCCCCAATGGCGATATTGTGAAACGACGGAAATCAAAGGCAAACACACTTACGCACGCTCAGAGGGACTGGGGGTCGCGAGTTTTTATGGGTTCATGCAGGGCTGCTTCTCCTCTGATCCGGACGATTTCCTGCGGGTGGATGCCGACGCGTTATTACAGGTATCCGAAACAACGTTAGCCGCTATTTTTCAGGTAACTGACCACAACCCGCTGGTCGGCCTAGCCGGTCGCGCCCAATTGATGCGACGCCTGGGTCAAACCCTGCAGGCAAACCCCGACGTGTTCGGCGATGACGGCAGGCCCGGAGCCCTTTACGACAGACTGACCGGAAATGGCAGCGAAACGAGCCTCGCTGCACCACGGGTACTACAAGCACTTCTGGATCACCTGAGCCCGATCTGGCTCACCGGTAATGAATTGCAAGGCCGGCCTCTGGGTGATTGCTGGCCCCACCCGCTTGCTGGCGGTGAAGGAGTCACTGCCGGATGGGTGCCCTTTCATAAGCTCAGCCAATGGCTTACTTACTCGTTACTTGAACCGTTTGAGTGGTCGGGCATTGCCTTAACTGACATTGATGGCTTGACCGGTTTACCCGAATACCGCAATGGTGGGTTATTACTGGATACGGGCGTGATTGTGCCACGCCATGCCGACTTTACGCTGCGACAATATACCGCCGCAGATGAAGCCATTATCGAATGGCGCGCACTCACGGTTGCGCTGATTGACCGGCTGGCACCGCTGGTGCGAAAGCGATTGGGAAAAGCTGAACAGGAGATGCCGTTAGCCTGCATTCTGGAAGGAGGCACCTGGGCAGCCGGACGGCAAATTGCAAAGTCACTGCGCGAGGGAGGCCCACCGCCGCTTAATATCGAAAGTGACGGCACCGTTTTTTAATACGGTTTTAGGTCCCGACTTTCTACACCCAGTATGTTTACGGACGAAGGAAAATAATATGAGCCAAGCCGAAGTTCACCACATCAACCACCCACTGATCCAGCATAAACTGACACTGATGCGGGAAAAAGACCGCAGCACCAGCAGCTTCCGTCGGCTGTTACATGAAATCAGTATGCTGATGGCCTACGAAGTTACTCGGGACATGCCAACTCAACTGATTGATATTGAAACGCCTCTGGAAACCATGCAAAGCCCGGTGATCGATGGTAAGAAAACCGTTTTTGTCAGCATACTGCGGGCGGGCAATGGTTTTCTGGATGGCATGTTAAGTGTCGTTCCCGGGGCGCGGGTGGGCCATGTAGGCTTATATCGTGATCCAAAAACGCTGGGCGCGGTGGAATACTATTTCAAAATGCCGCACAGCATGCACGAACGGGACGCCGTGGTACTGGATCCCATGCTGGCCACCGGCAACTCCGCCGTGGCTGCCGTCGATCGGCTAAAAGAAACCAATCCGAAATCGATCCGCTTTGTTTGCCTTCTGGCTGCGCCGGAAGGAATAAACAATTTTCATGAAGCACATCCGGATGTACCTATATACACCGCAGCCATCGATCGCGGCTTAAACGATCACGGTTATATTTTACCGGGGCTGGGCGACGCGGGGGACCGTATGTTCGGCACCAAGTAAAGCACTGGCTAAATGAGTTGTCATCATCAACCAAAGAATCAGGTGATGATGACAAGCTCATAGGCCTATCCGTTTGCAAGCTTGAATTTATCCAACGCTACACCAATTATTTTAACTCTGTTACTGAATTCACTGACAGAAACCACCTTACTGTTTAAGGCGCGGTATACATCTAGCCACTAAATTCAATACGGGTGCGTTGCGTGGTGCCACCGTGCTATCCAAAGCTCGTCAGCACGTTAAAGTCTGGAAACCCCGACAAAAAATACTACATAATTAAAAGCAAGCCAGGGATGGGGTTAATGTTGGCTTGACCAAGGCACCCCAAAAGGAATTCAACTATTTTTATGGAGTGAAAATGTTTAACTATTTTTTAATTTTTTTGTTTATCAGCACGTTCTTTTTAATAAATGTCGGCGCAAAAGAAAGGGACATATCCACTGGTCGAAAAACACCGATGCTAATGACACATGGCGAAGCAGTGAGAGCATCTGTCGCCGATGCTTATGTGTATGCATTAAGTGAAAAGTTTAATAGAAATGCTCAATTGGGCAGTGAAGAATTCGTCGAGATGGTACTGTCTCGACCATTATGCAATTCAGGCGACTCTCGCCAAGTATCAAAAAAAATGATTAATCAACTATGCTGGGTGATCAATTACCCAGTCAATGACGATTGCAAAGATATAGACGGCTGCATTGAATTAAGAGTGCATAAAAGCGTTTATTTTGACAAAGAGTTGAATGCCTTACTCTACAGTGCCGTACGCAACCCATGTGAGCATATTCCAATAAATACCCGCTTTCATTGGACCAGTCTTTTTTATCCAAACTGGGTTTCATATGGGAATTTAAACTGTAAAAAAGATCGGTTACCGTACTCAACAGCGTATATCACCTATGGCGACACTCGGGTTGAGTTAGAGTTATAACCGTGCGAAAAGGCCGCAACCCTGGGTTAGCTCTCCTCAGGTCGCGTATGCGGGTCCACCGTGCTATGCCCCCACCTCCTCTCATCAAACTACCTGACGGGTTACGTTTTTTATACAGTACTGCTCACCTACCCACTAGAGATGCGAACAATTATCATTTATAATCCGCGCCCTAAAGACCTCATTCACGCTTTTTAACCGCATTTTTCAACAGGAATTTTTCGTGGACAACCGATGGAGTAACTGGCTAATTCTGGTGCTGGTGTTTCTTGCCCACGGCGCAGCGTTGGGCGCAGCAGCACTGTGGCCGTCAGATTCTCCGCCTCAGGTCATACCACCCACTATAAGCGGCGTAATCGTACAGGCTCCGGCGGCAGAGGTGGTTCAGGCTCCGGCTGCGCAAAAAGTCAAACCTAAGCCTAAGCCCGAACCCAAACCCAAGCCGAAGCCAAAACCGAAGCCCAAGCCCAAGCCAAAACCGAAGCCAAAACCGCAGCCCGTGGTTGCACCGCCAGAGCCACCGCCGCCGGAACCAGAGCCCGAACCCATCGCCGAGCCGGTGGAAGACGTAACCGAAGCGGAAGAGACGCCACCGGCGCCGCCTCCGGCACCCAATATTGATAGCGAAAAGCCGAACACAAGCAAAGGTGCGCCGGTAACCCCTCCCCGGGTTGATGCTCAGCACCATCACAATCCGGCTCCGGCTTATCCTTCCTCATCAAGACGCAGAGGGGAAGAAGGCGAAGTATTGCTGGAGTTATTAATATTGCCCAACGGCACAGTGGCTGACGTCACCATCAAGGAATCCAGCGGCTACCCCAGATTAGATCGGTCGGCCGTAAAAGCAGTGAAAAGCTGGCGCTACACACCAGCGAAGAAAGGCGATCAAGCCATCGAGTTTCGTTATTTACAGCCGGTTAAATTTTCCTTGCGGGGCTAACCAGCAAATTACATAAGAGGTATAAAATATGGAATCCAGTCCTTACGGCATGGCCGCACTCTGGCAACAGGGTGATATCGTAATCAAAACCGTTGCTGTCATGTTGCTGGCGATGTCGATCATCTCCTGGTATGTAATTGTCGTTCGCAGCATCGGATTACTACGCTTACGACGCATTGAACGAAGCACTCATAATTTCTGGCACGCTCGCAGCCTGGGTGAAGGAATTCAACTGATCAGCAGTGGCCGATACCAGAACCCATTCAAAAAGCTGGTAGAAGACGGGCAAATGTCTCGCGACCATCACAGTCAGCACCACAACGATTTGCACGGCCAGCTACCACTGACCGAGTGGCTGACCGCCAGTTTACGTGGTTCCATAGATGAGAGCACCGAACGCTTGCAGAAAGGTTTATCCGTTCTCGCTTCCGTCGGCAGTACCGCGCCGTTTGTGGGTTTATTCGGTACCGTTTGGGGCATCTATCACGCGCTGGTGGGAATTGGCGTATCCGGCCAAGCCAGCATTGATAAAGTAGCCGGCCCGGTGGGCGAAGCGCTTATCATGACGGCCTTCGGTTTGGCGGTCGCAATCCCCGCGGTCTTGGGATACAACGCGCTGCAGCGCAACAACAAGCTTTTGTTGGGTAAGATCAACCGGTTTGCACATCAGTTACACGCGTTCTTTCTGACAGGATCTCCGATGTCGAAAAAGAACACATCGGACAAAGTGCTTCCGCTCACTCCGCGAAAAGAGGGTCACTAACATGGCTTTCGGCGGCGGACTAGATGACAACGAAGAAGTCATGAGCGAGATTAATATGACCCCCCTGGTGGACGTCATGTTGGTACTGCTAATCATCTTCATAATTACCGTTCCGGTACTGACTCACTCGGTCAAAGTGGACCTGCCCCAGGCAGACAACACACCCAACGAAATCAAGCCGGAAACGGTCAGTATCGCCGTGACCGACGACCGCAAGATTCACTGGAACGAAGATGTTGTGAATTTTGAAGAGTTAGAGCAACGCCTGGCGGCAGCGGCCCAGCAAACCAAGCAACCGGAAATTCACCTGCGGGGCGATAAAACCGTGCCCTATGAAAATGTGGTGCAGGTGATGGCCGCTATCCAACGCGCAGGAATCGATAAGCTAGGGTTTGTGACGGAACCTGCCCAATAAGGGCAGGAAGCGCGCCGCTCCCGCCAAAGGGGTCAGAAACCCAACAAATATAATTGATGATATTCATCATTGGCATTGGCCTCCTTGATTTACTAAGGAGTACTTTGCGATGAGCGCAAAAATTGGGAACACTTTATTGGAACTGGAAGAAAAAAGGCCGCATCCATCCGGGGTAAATATGAAAGTCTTAATGAAGGTTCTGACTGCACCTATGGCGAGCGTTTGAACGTCACCGGAAACGCACGATATAACTTCTGAACTGCTGTAAACTGAAAAGCCCCACTGCGAAAGCGGGGCTTTTTATTGCGCCGGATAATCCGCTTTACTGCTGTACCACTTGGTCTGCTGAGGACGCCTTGCCTGTTGCCTGCCCCACCGCAGCATGGGTATCCAGTGACCAGCCGCCATGATGAATTTTGCCATTCCACTCCTGCACCGAAACCCACAGTTTATCTGCTGCGTTCAGCTCCGCAGGATATGGTGCATGCACGTGTTGCGTTACCCTATTACCATGCAATATCCCTTCTCCGCCTCGCGGTATCGGTGCTGGCCGCTCACCAACACTCATATACGCATAACGGATTTTTTCCACGCAGCCATCACAAAATTTCACACTGAAATCTTTTACTGATTCCCCGTCGTGCAGGTACGGCGGCTCACCATTTGCCGGCGTGGGTATCGCAGTGAAGGGCCCGATGGATTGCTCTTCCCATGCTTCCTGTAGGGCCGGTGGCGTCAAAGACGTATATAAAAAATACACCGGCGCAATGATCACCAACCCATTCAGCCAATAACGGGATTTGTGCCATAACGTGCGTTTAGCTTTGGTCATTATTGCACCCCCTCCACAGGCTCTGAAACACCCGGTGCAATATTGCTTGGCGTTTCACGAACCGGCTTTTTACTGCGTCCTGCTTTCACCGTGCGCTTGCTGTAAATCATAAAGCCACTGATTGACATGCCGCTCAGTATCAGACCGAAAATAAACCAGATTGCTTTGGTCCACGGGCCCAGCAAAGTGCCGTAATGCAAAGGATCCGCGAGATGCGACATGGTTTGCACAAAATTCATAGTCGATGGAGTACGAATGGCGCTGACTTCTCCACTCCAGGGATTGACCTTGACCTGATAGGAATAACGATCAAAGAAGAACGAATCGCCATAACCGCTAAACGTATAATAATCGCGATTGTGCTCCGGCAGATTGATACTGGCGGGTCTCAGTTCCGGAACCGCAGCCAACGCGCTTTCCATCGCATCGGAAAGGGTAACCGGTGTCGGTGCCAGACTTTCCGTTACCGGAACCGAGCCCAGCTTCATTGGATCTTCATGGGGCCAGATATCTATACCGTTATGCCACAGAATTCCCTGCACCAGATACCAGAACCCGGTGAACCCCATAATCAATAAAAACCAGATCGACCATACACCGCCTAAGCGGTGCAGATCACCCAGCAAAATGCGCGCCCCCTTGCCTTTACGCAAACGGGGTTGAGTGAGGGACCGCCAGAATTTTTTATACACCACCAAGCCGGTGATCAACGCCCCTAACACCACAAAGGACATGGCCCCCACCAGATAGTATCCGACGCTATAACTGTTCTGCCACGGAAACAGCAGCCAACCGTGAAGCCCCCGCAAAAACCCGATCAGTGTGATGCCCTGACTCATACCCTGTATTTCTGCCGTATAAGGATTCACATAAGCGAACGCAGAAGGTATCTCTTTCGTGGTAAAGCTCAACGCCGTGACCAGATAGGGCTCCATGGTATAAACCAAACCCACATCCGCGCCCGGATAGGCTTTTTCAACGGCTGCTTTCAACTCCGGCAACGGCTTTGCAGGCAAGTTCTGCGGGTTTTCGGCGCGCGCTTCAGGATGGATCAGCCAGGTTATTTCATGACTCACAACAGCCAACGTACCGGTGATACAAATAAAGGCGAACAGCAACCAGATCGGCAGGGAGAACCAGCCATGCAATTGAAACCAAAGACGTTTTTTATTCATAACTCTACTACCCGCTGACACGGCCCCACCGACGACGAATGTTTTGACTCAAACCCAAAGAGTGGGTGAAGAACTATACATGATAATAGTTATCATTTATAGTTTGACCCTGACCTAAATTCAGCCCGGCTCCGATCAAGAGAAAGTTCAATGTCCAAACCTCGCCGTTTACCGCCCCGACCTTTGCAGGTGGTCCGCTCCACTTTACTGAATCCGAAATTAGTCCGTATTACTTTGGGGACGAAACCGGGCGGCACAGAGCTCAATGAGTTTCCCGAGGATAGCCGCGGCGACCACATCAAACTGATGTTTCCCCGTGCTCACCAAACAGTGCCGAAACTACCCACATTGGGCCCGGATGGCCCAGTCTGGCCAGCCGCAGATGAACGCCCCATTACCCGCACCTACAGCGTCAGTCAGTTCCGCGCGGAGCAAGGTGAGCTGGACGTGGATTTTGTGCTGCACAGCGAAGGGCCCGGATCACTATGGGCAGAGAGTGCCAAACCCGGTGATGCGGTGGGATTAGCAGGACCGGGTGGACCGAAGCGAGTGAAACCCGGTGCAGACTGGTATTTACTCGTCGCCGACCCGAGCTCTTATGCCGCTTTCGCAGCGGCCCTGGATTCGTTGCCGCCGCACGCCACAGGCTACGCGCTGATTGAAGTTGGTGCGGCGAACGAAGAAATTGAAACGCCGCACCCGCCGGGAATCGAATTGCGCTGGTTGGTGCGGGAACAGGGTCGGGCCGGTGAAAGCCGGCTGTTGATAGACGCCGTTCAAGAGTTGGCATGGCTGCGTGGCACACCCTCGGTAATGGTATCCGGTGAAAATGCACAGGTCATCGCGATCCGCAACTATGTGGTGAGAGAACATAAGGTGCCCAAAGCCATGATCTATGCCGTGCCGTACTGGAAAGACCTCCACGACGAAGAGCGTTATCACCAGGAACGTCATCGCATTATGGATGAAATGGATGAGGCTGAATAATGGGTGCGCATGACTCTTAAATAAGCCATTCAAATAATCCACCCACCCAACTTCCGACAACTGATCCACACCCTACTGTAAGCTGCATCCAACCCATGCCATACTGGCCTGCAATCAACAATAAGATGGAGACGTTTAATGTTTGCAGGATCAATTGAAGACCGAACACTTATTCGTGAACGATACGGCGCTTATAGTGACGCGGTATTTCAGCAGGATGCCGAAGCCTGGCTTGCCAATTTCAGTGACGCCGCCGTTTGGGAAATATTTGGAAAAAAAATCCAGGGAAAATCCATGCTCAAAGCGCAATGGGATGGGCTATGGAAAAACCTGGAAAGGATGGCTTTCTTTTCAGAAATCGGTTCCATTGTCGCACACGACAACAGTGCCACCGCCCGCTTATACTGTCGGGAAATCCTCTTGCTTAAAACCGGCAGCGTAAAAAAAATTACCGGGTGCTACGAAGATGAGCTGATCAAAGTAAACGGCGTTTGGCTCTACTCCAGACGATGCTACTCCGTTTTGATTAACGAAGCCGGACCATCCTGACGGCACAAATTTTCTTACTGCACAGGCTTGCATACCGAGAATTTATATGGACTTCCAACGCTGGAAACAATTGATGCAGCGGCTACAACTACCGCCTAACAAGAACACCTTTGATGCTCTACTAAAATCCTACTCCGAACCACACCGCCACTATCACAACCCAATCCATATTGATGCCACACTAAAACAGCTGGATTGCGTACAGTATCTGGCAGAACAGCCGGATGAAATTGAGCTGGCGTTATGGTTTCACGACGCCATCTATAACCCGGTGTCATCCAGCAACGAACTGGACAGTGCCGATTGGGCTGCGGATTTTTTAAAACAACATGCCGTAATACAAGACCGCATTGACCGGGTGCACAATCTGATTATGGCGACCCTCCACTGTGCGAGCTTGAAGCAGGCAGACGAAACCCTGATGGTGGATATCGACCTGACTATTCTGGGCAGCCCGGAATCCGCTTACGAACAGTTTGAATGTAATGTTCGCGAAGAATATAAATGGGTGCTAGAACCGCTATATAAAGCTAAGCGAAAGGAAATATTGCAAGGCTTTGTTGATCGCGAACGAATATACCACACAGACTACTTTCATAATCACTTGGAGGTTCGGGCAAGACAAAACCTGAATAAAGCAATCCGTAATTTATCCTAAAGCGTAAACGAATTCGTTGCACCACAGCCTGATCAATCCCTTGTACCCTGGACCATGACTTTGTGCCTGGTCCCAATGTACACTGGGGTTATGGGTCACAGCACCCACTTATAAGCCTACAAATTGAATATCGACACAACCAAGAAAAAACAATAATAAATACAACTGAAGGATTTACCTGCCATGAAAGCGATTTTAAAAAAAACGGCTCGTCCCTATATTTGGATTAGCCTTATCATGTTCGCGTTATCTTTTATCAGTGGCTGCCAGAAGCCCATCGATCCGGGCCCACCGCCGCAGACCACCCCCGAGCCAACGGCACTGGATGAACCGGGCTCGTATTCGGTCAGGACATTTGATACCGGATTCAACAATGACAGAGGATCATACGGCGCCACAATTTACTACCCGGAACAGGCAGACAACACACCGGCTATCGCATTCTCACCCGGCCTCGGTGCCCGAAAGCAATACTATACGTGGGTTGGCAATCATCTGGCATCCCACGGTTACACCGTGCTTATTTTTACGGTTCCCATGCCCTTCACTTTCAAAACCACTCAACACGAAGCGGGGTTTGCCAGCGCCTTCGAGACCCTGGAAAAAGAAAACAATGACCCGGACAGCCCGCTGTACACCCACCTCGATCTAAGCAAACGAGCCATCATGGGCCATTCACTGGGCGGCGCAGCAACGATTAAAGCGGCTGTTTATATGGATCTGAGTGCGGCCGTGGCACTCGCTCCGGCAATTAACCCCGCAAGCTCTGGCAGCAACGCAACACTGAGCGATTTTCCGATCCCCGGCGAGACTGCGGTAAAGACTCCGCTGCAAATTCACGCAGCTAACTATGACTGCATAACCGGCGATAAAGACGCCATCGCATTTTATGATGCTTTGGATTTCAGCCCGAAACAGGTGATCAATATCAATGGTGGCAACCACGTCGGTTTTAATGACGCATCCAGTATCGCCAACACGGGGGGGCAATCTTTCGATTGCAGTGCATTGATTGACACAACAGATCATTTGCAACGCTTATCCCGCCGCTATTTCACCGCTTGGCTGGATTACCATCTTAAACAAGACAGAAATGTTGAAGCTTATCTCTTCGGTTCATCGGCGCAACAGGATTTAACCTCCCGGTTACTCACGAAGATGGAGTTTGAGCTGGATTAATATCGCAGATTCGAAATTCGGGACTTCCTTCTACTCCGGTGGTAATCGGTCCAATATATTCAGAATAAAGTCCTGCATATCGAAATCACCGGGCTGCGCGCTAAAACCAAACCGCACCACCACTACATCGTGCTGCGGCAGTGCAACGGTGTAGCGATCGTAGGAACCAATAAACGCAAACGTATCCGCGGGCAAACCAGGAAACAACGATTGCCCGCGGTTCAACCAGATACCCGCGCCGTAATCAAAATTGGTGGCGCTGGGTCGGAGACTGTAATCAACCCACTCCGCGGACAATACCCTTTGCCCTGCCAATACGCCCCCATGCATATATAGCGATGCCATTGCCGCCCAGCCGCGAGTGGTAAGATACACACCTTCGGCTAATAAAGGTATCTGGCCGGTTGGCCCGTATTCCAGTGCGAATGTCTCACCCAAATACCAACCGGGATCAAACCAATCCTGCGTTTGCACCAGGCCTGTGGCGATATTCATATAATCGCCGCTGGAATAATTGAATTCAGAGCCAGGCTGTACCGCCAAGGGTCTAGTTCTGGCATAAACAGACGGCGCCGGATTATTGTAAAGCATTTGCCCCTGGTCATTGTCCGCCCCGATTGCAGCTTCATGCCACAACAATCCACTGCTCATCCGCAAGCTGTCATCCCAGCTAATTGCCCCGCGCTCGTCAGTGGACCAATCAGCCAACAGCATCGGCTCATTCACGTTCAATCTCTGCTGATCTGCCAACCTACCCACCAACAGGTTGGCAAAACTTTTTGACATTGAAAACCCTTTTAACGCAGAGGCAGCGCCAATGCCATCACGATACACTTCCCCCACCACCTGATTTCGGTGTAGCACCAAGATGGCCGTGGTGTATTCCGGTGCTCCCACGGCAATTACCTGTTTCAGATAATTCTGTATCTCACTGTGCTGGTTGGTAACGTCCACAAACTCGGCTTTTACATAGGAAGTTATTTTCTGCGGGCTATCGTTGTGTGTGCTGGCTTGCCTGGAAACACCAGCGTAGTCATTGCGGCACACACTCACTTCCTCGGATACGATGGGCATCGCAGTTTCGGTGTTTAACCAGGCAAACCAATTATTACGAACCGATACCGAAGCCTGGTCTGCCACCATAATCGTCCAGCTATTTTTTAACGGCGGTGCTATGTTACTTACGTAATCAATCGCTGCAGATTCACTGTATCCTTCCTGCCAAATTGCACCACACACATTCTTTGCAATATAACGACTTATCAAAGGCAGATCTTTCCCGTGGTCGCACCCAATCAAAGCCAAAATCAAAATCGCGCACAACCCCCATTTTTTGCCCATGACTTCCCCCGTTTTTATTCTTATTTTGAGTATTAATTTGAAATCAAACGAGGGATTATAACAAGCACTGCGATTTATAGATTAATAGAACTGCATAAAAATTTATTTAATGAACAGCATCTCCCGATATTTCGGCAAAGGCCATAACTCGTCGGCAATTTCGCATTCCAATAGATCACCATGCTCCCGGATTTTGTCCATCAACGGCCGGATAGTAAAGGCGCAGTGATTCATATGGGCATCCGTAGAATCGAAATCGTGTTGCGCCAGGGCATCACTGAGTTCAGCTACGGCTGTCATCATGGCATTGCTTTCTTCCGCAATGGTTTTGGCCGTGCTGGCGTCCACAGTGATGCCTAACCCGGAGCCTTCTGATACCACCGCCAGTAAATCCGACAAATAGCTCATAGCTGTGGGATAAATCGTGGTTTTGGCCATATCTATCACCAACTTGGCTTCTACTTCGATAGATAATATGTACTGTTCAGCATAAACATCAAAGCGGCTTTTTAATTCCACCGGGGTTAACACACCGGTGCTTTCAAACAATTCTACGATGGAGGGATCACGCAAATACGGTAGGGCATCGGCTGAAGTGGGCAGATTTTTCAAGCCGCGCTCTTCCACCGCTTTGGTATGCCATTCAGAAGAATACCCGTCCCCACCGAACACCACGTTGCCGTGCTCATCCATGAGTTTTTTGAGCACAGTGATCACAGCCAAGACCTGATTCGAATCGGTGCTTAACGCTTTCTCTAACTGGTCCGCTACCCACTCCAGTGAGTCAGCCAGGATGGTGTTCATAGCAACCAGGGGGCCGGATACAGACTGAGACGATCCCACTGCACGAAATTCAAAACGGTTTCCGGTAAATGCAAAGGGCGAGGTTCGGTTACGATCACCCGGATCGCGTTCGAATTTCAGGATCTGATCCAAACCCAGGTCCATCAAACCACCACTGGCGGTGGCTTCGAGCTTGCCTTCTTTGATATCCAGAAACAGCTTTTCAAGCTGATCGCCCAAATAGACTGAAATAATGGCGGGTGGTGCTTCATTGGCGCCCAGCCGATGATCATTGGAGGCAGTAGCAATAACCGCCCGCAACAGCGGTCCATAGGTGTGTACACCGCGGATTACCGCACCACAGAACAACAAAAAGTTCAGGTTCTCGTTTGGCGTATTACCGGGATCAAGCAGGTTGCCCTGGGTCGCATTACCCACAGACCAGTTCACATGTTTGCCCGAACCGTTTACACCGGCAAACGGCTTTTCGTGTAACAAACACATAAAGCCATGCTGCTTGGCTGTCACCTTCAAAATGGTCATCATCAATTGCTGATGGTCCGATGCGACGTTGGCCGACTCAAAGTACGGGGCGATTTCGAACTGTCCGGGCGCCACTTCGTTATGGTGAGTTTTGGCGGGAATGCCCAGGCGATACAATTTGTTTTCGAAGTCCTGCATAAATACCTGAACCCGCTCAGGTATGGCCCCAAAATAATGGTCATCAAACTCCTGGCCTTTGGCGGGTGCTGCACCAAACAAAGTACGTCCTGCCAACAGCAAGTCCGGCCGGGCGTTGGCAAACAAAGCATCTACCAGGAAGTATTCCTGCTCGGCACCGCAACTGGAATTCAGTGTCGCAATCTCCGTTTCCCCCATCAGTGACAACACTTTTTGCGCCGCTTCATTCATCGCGCAATTCGAACGCAACAAGGGGATTTTCTTGTCCAGTGCTTCTCCGGTCCAGGACATAAATACACTGGGGATCATCAAAGTAGCACCGTTGTCGGTCTCCATGATGTAAGCCGGACTGGTCGGGTCCCAGGCAGTATAGCCGCGGGCGGCATTGGTCATGCGCAGGCTGCCATTCGGGAAAGAGGATCCGTCCGGTTCGCCTTTTATTAATAAGCTTCCGGTGAATTCGGTTATGGCCGCGCCATCCGCATTGGTGATTATAAAACCGTCGTGCTTTTCAGCGGTTGCGTTGGTCATGGGATAGAATATATGGGAAAAGAACTTTACCCCTTTCGACATTGCCCAGTCTTTCATGGCAGCGGCGACCACATCCGCGGTCGCGGGGTCTAAAGCGGCCCCGGTCTGCACGGTATTCTTAATAGCTTTGAACGCTTTCTTGGACAGGGAATCTTCCATGGTCGCGAGATTAAATACATCGCACGCCCAGATCGATTTCAAGGTGTCCGGCATTTCCACCGACATAGGTACACGCTTGGTAATCTCGTTAATCGCTTGAACTCGGGCTGAATTTCCACTCATTGGTCTTTTTCCTCGGCTATCCGCCTTGCACTATATTGGTATTTTGAAGAGACAGGCAAAAAACGATCCACCTTTGCAAATGCGAAGTAAATCTCCGACCAACAGCATCCAAACCGGTGTTTTTAAATCAAAGCCGGTAAAAATCGCGGAATAAGTGAATGCAACAAGCGGGTTTGATTTCAGCGCCCCGCACCAACTCAGCCCCGGGGCTAATTCCCGCGCCAAGCAATGCCCGAAAACGGGCACCACACCAATAGGGATTCATTAGGGTTATAACGGCCGGATAATTTCCACCATGGGGAAACCCTGGCTGCCACACTCAACCCGGGCTTCAACGTTAAATGCTTCCGCTATATAAGCCGGTGTCAGCACCTCTTCAACCGTGCCCACCGCTATCACCCGGCCCTGCTTCAGCAGAACCAGCTTGTTGCAATAGCGCGCCGCCAGATCCAGATCGTGTAGAGCGGCAATCGCCATGCCACCCTGCTCCTTGACCCGGCCCTGTACCAGCCCCAGAACCACCATACGCCAATGCAGATCCAGTGCTGAGGTCGGTTCGTCCAGTAACATGATCGCCGGGTCGCGGATAAGGGCCATCGCCAACCCCACCAACTGCCGCTTACCTCCGGATAAGGAATACATAGGTGACATCGCCACTTCACTCAAACCCAGGCGCCGGAAAAGCACCTCTATTTTGCCTGCAAGCTGCTGGTCCGACCAGGCTAGGCCTAACGACCGGATCGCACTCCACAGCAGCTCATAGGGCAGTAGAGACGATTCTTGCGGCGGATTTTGTGGCATATACGCCAGCTGCGCTTGCAGGTCGGAGTCAAACTCGATCTTTCCCTGATACTTCTGAAATCCCGCCAACGCCCGCATTAACGTCGACTTGCCTGCACCGTTAGGCCCCAATAGACCAATCACATCGCCCTCTTCCGGGGCTGGCAGACTGACATCAAACAGTCGTTGCTGCTTTCCGTAAAACACTTGAATTTGCTCAGCACAGAACATCATTACAACCTGCTGCGCCGGGATAACACCAACAGCACAAATACCGGTACCCCGATAATCGCGGTGAGGATACCCACAGGAACGATGGCTCCCGGTATCAGTATTTTGGATAAAAACGACGCCAGAGACAGAATCAACGCACCACACATTGCGGCACCCGGCACCAGCAAGCGATGGTCTTCACCCAGTAATAACCGCGCGATATGGGGTCCGATCAATCCTACAAAACCGATTGCACCCACAAAGCACACCGCAAAAGCACTTAAAACCGATATACGGGCAATCACCAGCATACGGATGCGCGGAACGTTCAAACCCAGGCTCATCACCTGCGCCTCACCAGCCCGCATCATCGTCATAACCCACACGTGCTGCATACTGAAGGGCAAGATTATGCCGACACAGGCAGACACAATAAGCAGTTCCGTCCAACCCGCTTTCGTCAAATTACCGATACTCCAGAACACGATTTGCTGAACCGCTTCTGCACTGCCCACATATTGAATGGCTGCAGTTAACGCATTACCCAAAAAAAACAACGCCATTCCTAGCAGGATAATACTTTCACGGGCCCCTCCGGTGAGGTGGGAAAATATCAAAACCAGGCCACCGCAAAGCAACGCAAAAAACAGCGCGAGTGCGGGCAGCGCAAATACCAAGCCCGCGCCCACCTCCATGCCGACAGCGGGCACCACGATAATCGCTATACTGGCCCCTAGCGCAGCAAAAGAAGAAATTCCCAGAGTGAAAGGACTGGCCATCGGGTTATTCAATACAGTCTGGGTTTCAATGCCGGCCAGCCCCAACGCTGCACCCACCGCCAACGCAATTAATGCATCCGGCAGTCGCACATCAATCAGAATAATACGATGACGTAATGATAAACTGTCGGGAGCGATGATGCCCTTGAACACATCAGCCAAGCCCAATTGCGCTGGCCCGGCGCTAACATCCAACAACAAGCTACATACGATTGCCAGCAATAATCCCGACACAATAGTTGCCCGCCGCAACCAAAGTTGCCGGTACCGGGATTGAAGAGAGTCTGATTGCATCGCAGGCTTAATAACTATCGGCTGTTCGTTGAGGTCGCACTACCGGACCAATCGAATGGTAAATACTGCGCAAAAATAGTGGACATCGTGTGTTCCGGGTCCAGGTCGGGGAATAACTCCGGATGAATCCAGCGGGCGAACGCGTCCAGCACCACGATATTGAGCGGGGAATTATAGAAGTTATGCCAAATTGCATGGGCGCGCTTTTTTTGCACTGCCGTTAACGCCTGAAACTCTTTCGACGACAGATATTGATCCAGACTTTTTTGAGCAGTCGCGCGGTCCACTCCCAACCCCAGGGTCACGCCATTCTGTCCTTTGGCAAAATCGTCCGGACTGGCGGATGCAGTACCGATCCACACATCCGGATCTTCAACCAATAAAAATTCCATCGTGTGTTTGGAAACCGGACCAGGGGCCACTGCGTCAGCAATGTTATTACCACCGGCAAAGCCCACAAACGGCCCTAACATCCCGTCGGCCATTCCCACACAACAATCAAAGCGGCCAGGATGGGCTTGCAGAAATACACCGGGTTTTGTTTTGGTGTTAGCTACCGTAGCGGCGATGTGATCGCGCTTTTTCTGGTAAAAATCGATGTATTTTTTTGCGTGCTGTTCGGACGCAAATAACTGGCTGAGAATCTTCAGGGAGGGCAGTGTGTTATGCAGAGGGTCCATTCTGAAATCAATAAAGATAACTTTAATCCCCGCCGCCTGTAGCTGATCCAGCAGTTCTTTATTTTTGGAGCCCGGCCCGTGATCCTGAATACCGAAAATGGCGGCTTCCGGTTTCAGGTCAATGAGCTTTTCCACCGACAGGCTGCTTTGGTCATTAGCACCGAACAGCGCAATGTCTTTAGCCTCGGGGAAGCGTTCGAACACTTGCTTTTCCAATTTCGGATAAGCCCAGGACACCGGCTGCATCATGCCTTTTAATCCGCTAACCGGATTACCGGGACGCACCAATGCCAACGCCATTACATAGCGGCCTTCACTCATCACAAAACGCTCTAGCGGCTGTGACAACGTGACTTTACGGCCCACGATATCGGTCACCGTGACCGGAGCAGCCTTCACCTGCGTTGACAGCACAACCCCTAAAATAAAAACGCAGAACAGTCTGGTTAAGGCCTGCCCTGTGCTGTTTAACTTTGCGTTAATCCCGCTACTGATTAAACTCATTTATCAACCTGTTGGAACAATTTCATTTAAAACCGATAACCCACTGACACCTTCACATTGCGACCCGGCTCATAATCCAGCAGGAACAAATCGCCGAACAACGGATGCTTGGATAGCCCGGTACGCGAAGATTGTGATGCATAGTATTCATCAAACAGGTTATCCACCCCCAGAGTCAGATCCAGCCCCTCCCATTGTGCCGGCGTCCAGCGCAGCGAGATGTTATGCACCATATACCCCTCTTTGGCATTATCAAAAGAGGCTCCGTCCAGATCAGCCCCCGCCGGCAGATCATTCACCAATTGCATATCCCAATGCAAATTCAGGTCCCGTGATGCCACAAAATAATCCACGCTCAGGCTACGGCTGTTGCCCTGTTCACGGTCCAGACGTGCACCTTGCAGATAGCTGTATTCAGCAAAAGCAGACAACTCACTGTTGGCGCGGGCATAGGTCCACAGCACACTCAGGTTACGGTAATCAAAACCAATGTAAGCTTCATACCCTTCGTTGGTCATATCACCCACATTATCCTTACCGGAAAAGCCAGTGGTCTGCGACGCTGCATAATCGTAAATGTAGCCGTCTATCTCAGTCTGAAAGAAGGTAATCCCCATACTGAACTGATCCAGACTCCAGGCCGCTTCCTGAAAACCAAAAAACAGCTCGTGGTTATATCCGGTTTCCGCTTCAATATCCGGGTTAGGTGCGTCATCAATACCGGCACCGACAAATATTTCACCCAGTTCCGGCCCTTTGAATAACTGCGTGGTGCTGGCCCGCGCCGAAAAGCCATTGGCAGCTTCGTATTCCAGCGCTAACGCTCCGGTTACGTCATCGTAGGTTTCGGTGACCACAGTGGATTCTATATCGTATACGCTATAGCGCACTCCCGGCGTTACCGAAATACCGTTACCGAAACCAATCTTGTCCTCGATATACAGCGCCGAATCCGTGGCTTCTTCATTGGACTCCACCAAGCCACCGGACAGCGGTTGTGAGCGGTAATTGGTTTCGTATTTCACACTATCCAGCCCGTATACCAGGCCGTGGGTAATAGTACCGTCGATTTCAGTTTTACCGAGAATTTTGATACCGGTGTTATCGGCTTCGCCTTGGGTAATCGCTGCAGAGGCTGCAATAAAACCTGCGGTCGACTGGGACAGGCCACTTTCATCGCGCCAGAACTCACTGGTATTCTGAAAAACCGTGGTTTCAAAAAAAGTGCTTTCCCCGACTTCGACATCGTAATTCAGGGTCAGGGTATCGCGGGTATATTCCGTAGGAAACTCAAGCGGAGTATTCAGGCCCACCGCAATGGCCAGGTCGGTCGACAAGCCCATATCCGGACGGTAACTGTAATCTCCTTCATCGGTGTAGGTTTCGTACCCCAACACCAAACGCTGGCCTTCGGTTATATCCCAACCCAACTTAATCAGGGCATCATCAAGCTCACCCTCCAAACCGCGTACCGTGCCATCAGTGCCAGGCACCACGTTGTCTTGAAAATCCCTGATTTCGCCACCACCCACCTCAAAATTATCGCGCTCTATCAAATTGTAATAACCAAGAATATCGATGCTGTCCGTGATATTGCCATAACCGGTTGCCGAATAACTTTGCGACGCATTGCTGTTAAACGTGTATTTGAGATGAGCCCCCACCTGCTGCCCCGGCATCAACAGTTCATCGGCGGATTTGGTTTTAAAGCGCACTGCGCCACCCAAACCACCGTTCACCACCGAATTATTCCCCACCGCAATCTCGGCGGATTTGAGGATATTGGTGTTGATCTGCAGGTTACCCATATGGTGATACATATAGTTATTCTGATTAGCGCCATCAATGGTGATGTTCAAATCCTTATCGTCCATGCTGCGGATGGTAATGCGCTGGTTGAGGGAATGAGCGCCCCCCACATCGACACCCGGCAGCGGGCGCAACAAATCACTAATATGGTCGGATTGCCGAATGGCGATGGCCTCATCATCCAAATCCACCGATGAAGTATGCACCTCCGTACCCCAGACCTGCACCGCGTCCAGTGTTGCAGCGTCTTCTTGGGCCATCAGCGGGTTGCTCATCCCAGTAACACCGACCAGCAAAGGCCCCAAAACATGACTTTTGTTCATACCCACTCCCAAATAACAGCAAATCGATTTACATAATAAAAATGAGATTCATTATCATCTATGGTATAAAAAACCGGCGGCAGATGCAGTGCTAACTGTTATGCAAAATCGCCAATTGAATGTGAGAGATCGTCAGTGACCGTGAAATCATCAGACTGCGTCAATATGGAAACCCTGAACGGGCTTGCCGGCAATGCCGGTGTCGCCGTTCGCGAACCCAGAATTCGGTCTGGAAGCGGTAACAACAATGTGCTGCAGGGCAGCTTTATGCTGGCACGCTACGATTCCGGCATGATGATTCACACCTGTGACTCCACCGAGCTGGCCGATGTGGATTCCGAATTCGAACTGCCACCCGGCATTGGGGTGACAGCCATTCTGAACGGCGAACTGGAGTTCTTTGCCAACGGCGAACGCCACTACTTTGATGTGCGTGACAGCCGGACACCGCAATGCTTTGCCCTGTTCGGCAACCAACCCCGAACCCTAAAGCGGTGCGTCCGGCAGGGCCGCTACCTACGGAAAATTAATGTGTCGGTGGACAGCTCTTGGCTTGAACGATACATCGGCAACGACGCCCTATTAATAGACCAGACTTCCAATCTACTAAAAGGACCGACTAACCTGGTCTCCTGGCAGGCCTCACGCCGCCTGATTGCGCTGGCCGAACAGATTCTGAACCCCAGCTACCCGACGGCACTACAACAGAGTTTATTGATAGAAAGTCGTGCTTTGGAAATTCTGGCAGACTCCCTGTCGCGCCTAACGGATCAGCAGGACAACTGCCCCAACCAACGGGCCCTGAACCGTGCCCGCGATTACATCGAAGCCAATCTCAGCACCATTGCCGGTATCGGCGAGGTGGCGTGCCATTCCGGTATGAGTGTCAGCACCCTGCAACGACAATTCAAACGCCAATATAAGCGCACCGTGGCGGACTACATACGCCACCGTAGAATGGAATGGGTGCGCAAAGGGCTGGAGCGTGAAGAAATGAGCATCGGAGAGGCCGCCTACCTGGCGGGATACAACCACACTTCCAATTTTGTGACTGCCTATAGGCGGCATTTCGGCACCACACCGGGCCGAAGTTAATGCCGCCCATGATACTAGTGCAGTGTCTGGGATCGCCCCACTTCCATTACCAGGGCCAGCTCTATTTCTTCATTGACTTCCACTTCCGGACGCACTGTCATATCCAGTAAAGGTTGTAAGCGGGAATCCAGTTCCTGCAACGGGATCATCTCGCAAAGCCGGTTACGCACCAATGCGATCAACTGCCCGACTTCACTGACACAGGTATTTTTGCGTAACGCGTAAGCGAATTCGGCCGAGGTTTGCAGATAACGGGCCACAGCCCGCTGATCGCAATCATCACCATTTAACAGGATTTCAGCCGCTTCAAAAGCGTTACCATAGATAACGCTGGCCTCCCCCCATAAGGATTGAACCGCCCGTTGTCTGGCCAAGCATAACGTTTTGGTCCAAAAATTCAGTGCTGCCTGAGGATCACTGGAATAGATTTCACGGTGATGGTCACAGATAAATTTCACAAAAGCTCTCCGCTCTTTAGTTAACCTACCAATTACTCGTTAAGCGCTACGCCGATTTACGCTTGGTATGCCCATCACGCAATCGTCACTTAATCGCATTCTATACACTACCGCCCTAAATGCAAATAAGAATCTATATCATTTGTGTCGACCAAGGGTCGACCGCCCACACAGATGCGAATGATTGTATATCGCATTAAGCTCATGTTACTCTGCACAAAAATGTCTGCTTAACGCCTTGGTCTGATATCGCGCACGCTGAATTGCTGTGGTACGGGAATCAGGCCCAGTCTTCGGAACTTAGCGTTTTCACCTATTAATTCGGGGATTCTCATGTCACACCCTAACACCCCTTTGCGGGCCGCCTACTTGCTGCTCGGGGCTTCTGCTTTGGGCGCCCCACAGCCGGGCCTGGCCAACGACGATCAAGAAACCCATCCAGCCAAAACCAAAATGGAACAAGTGGTGGTTACCGCAAACCGGGCCGAAAAACCACTCAGCACCATTCCCAACACGGTCACCGTGATTGATGACGACGAGCTGGACCAACAAATCAACATCAACCCAGACCTTTCCACGATTCTGGGTAACATGATTCCCAGCTTTGCTCCCAGCCGCCAAAAGCTCACCGGTTATGGTGAAACCCTTCGCGGCCGCGACCCCTTATATCTGGTTGATGGTGTACCCCAAAGCAATCCACTGCGGGACGGTTCCCGTGACGGCTATACCATTGACCCGCTAATGCTGGAACGGGTTGAAGTACTCCACGGCGCGAACGCCATTCATGGCATGGGCGCTTCGGGAGGCATCATTAACCTGATTACAAAAAAGCCGACGAAGACATTTGAGCAGTCACTTCGGGTGGAAACCTTTTTCCAGGAACAAAGCCTGGATGAAAGTATTGGCTACGGCGTCAACTATGGCGTATCCGGTACAGCCGGAGCCTTCGATGGTGTAGCGGGTATCGGTTTTCGCGAAACCGGGGTCGGCTACGATGCCAATGGCGAAGTGGTCGGCTTTGACAACGCCCAGGGCGACACTATGGATTCACAAATGACCAATCTGTTTGTGAAAGGCGGTTACAACTGGGGAGATCAACGCCTGGAGTTCAGTGCCAACTACTTTGACCTGGCCGGCAATAACGATTGGGTCGGCGTCGACGGAGACATCGCGGCAGGCATACCGACAACAGCGGTAAAAGGTGACATTCCCGGCCAACCCACCAGCAATGAAGTGACGATGCTCAGCATAAATTACAGCAACCAGGACCTTTTCGGGCACAGCTTGCGAGCGCAGGTATTTTCGCAAGATTTTTCCGGCACTTTCGGAGGCGGCGTTTACGACACCTTCCAGGATCCCGACTATGCGCCTGATCTGTACGAACAATCGCAAAACAACTCTGAAAAACAAGGTTTGAAGCTGACATTAGAAAAGAATGAAATAGCGGAGCTTCCTCTGAATCTGGTCTACGGATTGGATGTGTTGCACGACACCACGAATCAGAAACTGATTTTTACGGATCGCAAATGGGTCCCGGATACCGAATATTTCAATTACGCTGTTTTCGCGCAATTGGAGTATACCGGCATCGAAAACCTCACCCTAAGTTCCGGCTTACGCCATGAGCAATCCAGGCTGGAAGTAGCCGACTTCACCACGTTGTTCTCTTATAGCGGAGGCCAATCTGTGGCAGGCGGTGAACCGGAATTTTCTGAAACCCTATTCAACATTGGCGCGACCTATAACCTGAATGACAACTGGCGCTTATTCGGCAACTACGCTGAAGGTTTTTCAATGCCGGATGTCGGCAGGGTATTGCGCGGTATCAACCTACCCGACCAGAATGTCGATGACTTTCTGGATTTGAAACCGATTATTACGGATAACTACGAAATCGGCGCCGAGTTGAATACCGATAGGCTGTCGGCACAGGTCAGCTATTACAGGTCGTTTGCGGATTTTGGTCAGCGTCTGCAAGCTGATGCAAATGGCATCTACAGCGTGGCTCGTGAGAAGACAGAAATAGACGGCATTGAATTAGTCCTGAACTGGTTCGCATCGGAAGTGGACACCGTTGGTTTACGTTCCTCCTTTATTCGCGGCGAATACGATTCCGATAATGACGGCACCGTGGATTCGGATCTGTCCGGTGCAAACATGTCGCCCAACCGGCTGAATCTTAGCTGGGACCGGATCTGGACAGACCTGATTAGCACCCGCCTGCAAATGAACCACGTTTATAACCGCAATTTCAAAGACCCCTATGGCGTAACTGAGACCAGTTTCGAGGGTTATACCACGGTGGATTTAAACAGCCGCTTTGACTTAGAAACCGGCTCGATTCAGTTCAGCATTCAGAATCTGACCAACACCGACTATTACACTTATTATTCGCAAACGCTGGGCAATAATGCCCGCAATTTTAAAGGGCTCGGACGCTCTTATACGCTGTCCTACAGCCTCCGGTTCTAACCCGTCCTGTCAGGGGGCATGGCGTCTCGGTCGAAGTCCGCCGGATCAAAGTCGATCCGGCCAATTTACCACTGACTATAGCCACCCCCCTCGTCCCCGCATGAAAACCTGCTCCAAATACACCAGCATCCGGTGTGCTTAATTAAATTGACTACGCCACCAGAATAAACACACCAATAAAAGCACAAACGGAACCCCCAACGGAGCCTACCCCATGCGCGCCCTTTTTCTACTCAGCAGCCTTTTATTGCCAATTACCGTATTGGCGTTCAACAACCCCACACCCGGTTCGGACCCGCAACCAGAGCCTGATCCACCCACTGGCAACACCTGCGATGTCGGCGAGTACAACCCAAGCAGCCCTCCCGGATCGCTCAATCTCAGTGGAAACCTGATCACCCACGACCCCACCATTATCGAAGACAATGGCACTTACTACATTCTTCAGACCGGATCAGAAGCGGATGGCTTGGTGTTACCGGGCAAACGCTCCACCAACCTGACCTACTGGGAAGGCACTGCTGGCGCATTCCAGCAAGGCAATTCGCCAAACTGGTGGCAACAACGGGTGCCGGGCGTGAAAAACCTGTGGGCACCGGACCTTTCCCGATTTAATAGTCAATTTCACCTGTATTATTCCGTTTCCACTTTCGGGAGCAACCATTCCTGCATTGGACACGCCAGCCGCAGCAGCATGGGCGCGGGAAGCTGGAATGACCATGGCCCGGTCATCTGTAGCACCGATCGCGACAACTACAACGCCATCGATCCCAACATCGTAGTGGACGACAACGGCACCCCCTGGATGTCTTTTGGCAGTTTCTGGGACGGCATCAAAATGGTCATGCTAAACCCCGACGGGTCCCGATCAGACAACCTCGTACATTCACTAGCATCACGGGGTGGCGGAGCTATCGAAGCACCCGTCATCGTAAAGCGCTGCGGTTACTATTACCTGTTTGTCTCGTTTGACAAATGCTGTGACGGCGCAAACAGCACCTACAATATTCGCGTAGGGCGCGCCACCAGTGTACTCGGCCCCTACATCGACAAACAGGGCCGAAGCATGATGGACGGCGGGGGCACTCAGATCGTATCCGGTAACTACAGCTGGAAAGGACCGGGCCATAATTCGGTAATCTTCAGTGGCAACAAGGCGTACAACCTATACCATGCTTATCGCACTTATTCAGGGGAACCGAATTTAAGAATTTCGGATTTGGTTTGGGATAGCAGTGGTTGGCCGGTGGCGACGGGGCCGTAGGAATTCGGCCCCGCTCTACAGATTAAAACCACCCGGTTACCTTCGCTGACATAACCCCAAAGCCAATCAAACAGTTGGCCTTGAATTGTTAAAAAGAGTGACCTGACGCCCATTTTTCTGGCCAATAAACATCCAGATCGATAGAGTAGCCAGCAGTCCTATTTGGGGGGAAGTGTCGGCAGCAGCGAGTGTTGTCGGTTATATCAGGAGCCCGGCCGGGCCGGACACAATGATCTGTGCCAGCCCGGCTGAAGGCCAAACATACAAGAAGTTCAGGCATGAAAAATTCATTAATTCTTGGCGCGATTGTTGTAACTTTTCTTTATTTTTATTCCATTAATGGCCTGCCTTTTCAGGAGCGCATTATCAGCTATGGCGAAGCACGCTATGCACTGGATTTTCCGCAACGGGATGTCGAACTTGTTGCTATCGGACAACGCTTTGATACTGGAAAGTGTGAGAAAAACTCGGTCATTGATGAAGTTTATAAAATCTGTGAGAACTCACCGAATTGCTCCGAGATCAAATATGAATGCAAGTCCAAGATGGAGTCAGAATATCAGCGTATGTTCAATCTGGAACAGGCCAGCACCCACTATGTTCATATGCAGGATATGCAGGATAAGCTGGCAGGCGTCATTTTGTTATGGGGTTTGACGAAGCAGGAATCCCTTGGCTTTTGTCAGTCCCTGGTGGGCAACTTTCTGGCAAAGAAGGATGATGATTTCACCATGCGCTGCATCTGATCAAGAGACCGGTTCTTTCTGAACTCTGGTATGATGTCGGCCGGAGGAGCAAACATGACCGAACATGAACTGGATGCCCGAGGGCTACTGTGCCCGATGCCCGTAATCAAAACCCAGACCGCTATACAGCAATTGCCGGTTGGGGACCATCTTAAAATCCTGGCCACCGATCCCGGCGTGCTTCACGATATTCCTGCCTGGTGCCGGGTCAATGGCCACAAAGTATTATCTACCGATCAGGCGGATCGGGATATCACCGTGGTGATTGAGGTTTGCGAAGGCGATTAGCCCTGCACCTTCTCATGGGGCTTTACTATCAGACCGTATCGGCAATGCACCAGCAGCGAGCATAACGCACCATTATAAAGCGCAGAACAGCAATAACGCCCTACAATAGCGCACTCATCAGCGGTGAATTTTTCGCCTTGCGCGTTCCCGCCTGTAGACTTTCCAAAATGAAGCCTCAGGCCCCCTCACAAGCCCCCCACAAAATGTGCAACAAGCCCGTCCGGAAAAAAAACTACCAAAAGCGGGCACTACCCCTTTCAACTCCATATCCAATGGCATATATTTTGCCTTCTTGTGAGGCAAGACCAAACACACCCGAACAGTTTCGGTTGGGGCTGTCGCTTCCCGAGGGGGGACTCGTCAGAAGACTGCTTCCCATGGTCAAACCCCCTAATTTTATAATCCAATCGGAGGACACATCAGAATGTCTGCAAAGACTCTAAATCTTATAAAAGAAAATAATGTTCGCTGGGTCGATCTACGTTTCACAGATTCCCGCGGTAAAGAACAGCACGTCTCTTTGCCGGTGACTGAAGTTAAAGACGACTTTTTTACCGAAGGTAAAATGTTCGATGGCTCTTCCATTGCCGGTTGGAAAGGCATTAACGAATCCGACATGATTCTGCTGCCAGACGACACCACTGCGGTGATCGATCCTTTTACTGATGAAACCACGCTGAACCTGCGTTGCGACATCGTTGAACCTTCCACTATGCAAGGTTACGAGCGTGACCCACGCTCTGTTGGCCGCCGCGCAGAAGAATACCTGGTGTCTACCGGTATCGCAGACAGCGCCCTGTTCGGCCCTGAACCAGAGTTCTTCGTATTCGACTCTGTGAGCTGGAAATCCGATATGAGCGGCTCCATGTACTCTATCTTCTCTGAAGAAGCAGCCTGGGTTTCTCACGAAGAATTTGACCGCGCCAACATTGGTCACCGTCCTGGCGTTAAAGGCGGTTACTTCCCTGTTCCTCCCGTTGACTCACTGCATGACCTGCGTGCTGCTATGTGTTCCGCTATGGAACAAATGGGTCTCACCATCGAAGTGCATCACCACGAAGTGGGAACTGCCGGACAGTGTGAAATCGGCGTTGGTCCCAACAGCCTGGTATACAAAGCGGACGAAGTTCAGATCCTGAAATACTGCGTTCACAACGTGGCTCACGCTTACGGCAAAACGGCTACCTTCATGCCCAAGCCTCTGGTTGGCGACAATGGTTCCGGCATGCACGTGCACCAGTCTCTGGCTAAAGACGGCAAAAACCTGTTCGCAGGGGATGAGTACGCGGGCCTGTCTAAAGAAGCGCTGTACTACATCGGCGGCATCATCAAGCATGCCCGTGCTATCAACGCCTTCACCAATGCGTCCACCAACTCGTACAAGCGCCTGGTACCCGGCTTTGAAGCCCCTGTAATGCTGGCTTACTCAGCCCGTAACCGCTCAGCTTCTATCCGTATACCCTGGGTAAGCGGCCCCAAAGCACGTCGTGTGGAAGTTCGCTTCCCGGATCCCACTGCAAACCCGTACCTGGGCTTCGCAGCCATGTTGATGGCCGGCCTTGACGGCATCAAGAACAAGATTCACCCCGGCGACGCTGCCGACAAGGATCTGTACGACCTGCCAGCAGAAGAAGCCAAAGCGATCCCGACGGTTTCTTCCACTCTGACGATGTCTCTAGACGCACTGGAAGCGGACAAAGACTTCCTGATGGAAGGCGGCGTGTTCACTCAGGACATGATTGAAGGTTACGTAGATCTGAAACGCGGCGAAGTAGAGAAACTGAACATGACAACTCACCCGGTTGAGTTTGAAATGTACTATTCTTGCTAAGCTACACTTAATGCTACTCCGGTAGCCAAAGTGCGAAAAAGCTCCCGAATATGGGAGCTTTTTTTGTATTATGCCGGGTAATATGGTGTCTTAATCAAGAGAACAATTAAAAAGGAACCTGCCATGCGATTTACCCCCACCCTATTGGCCGCAGTGATGGTAATCAGTTTTTCGGCCCAGGCCGAGACCGTATACAAATACACTGACAAAGACGGCAACACCGTATTCACTGACGAGCCTACCAAGGGTGCAGAAAAAATGGATGTTAAACCGGTTGCCACGGTTCCGGCGATTCCGGTACCCAAAAATACTCCGGAAGAAAGCCAGGAAAAAACAGCCTTCGAATACAAGGACATCAAAATCACCTCCCCCCAGCCCGATGAGAATTTCATCAATAACGGCGGCAAGGCCACGGTATCGGTATCACTGGACCCCAGCCTGCGCGCTGGCGACACCATCCAGCTCTATTTTAACGGCATCCCGAAGAGCGAGCCGGTAAGGTCAACCTATTTCCCGTTCGATAATCTGGAACGAGGCTCTTATGCGGTCACCGCGACCGTTCGTGACAAAGATGAAAACGTGGTAGGAAAAAGCGATACCCTGACCTTTTACATCCGTCGCAGCGCCATCCCACAAAAAAAGTAATATAAACGCCAAGTAGTCGGGCACACCAATATCACGGCGCACCAAAATGGTACGCCCATCCCTTCATTTCGGCTAAGATTAACCCTACCTTCACTTAGAAGGAGCCATATCGGGGCACCTGACCCTATACCGCTCCGCAAATAACCGAAACTCTGCCGCTTAACACTCCGGCAGCGCAGTCCAGTGCCTGTTTTTAGACGGCACCCTTTAACTTAATTGCGATCAATGCACCAAACTCTAACTTCTGATTCACAGCTGGTTTGGTTCTTGCATCGTCGGGATATACACGATCGAGGTTCTATGAAAGCAGTGAATACAGTAAGGGTATCAAAGAATTACGAGCTACCCAGCCGGCTTATGGATCACCTGACAACCGCGGTTATGTTGTTGGATGATGACTTGCGTGTGATGTATATGAACCCCGCAGCAGAGCAACTCATGGCGGCAAGCATGTCCCAGCTGCTCGGCACGTCGATTCAGCATCTGTTTCATGACAACGATCAAAGTACGCAAGCGGATCTGCAAAGCGCATTACGGGATCTGCACCCCTTTACCAAACGTGAGGCGCAGGTATTTATCGGCAACAACCCACAACTGGTTACGATGGATTACACCATCACGCCGATCACTGCATCGAATCAGACACACAGTCTGTTACTGGAGCTGCGCCCACTTGACCGCCTGATGCGCATCAGCCGCGAAGACAACATTCTTAACGCCCATCAAGCCACCCGAGCACTGGTGCGGGGCGTAGCTCATGAGGTTAAAAATCCGCTTGGGGGAATCAGGGGAGCGGCACAACTGCTGGCGAGGGAGCTGCCGGACGGTGCCATGACGGAGTACACCGACATCATTATTGCCGAGGTAGACCGTCTTCGAAACCTAGTGGATCAGATGCTGGGGCCACGCAAGTTACCCAAGCTTGCCCTGGCTAACATTCACGAAGTTCTGGAGCGTGTGCGATCGGTACTCAGCGCAGAGACCGGCGAGCCGGGTTCTACCGACAGCGTACAGATTCACCGCGATTATGATCCCAGTCTGCCCGAGCTATGGGTCGACAAGGATCAAATGATTCAAGCCATATTGAACATTGTGCGCAACGCCAAGCAAGCACTGAATGAGTCCGAGGATCAGGCCAATCCCATCGTGGTACTCAGAACCAGGGCATTGCGTCAGTTCACTATTGGCCATGTCCGCCACCGCCTGCTGGTGCTGGTGGAAATAGAGGATAACGGCCCTGGGGTCAGCCGGGAAATGCAGGAAACGATGTTCTATCCGATGGTGAGTGGCCGGGCAAGCGGCACGGGCCTCGGACTTTCAATTTCTCAATCAATAATAAGTCAGCATCACGGGCTGGTGGAATGCGATAGCCGCCCGGGTCAAACCATTTTCAGACTGCTGCTACCACTGGAACAACCAGAGGGGCAATTTAACGTTGGAGCATAAACCATGCACGGACAAGAACACGTATGGATCATAGATGATGATAAATCCATTCGCTGGGTCCTCGAAAAGGCGCTTGCACAAGAAGGCATCCATACCTCTACCTTCGACTCCGGGGACTCTGCGCTCAACAAACTGCGCAACGCCCAACCGGATGTAGTCATTACCGATGTGCGCATGCCCGGCACCGATGGCCTCGGCTTGCTGGCGCATATCCAGGATAATTTCCCCAGCCTGCCCGTGATCATCATGACCGCGCACTCGGATCTGGACAGTGCCGTGCAATCCTATCAGGGCGGTGCGTTTGAGTATCTACCCAAACCCTTTGATCTGGATGATGCCGTCTCCTTGGTGAAACGTGCCATTACCCATAGCCAGGAACAGCAAGGCACATCTCCGGATGCCGTGTTCAACACCAATACCGATATCATCGGCGAAGCGCCGGCCATGCAGGAGGTGTTTCGCGCCATTGGCCGGCTCTCTCATTCCAACATCACGGTGCTCATCAACGGTGAATCCGGTACCGGTAAAGAGCTGGTGGCCAGCGCGTTACACCGCCACAGCCCACGCTCCGAAAAGCCCTTCATCGCCCTGAATATGGCAGCGATCCCCAAAGACCTGATCGAATCGGAATTGTTCGGCCACGAGAAAGGGGCGTTCACCGGCGCAGCGGCTCAACGTCAGGGGCGCTTCGAACAAGCCAATGGCGGCACCCTGTTTCTGGACGAAATCGGCGATATGCCGCTGGATGCGCAAACGCGCTTACTGCGGGTTCTTGCGGACGGTACTTTCTACCGCGTTGGTGGACATACAGCCGTAAAAGTGGATGTTCGTATTATTGCCGCCACCCACCAGAATCTGGAGCAGCTGGTTAAAGAGGGCAAGTTCCGGGAAGATTTATTCCACCGTCTGAACGTGATCCGTGTTCACCTGCCAAAACTCAATGAGCGACGCGAAGACATTCCGCAATTAGCCGGCCACTTCCTGCAAAAGGCCGCCAAGGAGCTTAATGTCGAAACCAAGGTTTTGTTATCCGAAACTGAAGAATACATGATGACGCTGGACTGGAAAGGCAATGTGCGACAATTGGAGAACACCTGCCGCTGGTTAACGGTAATGGCGTCAGGCCGCGAAGTATTGATCAATGACCTGCCTCCTGAGCTGCTGGAAACGCACGGCTCACAAGACGCCTCATCAAACTGGGAACAGGGTTTGCGTGGCTGGGCTGATCAAGCTCTATCCCGCGGTCAGCGGGGATTACTGGACAAAGCCGTACCGGCCTTTGAGCGCATAATGATCGAAACTGCGCTCAAGCACACCGCCGGCCGGCGTCGCGATGCTGCGGAGCTGCTGGGCTGGGGACGCAACACCTTAACCCGTAAAATCAAGGAGCTGGGTATGAATGGGTCTAACTCCGACGATGACGATGAAGGTGACGGGTAAAACAGCGGGGTTAATCAAACTGCGCTGACTTTGAACTAAGCGTATAAAAATCCCAGGCATCCAATAAATCACGGGGCAACACACGCCCCGTTGATAACTCAGGCAACGCATTGCGCGCGAAAAAACGCGCATCAAGGGTTTCCGGCCCATGCTGCAGAGGCTCGCGGTGTTCGCGCTCGCACAAAAAATACAACTTATAAAAGTCCCGGGTATCCGGATCGTATTCCCATTTTGCTTTATGACGCAGGGCATACAAATAACGGGCTTTGACTTTGATACCTGCTTCTTCGAACACTTCTTTTTCTACACTTTCCGCTGCCGACAACCCGACGTCGGCATAGCCGCCCGGTAACGTCCAACGACCATCTTCCTTTTCATGCACCAATAATATTTTATCGTCTTCGATGAGCGCACCCCGCACTTCAACTTTTGGCGTTACATAGCCTTTTTCCATAGGACCGACCAAACCCAGGATACGGGTCACCGGCACTTGACCGAGCTGGCCCAGCATGGTGGTCGCTATATGGGATATTTCCTGGTAACGCTCACGATCAAACGGATCACGAGTGAACTCCGATCCGGTCACGGCCAATGCTTGCAGCCGCTTCGCCATTTTCAACCAACTATCTTCCATGGGGTTATGCTCCGTACTGCGTCAAGCGATATTAAAATGCTTTCTCTACAATTTTATCCGGAAGCATCGGCATCACTTTACCCAATACTGCCCAAGGCATTGCCGGAACAATGATATTGCTGTGATGTTTAAGAATGCCACTTACAATTGCCTTTGCCGCTTTGTCTGCAGGAATCACGAAAGGGAATTTTTCCATACCCGGGGTAAGCTCTGTCTTCACATACCCGGGATGTACGGCAATCACTTCAATACCGTGCTTTTTCAGCTCTATTCGGGTGGCATCCAAATAATTGCTAAAGCCGGCCTTGGAGGCTGAATAGGCGGCGCTGCCCGGAATTCCCTTGAACGCTGAAACCGAGGAAATTCCCACTACCGTGCCGCTTTTTTTCTTCCTGAATATTCTTACGGCCGCATCCACTGTGGCCATACCGCCAATCAGGTTCACCTGAATGACGTTAATGTCCTGGCTGAAGTCGCCTTTGCCGGTGCGGTTAACACCGGTGATACCCGCATTGGCAATCACACAATCAAGGCTACCGAGCGCACGGTGCGCTTGTTCTAATGCCGCAGGCACGGTTTCTGGTTGAGCCACATCCAGACCAATGCATACCACATTAACGTTGCTGTGCTGCGCCTTGATTTCCAACGCCAATTGCTCGAGCAGCTCCGTACGCCGGGCTAACAAAGCCAGACTTGCGCCTTTGCGGGCAAATTCGAGCGCCAGGGCTTTACCAATTCCGGAAGAAGCGCCGGTTATTGCTACGGTTCGAAACATAATCCACCTTCAGTCTGTAGGGAAAATAGAAGCAGCGGCCTAACATAGACTGAAGGGTTTAACACTTCCAACGGGAGGGATCAACTCACCAACCCAGCTTAGCGATAAGATTCGCGCTTATATATGACCGGTGAGTTTTTACCACCGTAGATTCCGAAGGTCGCAGTGGCTCCAGCGGCCTCCGCAACGCCATCGCCGTTAAAATCGAACTGCATAAAATCCGGACCTAATAAATTGACATTAACCTGACCGCTGTTGCCCACACCCGGAGCGGAAAAAACCACTCTTCCCAGCCCATCCACTAAACCGTCCAGTGCTGGGGCCGTATTGCCCTCCAGGTTGCCTTTCCTGGCCGGATAATACTGCAAACCAACCGTGATCCCGGTGGTACCGGTACACGCACCCGGACTGGTGGCAGCAACATTGTCGGCACCGTTTACGTAGAAGCCGTACATACCCCCACTCAATTGCCAATATTCGCTGCGAAGCGGCAGAATAAGTGTGTTGATTTCCGGACCGAAGTTATTATCTATATTCAGCCGGCCATACAGTATTCGGGTGCCACCAATACCACTGAGAGTAAAAGGCCGACAGCTGTCGGTTACCCCATCCCCATTGGTATCAACCTCGTAACACACACCATCCAGATCGGTCAGATTGTTGCCGCTATCATCAGGAAAAACCAAATCCAGGTCGGCATCAAACGGAATCTCCCCGGCACCGGGTTGCAAAGGTTTGCTATAACGAATCGCGTAAGGCGCTTCACTGTAGCCACTGACGGTTTGGATAAACTGCCCGGGCACAACGTCATCAGTCACTGACATTACGGGCGTAGCCGGGGTCGACAGCGCACTGCCGGAAGCAAGCGGCAGTCCATTATCAACGAAAGTCCCGCTCACTGCAGAAAACTTGTTGAATGTGCCTGCGTAATTCTGCGTAACCACATTATCGCGATTGCGCGCGGTGAACGTTAGCTGAGGTGGCGTGTCGAGCCCGAAACTCTGCCCAAAATAGGTAAAGTCACAATCCCAATCATTTATGTTATCGCCATCGGAATCAAGCCAGCCATCGGTCAGGTTCACGGTATTCGACGTCACATCAAAATGATGGGGTATAAAACGACCCACATAACCGGACGCACCCAAAAGAGCCACACCGCTGTTCAAATAGGATGCGTCACTAGCCGCCTTTAATTCAATGATACCTACTTCGCTGTAACGGTATGTGCCCGTACTGATGCCACCCGAAAAGGGGCCGGGGCCTGCTGATAGGATGCCGGGATTACCGCTCACCGGGGTGATCAATTGTGCAGTGACATTCACCACCACGTTTTCCTGCCCGAAACTTTGAGTGACGCCATTGTCACTGAGATTGGCCAGCGTGGAGGGATCAGTGTCAGCAAAGCCATCGGGAACCCCATTGCCATCGCTATCATCGGCAGCGTCGTACAACATACCGCTAACGGACACCGAAAACGGATCACCCGCCTTAACATAGGCCGGGCCGTCCGCGTTTGCAGCACTGAGCCCGGATGATTCAAACTGGTTATGCCAATCGTTGCCTTGAGCCACCACATACAGGCCGAAAGGACGTACGGTTATAGGCGCGCCTTTGTCCTGCTCTCCTTCAATTTGTGCCCCCGGCGAACTGACCGCAAAATCACTGACGTCATCCAGAACATGCAGATTAAAATCCCCCACATCACTGGTACGCAGGTTGAGTGCGCCGACCCCGCCCGTGACATCCACAGACAAGGTCGTCGGGTTGGTGCCATCGGAACTCAGCGGGCTGTATCCCGCACTGCCGGAGAGCGCAGGAACCACTGCAGGGGGTGAAAGGCTTGCGGTCGGGGTCACCCAAAATTTCAAATCAATCTGGGCATCAAAATCCTCGGGCTCGCACTCTTCTTTCGCCTCATTAAATAACAAATACGCGACGCTAAGATCATGATCGCGTCCGGCGATCACATCCCAGCCGCTAGCGGACTCATTCCTGATCGTAATTCCCGCGTTCAGGAATTGAATGGCCGTGGACGTATTTGAGATAGATTCTGCGCTCGCGTTCACCGTGACCTGCGCGCTGCCCACACGAGCGTGGTCTAAGGACAGCGTTACCACGCCGTTATCAGCGGCGGCGTAAGTGTAACTTGCCGCGCCGTCACCGGCAGTGCCATTATTTAAACTACCGGCACCGCTGCTGACACTCCAGTCACCTGCACTACTGGTCATACCCAAGGTGATTGTGCCAGTGTAATCCGTAATGGGGTTGCCACTGGAATCAATAGCGGTAATGGTGACAAGAGCGGTTCCACAGGCACTGGCGCTGGCTGGCACAGTGATTTCGAAATGGTCCAAAACCGGGGTGTCATCTACAGCAACGCAGGTTGACAGCGCGGAGCTGGGAATGGTCCGTTTACTTTGCGAAGGAGGATCCCAGCGTAGCACAATGGAACCCGTGTCATAAAAAATGAAGCCCTGACGATCGTAATAAAAATCCTGCACGATGGGATAGTAAACTCCTTGCGTCAGTGACTTGGCTGCAGAAGTTCGGGTCACTGCATTGGAGCCGTCGGCTCCCCAATAATTAATTATTGATGCAGAAAGATCACCTACCCAAAGCCGGGATCCGTCATTCGTTTCTGTTTCGAACACAAAATTGCCGGATTCAGCAGGCAACAAAAACCCTTTCCAGCGTGCAGAAACATCGGTGCCACACAACCCAGGAAAAAAAATACAAAGAAACCCACCGTTATAAGTTTCATCAATCACCGGATCCACTTTGATTGTAACATCGCCGCTATAATCTTTGCGATTATAAAGCTCCCCAACCAACCCAGACTCTGTTGTTGAATAGAAAAAAGTATCCGATGACGCGCTAATACCGGAACCGTTTTGGTCTTGTATATTAGCGACGTTAACTGTGTATTTTGTCAGGTTACCCAGCGTAGAATTCAAGGTTAAAACAGTACTGTTAGCACTCGTGCTAAAGACAGCGGACGTCACCGTATGTCCGCTAACGGAATAGTTCGCTACGTTATTGGTCGTTACGGTGTTGAGCTGGGAATAACCAGCCCCGCTTTTAAAAGCCACCACCACTTGGTTATTGGCTCCGCATCGTGGCGCACCATAATACAATGCAGGATTAGCAGCCATTGCCGAAGGCACCACTAACAAGGCTCCGATCAGCAAACCGAACTTCAACTTACAGAGCCGATACCTCACCATAATTACACCCACGATTGTCTGCTCAACCTTACCCAGAACTGACCGGTTAACCCGACTGTTTAATTAGCATTTCAACCTGCGACGACCGGAACACGTAATCCGGATCATCCACCCCTAAACCTTTGGTACTGGCGGCAGCACTGATCTGATAGCTTTGAACACTGGTTGCACCGGCCTCCTGGTAGGATTGGCTTGCACAGGTGACAACCACCTGAAACATCCCGACATCCAGTGTGCTACTACCACTACAACTTCCATTCGCACTAACCTGGTACAACCCCCACTCCAATCCGCTTTGCGCAGCCCAATAAGCGCGGGTAGACAATAACCCCTGATTCACACCCACCGTTTGCCCTGCACCTAACCGCACCATCGCCGCAACCATCAATGCAATAATAACCACAATGAAAATGGCGGCCGGTAGAGCAAATCCGCTGTGCCGCCCGCGGTGATATTGATGTCTGCTCTTGCTAGGGAACATTATTAATCTGAACCTGTTTCATAAGTGTAGTGGACTGCTCACCATCCGATAGCGTCAATTGCAGTGAAACGACAGCATTACGCGCCAACGAACCACTGCTGTAACGCAGAACACAGTTACTAACTTGGTTAGCCAACGTCGCATCGGCTGCACTACTTAACGGGCTTGCGCCGGCATTGGTTGGCTGACTTTCTTGAATAGCGTAGTTTCCATAGCGAATAAGAGTGCCATTGGCGGCATCGCAGTGGTAGGTAATCGCGCCGTTTACCAAATACATTTTCTGATTCGGTGAACGCTGGGAAAATTGATGGGCGGTATCCAGACTCACTACATCCTGAGCACCATTGTTGGTTACACTCACTCCGGGGGAAGAAATAACATGGGCCTGCGCCGATGGGTTTGAGGCATAAAGATTAGCGCCCAACACCGGAGCCCCACCGTTGGTCAATCCCAGGTTATAGACCACCACCTGCCCACCACTGAAAGCTTGTGATGAGGAAATCATATCGGCGAGAACATCAAAGCTTGCGTCTGCCGTGGAAAAGTCCAGCTTGTCAGAAGTACCCGACGCATCCTCTTCACTGCGGTAAGGCGTAGCCAAAACAACCGGCACCAACTCCAAATAGTTACCATTCACCCGAACGCTATTGGGTACAGCACGATGAATATCCAACGCTATTTTTTGTAGTGCGGAGTCCGCCATCTGCACAAGTTGGGCACGCTGTTGCAATTGTACGTAACCCGACATTTGGCGACCCACCAAAACCGACATCATCACGGCAATAATACCGGCGACGGTGATCACCACAATTAATTCGATCAAGGTGAATCCAGTTGAACGCCGCATCAATAACGCGTCCTGTAACTGGTCACTACCAGGGCATCCCCCAGAGGATGGGAAACCGTCACCGTCACTTTCAATGCATCGTTATTATCTGTAATCGAGATGTCACTGCCCGCGGCAACCACTTCAACGCTGACGCCATAGCCGTCTAAACCCATGTCGTTGCCCGCTACATCTTCTATATCAGTCGCGCTGTATGTATGGTAATCGCAGACATCAGCGTATTCCGAGCGATCGTCCGGAGGAGCCGGACAGGCACCGGAGAAAGACGCGGGGAACTCTTTTGAAGCAATTTCTTCCATAAAGGAATCAGCAATCGCTAACGATTGCTGATAAATCATCGGATCCGCCGAACGGGAAACCAAGCCGGCGTAAACCGACATCATGCCGACAAAAGCAACGGATACAATCACAATCGCTATGATCAATTCCACCAAAGTCAACCCAGCAGCCTTAACAATAGGCGTCATCGCACAAACCCCGTTTCACCATCCACACTGAATGTTCGACTGCCAATGGTGAAAGTTTGTGTGGAGGAATAGACCGTAAAAACACTCGCGCTAACACTGCCTGCGCGACCTTGGCTGTCAAACACCAGATTGGCGGCCCCGGTGCCCGCGGGGGCATCCACGTTGCGGAAATTTTCACTCTGATCTTCTGGTCGTTTCACCACTGCAGAAAAATCGAAAGCACTGCTGTTGCAATCCGTATCCCGCTGCAACTCAAATTGCGAGCTGGTGATGGCAAGGCGGGTATAACAGCCTTTGGTCACTGAAAACTGTCGTGCATAACGGGCCGCGTGCACCACATCGTCATAGAAAAACCGATCTTCAAATATATCAGCCGAAAAAAAACGGGGGCCAGCCACAGCGGCCAGCACCCCGATTAAAACGATTACCATGATCAATTCGACCAAGGTAAAACCTTCGTTGGCTTTCATTTTGAAATCATGAAAACCCGTATTAAGGTGTACATGTATCACCGGCAGCGTTCATAGCGCCAACTGTGGAAATGGCGGGGGCAGTATTGGCCGCAGCCGCAGCGGTATAATTAAAGCATGGGTCCGACTCTTCACCGGCAACCGTGGTGATAATACCACCGGAACAGGTGTAGTCCGTAGCACCCAGGTTTGCAGCCAAACAAACGCTCGCTGCGGTTGGATAGCCGTACGCCAGAGCGATTGCCGTTCCTTCCATCGTGACCGAGCCGGTAGCGCCGTTCTGATTATTTGCAAGCGCGGATGCGTGGGCTATAGCGGAAGCCGATTTGACAGCGCCTAATGCCGCTTGAATGGTAGCAGTTTCAGCGCTGCCGCTGAGATCCGCAAAACGAGGCAACGCGAAAGCGGACAGTATGCCCAGTATCACGATAACCATGATTAATTCTATTAAAGTAAAACCTGATTGTTGCTTGTTCATCTTGCTACCTCTTTTTAAAAATAATTCAACCGGCACGACCATTAAATTGTGGTAATGACTTCGCCGGTCCTAGCGTTGTAAATTATGTTGCTGCCTCTGTCGCTACGTTGGTAGGTAAAACGGCAGTTGCCACTGACGGTATCTACCAGGTAATCTGCGCCGCTGCCGGAACTGCTCGAAACCGAGGGCGCATTCGCCACCAGCACGCCGCGCCATAAACGGACACATCGTTCCGGGCTGTCCAGCACCGCACTGTGGCTGGAGCCGGCGGCCATGCCGGCATCCGTGGGCCAACCGTCGGAGCTGGTCGCGATGTCGTCATTGCCAAAACCATCGACACCATCAACCGCTAAACTGCCGCCGTTGGCTACCCATTGGCTGCGCACTAAAATCATTGCCGACGCCATTGCGCCACCAACACCAAAAACGGCGGCTTCGTGCGCGTTGTCATACGTATCCAGCATCCGCGGAAGTGCCACAGCAGCCAGAATAGCGATCAATGCGATCACCACGACTAACTCGATCAGGGTAAAACCGCGCGAAGCGTCTCTTGCCGGTTTTATACAAAGTTTTATGCTATCCACTTCTACAATATAGTTGTCAGGTTGTTTCATAAATATAGTCCAGAAAATACACAACATTGTTTTTTTTACGAAACTAAACAATCTGTTAAAAAGTGTTATTTGCGCTGCATTGCGGATCCCAGCTCCCACATTGGCAAAAACACGCCCAACGCCAGAACCAACACCAATATTCCCAGGAATACCAACACAATAGGCTCAATTGCATCGGCTAATCCCTTTAGGTCGTAATCCACTTCCTCATCATAAAAATCCGCTACGTCGTGAAGTAATTTATCGAGTGACCCGGTTTCCTCGCCTATCGATATCATCTGCAACACCAAATCGGAGAAAATTCCCGCGGCTGCGGAACTGCGGGCGAGCGAATCACCACGTTCAACTCCACGGCGAATCGAATCAATATTCGATGCAATAAACTCATTACCCACAGTGGGACCGACGATCGACAATGCCTGTAACACCGGCACACCAGACTCGAAAGTCATGGCAAAACTGCGGGCAAAGCGGGACAAAGCGATTCGTTCAAAAATACCCCCGATTATCGGAAGTTTCATTTTCGCCTTGTCCCACCAAAGGCGTCCTTTTTCAGTTTTGATGTAATGCCGAAAACCGAATATTCCGCCAATCACGACAATCCCAATCAACCACCAATAATCAACTGTAAAATTAGATACCGCTATCAAGATACGCGTAGGAGCTGGCAACTCAGATCCGAGCTTGGAAAAAACTTTAGAGAACTGCGGAATAACAAAAACATTCACAATCATCATCGCCAACATCATCGCACCAATGACAAAGGTCGGATAACGAATGGCCTGGGTCATCCGGTTGCGGGTATCCCGCTCCATCTCAATATGGGAAATCAACTTTGAAAAAGCGTCTTCCAGGCGACCGGTGTTTTCACCCACATGAATCATGCTGACAAACATAGAGTTGAATATTTTAGGATGTGCGCCCATGGCGCTGGCCAAACTGGATCCCGTCGCCAATCGTACATTGACGTCGGCTAATGCCTCTTTCAGGAGTTCCGATTTACTGATATCAGCAAGCCCGGCGATGGCCTGAATAATGGGGACACCTGCGCGGGTTAGTGCGCGCATCTGTCGACAAAGCATAATCAGGTCATCGGTGTTTATTTTCTTTTGAGACGGTAGTTGAAATTTGAAATTCAATTGTGTCGACTGCGTCACCTCCTTGATCGCAACCGGAACAATATCCTGCTTTTGTAGCTGCACGGCAGCCGCACTCGCATTGCTTGCCTCGACTACCCCGCGCACTTCATCGCCGCTGGCGGATCGACCACGATAGCTAAACGATTGCCCGGCCATCAGCCTTCTTCCAGCGTGGCCGAGATTTTAAAGACTTCCTGAACCGAGGTGATTCCGGAACGGGCAAAATCCAAAGCGCAACGACTAAGGGTCACAAATTCAGGGTTATCCCTGGCCGCCTTGGTAAATTCAGCAGCATCCCCCTTACGCAGTGCATACAGCAAGGGTTCGTTCATTTCCAGTAATTCATACACACCCAGGCGACCGGTATAACCGGTATTATTACAATGATGACAGCCGCTGCCCTTCTGGAATTGGGCATCCACAGCGGTTGCATCAATATTGGAAAGCCAGGTTTTTTCCTGCGGTGTAAGTGTGTATGGCTGCTTGCAATGTTCACATATTTTTCGCACCAAACGCTGCGCTATAACCGCGCGTAGCGACGATGCAACCAAAAACGAATCACAACCCATATCGATCAGCCGCATCGCCGTCGACACCGAGTCATTGGTATGCAGAGTGGACAGAACCATGTGTCCTGTCATAGCTGCACGCAAGCCGATTTCTGCGGTCTCCTGATCCCGCATCTCTCCCACCAGAATAATGTCCGGATCCTGACGCAGCGCGGTACGCAATACGGTGGAGAAATTAAGCCCGATTTTTTGGCTAATTTGCACCTGATTAATTCGCGGTAAACGATATTCAATCGGGTCCTCTGCGGTAATGATTTTTCGCTCCGGCAAATTGAGCAGCGAGAGCGCCGCATACAAGGTCGTTGTTTTACCGCTTCCGGTGGGCCCTGTTACCAACACCATGCCATAAGGCCGTTGCACCAGGTTTTCGAAACGGTGGCGAAGGGCTTCCGGCATGCCCAACTTGTCCATCGACAATATGCCTGCCGACTGATCCAGCAAACGCATAACCACACACTCGCCATAGGGTGTGGGGAGTGTCGACAAACGAACGTCTATGCTTTTACCTAGAACCCTGATATTAAATCGCCCGTCCTGCGGCAACCGCTTTTCGGATATATCCAGGCCGGACATTATTTTCAAACGAGACACCAACGCGGCAGCGATACGGCGCTCTTTCATAACCTGTTCCTGCAACTCCCCATCAATCCGCAATCGAACCCGAAGCTCATGTTCATCCGGTTCAATATGAATATCGGAGGCCCGCACTTGCACCGCATCTTCAAAAATACTTTGTAGCAAGCGCACCACCGGTGCTTCTGCGGTATCAGTGGTGGTCGCCAGACTCTCCAGGTCCACATCGGTGGTTTCCAGCTCCGAATCCAGCTCCACCGCAATGGAAGCAATCTGCTCGGAGCGACGGTAAGAACGATCCATCGCTCCCAACAACTCGTGCTCTTTTACAAACGCCGGATTTACCGGACGTCGCAGCAACCGCTGCAATTCGTCAATTGAAAGCAGATCCAGTGGATCTGCCATACCCACTAGATAACCGTCCGGCTGTTCGCTCAGCAAGATGGCCCGAAAACGGCGAGCATAGGTTTCCGGCAACACTTTAATTAATTCACTATTGAGACGGAAATGCACCAGATCAACAAAGGGATAGCCAAAGTGGTTTGCCAGGGTTTGCAACATTTGCGCTTCTGTCACAAACCCGAGATCGACCACAACCTTGCCAATTTTCTTGCCGGTTCTCTTTTGTTCGTTCAGTGCCTGCTTCAGCTGCTCGTCTGCGATTAAGCCCTTCGATACCAGCAGGTCACCGATTCGTACTTTAGGCGCTTGCGCTGTATCCATATCGATTACTCTCGTGATTCCAGATCAAACCCTTCGACGTCACCGGGCTGGTCTTCTTCGTGGGGGCGCACAATGGGTGACTGATGCATGTCAGGGAGATAGGGTTCAAAACGCTGTTCTATTGAACGCACCTCTGCATCAAACTCATTGCCAATTACGACATAGGGCTTCAGCAGAATAACCAACTCACTTTTTACTTTACGCATCAGCTTCTGCTTGAACAGCGCATCTCCAACATAGGGAATGTCGCCTAATACGGGTATTTGTGAGATTTCTTCACGGTAGCTGTCTTGCATAAGACCGCCAATTACAACAACCTGACCATTGGCGGCCCGAACAATACTGTCGGTTTCACGGATGGTGCTAAACGCCAAAGGAAGCGAAATGCTATCACCGCCCAGCTCTATACTCTTACGCTTTTCTGTTACTTCGGATATGGATGGATGAACATGCAGAATAACATCACCGGCTTCCGATATTTGTGGTGTCACGTCCAGCGCAATGCCTGAGAAAAACGGGGTCAGCGTCACATCCGGAGTATCACTCACCGTGGCAGACGTTGTTGTCGTCGTGCTGGATATATCGGTAACGAAAAACTCATCGCTACCCACTTTGATCACTGCCTTCTGATTATTAAGCGTAGATATACGCGGGCTGGACAAGACTTTTACCTTGCCCTGCAATTCGAGCATGCTGAGCACCGCAGTAAAATCCGCGAAATTGGCACCCAGGGAAAACACACCGCCAATTAGCGACGTGTTATCACTTATCAATGAGCTAAAGTCCGCCTGATTCAATCCGCCGGTAAAGGTATTGTCGCTGGTTTCCCTGGCACCGTTAAAGCCTTGCCCAAATGTGTTCCACTGAATACCGGTGGCGTACCCATCAGATAACTCTACTTCCAGTATTTTCGCTTCAATAAGAACCTGTTGTTGCAAGCTCAATTGAGCCGTATCCAGAAAGTCCTGCACTTCGCGCAGCTCGGAAGGAAGTGCTTTCACAACGGCTAT